>Ga0116227_10016063_pt1 | contig 10884 bp, 10 predicted proteins | sample S1TSphgellanicum_FD_89693 | JGI IMG/M metagenome (GOLD analysis project Ga0116227, IMG submission 89693) | Host-associated microbial communities from peat moss isolated from Minnesota, USA - S1T2_Fb - Sphagnum magellanicum MG | ecosystem: Host-associated > Plants > Peat moss > Unclassified...
AATGTATTTGTAACAGATGGATCATGTATGACCTCTGCGGCTTGTCAAAACCCTTCATTAACCTATATGGCCCTAACCGCAAGGGCTTGTGATTTTGCGGTTAGCGAACTAAAAAAAGGTAATCTTTAATGGAACACAGAAAAATTAGAATGGGCATGGTTGGCGGTGGTAAGGATGCCTTTATAGGTGCCGTACACCGGATAGCTGCAAATATGGATGGACAAATTGAATTTTGCTGCGGCGCTCTGAGCATTCATCCCGAAATTGCAAGGGAATCCGGAAGAATGTTGTTTCTTCCGGAAGACCGGATTTATGAAAATTACGAAGAAATGATTGCACAGGAAAGTAAATTACCTGCAGATCAGCGAATAGATTTCATCAGCATTGTAACCCCAAACTTTGCCCACTTTGCACCAGCAATGCTGGCCCTGGAGCATGGTTTCCATGTGGTGATTGAAAAACCAATCGCTTTGTCACTTGAAGAAGCCAAACAACTGGAGGCCAAAGTGAAAGAAACAGGTCTGATCTTGTGCTTAACGCATACCTATTCCGGCTATCCTATGGTGAAGCAAGCTAGGCAAATGGTAAGTAACGGCGATTTGGGTAAGGTCCGTAAAATCATCGTTGAATACCCTCAGGGCTGGCTAAGTACCTTGACAGAAAAAGAAGGGAATTCTGGCGCTGCGTGGCGTACAGACCCTAAAAAAAGTGGAAAAAGTGGTGCCATGGGTGATATTGGTACACATGCTGCACACCTGGCAGAATACATATCGGGATTGAAAATCACCAAATTGTGTGCTGACCTAAACATTGTAGTTGAAGGAAGAGGTTTAGATGATGACGGAAACATTTTGCTGAAGTTTGACAATGGGGCTAATGGCATTCTGGTAGCTTCTCAAATTGCTGCAGGTGAAGAAAACGCCTTAAAAATCAGAATATACGGCGAAAAAGGCGGCATGGAATGGAGCCAGATGGAACCCAATACCTTATTGCTTAAGTGGCTAAATCAACCCGCTCAAGTATTTCGTGCGGGTCAACCCTATTTATCAGATATAGCCAAATACAATACACGGATACCTGCGGGTCACCCAGAGGGTTATCTGGAAGCATTTGCCAACATCTACAGAAATTTCGCGGCAACAATTGCAGCAAGAAACCAGGGCATTACACCTCGTCCCGAATCACTTGACTTCCCGACAGTGGCAGATGGAGTAAGGGGTATGGCTTTTATTGAAAACGCAGTGGCATCAAGCCAGTCAGATCAGAAATGGTTTGATTTCAACATCTCAACCCATGACAACAATTAAAGGACCTGGAGTTTTCTTAGCACAATTTATTACAGACGAAGCTCCTTTCAACTCATTAGATGGTATTTGTGCATGGGCGGCCGGATTAGGCTTCAAAGGCATTCAGATACCCACACTTGATGCGCGTTTTATCGACTTGCAAAAAGCAGCAGAGAGTAAAACCTATGCAGATGAACTCAAAGGGAAAATACAAGCTCACGGCCTTGAAATCACAGAGCTATCAACACATTTACAGGGTCAACTCGTTGCGGTAAACCCAGCTTATGATCTCGCTTTTGATGCTTTTGCACCCGAAGCTTATCAAAACAACCCAAAAGCAAGAACAGCATGGGCAGTTCAGCAGCTAAAGTATGCAGCTCAAGCCTCTCAAAACCTTGGCCTCAATGCGCATGCAACTTTCAGCGGATCCTTGCTTTGGCACATGTTTCATCCCTGGCCGCAACGGCCTGAAGGGCTCGTAGATGCTGCATTTACAGAACTTGCAAAAAGGTGGACCCCAATTTTAAACGCCTTTGATGCCTGCGGCGTTGACGTTTGTTACGAAATACACCCCGGCGAAGACCTCTTTGATGGCATCACCTACGAGATGTTTTTAGAAAAAGTGAACAATCATTCGAGAGCTTGCCTGCTCTATGATCCTTCTCACTTTGTCCTTCAGCAATTGGATTACATCCAGTACATTGATTTTTATCACGAACGGATTAAGGCCTTCCACGTGAAAGATTCTGAATTCAATCCTACAGGTAAACAAGGTGCTTTTGGCGGCTACCAAAGCTGGGCAAACCGCGCCGGCAGGTACCGTTCGCCAGGTGACGGACAAGTGGATTTCAAAACCATATTCAGCAAACTGGCACAATATAATTACAAGGGTTGGGCGGTAATGGAATGGGAATGCTGCATCAAAGATGCTGAAGTTGGTGCCAAAGAAGGTGCTGAGTTCATTAAAAAGAACATCATAAAAGTCACAGAACGGGCATTTGATGATTTTGCATCTTCTGGGGGAAATGACGACTTCAACAATAAAATTTTAGGAATATCATAACTTACATACACAATGAAATCAAAATTATTTATCCTAAGCTGTCTGACACTCGTAATGGCTGCCTGCAGCAGTCCGGAGGAAAGAGCATCAGGAACTCCAACAACTGCCACTACAGAATCGCCAACCATAGCCGCGCCCACCACCACGGCGGGATCGAGAACTGAGGGCGAAAAATTAATAGCCAAAGCAGATTGCATTGGCTGCCACAATAAAGTACAAAAAGTGATTGGCCCTGCATACGTAGATATCGCCAAAAAATACCCACTGAATGACGAAAATATAAATCAGCTGGCGGACAAGATCATCTCGGGCGGAAAAGGTGTGTGGGGAGAAGTACCGATGACACCGCATCCCAATATGAGCAAAGAAGAAGCTAAAGAAATGGTTACTTATATTTTATCGCTTAAATAAAACTTGAAAACAGGTTATGGAAGAATCAAAAAAACAGCAGGATACTACATCCCGGCGTAACTTTCTAAAAACTTCGGCAATTGCGGTAACAGCCTTTATGATCGTTCCACGCCACGTTTTAGGTGGCCCAGGCTTTTTAGCACCTAGCGATAGATTGCTTGTTGCCGGTATCGGTGTTGGTGGTAAAGGACAGTCTGATCTGGCTAAGGTTTATGAAAGTGGCCAGGCGGAAATTGCCTTCCTCTGTGACGTTGACGACACCAGAGCTTCAAGTTCTGTGAAGGCTTTTCCTAAAGCCAAATATTATAAGGATTACCGGGAAATGCTCGACAAAGAGCATAAGCATTTTGATGCGGTAACAATTTCTACACCTGATCACAACCATACCATACAGGCTATCGCTGCAATGCAATATAAAAAACATGTGTATGTCCAAAAACCTTTAACACATGACATTTATGAGGCCCGTTTACTGACCAGTGCTGCCGACAAATACAAAGTAGTTACGCAAATGGGTAATCAGGGTGCTTCAAACGATGGCCCAAGGATTTTAAAAGAATGGTATGATGCAGGTTTGATCGGTGACGTGCATACGATTTATGCCTGGACCGATCGGCCGGTCTGGCCTCAGGGCATCCCCTGGTCAACGAATAAGGCTCAGGTACCTGCCGATCTGAACTGGGATTTATGGTTGGGTACTGCGCCATATAAAGATTATGTAGCTAAACTCGTTCCCTTTAACTGGCGTGGCTGGTGGGATTATGGTACAGGTGCCTTAGGTGACATGGGTTGTCACCTGCTTGAGGCCCCCTTCAGCGTATTGAATCTAAAATATGCTACGGAAGTACAAGCCAGCGTCGGCTCCGTTTATGTTGACGAATTTAAACGCGGATATTTCCCGGATAGTTGCCCTCCTTCAAGTCACGTGACCCTAAAATTTCCTAAAACAGATAAAACAAAAGGAGATGTTACTGTACATTGGATGGACGGTGGCATTCAACCAGAGCGACCTGAAGAACTACAGGCCAATGAAGTATTTGGCGACGGTGGCAACGGAACTTTATTTGTAGGTACCAAAGGAAAAATGATGTCTTCTACCTACGGGAGAAATCCACGTTTATTGCCTTTGAGTAAAAATGAAGGCCTCCACATTGCACAAACCTTACCCAGGGTACTTGGTGGAGAAAATGGGCATTACGGACAATGGGTTGAGGCTTGTATTGCTGGTTATGGTAAAAAAGAGGTCTCTTCGCCTTTCTCTATTGCAGGCCCACTCACCGAATCCTTGCTCATGGCCAATTTGGCCATCCGGGGGACAGACATTCAACGTAAAAATCAAGAGGGTAAAATCATTTACCCAGGCCGGAATATCAAGCTGTTATGGGACAATGCCAACATGAGAATTACCAATTTTGACGATGTAAATCAATTTGTAAAACGAGAATACCGCAAAGGCTGGAACCTCGGTGTTTAAGGCAAGAACCCGAGGATAAAAATAAAAAACTAATTGACCGCTTTCAACCAACATCAAATTATAAACAAATGAAAAAGTATATATTTTCCGCACTGATCCTAACCACAATTTTTAGTGCAACTAAGGCCGACGCACAAAAAGGATTCGCCAAACTATTTGATGGTAAAACAACCAATGGTTGGCATACTTATGGTAAATCTACAGCCGGCGATCGCTGGAAAGTAGAAGATGGCGCCATTCATTTTAATGTCAAGGCAGATAAGAGTCAGACCGGTGACCTGGTAACCGATAATGAATATAGCAATTTTCATTTGAAGTATGATTGGAAAGTTGCCCCGAAAGCAAACAGTGGACTGATCTTTTTTGTTCATGAAGATCCGGTAAAATACCACCAAACCTACAGCACAGGACTTGAAATGCAAGTATTGGACAACGATGGACATTCAGATGGAAAAATCAATAAACACCGCGCAGGAGATCTTTATGACCTGGTAAAAAGCAGTTCAGAACCAGTTAAACCCGTTGGAGAATGGAATACTGCCGAAATCATTTGCAAAAACGGTAAACTGGAGCAATATTTAAATGGGGTAAAAGTGGTATCTATCACGTTATGGGATGACAATTGGAAAAAACTGGTAGCGGGCAGCAAATTTGCCAACTGGGAAAACTGGGGTACATTTAAATCCGGTAAAATCGCCTTACAGGATCATGGTGATGAGGTATGGTATAAAAACATCCTGATTAAAAAACTATAATCACTAAACCAAACAAGAAATAACCAAATATGAATTTAAACAACCGCATTAAGTTATCGGCCATGATGTTCCTGGAATTTTTCATCTGGGGTGCATGGTTTGTAACATTAGGAACATTCCTGGGTAGCAATCTGAAGGCCTCCGGAGCCGAATCAGCTTCGGTATTTTCAACCCAATCCTGGGGCGCAATCATTGCTCCATTTATTATTGGGCTGATTGCAGACCGATATTTCAACGCAGAAAAAATATTGGGCGTATTGCACATAATTGGTGCAATTTTAATGTACCAGATGTATCGTGCTTCGGATATAAGTATATTCTACCCTTATGTATTGGGCTACATGATCCTTTTCATGCCAACCCTTGCCCTGGTCAACTCTGTATCCTTCAATCAGATGAAAGATCCGGAGAAAGAGTTTTCAACCATCAGGGTATTTGGAACGCTTGGCTGGATCGCCGCAGGATTGATGATCAGTTATATTTTTCACTGGGACAGTCCGGAAGGAACCGCAGCAGGCATGTTAAAAAACACTTTTGCCATGGGGGGTATCGCTTCCCTGGTGTTGGGGTTCTTTAGCTTTGCCTTACCTAAAACACCTCCTAAGGTTGCCCCTGGCGAGAAAGTTAAGGTATCTGAAATATTAGGACTGGATGCATTAAAACTTTTGAAGGATAAAAACTTCGCGATATTTTTCATCTCCTCTATCCTGATCTGTATTCCACTGGCTTTTTACTATCAAAATGCCCATCCATTCCTGTCAAATGTTGGTATGGACAACCCTACAGGAAAAATGACCATCGGCCAAATTTCGGAAGTCTTGTTTCTATTGTTGTTACCGGTATTCTTTACCCGTTTTGGCTTCAAAAAAACCATTCTGGTAGGCATGCTGGCCTGGGGTATACGTTATGGGCTGTTTGCTTATGGCAATGCCAGTAACTTAAGTTTTATGCTACTGATTGGAATTGCCCTTCATGGTATTTGCTACGATTTCTTTTTCGTATCCGGACAAATTTATACCAATGCGGCAGCGGGCGAAAAGTACAAAAGCTCGGCACAAGGTTTAATTACGCTGGCTACTTATGGCGTTGGCATGCTGATCGGATTCGAAGTAGCCGGTCTGATTACCGATACCTATAAACTGGCAGACGGCTCGTTCGATTGGAAAATGATCTGGGGAATTCCATCCGGAATTGCTTTTGTTGTTTTCCTATTGTTTGCAGTCTTTTTTAATGATAAAAAGAAATTAGCATAACAGCATGGCTTCATCAACGAAAAAAAACAATTGTTTACTGGTGAAATTTGAACCCTAACTATAATAACGATGAGCAAAGACCTCAGCAGGAGAACTGCATTAAAAAATATAGTCACCGGAACCGCCGCACTAGGTGTATCGGCTGCATTACCATCATTTGCCATGGAAGGATATCAATCGGACAAATTAAAAGGAAATATCAATCATTCGGTTTGCCGGTGGTGCTTTAGCGGCATAGACCTGGATACCTTATGTATCGAGGCCAAGAAGATAGGCATCAAAGCCATTGATCTGGTTGGTCCAAAAGACTGGGATACACTTAAAAAACACGGACTGGACTCCTCGATGTGCAACGGTGCAGAGATCAATCTGGTTGATGGTTGGAATGATCCTAAATTTCATGATACCCTGATCAAAAACTATTCAGAAATGATTCCTAAAGTTGCAGAAGCAGGTTATAAACAATTGATCTGCTTTAGTGGAAACCGCAGAGGTAAAGACGATGAAACCGGACTACAAAACTGTGTGGAAGGTTTAAAAAAGATCTTACCGCTAGCAGAAAAACACAAGGTAGTATTGGTCATGGAATTGCTTAATAGTAAATTGAACCATAAAGACTACCAGTGTGACCACACGGCCTGGGGCGCCGAGTTGTGCAAGCGCTTAGGCTCTGAAAATTTCAAATTGTTGTATGACATTTACCACATGCAGGTTGATGAAGGTAATGTCATTGCCAACATCAGGGAATTTAATCAATACATTTCCCACTACCATACCGCTGGAGTTCCGGGAAGGAATGAAATCGACGATACCCAAGAATTGTATTACCCGGCCATCATCAAAGCAATTTTAGCTACAGGTTTTAAAGGCTATGTTGCACAAGAGTTTATTCCGAAATACAAGGATAAAATCAAGTCTTTGAAAGATGCCGTAATGATTTGTGACGTATAAGCTTAAACATATGAATTCAAGAAGAAATTTCCTTAAACAAGCTGGTATGGCAGCGGCAGGCACCTTATTACTGCCATCCATCGCCAATAGTGCTGTTTTTGCAAAAAGACCTGTAGGCCTACAATTGTATACGCTAAGAAACCAAATCTCTAAAGATGTTAAAGGCGTAATTGAAAAAGTAGCTGCTGCAGGTTACAAAGAAGTAGAAACTTTTGGTTATTCGGCTAAAGCCGGGTACTGGGGCTTAGATCCTAAGGCCTTTAAAGGCTTGCTTAAATCCAATGGACTGCAAAGTCCAAGCGGTCATTTTGTCATCGACGATTTCATCAGTACAGGTAAATTGGACGTTTTAAAAACCCAGATTGAAGGTGCTGCAGCTTTGGGAAACCACTATTTTACGGTGGCTTATATCGGAGAACCGTTACGGAATAAACTCGACGATTATAAACAAATCTCGACACGTTTAAGTGAAGCAGCAGAATTGTGTAAAAGATCGGGCTTAAAACTGGCTTATCACAACCATAATTTTGAATTTGACAAACATGAAGGTGATGTGACGGGTTATGAAACCATGCTGAATGGCACCGACAAAAATCTTGTGAGCTTTGAAATGGACCTATATTGGGTAGTACGTTCCGGTAATGACCCTGTGTTCTGGTTCAATAAATATCCTGGACGCTTCCCAATGTGGCATGTCAAAGATATGGACAAGATCAACAATGGCATCAATACTGAAGTGGGTACGGGTACCATAGATTTTAAAGCGATTTATAAACATGCCAAGCAAGCTGGGCTTCAGCACCTGATTGTAGAGCAAGAAAATTTTGCCATAGATCCCTATGTAAGTATTAAGAAAAGCTTTGACTATGTAAACCGCCAATTGATTTAAAGGGTATTTTAATCCAAAAATGAAAAAGGGAAGCGGTTAATCATAACCCGCTTCCCTTTTTTGCTAAATAATTCACATATTTGGGGAATTACTTATTCAAAACTCATAAAAGCACAACCATAATTAATTAAAAACAAGTAAAATAACAAATTAGCAAATTAATAGAGAATCATGAAAATTGCAGTAGTAGGTGCCACCGGATTGGTAGGTACCGTAATGTTAAAAGTATTAGAAGAGCGTAACTTTCCGTTGACAGAGTTGATCCCGGTAGCATCTGAAAAGAGTGTTGGTAAGGAAATCACTTTCAAGGGTAAGAAGTATGCTGTTGTAAATATGGATACTGCGATTTCGATGAAACCTAATATCGCCTTATTTTCTGCAGGTGGTGGTACTTCTCTGGCCGAAGCACCACGGTTCGCTGAAGCAGGTACCACAGTGATCGACAATTCATCTGCCTGGCGCATGGATCCGTCGAAAAAGCTAGTTGTACCTGAAGTGAATGCCGATGAGTTATCCATTGACGACAAAATCATTGCAAATCCAAACTGTTCAACAATTCAAATGGTAGTGGCTTTAAAACCACTGCATGACAAATACAAAATCAAACGTGTAGTCGTGTCTACCTATCAATCAGTAACCGGAACGGGTGTAAAAGCGGTTGAACAATTGATGAATGAGCGTAAAGGAATTACCGATGGTCCAATGGCTTATGCTTATCCGATCGACTTAAATGTCATCCCTCAGATTGACGTATTCCAGGATAATGGATACACCAAAGAAGAGATGAAAATGATTCTGGAAACGCGTAAAATCATGGGCGACGATTCCATACGCGTTACCGCAACAACAGTTCGGATTCCGGTGATGGGTGGTCACTCCGAATCTGTAAACATTGAGTTTGAAAACGATTTTAACGTAGATGACGTTAGGGCTTTGCTGGCTTCCACTCCAGGAATTATTGTAGTAGATGATCCGGCAAACCTGCGATATCCAATGCCAAAAGATGCGCACGAAAAAGATGAAGTTTTTGTTGGCAGAATCAGAAGAGATGAGTCTTTACCAAACACATTGAATATGTGGATCGTTGCAGATAACCTGCGTAAGGGAGCCGCAACCAATGCAGTTCAGATTGCAGAATACCTGGTACAAAAAGGACTGGTTTAATTTATCAGTTATCCGTATATATTAAGGCTGTCCAAAAGTACAAGGTACTCGGTTGGACAGCCTTATTTTTTTATAAAACTTATGCTAAGAGACACCATATTTCTATGCCTTGTATTTTTTCAGGGCTTTGCTGTTGCACAAAGTCCGATACAAAAGATTGACAAAGCCTATGCTACTTTTCTAGCCGATGAACAAACCAGGTATGCCAGTTCATCTCTCCTCGTATTGGATGCCAACACAGGCAAAACACTTTTTGCAAAAAATGAAAATTTGGGCCTGGCTACAGCCTCAACCTTAAAAACCATTACAGCTGCGACAGCTTTCAGCATTCTGGGTAAAGACTTTCAATTTCAAACAACACTTGGCTACAGCGGCATCATCACGGGAGATGGAATCTTAAAAGGTAACCTGATCATCAAGGGCAGCGGCGATCCGACTTTAGGTTCGGCGCGTTACCAAAACAAAGAAAATACCATTTTATCTATATGGGCAAACAGCATCAAACAGGCTGGTATCAAAAAAATTGAAGGGGCGGTGATTGCAGACGACAGTATCTTTGGAACGCAGACTACTCCAGATGGTTGGGTTTGGCAAGACATCGGTAATTACTATGGTGCCGGAACTTCCGGACTTACCTGGCGTGAAAACCAATTCGACATTTTTCTCAAACCCGGTGCAAAAATCAACGAGGAAGTCAGCTTGCTGAAAACGCTTCCCGAAATGAGCTACATCAGTATAATCAATGAGCTTAAAACCGGAGACACAGGCTCTGGAGACAAGGTGTATGCCTTTTTGCCTCCATACAGCAATATTGCTTATTTAAGAGGCTCCTGGGCTTTGGGAATAGGCAAATCGAGCATTTCCGCGGCTTTGCCAGACCCGGCTTTTGATTGCGCCTACCGCTTACAAAATACCCTGAAAAAATTGGGCATCAGCAGCAGTAAAACCCCTACAACCAGCAGAATCTTAGCCTTGAATCAATTGGCAACACCACAAATTACACAAAAACTCAGCACCATCAGTTCGCCCCCACTCAGTGAAATTGTGTATTGGTTTTTGAAAAAGAGTATCAACCTCTACGGAGAAACTTTACTCAAAACGCTTGCCCTGCAATCCGGAAAAACAGCAACAACAACATCGGGCACAACAACTGAGGTTAATTTTTGGGCGGCCAAAGGTATTGATAAGCAAGCACTTAACATCATTGATGGAAGTGGTCTATCTCCAGGAAACCGTGTAACAACCCGCGCCATGGCTACGGTACTATTTGAAGCTCAGCATGAAACCTGGTTCGCCGATTATTATAAAGCTTTCCCAGACTACAATGATATGAAAATCAAGAGCGGCACCATCAATGATGTGTCGGCCTTTGCAGGTTACCATACCGATACCGCAGGAAACAAATACATTATTGTGATCAATGTCAACAACTATTCGGGCTCCGCAATCAACCGTAAAATATTTAAGGTATTGGATGCTTTAAAGTAATTCTTAAATTGCAGCAAATTGTAGATTTACATCCTACCTAATCAATCAAGAGACGAAAATAAATGAAATATACTTTCTTAACCCTATGCTATTCGGCCTTTTACCTCTCAGCATTTGGTCAAACTTCTGTTAAGCCGAACGCAATACCAG
>Ga0116227_10016065_pt1 | contig 10884 bp, 11 predicted proteins | sample S1TSphgellanicum_FD_89693 | JGI IMG/M metagenome (GOLD analysis project Ga0116227, IMG submission 89693) | Host-associated microbial communities from peat moss isolated from Minnesota, USA - S1T2_Fb - Sphagnum magellanicum MG | ecosystem: Host-associated > Plants > Peat moss > Unclassified...
CCTGACCAGCTTTGCATGGCCGATGCTGTGCACTACCGTGATCAGACCTGCGCGCCTGTCGTTCTCTTCCGTCTGCAGCTGATGCGAGAGGATGCCGCGCAGTCCGGTGGCTGCCGACCACGCTAGAACCGCCGCGGTCATAGGCCACGCGAAACCTCGCAAGTGCAGATGAGCAGCAATCAGAATTGCCAATGTTGCGGGATAGACGTGTGCCGCGAGTCCATCAGCCATCACGCCCAGCCAGCCACGCTCTTTGACGCGAAACGGTGGAATCGAATAAACCAACGGAAGAGTCAATTCCAGGCTCGTCAGCGCCAGCGACCCGATTCCCCCCGAGAGTTCTGCCAATAGCAGCGCGAACGCGGCGGAAAGCGCGATGACCGTCCACATTCGGAGGTTGCTGACTCCGTGGGCGGCGTTGATTCGGCCGGCTCGCAAGTCCTCATCGCGGTCGAACAACTCGTTGAGGGCGTAGCCATAATTGCCGATGCCGCAAACGCATCCCACTAACGCGACGAGGCCGAGCAGCGTCTGCACACCTAAGGGCTTGCCATCGACCAGCATCAACCACAGCAGTACCGACAACGGCACCTTGTTGTACCACCACGCGCGGGGACGTACCAAAAACACCATGGGACGCTCTGTGTCGATCTTGGAATAGTTATGTGAAAGGTTATCGGCGCGCAGAAAGCGCAAACCGTAACGGCATCCCAGCACCGGATCGCTGCCATGCAGCATGTCGGTGAGTCTGCGGTCGCGATCGGTGGGTGGCCACGCTGCGCACGACGGTGCGTGCGCTCACCCGTCAAAGACTTATTCGGTATACGTCCGCGGAAACAGAATGCGAAACGTCGTGCCGACATTCGGAGTCGATTCCACTTCTATCGTGGCATCTAGCAATTCACACAGCCGCTTCACGATGGAGAGACCGATGCCTTCGCCCGCAGACTGCTGGCTCGTCGACACGATGTCCCGGATTTGATACGACACGACCGGCGAGCCTTGCGGACCCTTTGAGGCAGGTACATCGGCCGAAGCATCATGCGATAATTCGCTCGCGCTCTCCAGAGCATTCGCTAAAGGTTTGCCCGAGGCAGACGCAAACCCGGGCCCCGTGTCGGTGACGGTCAACGCCCAGCGTTTCTGGTCACCCGTGGCGCTGTCTCCCCAGCTCACGACGATGCCGCCTGCATGGGTATATTTGACGGCATTCAAAATCAAGTTCTGCGCGATCCGGCGGATTTTGACGGCATCGCCGTCGACGCCGAACCCGGCGGGGCCTTCACAACGCAGGAACAGTTGACGTTGCTTGGCCAATTCGGCGACGCCGTCGCACAGCTGGCGCAATAGCGGCGTAACGTCCATCGGTAGGATATTGCGTTGCTCGCGACCGGCCTGCAGGCGCGCCAGACTGGTGACATCGTCCAGCAGGTGATGCAAGGAGGTCACGTTGCGCATCAACATGTTCGTGAATTTATCCCGGGTGACCTCCGGCAGGCTGGTGTTCGTCAGCCCTACTGTGGCATTGGCCACGACCCCTAGATTGCCACGCAGATCGTGCGCGGCTTGCCGCCAGAGGTCCGCCCGTTGCTCCTCCAGCGCTTGGATTTCCACCAAGGCGCTCTCGAGATCCTTCACTTGGCCGGCAGCCTCCGCTTGGCGCAGCGTGAAATACTGACTTACGCTGGCTTCCACGCCGGAACTGCAGAGTACCGCCCAGATGCCGTACGCCCGCGACACGGCGGCGGCGGAGATCGTCGGATGGGCGCTGACATATCGCTCCAATTCCGCCAGTACCGATTCGTTGACCTTGCCCAGTTCGCGAGTGACCTCGCGCAGGTTATAGCCCTGCTGCCAACGCAATAGGCCGTGGGCCGCGGCCGGCTCGTGCACGGCGGCCGTCGTGGATTCGGGGTCCGGTTTGACGAATGCAGCCAAGCGCAGCTGCTCGTCAAAGGCCCGTAATACTTCTGGAATATGATCAATGAGTTGCACACGAGGAAGTGAATTCCCCGTGCTCAGCGCGGGATCGGACTTGACCGATTCCCGCCACATTTTGAGCAACGCGTCCCGCCGCTCGACAAAATGATCGGCAATCGCGACCAGCGCAAATTCAAGGTTCTTCACCCGGCTCCCCGTTCTAAATATGCGCCGATGTTACACGCGGGTCCGTATTGCGCAATAACGTGCCTTGCGAACGGAAAGCAGGCCTTTTTTGGCCCTTAAGTGGGCTACCGCACAGAGCGAGCCACTTTCGCCGTGCAATTCTTACACACGGCGATCATAGGAGGAGGAGCGCAGGTATGAAAACGGGGCAACTATCTGACGCTGAGGCGGAAGAGCCGTGCAGCGATCACTCGGATTTTGCTGCGATCGACGCGACCGACGGGATCGATGACCATGCAGCCATCGCCCGGTCGGAGGCGAATATTTTGCAGTGGATGGAATACCTACCCGAGGACTGCATCGCCCGGATGATCGCCATGAAATGGGATGTGACGACCTAGCGGGCAGCGCAAAACCGGACGGTTATGCCGTCATATCGCTGAACGAGGCCGGCCGCACGTACGATTGGGGTCCAATCGCGACCTCGAGTACCAGCGCCCTTAACCCCACGATCCCGCGGGCGATACTTTCCGCTTTTTGGCGCTGCGCAACACTCGTGACGCGACCTCGAATCGTCACCACCCTGCTCTTCACGTCGACATAAAATCGCGACGTTTTGAAATCCGGAACCAGAGCAAAGGCGGCAATGACATCGTCCAATACCTGTTGATCGCTGGGCATGGCAGGACTCTTGAGTTTGATGAGAGTCGCAAGATACCCAAAATTGGCGGACGCAAACTGTTCGGTCGCGCACATTATGAGTGTTTTTTCAAAATAAAGTTGTCGACCGCACAGACGGGGCGGCCCTCGCGCACTAATTTTGCGCGTGCTCCACGAATTCCTCACCTCCAATCGGCAGATCTTGATTGATCGCTGCAGCAGCATGGTTGCACCGGTCTTCCTCGACCAGCTGGTCGACATGCTGATCGTCGAAGAGCATCCGCCCGTGGCGGAACTGGCCCCTAATCAGCCCATGCTCGAAGCCGACGCAGCACTTACGGCGAGCGCCGCATTGCACGGGCGCGAATTGCACGAACGGGGATTCACGCTCGAGCACGTGGTTCGAGACTACGGCGATATTTGCCAGGTCGTCACCCAATTGGCCTTTCAAACCAACGCGTCCATTGCGGTAGCCGAGTTTCGGACCTTGAATCGCTGCCTGGACAACGCCATCGCCGCAGGCGTCACTGAATACGCTAGGCAGAGCGCCGCGCAACGAGAAGACGCTACCGACGCGTTGAGCTTACGCCTGGGCCCATTGGCCCATGAGCTTCGCAACCACCTGCACACAGCAACCTTGGTGGTCGCGGCCATGAAAATGGGCAATGTCGGCATCGCCAGCGCCACCGGCGCCGTACTCGATCGCTGTCTGCTGAGCATGCAGAGCCTGGTCGACCGCGCTCTGTCGGAAGTGAGAGTCACGGCACGCATGCCTCCCCGGCGCCAATTCATTCACCTGGCAACTTTCCTGGCTACGGTGCGCACCGCCGCTTCCTTTGACGCACTCGCGCGAGGAACTCGGTTCACGGTATGTCCCGCGGGCGACGACATCATGGTCTACGCGGATCCTGAAATGCTCGCCGCGTCCGTGGGAAACCTGCTGCAAAACGCCTTCAAGTTCACCCAACATCGTACCGAGGTTACGTTGCGTACGTCCGTGAGCGGCGAACGAGTGTTGATCGACATTGAGGATCGCTGCGGCGGCCTCAGCGACGGTGCCGTTGAGAAAATGTTCCTGCCATTCGCCCAAAATGGCCGCGACCGATCGGGGCTCGGGCTAGGGCTTGATATCTCGAGGCGCGGCGTCGAGGCCAACGACGGTGTCTTGCGCGTCCGCGATATACCGGGAATCGGCTGCATTTTCACCATCGATCTGCCGCTGCAAAGGTCCGAGTAAGGGCTTTACAGACTCAAGCCAGTCCTGGCCCAGATACCGACGCATCGATTCGATTTCCATCGCGCTGGCATCCCAACTCCTGTTGTGGCAATTGGAATGCAGCCGCATCTGCAGCCAAGACGTCAGTGCGGTGGCGGCCACGAGCGTTGGAAACGCGGTCAGTGCGACGACTCCGCATTCGGGGCAGCGGACCGGGATCAATACCTCGTTTTCTTCCACTCAGACCTCGGATTGCGGTACTGAGCAATAGCACTTGTCGCGTCGGTGTGTATGTACGGTATCGCACACTAGCCCTTAGCCGCCTAGGAAGTCCGCATAGGTCTTGCAGTCGGCGGCGTAGCAACTGCAGGCGGCTTTCTCCAGCGCCTTGCGGTTGGAGATGATCACCTGTCCGCGTACGTACTGAATCAAACCCCTGCGTTGCAGTTCCATGGCAGCCTTGCTGACCCCGACCCGGCGAACGCCCAGCATGTAGGCGATGGATTCTTGCGTCACTTCGAAGTGATCCTCATGGGCACGATCCTGAGTCATTAACAACCAGCGGGCGAGACGTGCTTCGATTTGATGAAAGCGCAGGCATCTGGCAACGGACGTGAGTTGCAGCATCGACACGTGAATATATCGATTCAAACTGCGCCGCAGCGGCGCGCTGCGCATGAGCTCCGCCCTGAAGGTCACTGCGGGAATACGCCATGCGGAGCCCGGACCTTGTACGCGCGCGTGCAAGGCGCCACGGTTGATTCCCAGGGCGATCTGAATGCCGAGCATTCCTTCGCTTCCCACCATGGCGACCTCGAGCACCGGCGGCTCGTTCATGGGAGTCAGCAGCGAGACAAAGCTGCCCGTGGGAAAATAGACGTATCGGGATTGACTCGAGCTGTCGGCCAGGATTTCCGACATGCCAAGTTCGATCGGCTCGCATAGGGCAAGGAGCCGATTTCTGTCGCTAGCTGGCATGACGTCGATGAGGTGATTGAGCACTGATGGCATCGCAAGAGGGTATCTACTCGAGACCCGTGCGACCGTCTGTCAGCGCACACAACCGGTGGGTTTGATCAGCGCCTAATTTGCGATGCTTGAAGGCAGTAAGCGGTCGTACTCGCGCTTCACCACGGCGTAGCATTCGCAGGTTCGTACCTCGAGCCCCTTGCGATCGAGCACGGTGATGCGACCGCGCGTGTAGTTGATGAGTCCCGCCTTCTGCAGCTTCGAGGCACCCTCCGTGACGCCTTCGCGACGCACCCCCAGCATGTTCGCGATCAATTCTTGCGTCATTACCAGGACGGTGCCTTGAAGCCGGTCGAGACTCAGCAGCAACCATCGGCACAACTGCTGATCAAGCGAATGATGGCGATTACAGACCGCGGTTTGAGCCATCTGCGTGATGAGAGCCTGGGTATAGCGCAGCATTAAATGCAGGACGGGTCCCGAACGGTCGAATTCACTCTTGATCATGTGTGCATTGAGTCGGCAACCGGTGCCGGCGCTTTGCACAACGGCGCGACTGGGCGTGGATTCACCGCCCATGAACAGCGATATTCCGACGACGCCCTCATTGCCGACCACCGCAATTTCGGCGGAAGCGCCATTTTCCATCACGTACAACAGCGAGACGATGGAAGTGATCGGGAAATATACATAGTTGAGGGTGACGCCCGATTCATACAGCACCTGTCCGAGGGGCATGTCGACCAACTCCAACAACGGCGACCAGCGTTCCCATTCCGCGGTCGGTAGCGACGCCAGTAAGCGGTTTTCTCTGAAATCTGAGGCTGAAGGCATAGGATTGGGTGTCGGGGCGCAATAAAAGGCGCGCGTATCGGGCGGGGATGAAATGTTCGGTAGCGAACATACGGTAACACGACCGGCGCGATACCGCGCGGCTGAGTGGCCGGTCCCACACTGCTTCAACTTTTTTGATGCCTCAAAAGGCCGCAAACACGCGCATCGTCCCGGCATTGATCAAAAATCCGCCCACGATCAACCAGACAAACAATATCGCCGCCAGTGCCAGCGGCATCAAACCCGCCGTCCGGATGCTGGATACTTGGGTCGTGAGTCCGAGCGCTGCCATCGCCATCGCCAGTATCAGCGTATCGAGGGTCACCGCGGTCGATACCAGAGTTCCAGGCAAGACACTGAGAGAATTGAAGGCGGCCACTGCCACGAAACCGAGCGCGAACCAAGGCACCACAATCCTCGCGCTCGCCGACGATGGCCTATCGTCGCGCCGCGCCCTGCAGGCTGACAGAGCCAACAAGAAAGGCGCCAACATCATCACGCGGACCATCTTCGTGATCACAGCCGTATTGGCTGCGGCGTCCGAGACACTGCGGCCAGCCGCCAGTACCTGCGCCACTTCGTGAATCGTGGAACCGGCGTAGATGCCGAAGTTCGTCGGAGTCATCGCCAACAGCGGATGGTGCACATTGAGTTCAAACAAAGCCGGATACAGAAACATGCCCAGCGTGCCGAACACGACCACCGTGGCAACCGCTACGCACACCTGTTCGGCACGGCCGCGCAAGACCGGCTCGGTGGCCATCACGGCTGCCGCCCCGCAAATGGCGCTGCCGGCGCCGATCAGAATGACGGCTTTCGGATCCAATTTGAAGACACGCGTTCCCAAAAAGTAAGCGAGTGCGAAAGTGCTGGCGAGCATCAACGCATCGATTACCACGCCGGCCATACCCACTTGGGCGATGTCGCGAAACGTCAGTCGCAAGCCGTACAACACAATCCCCGCGCGGAGCAGCCAATGTTTGGAGAAGGCCACGCCAGGCGCAGCGCGGGCCGCAAGGCGGGGATAGAACGTGTTGCCGGCAAGGATGCCCAGCAAGATGGAGACAGTCAGTGCGCTGATGCCGTGAGCCTGAAGCCAGCTGGATCTGGCCAGCTGAAAGGAGGCCACGGCCAGTGCCAGCACTAGGGTGAAGCCGGTTGCGAAGATCCGCCACCTGATTGCCTTCAAGGCCGAGCTTAAAGGACGAGAAACCGCAAAAGCGCTCATGGCCGGAGTGTGCCGGCCGTCAACTTACTTGTTAAACAGATTGTTCCAATCATAACTACCGTTTTTATAGGTTAATATGGATCATGTCCTTGACCTTGAGACAATTGGAAATATTCAGAGCGATTGCGGGCTGCGGCAGCACCAGCGAGGCTGCTAAGCGCCTGCCGCTGTCACAGTCCGCGACCAGCGCCGCGCTGCTCGAACTGGAAACTACGCTGACGGTGAGGTTGTTCGATCGCGTGGGCAAACGCTTGGTGCTCAACGACAGCGGCCGATCCTTGATGCCGCTGGCCCTGGCACTGCTCGACGGTGCACGCACGGTACAAGCCTCTTTCAGCGGAACACTCGGCGCGATTGATCTGAAGTTATTTGCCAGCACCACGATTGGCAACTATCTATTGCCTGGTTTGATCGCCGGCTTTCGAGCGGCCAACACCGGCGCCGTCGTCGATTTACGTATCGGCAATACCTTCGACGTGGTTGCGGCCGTATCGGCTTTCGATACGGACTTGGGGTTTATCGAAGGGCCGTGCCACGCGTCAGATGTGCAGGTGGTGCCGTGGCTGGAGGATGAGCTCGTTATCGTTGCTTCGCCCACACACCCGCTCGCGCACTCGGCACAGCGCGGGCGGCTCACCGCGGATCAATTGCGGCGCGCCGTCTGGTTGATGCGGGAACCGGGATCTGGCACGCGTGAAACGCTGGAGCAAGCATTGCTGCCCCATTTGGCGCAGTTCGCAACGGTGATGACGATCGGCAGCCCCGAAGCCATCAAGAACGCGGTAGCCGAAGGATTGGGGATCAGCTGCCTGTCGCGCTACGCGGCACTGGATTTCCTGGGAACTCAGAGGCTGTGCATTCTCGCGACGCGGCTTCCTCGGCTGACACGTCACTTGATGCTCATTCACCATTCCAAGAAGCTTTTATCGGCGCCGCTGGTCAGCTTCATCGCCCAAGCCAAGCAATTTGCCGAGTCGACTCGGCGCCAGGACTTCGAGATCTAGTCTTCCGCTCGACCTAGGGCAACTCCTCGATTCCTACAGGATTTTCGGAAGCGAGCCGCTCTGATTTGCGCGCGTCTCTGACCTGCAAATGCAGATGGCTACCGTTTACTTAAGTCACCGCGTGCGGGTTTTGGATCCAAGTGGAGGGGGGACGGAATGGTGGCAGCGATTTCAATGCGTCGGGTGCGTGCGTGGCGCGGCTGATTGTCGTTTCCAACCGGGTGGCGCTTCCGGATCAAGGATCGTCGGGCGGATTGGCGACCGGCTTGCTGGCGGCGTTGCACGGGCCGGATGGCGGCATTTGGTTTGGTTGGAGCGGCAAGACACAGGAAAAGCCCTCCGATGAGGCTCAGATCCAGGAAAAGGACGGCATCCGCTTCGTGACGGTGGACCTGCCCAGCGATAACTTCGAGGCCTACTACAACGGTTTCTGCAACAGCTCTCTGTGGCCGGTGCATCATTATTTTCCGGGTGCGTTCCGATATGAGGCGTCCGAGTACCAGGCCTACCAGTCGGTCAATCGATACTTCGCGCAGGCTCTCGCCAAGCTTGTTACCAACGACGATATCATCTGGATTCACGACTACCAATTGATTCCTTTAGGAAGCATGCTCCGTGAGGCCGGCGTGAACGCACGCATCGGCTTCTTTCTTCATATTCCCTATCCCACCATCGCCGTGTTGCGCTTGCTGCCGCCTTACGCGGAACTGGTGCGCGACATGTGCCAGTACGATCTGGTGGGCTTCCAAACTCAGGAGGATCTGGAGGGTTTCGAATCGGCGGTCAGGTCGGTGTTCAAGGAGGCGTGTGCATTTCACGACGAGGGCATGCACGTCGAGGGCCGCGAAGTGCGCAGCGGCGTGTTTCCGATCGGCGTGGATGTGAATGTCATCACGCAGCAGGCCGAAGAGGCCGAGCGTACCGACGAACAAATCAAACGGCTCGTGCGCAGCATGCTAGGAAGGCAGCTGATCTTGGGCGTGGACCGACTGGACTACAGCAAAGGCTTGGTCGAACGATTTAATTCTTACCAGGCGCTGCTCGAGCGGGTTCCTGAACTTCTGGGCAACATCAGTTTTGTGCAGATCGCACCCTTGAGCCGCATCAATGTCGCCGCATACGTCGAAATCCGCGATGCCCTGGAACGTACCGCAGGTCATATCAACGGCATGTTTGCGGATGCGGATTGGACGCCCATTCGCTACCTGAACAAGGACTTCTCGCACCAAACTTTGAGCGGATTTTTGCGCGTGACCGACGTCGGCTTCGTCACCCCGGTGCGCGACGGCATGAATCTGGTCGCCAAGGAATTTGTCGCGGCGCAGGACGCCGCGGACCCCGGTGTCTTGGTGTTGTCTAGTCTGGCCGGTGCGGCGTGCGAACTCAGCGAAGGCGCGTTGCTCGTCAATCCTTACGATAAAACCGCGGTCGCCCTCGCCCTGCACCGGGCATTGAGCATGCCCCTGGAAGAGCGGCGTATGCGCCATGCGGTCATGATGCAAGCCCTACACTTGAATTCGATTTCGCACTGGCAGGAGTCTTTCGTCGAGCGATTATGCGCAGCCACGCCGGGATTCATGGCCGCTTGGAATCCCGCTGTAGCGGCACCTGTAGGCTATGCCACTCCGAATCGGTAGGATATTCTCAAGCCTTGCAGCATTCGGGCTCACGCAGCAGGAGATGTCATGAAAGCCTTATCGAAACCCGCGCAGATCGTATGCATGTCGATGCTTTGCGGGCCGTTTGGGACGCTGCTGGCCGCGGATGTGTCGGCCCCGGCGCCGGATGCCCCTGCGGCGACCTCGGGAGTCTGGCAAAAGCACGAGTATCGATTCAGCTTCTTCGGATTCACGACCACCTATTCCTGCGATGGTCTGGCCGACAAACTCAAACTATTGCTGCTGGCCGCCGGCGCAAGGAGCGATGCCAAGTCCACACCGGCGGCCTGTGCAAACGGCTTCGGGCGCCCCGACAAGTTGGCGTCTGCCTATTTGACCTTTTACACCTTGGCGACACCGGGCGCTGACCGCGTCGCCGACGCGCCTCCCGTCGAGGGTACCTGGCGCGCGGTGAAATTCACGCCGCACACCCCCTACCAACTGGGACTCGGCGACTGCGAACTCATCGAGCAGTTTCGCGATCACGTGCTGCCGATGTTCACCGTGCGTGATATCGAGGACAAGACCACCTGCGTGCCCCACCAGCTATCGGGATCGGACTTTAGCTTGGCATTTCAATCCTTGGCGCCCACTCCCAAAATCGCGCACGTCAACGGAACGTAACGGGCTGCTGCGCTGATCCGACAGGTGGCGTTCCTGGGCACCGGCCTCATGGGGCACCCCATGGTGCGCCGACTGTTGCAGGCGAACATCGCGGTTCGTGTTTGGAATCGTTCGCCGGAGAAGCTGCGGGATCTGAAGGTGGCCGGGGCAACCACCGCGAACTCTCCGGCGCAAGCAGCCGCGGGCGCTGATGCGGTCTGCCTGTGCCTGGCCAATGTCGCCGCGGCCGAAGCGGTGCTGTTTGGCGCACACGGCGTGGCCAGCGCTTCACCCGCGCCTAAGCTGCTGGTGGATTTCTCCACCCTGGGTCCGGGGCAGACGGCAGATTTCGCGGCACGCGTGGCGCACTGGGGCACGGCGTGGGTGGATGCGCCGGTGTCGGGCGGCGTGCCCGGCGCAACCCACGGCAAGCTGGTGATCTTTTGCGGAGGCCAGGCGTCGGACATCGAGCAACTGGGTGCCGTATTCGGCGCCATCGCCCAGCGTGTCACGCATGCCGGTGTCGTGGGTGCCGGCCAAACCATGAAGCTTTGCAACCAGCTCATCGTGTCCAGCAACTTGGTGGCCATCGCCGAGGCGATCGCG
>Ga0116227_10016066_pt1 | contig 10883 bp, 3 predicted proteins | sample S1TSphgellanicum_FD_89693 | JGI IMG/M metagenome (GOLD analysis project Ga0116227, IMG submission 89693) | Host-associated microbial communities from peat moss isolated from Minnesota, USA - S1T2_Fb - Sphagnum magellanicum MG | ecosystem: Host-associated > Plants > Peat moss > Unclassified...
ATATCTCTTTTACAAGATGGGTTGTAAATAAATGAAATATTGATTTCAAAAATATTCAAGTTAATGGAGGCTTCAAAACTATTTATGTATTATCAATTTATGCATATTATAATCATAATATGTGAAATTTCTAATGCAATTTAGTAACTTTGAACACTATATTGATCAATTAGTTTGAAACTTACTTGTAAGTTATTTTGATCATTTTTTTTCTCAAACTTTGTGTTCAACTTACTCAATAGAGAAACTAATGATTTCATATTTTTATTTGCAATTTTTATAAATCTATTTTACAATTTTATAAGACATTCTCATTTTAAAATCAGATTTTGTGCAAATTTTTTTTAATTTGTGGGTTTGACATGCTTTCACCTATCTATAACAAGTATTTTTGAAACCAAGTTCAGTTTTCTCTTGCGCCCTTGGTGACACAAATAATGCATAGAAAAAAATGAGATATATATTAGACAAAACATCATTTGAAAAGTTTTCTTTGGTTGTAACTTGTTCACACCAACCTCACAATCAATTGAAAATGAGGTGTAAAAATACCAGATAATGTAATTCCTCATTTCATATTTACAAGTATGCAAGGAACATGGTGAAAAAAATTCAATAGAAATACCAACATGAAGATTGCTACCATAACATAAGTTCAATTTCTCTAAAAAGATGAGATTTCATTATTTGGATAATATGGTTGCTAGTTCCACAAATACATAACTTCCAAGGTCCAACCCCTCTACATGTTCTAATCAAACTTACTTCCCGAAATTGACATGAATGAATATATGAATATGTAGACTTTGTCTTCTTGGTTTACAAACTTACATTTCAATATTAGTTCTCTCAAGTGGGGTTTGGTTTATTGATTAAAAAGGAAATGGTCAAGGTGCATTACAAAAACAATATTTTGAAACTAAAATGAAACAGATATGCAGATAGATACTAATCTCACGTTGTCATGTGAGGACTCTTCTTTTGCAACCATTCATGCATTGGTTTTTGTACTTATCAAAAGGTTTTGTTCTATTGAGACAAAAGCAAAAGCCTCATACTTGGAACAATAAAATGCCCCAAACCTGGAAAATCCCACTTTCTGAAGAACACGAAAAAAGAATTCCTTGAGTAACTCGAGTGCCTTTAGTGGAGGACCCACATCTTAGGATGTGCATTTAAGAATTCCTTGAGTAACTTGAGCACCTTTAGAGGAGGACCCACATATCTTAGGCTGTGCATTTTATGCGAGATAGGGTTGTCAAAAACGTGTCAACATGTATGCTCCCACTTTCTCCCATTTTGCTCCTTGTTCATCACAAATTGGAAAGAGAAAGCCTCCCAATGGTCCACCCCGATGAGGGATTGGAGACAACCAGTAAGTAAGTAGTTGCAAACTTGTCATCTCATCCAAATGCTTGTTTCAAGTACTAAGGAATAATAAAAATAAGCCCAAAACCCAAATACCCATTCCAAGTGGCTGGATTTCCTTCACCAAAATCCCAATCCATCATATTCTCTCCACATGTGTAGGGTCACAAACCTATGTAATAATAAGTAGTCCCAACTCTAGGGCTTCTGGTTTAGGCCTATTTTTGCATGATGGTAGTAGGGTCACAAATTGGAGTACTGGGCCCCAATCACCTTCGTTTTCCTTAGGATAATTTAACTATAAATTAGGCTACATATAAATATTTATGGCATGGAACAGGACACGAATAAATTAGGCTTCCATAAATACCACACTGGAAAACAAAACAAAATCTAACAGACTAATCATCCTAGACTTTCTGACACCTCTTATTGGCCTCGCCTACCAAGGCAAGGATATTGTGTCTGGATTCATTACAGAGTACAATAGTTTAAGGGACTTTCGTCCCTAGGTAATAGGTCTATTTTTAAATGAGGATTTTTGAAAGATGATATTTTGGCTTGTGTTGAAACTTGAGATTAGCTATAGAGTTATAATATCTTAAAGGATTTTGATTTCTTTTAAAAGAATCTTCAAGATTAAATTTTTTTGCATGGAGAAATATTTGAGTTTCCATAATTCTTCTTTTGCCTTCAGATACGTTTTAATGTAATTGGCAAGCCACAGTGTGACACACCCCTTGCTTTTATTTTTGTATGAATCTTATTGGTTTGTTTCCCAGATCTTTTCCAGCCAACTGGGACTGGCCGTTTCAAGGGGCCCACCCTACGATTCTTTTGCCAAAGCAGTCTACTATTGAGTGTCATTCCCTTTTACTCCCCCTCCCACCCCCCATTTTAGAGGCTATCGCACCACCTGCTGCCATTATTATGACGGGCGGGTGGGTGGGTGGGTGCCTAATTACTCTTCTAGTAGGTTCTGAGTATCATCAACCATGGCCGTAAAGGTCCGTACCCGCCAAATACGGGGCAGGTTTTCAGGAACTCTTAATTAAATGGCAGAATCGGCAGCCCGGGCTGACCCAGTCAATTTTCCTACCTACCACAATGACCTACCTGCCAGAAATAGTTTACAACTAGTATCATACTTTACAATCTTCCTAAGGACCTATATTATAAGGTACCTCCAAAGAATAACGGCAAATTCACCCGCTCTGCCGCACCCTACCTACATTTTTGTGTAGGGTAAGGACCAACAGTGGGGCTGTTTCAAATCATGGGCCTTATACAAGATAGAGCATGGGATATAAATTCCCAAAACAGCCTCAACCCAAGTTCCTTTACCTCACATGAAGAACTTGAAAATTTGGTGCTTTTAATAATGGATGGCAATGATTCAGTTTGAGAGGAGAGCATGGCACATGGCACCTTACTCATAAAGGTGGCACCGTCAAGAATAATACTTACTAAGATTTTAAGGTGCCCTCCACGTACACTTGCACAAAATTTCAAGTGTATTTGGAGGGCACCTCATCTCTGTAAATATCCCTCTGTAGAAAGAGGAGTGATCTTATGCCTACTCCTTTAATAGGTGTAAGAACCCTCCCACTCCTATTGAGTTAGTGTGTAAGGACTCGCACCATTTTGCTTTACCTATGTTTAGGTTTATATGAGGTTCCCCTCACGGTTTCTGATGGGTAAAGCTTGTGGGTGCGCGACATTTTCAAAGTATCACACACCCACAGTCTCAGCCACCGCCTCATCCTTAGCCCCTTATTTTGGGATTACACCGCCCCCCGCCCCCCTAATCCTACCCTCAGGCTTTACCCGACACCGAACTATTTGTAATCCTGTGAAAGGCGCTCTGCAACCAGATGTTGCTCCGTTGGGGTAGGGCCAGCCTCGTCCTGCCAGGACCCAGACATCCTTAACCTAGCAGAACCGGGCCCCTAGGGCCCCTTGAATAGTACATTAAAGCAAGGGATCTTTACTGAGACTCCTCTGCTTGAGTAATTGGCAGGTAGAATCTGCATTTTTCTGCTAATTCTGCACGTACGGCTTTACCGATTAAAAGCAAAGAATAGCCAGATTCTGCAGCGGTTCCCTGGTCAATTCTGCAAGGTACTACTTCATTGGGGCCACCACCTTGGTAAGGGCACACCTGGCAGAATAGGCTCTAGAGGGCCCATTTTTCAGGACATAACTGGTTTGGGTGTGCTACTAAGGCACTTTTTCAGCCCTTTTTTCCGTAGGTGGGACAACCAGCCACCTACTAATTCCCAATTCAGTGCAGCCAGTTTCACGTGCAACGTGAATTTGGATTGCAGAATATGCATGAAATGTGAATCAACGGTCTGGAAAACCAGTTATGCTTTGGAACAGGCCGTGCCAGAACTTGTTTCTATCCAACGAAGCAATGGCTCACTGTACCATGCTCACCACGATTCTAGGTGGAAGGGACCCTCAAGGCAGGCCCATTCCAGAGTACATAAAGGCAATTCCCCCCTTCTCTCATTCAGGGAAAAAAAGGGGTGGAAAAGGGCAGCAGCAAAGATTAAATAGAAAGACTATAAGTAGCACAAGCAAGTGAACTCTATGTGTACTACAATTCAGGATCACACTTTTAGCGTATAATTGTACACGCCATTATTGTGCAAATTCTACCTTTTTTTCTCCTGGATGGGATCTTTTTGACAGAATCCATGTTATTGATGTCAATACTAAAGTAGAAGAAGAGGAATTGGAAGAGCTGAGAGGGCAAGAATGATGTAAACCTGCCAAACTTTATTGCAAGAAAATTCCAATACAACAAGGGGTGTGTCATGATCGTTTGTGGGCACATGATAAGGCGACCTGTTAGTAGGGCCTCTTTTGCCTTTGCTCATTATTGCGCTTTATGTCGTTCTTCAAGGATTTTCCCTTTGTGTCTTTTTCTTTCTCTAACTGATGACACCCATATCCTTGATCATGTCCATGTTATTTCCTTCGCTTTTGATCATTTTGCTTCCCAATTGTTTTATGTTAAATTGTTTGTTCAACCTTGCAAGTGTTTAGCTTAGGCTTCATTTGCTTTACCTCTTGAGTTTGTTTCCCTTGTTGAGTATTATTGTTTCCAAGGTGGCATCAAGATCTTTGATGTCCCTTTTGATTCTACTTTTTTTATTTCTTCTTTTTTGTAGGAGGCTTTACGCGAAGATGTTCAATATGGAAACATGATTTCAAGATTAAGGATGTCCATGTGGCTTTTGGTATCCTCTCTCGATGTTTTGTCCATAGGCCTTCCTTTTTGCTTCGTTGCTTCCCCCCTTCCAAGTTTTCGGAATCAACTTGTTATTAACTCCACCTTGATGAAAGATTTTGGAAGGCTTTTAGGTTCAAGCTCATTAAAATGCCATGAGGCCTTTCTTGTCCATCAACAAGTGGTTTTCCCCATTTTTAGTGGGGGCATAAAGTTAATTTCCTTGGAGGTCATTGCTTCAAATGCCTATATGGGGAGTTGGGCCTTAATGTCACTCAAGATCTTTTCGTAATAAGCAAAATATTGTCACACAACAAAACACAGGATCATTACATTCACCAAATTAATTGAGAAGAAGACGAAAAAAAAATGATGGAGAAAAACCAACTTTGGTTTGTTGGCTTCGTCTTTTATTACACTTCCTGCACGTTGGTCGATTACCGCCAGTATAGTGACTTGCCCTAATACAACAACAAAACCAACATGATTGTTAGTCTCACTACCACTTACATCAACATTTGGAGCGTCTGTGTGGTGGCCATGTTTTTTGTTGCTTGCTTACAATTATTGTTTCGTTCAATAATGAATTTGTCCCACTTCTCACAACCGCATCATGTCTAGGTGATCCTCGTCCTTTCTCTCCTTTGCCCTATTGTTCTTACAAGATTCGAGATTCTTTCTACAGTTGTTGGCACTTGGGCACATTTTCATTATTTGGTTCCTCCTTTATTGTTTGTTTCTTCTTGGATGTTTGCAATTTCCCGAAATCATGGGATGCATCCTTGTGCTCCTTTCTAGTCATTTTTTTTTTCTGTCGCCTATTGGAAAGCTTTTATGCTAACGACAATTTCCAATCTTTTTCTACAAGACGCAACAAAAATAGGGTTATACTTAGTAACTATCTTTGAAGAGGGAATCAAGTTTCATTTGAGCTTTTTTGTTTTCTGCTTCTTTGCATTTGGAACTTGCAAGAAAAACCTCATGTGCAAAGTTTTTTGACAATAAAAGCCATGATCAACCAAACGAGAATGACATTAAGGAAACATGTGATGTAGAAAGAAAGTGCAATGGAAGCTTGGTGAAACATAGGTTAGATTAGAGTGTTTTGATTAGAGGTTTCTTCAACCTAACAACATAGTTTATCCGATAATGTTCTTGGATGAACATAATAAGAAAAAAAAATTAACTCAAGGCCAAATTGTTAGAATTTGATAGCAAATCGGTGAAAGAATAGGGATGAAAAAATATAAAGATTTACAATTAGCTCTCCACCCAATTTTAGGATCACACAAGTTGTTACAAATTTTATAATCCATTCAAGCTTTGGCCTATTCGCAAAGGGTGAACATCCTAGATGCAAATGTGACCTTGTTAAATTTTGGCCTATTCGCAAGGGGTGAACATCCCAGATGCAAATGTGACCTTGTTCCTTAGGCCCCACTTTACACTAGAATTAAAGGCCAATGTTCAATGCAAATCTAGCATTCCTATTGGTGCAAAAGTTGAAATCAGCCCCAAGGGCTTTACATTAGGAATCAAGGCTAAAATAGAAAAAAAAATTTCAATTTGCCCTAGGTCCTAATAAATGTTGAACTTTATGGCCTTGAAATGGCCCCATGCTAATAAAAGGATACCATCAAATTTGGGAGGCCTATTTGCAACCCTTGGGGCCAATGTTCTAACATTTATTAATAACTTGGGGCCAATTTGTAACCCAAAAGTGTTCAAATTTGGCCCCAAGTTTTTTGGCTCTAACTCTTAATGTAAAGTAGGCCTTATTATTATACAAATGTATGCACAGGGTCATCAATCCTTGGAGGTGGTACCACTTTCTAATTGAACACCACATGTAGTGAATTACTTAACTAATCTTAACTTAAACATTTCATAATTTCAAAAACTTAAGTGCATAAAACATAAATATCTAAAGTTCAAAATAACTTGGTAAAAGTAACCTATTAAAATATTGACATTCAACACAAAAGACGACACCTAAAGTTTCAGGAACAAAACTCAAACAAGAAGAATTGAATGACAAATGAAAATTCAACAATTAAAACCAAACAAGAAACTAATGTTTTTCAAGGCTCAATGGCATGTGAAGAATGAACAATAAAACAATAAAACAAGGAATAAAAGAATTCCAAGGTTGAATGACAAGTTCAAGAATTTTGTAAACAAGCTTTAAATTGATTCATAAAATTGTAGTTCACTTTCAAAAGTATTTTTTAAAAATCATATGAACATTTATAAATTACATTTAACATAATGTTCTTTAATAAGTTTTGAGATCAATTTTTTATTTGGTTCATTTGAACAAATTTGAAAAAGAAAAAGGTTTTCAAAGTTTGGATTTTCAAATGAATTTTCATCAAACATGATAAAACAAATGTTGATCTTTCATCACCAAGTGGTTTGTTTGGTTTGAGAGCAAAAATGTTGGCGTGCTTAATGTTTTTTTTGTTTCAAATGATGTGGAAAAATATATAAGGTGCAACTTATTGGGGGAAAAAAAATTTCATAATTTACATAAATATAAATGCATTTTTAGTTTTTTCCCAATTTTGTGAGGTAGTTGGGTTGATGACCATATGCAAGTGGGCTTAGCCAAATTTGGCTAATAGGTCAAATTCATTAAAAAAATAAGTAGAAATTTTTGGGGATTCCTCATATGTTGTGATGACAAGAAAACCATAATGTCCAAATGTGTTTTTTGTGATGAATTTTCATCACTTGGCAATAAAAAATTAGGGATGGGGAAGGGCCTTTAAAAAAATTTGGGAAAATTTTGCAAAAACACTAGTGCATAGAATTGGGTTATGAAAATATATTGAAAATAATTTCACTTAAAATAATTTATTATGCCATAACATACCCAAAAAAGCTCCTTTTATTTTTTTATTCCATAAGAAAATACAAAGAATAACTTCCCCTATATATGTATATATCACTTTTTAAAAAAGACATTAACATTACAACATGTGGTTGTGATTCAAAGACATAATTTTTTTAAGAATTTCATGAAACAAATTTAGAAATTTCTTCCACAAGTATTTTCACAAAATATCAACAAATTAACATGCCCAAAGTTTTTCATCACTTCCTACAAATAGTTACAACTACACATTGATTGCTAGTTTGATTCAATTGCATTCAACAATTAAACCAAAAATTTCACAAGTTAGTTTTAGTAGTAAGTACATAAGCATGGTGTTCCATGGTCTTAAATGAATCCTTTGTTTTTAAAAAAAGGTTAAAATATTATCACATAGATTAGATGTGAAGAAAGACGAGCACAATCGCATCCAAATTTTTCAACAAATGTGTAAAATTCATAGTGGGACCATAAAGATTTCATTTAATGTACATTCTAAAATGGTGGCATGTGTATTTTTGTGGAATCCAGATAAAGGAGCCCATTATCTATACCATTTTTTACATCCTATGTTAATGAAACATCAAAGGTTATTAGATCATTTTGTGCATTGCACTTGCAAGGAGATGGTAAAAAATGATTTTATGTGTTTGTTAGGCCCTACTCCTAGAAGGAGAGGGACTATTACTTCGAACAAGCTAACATTGGTCAAATTTTTATTTATTTTTTAATCATATTTGTGTTCATGTGTTTTCATTTTTTGGGTTGTTCACATTTCTTCTTGAGCCCAACAATCTGAATTTCAAACTTGAAACTTTTTTTTTTTGGATGGTGGGGATTTACCATCAATTTTATTGCAACAAGCTCATTGTTAGAAATAGAATGCATTCGTACTTGTTGCCTTGAATGAACATTTAACATCAACAATCTATTCAAGTCCTATTGCCAACATCGTTGAATGAATAATTGTTCAAGCTTGCAAGGAGAAAGGGAGTGTGTAAACTAATAGCTCCAAAGTTGTATGGAACAACAATCTTAAAGCATTTAAGCTTGCAATCTAATTGAATGAGTTTTGCCAATGCAAGTTTGCACTTTAACAAATGTAAACCCAACCATAAAACTTGAAGAATACAAAAGAAAATCTAATAATTCAATTCCAAGATTTCCTTGACAAGGGGGTTTTGCCTAGAAAAGGGATTCATTGTGTTACCCATTTTATTACACATGTAGAAGTTTTTAGCCAAATACTTAAACATTCATTACTTCCAAGATAAGTAACATTTACCAATTTTCGCATCCCATTTACTTCCAATTGGAAGAGTGAGGCTCTTTCCATCAAAATTTTAAACTTTATTCATGAAAAGCTTACCCAAAAGTGTAATAATTTGTACAAAATTACCCCCTTTCAATGAAAGGTGTTTCAGGTTTCAATTTATTAATGGTCAGTCATTGGTATAGTTGATAGTGAAATAGGTTCATATGGCTACCCCAATAATCCCCATTCCTAGCATTATCAAGGGTGAGACTATGTTGGTAATAGTGAAATTGATGAATGGACAAGTTGAGGACAAAACATCAACGTCAACCTTTTACTTTCCATCGTTTTTTGAATCTTTTCAATTTTGTTATCCTCATTTATGAGTAGGGCAGATTGCTCATTTTAGTGACAAAAAATGTCAACTCTAAAATATCTAGCAACTTAAGATTGGATTGACAACACATCGAATTCAAGGACCTCAAAAACCAATTAGCTATTCAAACCATTGAGGGTATTAAGGTTTAAAGTTTAGAAACTCACTTGAAAATCCAAGGTAATGAAAAAAAGTTGGCAAATTGAATTGAGGAATTGAACTTGCCACGGTAGACTATTGATAAAGCAAGTGGAGGAACTATTTGTTCCAATCCTTGAACTAGTTGCAAAATCTGAATGGGTACAAGAGGAGCACAATTAAAGGAAGGCCTTTAGTTGAAGACTTGTTTGCTTGTTGAACTACTTAAGGTAAAATCAAGGCAAGTTCAATTAAATGGTAGATGTTTTTTGTTGGTGGTCATTAGTGGTTGTGTTGGAGGTGCATTGAACTTGTTGAATTTTCATGGAGTGCTTCAAGGCTTATCATGTTGAATTGTTTGGTGATGTGTTGGCCTAGAATTTGTTTGTCATATTTCAAGTTTTTGATCTATAATGAATGCTTCAAATGACAATCTGCCATTACATTGAATCTAGGCATTGCAAACACATCTTGATTTAAAGAACAACTTTTTTTTTGAATTTTGTTGCAAGAATGTTTTCCCTTTTTATCAACTAGTCATTAGTTATTATGAACCTTTCTTTTAGTAACAATAGGACCTCACTAAGTGCATGAATAATTATCCTTTGGGTGGATGGCATTGCCTATAATTTCAACTAGAAAAATCTATTTGGAAATATTACAAAATTGACTTTCATTTTTTAGTGGCAGAAAAATTTCAAGTAAAACATGCAAGTATCAAGTGAATGTTATTGAAAAATCTAACACAAACAATCCAATGTAAGAATAATATTTTCATGATTAGATATAGATGTCTATCAAATTTTTGGAAAATAGTACTATAATTAGGTTTGGAAAATTCATTCCTCACTTAGTTGATCCCTTTATCTTCAATATAATCAACAAATTTTAAAGTCTCATGGCCACCATGTGAGGTTTATGAATAATTAGGCACGTCCATTAACAAAATGTCCTTTTAAAATTAATAAAAGTAAAACATCCATTTGTGGAAATACCTAATCTGATTAGCAAAGAACTTTCCACTATTGTACAGTTTGTAAAATTTGAAAAGTTTTTTACATAAAAGAACGAACATTTCTTTTGAGCTCATCCTTGGTTTATAATGAACTTGCTGATTTGGTTTTAGAAATTGATTTCAAGATAACTTATTTGCACAAGATATGGTGGGCGGTAAAAGCCATTGCATAGTATAAATCCTAAAGTGAATTGGTTAGATCATTTGATTGGTCCCCATGGCACAATCTCTTGTTATTATTGATTGATTAAGTTATCTGAATGGTTCACTTGCTTTGTTATTAGTGGCCTCCCACTTTTTAAGGTCCCACTTTCAAGTTTATGGATGGCGCTTGAAACATGTAAATAAGTAGTAAGGGAGGTGAGAAAAGTTGATGTAGATCTCAATATTCAGTATGTGTGGGGATGCTTTAAAAATTCATAGAAAATCATATAGTGTATTACAATAAAAATACTTATAAAATAAAATAGTTACAATGAATGGGCATTAGATTAAAACTTCAAATACTCAACATGTGATTGTATAAGTACATGAGTGAAACTTGTACATAAGATTCAACCAAAAAATTACAAAAACCAAAGTCAAAACAAACATGGTCAAGAAATCTAGGAAGTAGAA
>Ga0116227_10016069_pt1 | contig 10881 bp, 7 predicted proteins | sample S1TSphgellanicum_FD_89693 | JGI IMG/M metagenome (GOLD analysis project Ga0116227, IMG submission 89693) | Host-associated microbial communities from peat moss isolated from Minnesota, USA - S1T2_Fb - Sphagnum magellanicum MG | ecosystem: Host-associated > Plants > Peat moss > Unclassified...
AGAAAATCGCCGAGCGGGTGGCGGCCGCCTCGGGCGAGGTGGCGAGCGGCATCGGCCAGACCGCGGCGGCGGCCATGGAGCTGCGCCAGACCATGGAACAGATTGCCGCCGGCGCGCAGCAGGCGGCCAGCGCGGCGCAGGAATCGCTGGCCGCCATGGGCGCGGTTGCCGCCGCCTTGACCCAGGCGAGGCAGCGTGCGGAGCAGGCGCAGGCGCGCACCGAGGCGCTCGGCATCTTCCTGCTCGACCTCGGCGCGCAGATCGATGCCGCGGTGGCAGGGATCGCCGCCGGCGCCGACCAGCAGATCGCCCAGGCCTCGATCATCGGCGCGCTGGAGCAGCAGGCTGACGCGGTGGGCCAGATCGTCGCCTCGGTCGGCGACATCGCCGACCAGACCAACCTGCTGGCGTTGAATGCCGCCATCGAAGCCGCACGCGCCGGCGCGCAGGGCCGCGGCTTCGCCGTGGTCGCCGACGAAATCCGCATCATGGCCGACCGGACGGACGCGGAGGCCAGGCGCATTCAGGCCATCGCCGCGGACATCCAGGCGGAGGTGCGCGCGGTCACCGCGGTGATTGGCGCGGCCGCGGCGTCGGCGCGCGACGATGCCGGCCAGGGCCGCCAGGCGGCGGCGACGCTGGCGCAAATCCGCGCCGGCATGGTCTCGCTGACGGCGGCCAGCCGCAGCATTCTGCTCGCCGCCGTGGAGGCGGACCGGGGTGCGAAGGATGTGCTGGCCGGCGCCACGCAGATCGCCGCCGCCGCCGAGCAGCAGGCCGCCGCCGCCGCACAGGCGCTCGCCGCCGTGGCCGAACAGACGCGCGCCCTGCAGCAGAGCCAGCAGGCGGCCGGCGAACTCGCTCGTCTCGCCGAGGTGCTGCGTGGCGACGAGACGGCGGAGGCCGCCGCCGGCGCCACGCTGGCCGAACGTGTTGCCGCGGCGGCGGAGGAATTATCGTCCACCGTGCAGGAGATTTCCGGCTCCGCGGCCCAGATCATGGCCGCCGTCGCGCAGATCGACCGCGGCGTGGCGCAGCAGGCCGCGGCCACCACACAATCCGCGGCGGCGGCGGCGCAGATCGAGGCCGGCGCCCGCGCGGCGCTGGCGGCGGCGCAGGATGCGCTGGCGCAGACGCTGGCGATGGGTGAGCTGGTGGCGGCCAGCGGCACCGGCATCGACGCGCTGATTGCCGGCAGTACCAGCGCGGCCGCGCGCACCCGCGACACGCTGGCGGCGCTGGCAGGCCTGGGCCGGCGCGCGAGGACCATCGAGCGCACGGTCGGCGGCATCGAGGTGGTGGCGCTGCAGATCAGCATGCTGTCGGTGAGCGGCGCGGTGGAGGCGGCACGCGCCGGCGAGGATGGCCACGGGTTTGCGCATGTGTCCGCCGACATCAAGACGCTGGCCGCCGATGCCGGCGGCCGCACCGGCCGCATACGCGACACGATCGAGGATATGCAGGACCGGGTTGCCGCGGCGCGCCAGGATTTCGATGCCATCGCGGCGGCGGTTGCGGTGGAGTCGCAGCGGAGCCGGCAGTTGCCGGCGGCGCTGGCGCGCGTCATTGCTGACCTGGAGAGTGTGCAGGCCGCCAACGCAGACGTCAGGAGCGGGGCGCACGCGATCTTCGCCGCCATTCAGGACGTCTCGCAGGGCGCGAAAGACATCGGCACGGCGGCGGAGCATGCCAGCCGCGCGGCCTCCGAGGCGGCGGCGGCGGCGCGGGAGCAGGCGCGCGGCGCCGAGGAGCTCGCAGCAGCGATCGAGGAGATCGCCTCCCTGGCCGATTCCCTGTCGGAGGCAGCATTCTAATGAAAATGGAGCCGCGGCCATCGGACCGCAGGGTCCAAACAATCAAAAGTTTTTTGGTTCTTTTTTTCAAAAAAGAACTTTCTTGCTTTGTCTAACCTGGCCACCCTAACCGTCATGGCCGGCGGTAAAGTGCACGCAGTACCCCTGCGCGACATCGTGCAGGTCATCCGCGTGCCCGAGGCTGCGCCGGTGCCGCTGGGGCCGGTCTGGCTGGCCGGCCTGATCAGCCACCGCGGCATAGTGCTGCCGATGGTCAGCCTGACCCTTCTGCTGGGCCACCAGGCAGCGGCGCCGACGCCGCAATCCCGCGTGCTCATCGCCGCCACCGGCAGCGCTTTTCTGGTGGAGGGCCTGGCGGCGGACGCGCCCGATGCCGGCATGCTCGACCTGGCCGCCCTGCTGCCTGACGCCGGGCGCGCCGCCGGGGGGCCTGTGGCGCGGCCGGTCGCGCGGCCTGGCGGCGCGGAGGCAACGGCAGCGGCAGAGGAGCGTTCGCACGCGATGCTCGGGTGCATGATCGCCGGCCAGGAATATGCGTTTGCGCTGGAGGCGGTTGAGGAAGTGGCCGCAACCCCCGGCGGAGATCACACGGACAGCATCATGTGGCGGGGCCGGCAAATTCCGGCGGTCGCACTGCGCGCCCGGCTGGGCGGTGCGGACGGGGCGGCGCCGGCGCGTCTGGCCGTGGTGCGCCTGGCGGACGGGAGCTGTGCCGCCATGCTGGTGGACGCATTTACCGGGATCCTGCGCGTCCCACCCGCGCTGCGCCACGCCATGCCGCCGCTGCTCGCCCGCCGCCGGCCGGAACTGGATTCGATCTGCCGGCTGGATGGCGGCGCGCGCCTGGTCTGCGTACTTTCGCCCGACATTTTGCTGGGCGCGCGCGGCGGCGCGGCTTTCACGCCGCCGCCGGCCACCGTGCAGGGCATCGGCACGGGCGAACAGCTTCGCTTCATGATCACCCGCGTCGGTGCGGCGCGCTTTGCCGTGCCGCTCGCGTCGGTGGACGAAATTGTGGCCGCGGCGTCGCTGACACAGGTCCCCGGCGCACCCGCGCTGGTGGATGGTGTGCGCAACCTGCGCGGCGGCACGCTGCCGGTCACCGACCTGCGCCGCCGGTTCGGGCTGGGTGCCGGGGTGTCCCGCGCCGGCGGCAAGATTCTGGTGTGCAGCCGCAGCGCCGCCGCGCGGGCCGGGTTCCTGGTCGATGCGGTGGAGCGGATCATATCCGTGGCGCCGGGCGACGCCGGACCGGCACCCGCACTGCCTGGCACCCAGCTCATCTCCGGCGTGGTGCGGCAGGCCGGCGGGGGCGTGCTGCCGGTGCTGGAGCTGATGCGGCTTGCCGAAGCGGGGACGGCCGAGGCTGGGATGGCCGAAGCGCTGGCCGGGCTCGCCGCATGACCAGGCTGCTCATCGTCGATGACAGCGCGCTGATGCGCCGCCTGCTGCGCGACATCTTTGCCCGCGCCGGCGGGTTCGACATGAAATCGGCGCGCGACGGCGCCGAGGCGCTGGCGATGATCAAGGCGGACCGGCCCGATGTCGTTACATTGGACATCACCATGCCGGAGATGGACGGGCTGACCTGCCTCGGCCGCATCATGGTCGAGGCGCCCTGCCCTGTGGTGATGGTCTCGTCGCTGACCACGCCTGGCGCGGAGGCGGCGCTGGCGGCGCTGCAGCTCGGCGCGGTGGATTATATCGGCAAGCCCGAGGGCATATTGTCGCTGAGCATGGAAACCGTGCGGCACCGGCTGGTGGCCAAGGTGCGCGCGGCGGCAGGCGCCCGGCTGCGCGGCAGTTTTCGCCTCGCTGAACGGGTGCGCCACCGCGCCGGCGCGGGCGCCAGGCCGCCCGAGGGCAGGGCCGCGCCGGGCCGGGGGGTTGTGGTCATCGGCAGTTCGACCGGCGGCCCGCGCGCCCTGGAGACGGTGCTCACCGCTTTGCCATCCGGCTTCCCGCTGCCGGTGCTCGTCGCTCAGCATATGCCGGCGAGTTTTACCGGCGTGTTTGCCAAACGGCTGAACCAGGCCTGCGACCTTGAGGTGGTGGAGGTGGGCGGCCCGATGCGGATCGAGCCGGGACGTGTGTATATCGGCCGGGGCGATGCCGACCTGGTGGTGACGGGTGAGATGTGCGCGCCGGCCCCGCCCGGCGGCGCGCTATGGCAGCCGAGCGTGGACCGGCTGGTGAGCAGTTGCCGCGAGCATTTTCCCGCGGCCGGCATGATCGGCGTGCTGCTGACCGGCATGGGCAACGACGGCGCGGCCGCCATGGCGGCACTGCGCGCGGCGGGCGGGCGCACGATCGCGGAAGCCGAATCGACCGCCGTGGTGTGGGGCATGCCGGGCGAGCTGGTCAGGCGCGGCGGCGCCGAACAGGTGGTGCCGCTGGATGGCATCGCCGACGCGCTGGTCGGAATGGTGGTGCAGCATGCCGCTCATTAGGCCCAAGCCAGGCGCCGCCCCGGCCGTAGCGCAATTGCGCGGCTGATGAAGAAAGGACTTCTTTTTTGAAAAAAAGAAGCAAAAAACTTTTGGATATTAGGCTGCGCCTGTCCGGCTACGTACGCCAGTATGCAAAAGTTTTTTGGTTCTTTTTTTCAAAAAAGAACATTCCGTGCTGATGATTTCCGACGCCGAGCGGCAGCGGTTCTGCGATTATTTCTACCGCCAGACCGGCATGTCCTTCGTCGAGAACAAGCCTTACTACGTCGATAAGCGGCTGGAGGAGCGCATCGAGGCGACGCGCAGCGGGAGTTTTCCGGCGTATTTCGCGCTGCTGCGCGCCAGCGGCGACGAGCTGCAGCAGATGATCAGCCGCTTTACCGTCAATGAGACCTATTTCTTCCGCGAGGATTACCAGCTCGCCTGCCTCACCACGGACCTGCTGCCGGCGCGCCTCGCCGGCCAGCTCAGCAGGCGGCCGGTCAAACTCTGGTCGGTGCCCTGTTCCACCGGCGAGGAGCCTTATTCGCTGGCGATCTGGCTGCTGGAGAATTTCGCCGGCATCGATGACCATGACATCGAAATCACCGGCTCGGACATCGACAGCGCGGCGCTGGCGGCGGCGGCGGCGGGCGTGTTCGGCGCGCGGGCCCTGCAACGGCTGAGCCCGGCGCTGATCAGCCGCTATTTTACCCAGGCCGGCGAGGATTCCTGGCGCATCATCGAGGATTTGCGCAATTCCATCGCGCTGACGCGGGTCAATCTGGTGGACCGGGCCGGACTTTCCGGCCACCGCGGCTATGATGTGGTGTTCTGCCGCAACCTGCTGATCTATTTCGATGATGCATCGCGCCGGATCGCGGCGGAAAATCTGTACGAGGCGCTGGCGCCGGGCGGGTTCCTCTGCCTCGGCCACAGCGAATCGATGAGCCGGATTTCCGCGCTGTTCGACGTCAGGCAGTTTCGTGATGCCATCGTCTATCAGAAGCCCGGCGCATGAGCGCGCCGAAAGCCCGCGTGCTGCTGGTGGATGATGCCACCCTGGTGCGTCGGTTCTACCGCCGTATGCTGGAAGCCGCAGGCTTTGCCGCCGGGGAGGCGCTGGAAAAGCATCTGCGGGCCCAGGCGATGGCGGTGGCCTGCGTGCCGGTGCTGATGACCAGCACCGGGAGCCAGGCGCATGACCGGCTGGCGGCGCGGCAGGCGGGGGCGAATTTCTACCTGGTCAAGCCGGTGGCCCCGGATACGCCGGCATGAACGCCCTGCTGCCGCTGTTCCTGGAAGAGACGCAGGAGCTGATCGACCATGCCGCGCGCGACCTGGTGGCGCTGGAGCAGGGCCAGGGCGATGCGGCGGCGTTGCTGGATGGCATTTTCCGGCATTTTCACACGCTGAAGGGCGGCGCGGCGCTGTTCGATTTCGCGCCGATGACCGGCCTGCTGCACACGGCGGAGGATGTGCTGGACGCGGCGCGCCAGGGACGGTTGAGCGCCGGACGGTCGCTGGTCGATGCGCTGCTGCATTGTCTGGACGATGTCCGCGCCTGGCTGCCGGACATCGCCGCGCACGAGGCTTTGCCCGCCGATGCGCCGGCCCGCGCCGGACGCAGCAAGGCTCTGCTGGCGCTGCTGCTGCAGGGCCAGGCCGAAGCTGCGGCAGCCGCGGTGGCCGGCACCGGGACATTGGTCGAGGAATTGCTGGACGAGCAGGCGATTCTGCTGTCGCACGAGCAGCCCGCGACGCGCGCCGCCGCGGCGGGACGGGTTGAGGCCGCCGGCGATGATGCGGCGGCGGTGCTGGCCGCCATCACGGCCACGGACGCGCCGGCCCCGGCGCCCCCTGCCCGCATGCTGCGGGTGTCGCCCGAGCGCGTCGAGCAGATGATGACGCTGGCCGGCGAGGCGGTGATTGCCAGGAACGGCTTGCAACATATCGTCGCCGAGGCTGGGCGCGAGGCCGCCGGCGCCGCGTTCCTGGGGCCGCTGAAGGCGCAGACGGCGGCACTGGACCGGCTGGTGCGGGATTGGTACGAGGCCGCCGCCCGCCTGCGCATGATCCGCGTCGGCGATATTTTCGCGCGTGTGCCCCGGCTGGTCCGCGATCTGGCGCAACAGCTCGGCCGCGACGTGCAGGTGCGCATGGAAGGCGAGGCGCTGGAAGCAGACCGCGACGTGCTGGAAGGTCTGTTCGACCCGCTGATGCATCTGGTGCGCAACGCGCTGGACCATGGGGTGGAGGATCCCGCGGGGCGCGCGGCGGCGGGCAAGCCGGCCACCGCCAGCCTGTGGCTGCGGGCGCGCGGCGCCGCCGGGACCTTGGTGATCGAGGTGGAGGATGACGGGCGCGGCCTGGATCTGGCGGCGCTGCGTGCCCGCGTGGCCGCGCGCGGGCTGATGCCAGCAGGGGCCGTCGCGGCACTCGATGACGCGGCGGCGGCGGAGCTGGTGTTTCTGCCGGGCCTGTCCACGGCCGCCAGCGTCACCACCCTGTCGGGCCGCGGTGTCGGCATGGATGCGGTGCGCAGCGCAGTGCAGGCCGCCGGCGGCCTCGTCTCCATCCACACCCGCGGCGAGGGCCAGGGTACCTGTGTGCGCATGACCTTGCCGGCACAGGTCAGCATGCGCCCTGTGATGATGGTGCAGGCCGGGGCGCAGTGGTTCGGCGTGCCGCTGGACGCGGTCCGCAGCACGCACCGCGTGCCGCTGGCGCGCATACGCGCCATGCCGGCCGCCGGGGAGACGGGCTGCGGGGTTTCGGCACCCAGGTTTTTTGCACTCGGCGAGCAGATCATCCCGCTCATCGATCTGGCGCAGACGCTGGGACTCGCGCCGCGGCCGCCAACGGCCGGCGCGCTGGTGCTCGTGCTGGAGAGCGACGGCGGGCCGGTGGGGCTCTCGGTGGACGGTTTTGGCCCGCGCGCGGATGTGGTGCTGCGTCCGCTGGCGGGCCTGCTGGCCGGCACGCCCTGCTATCTGGGCTCCGCCGTGCTGGGCGATGGCAGCGTACTGCTGGTGCTGGATGTCCGGGCCGTCGTGACATGAGCTGCGGCTGGGGGCGTAGCGCCTGGAGGACCGTGTGCGCTTCGCGTATTCCGTGCACGGCGGAGCCTGTGCACCAGCAAAATTGATAGGTTATTACCACATTGATTCTCGCGAAAGGGCGGACATAGAGTGAGGCTACGCCGTCACGGTTGCAAACTCTGGAACTGACCCGCATGCCGCTTCTCGCCCTCGTCGTTGACGACAGCCGCCTGGCGCGCCGTAACGCCACCAATATCCTGGGGCGGCTGCGGCCGGAGCTGACCTGCGTCGAGGCCGCGCACGCGGAGGAGGCGCTGGCGGTGGCGCGGGACGCCGGCATTGCCTTGGCGCTGATCGATTTCAACATGCCCGGCGATGACGGCATCACCCTGGCGGCGGCGATCCGGGCGCTGCATCCGGACGCGGCCATCGCCATCGTCTCGGCCAATATTCAGGACAGCGTGGTGGCCCGCGCGCATGCGCTGAACATTACCTTCGTGCCCAAGCCTTTGACGGAAAGCGCCATCGGCCCCTTTCTGGCTGACAAATTTCTCGTCAATGCGCTGCCGGCGGCGGACTGACGCCTTGGATCTGACCGATCATGAACGCGATGCGCTGACCGAACTGGCCAATATCGGCGTCGGCCGCGCCGCCGCCAGCCTGAGCCGCATGGTGGATGCGCCGATCCATCTGCGCGTGCCCGATGTCGCGCTGCTGACGCGCGAGGAGGCGGCGGCCGAGATGGAGGCGCGCGACCCGGCCAGCCTGATTGCCGTGCGCCAGGATTTTTCCGGGCCGTTTTCCGGCCGGGCGCTGCTGCTGTTTCCGGAAACCAACAGCCTCGAACTGGTGCGCGCCATGGTCGGGCCGCAGCCGAGCCTGGAGGAAATTGCCGATCTGGAGGAGGAGGCGATGGCCGAGGTCGGCAACGTCATCCTCAACGGCTATCTGGCCACCATCGCCAACCTGCTGCAGCAGCAACTGAATATTTCGCTGCCCGACGTGCTGCGCGGCAGCGGCCGCAGTATCCTGGCGGCAAGCGATGCCAAGGCGCCCGCCGCCGCATCGGACCCCGCGCCGGTGCTGTTCCTGTACATCGACTTTACCGTGGGCGTGCGCGGCATACGCGGCTACATTGCGGTGGTGATGAATTTCCCCTCCTTCGAGGCGTTGCGCGTGCTGACGAACCAGTTCGTGGAACGGATGACGGGGGCTGCACCGTGACAGCGGCCGCCCCCTCGTTCGATGCGGCGCTGGCGGCTGGTGTGCTGGCCGGGCTTGACGGCGGGGTGGCGGTGCTCGGCGAGGAGGAGCGCGTGCTGGTCTGGAACGACTGGCTCGCCGACGCCTCCGGCCTGCCGGCGTCCGCCATGATCGGCCGGCCGCTGTTTGCCGCCCTCGGCGAAAATGGGGGGACGGCGCGGCTGCGCGGCGCGGTGGCGGATGCGCTGGGTGCCGGCGCCTCGGCCCTGCTCTCCTACAACCTCAACCGCGCCATTCTGCCGCTGCGGGCGCGCGACGGCAGCCCGCTGCTGCATGCCGCCTCGGTCAAGCCGATGGCGCTGGGCGCGCGGCGGGCGTGCCTGATCCAGGTCACCGACGTGACCAGGCAGGTGGAGCGCGAGCGGCTGCTGCGGGCGCGGCGCGACGCGCGTTTCCGCGCCCTGGTCGATGCCGCGTCGGACGCCATTCTGACCACCGATCCGCACGGCCGCATCCTGTGGGTGAACGGGCAGACGGTGGAGCGGTTCGCGCATCTGAGCGGCGGCCGCGGCGCCGCGGGGCTGGAAGGGACGGCCATCGACGCGCTGCTCGGCGATGCGGCGCGGTTCTGGACCGACCCGGCCGCACCCACGGTGGAGGTGGAGGCGGCCGGGCCCGGCGGGGCCGCGATGCCGATGGAACTCTCGCTGGCACGCTGGCAGAGCGATGGCCGGACGCTGGTCACCGGCTTCCTGCGTGACATCGCTGAGCGCCGCCAGGCCCAGGCCGACATTGCCACGCGCCATGCCGACATGGCCCAGTTGGCGGCGCAGACGCGGATGACGCTCGATGCCCTGCCGGCGAGCGTCGCGGTGCTCGATGAGGGCGGAAAAATCCTGTTCGCCAACCGGAGTTTTACGGCACTCGGGGAGGCGGGCGTGCTGGCGGCGGGGGGCTGGAGGGTCGGCGAGAATTATCTCGCCGCGCTGGAGGGTGCCGGTGCGACGCACCCGGACCGGATGCATGCGGTGGAGAATTTGCGCGCCCTGCTGCGCGGCAGACTGGCCTCGTTTGCGATCGACGTGAGCATCCTGACGCCGGATGGGCGTCGGTCCTACCGCTGCATCGGCGCCAGCATTGCCGGCGGGCCGCTGGGACGGGTAGTGTATATGCTGCTGGACGTGACCGAGCAGAAGCAGCTCGAGGATGCGTTGCGCGACCTGAACGCCACGCTGGAGGCGCGGGTGGCCACGGAGACCGCGGCGCGGCTGCGGGCGCAGGAAATGGCCCGCCACGCCGACCAGATGCGCACGCTGGGGCAGTTGGCCGGCGGCATGGCGCATGATTTCAACAATGTGCTGCAGGCGATATCCGGCGGCGCGCGGCTGCTGAGCCGGCGCCTGGACCGGCCGGACAATGCCATGCCGCTGATCCAACTGATCATCGATGCCGCCGACCGCGGCGCTTCCATCACCGGCCGGCTGCTGAGCTTTGCCCACCGCGGCGAGCTGCACGCCGGCCCGGTGGATACGCTGGCCTTGCTGCGCGGCCTGAGCGAAGTGCTGACCCACACGCTCGGCGCGGGCATCCTGGTGCAATTGCGCACGCCGCCGCACCTGCCGGCGGCGCTGATCGACAAGGCGCAGTTGGAAACCGTGCTGATCAACCTGGCGACCAACGCGCGCGATGCCATGCCGCACGGCGGGGAATTGGTGATCGCGGTCCGGGAGGACGTGGTTGAGGCCGATACAGGTGAGCCGGATTCGGCAGACAGCGGCCGCCCCGCGGGCCTGCGTCCGGGCCGCTACCTGCGCCTGACCGTGACCGACGACGGCACCGGCATGGACGCGGCGACGCTGGCGCGGGTGTCGGAGCCGTTTTTCACCACCAAGCCGGTCGGCCGCGGCACCGGACTTGGGCTGGCGATGGCGCGCGGCTTTGCCGACCAGTCCGGCGGGGCGATGCAGATCGGCAGCGTGCTGGGCGAAGGCACGCAGGTGACCCTGTGGCTGCCGGCGGCCGGGGAGGATGCGCCGGCACCGGTGCCGGCGCGCCCGGCCGCCGGCCGCGCCGCGGTGCGGCCGTTGTCCACGGTGCTGCTGGTGGACGACGAGGCGCTGGTGCGTGAAGTGCTGCGGGCGGGCCTGGAGGATTTCGGCATGCCGGTGGTTGCGGCCGGCGGCGGCAATACGGCGTTACGGCTGCTGGACGAGGATCCGCGCATCGGCATCATGGTGACTGACCTGGCGATGGCCGAAATGGACGGCATCACCCTGATCGGCCGTGCCCGCATGCTGCGGCCAGCCCTGCCGGTGATCCTGCTGACCGGCTTTGCCGAAGCCTCCCCGGCGGCGGTTGCCGACGCCTCGGCCGGGCGGTTCGACATGCTGCGCA
>Ga0116227_10016070_pt1 | contig 10881 bp, 6 predicted proteins | sample S1TSphgellanicum_FD_89693 | JGI IMG/M metagenome (GOLD analysis project Ga0116227, IMG submission 89693) | Host-associated microbial communities from peat moss isolated from Minnesota, USA - S1T2_Fb - Sphagnum magellanicum MG | ecosystem: Host-associated > Plants > Peat moss > Unclassified...
AAAAAAAAACCCCCCCCCCCCCCCGGCCCTTTTGTGATAAACCAAACCTCAAAGTTATACCAATAGGAAAAAAATATGCCCCCAGCTTTTGGTGTCAAATAATTGTGAATAAAAACATTATTGTAAGTTCAAAAACCACTGTAAACTTTTGAGCGCTTTGAAATGAATTAATGCAAACATGGTTCCTCCGAAGAGGGCTCATTTTGATGAATCCATGGATTAAATAAAAATGACATATATCCACACAAAAATAAGGAAGTTCTAGAGCATTGAAATGTGTAGACAAATAGGATAAGCTAATTAGCTTTTCTTTTTTTTTCATGCAAGTTATGGTTTTCAAATAGGTAAGATGACACTTGGGGACACATGATGAAAGCATTTGTTGCATTCATTTTGTAGTAGCATCACCCAATTAAGAGAAAGAGGTTGTTAGTAGGAGGATATGAATTTGTTATTTTAGAACCATTCTTCATTTCTTTGGTGCAACGAGTTGAACTGAGGGACTCTTTGAAAAAGGAAAAAAGAATACCGTAAGGAGGCCCGAGAGCTAAAGATGAGTGAGTCAACAAAAGGCTTCACCCATTTAGGATGGGTTGAATGAACTTGTTCAAATGATTTGGCTTTGCTAGAAATTGTATATTCATTCAGAGGGGGATAAATTCAACCCAATATTCTCTGAAAAATGACTAAAGTATGTGGGGGGATAACCACAACGAACTGAAGAAGGATGTAGATTCTCGATACCACAACTTTCAGCAAAGAGGAGGACCCTTGGTATGGTTTCTGATCCATTGATATCGTGTAGTGCGGATGGAGGATGACCTAAGTAAAGCAACGACTTAAGGCCCTCTCCCAATTGGGTTTTGAGCGATCTAGGTAGGTAGGTGTCCAGAAGAAGCATGGCCCAACAAAGAGAGCCAAATAAATGCTTTTGTGCCATTGGAAAATACCATCAACAAGAACTAAATAATGCTTGAAATAAGATCATACTATAGGGAATTTTTTTTCAAAAAATTAAAAAAATTATATATATATATAAAGATACATATTCCATGAAAAATTATTAGGGAAGAAATACTCTCATTGGGCAACAACCTAAAAATTTATCCATGACACAAATTTCTTCTTGAAAAAGAGGTTGGGGGGAAAGGACCCAACCTTTGAGACCAAACATGGAATCAAAAAGGAGAAAAGAAAAAAAACAGACGAAGAAAGAAACGGATTAGTTGGAAGGAAAGGAAGAAGAGTTGGGACCCAGGAACACCAGTTGTGAACCAATACCCCACCAGTGCACCATCGGATGGATGGCTGTTATTATTACTCAGTTGTGGATGAACCTCAACAGAGTTAATATTTGGTTTCATCGTGGTAACTAATCACCTAAAAAATAGGGTCTCATGTATAGGTAGATAGGTTTTTAAAAAAAAAGGGTAATTACTAGTTAAACAGATGGTTTGTATATATATGTAAGGGCTGATTTTACTACCTACCTACTAACAAACCACAAGTGGGTTGTTGGTTGGTAGGTAGGTAGGTAATAAAACAGAAAGAGCAACCGAGCTCACCAGCGTGGTTAGCTAGGGAACTGAAACCCAACGAAAAAAACTGTTTTCATGATCACTTATCATCCATCCTTTATGGTGCACTGGTTGGTGGGTGCTGCTGGTTCACTGTGGCTATTTGGTGGTTCAAAAGCTTTTTTAAGAGAACCCCAAAAAGGCTTTGAACATGCCCCAAGAGGCTGGAACTTCATGTCAGACACTGGATCATCATGTTCAGCTTGGCAAAGGAGGAGGAGGAGGAGGGTGTCTGAACTCTTTGGAGGCAGCATTGAACATAACTTTGTATTGATTGTTGAGAGCATCAAGTATGAACTATTAGGGTTTACCTAGAATCAGTCACTAGGTGACTATTCATCGGAACAAAACAAATGTGGACGACTTCATATGACAATGGTCAAAGCATTTTTCAAAGCTTTTGTTGCTGCTTGTTGGTATGCTCTATTATTATTATTATTATTATGAAGAAGAAGAAGAAGAAGAGGAAGCAAAAGGCATGACATCTTTTTGGGTGTGAATCTTGTGCAACTGTTTTTCCCATTATTTATCACATAGCCAAGTTTGCACTTTGCACTAGCATCTTGGAAAACATTCAATGGAAGACTGACTCAACTGTTGAACTGACTGGCAACAAGTATCAGTTTGGGTGCTTTTTTTTCAAAAAAAAAGGTGGGGGGGGGGATCATATGGAACAACCAAAAAAAAATGGTTGTTCAACTTGTAGAGATTTTGGGACATTGTGGGAAAGGGGTGTAATTTTTGTTGCCTAGTTGGCTATTTTCATTTGTAACTATTTTGGGTTGTCATTTAGATGAAATACCTCAACATTCCTCACATTGGTGGTCAAAATGGATGTCCACATTATAGTCTTGCCAAGGGTGTCATCCAATTTATGGCCAACCCTTGTTTAACTATATATCGTTACCATTAGTATTTAGCCTGTGTTGTTGGCACAAGTGTGAAATAGTACCCAACTAATTTTTCTTTCCATTTTTTTGGGTTTAATTGAATTTCCAATGACTAAACTAGAATTCAATATCTCCTACATTAGTATTTAGCCTGTGTTGTTGGCGCAAGTGTGAAATAGTACCCAACTAATTTTTCTTTCCATTTTTTTGGGTTTAATTGAATTTCCAATGACTAAACTAGAATTCAATATCTCCTACACCTTTAGGATTAACAACTTCCAAATCACCTTCATTAAATTTTACTCATCAAGAGCTTTCCAATAATACCAAGAGTGCACCCAAATTTTCCTATAAATTTTAGTTTTGATTTAAATGAATTTTTAGTGAAAATTTTGTTCAATAACTTCAAACATTATGAAACCAACTTGGTGCACCTACACTCATCAAGAGCTTTCAAACAATACCAAGAGTGTAGCAAGAGTCACCATGGTTTGGGACATCTCAACTTGACAAACCAACAAAGCAAACAAACTACCTTCCTTCATAGATAGATTTAAAATGCACTGGGGGATGTAAATTGTGGAGGATAAAGAGAACATTTCAAAGTAAGAAGGCTTTGTCTCTAAAGTTTGTCCAAAGTTTCCGAGCCTTTGTGTGTTGGAGACATTTTTGCCTTTCATTGTCTTCTTTAGTTTTCTTCATTCCAAACACCAACCCATTTGGGACATGAAACATGGTATTTTGGAAGAGCCACTTATCTCTACAATGGTTTATTTCACACCCAATAAGAGATTTGAAATACTCAATGATTTGCATATGTATTCATGGCATGCATATAAGTTTTCAATAAGTTTCTATCATTAACCTTTCATATCACCTTGTCCTCTGCTATTCATTGGATGGGCTGCATCCCAAGTTTTGTTCCTTTTTTTCTTTTTTATTGTCCAATGGGCCATTTTGAGTGAGCCCATCACCCAAAAAAATTGAAAGTTGGGAGGCTTTCCAAAATAGCAGTTTCTATGTGAGGATGGATTGTCTCCCTTTCAGCTCAGCTATATAGTTGTTGACAAGGGGAGGGTTTTGGGCAAAGGATATGAGATAAAGTGAGGTGATATGGGGAACACCCTTGATGAACACATCAGGAACCCATTAGGAACAGGATGGGAACACGATAATAGAAATCTTCCATCCCTCTTGGTTGTACATTTGGTCATCTCATTGGCTGCATGCATATCCTATTCTTAAACATACTTGCCAACATTTTATTTGCCTCCACAAATACCCCTTCTACAATGCATACCATACCTATTGTCACATATTTTTTGGGTTTGGTTTGGTTTGGTTTTGTTTTCTTTCTTCTTTTTTTTTCATTTTTTTTGTGGGGCAAGCTGCTTGGGCTTTTGCTCCCTAGGGATTTTGGGTGTAGGTTTTTTTTCCTTTGGGAATGGTTCTTTCTTTGTGTCCTTGTCGATTTGAGATAACCTTTGTCTTCATTATTTTGGCCTTTATACTCTAGGTGATCTCTCAAGGCATGTCAAAAATGCTCACCTTCTTGCTAGTCTCATTTTCTAGGCTAGCTAGGCTATTTTATTTTTGTAAATGTTTTCTTTTCTTGTGTTTCTCTCTGGTTCTATTCTTCTGGTTTTATTCTTCTTGTTTCTTTCGGTTGGTTTCAGGCTTAGTTTATTTTCATTTCAAAGTTGTTAGATTCATTTCGTGTGTCCTCCTTTGTTTCATAAGGTCCTTCAAGACAAAGGACGAAATTAGGCAAGTTTTTCGCTTACCCCTTGATCAAATTGCTCGAGACTCGACAAACAAATTAATATCATTCCTTTTCCTCTTGTTGCCACGTTGGTGTTTGCGCTATATTTGAGGAGGTCGTTCAGGTCAATGAAAGATTTTTGTTCACCTCATGAAGTTTATGGTGAACAATTGGTCTTTTCTTTAAGAGTAGTTTTCACATGCCTCATGTGCACTTCATTCTCACCACTCATGGGAAGATTATTCAACCATTTGTTTTTGCCAATGTCCAACTTTAAGGAGAACTAATGAATATAATCGCACTGCCAAAGTTCTCTAACCCATGACGCCATCTATTCTTTTGGAGGATATTGTTGTCGCCTTGGGCTAGTTGCAACCCCCTCTTTCAAGCCTTGTCTTTCCACCTACCTTTTACTATCAACCTAAACACATTTTTGTTTTGGATAGGACTTTGTTTGCCCAAGCCTTAACCACTATTCCCCATTTATTTTCGAGTGGGCTTTCTAGGATGGTATATGAGCATCTTTTAAGATGTTCTATACCAAAGGACACATCCTTAGGGTTTTCAAAGTTATTTTAGGCTACTACTACTACTGTTGCTCGTGAGGATATCCCTAGGTGAGTGGCCTTAGTGTTAAAGGTTAACAAATTGTTGGCAATGGCAAAGGACACTAGTGGTCCTCATATTATTGCCATTATCAAAGTGTTTCTTCAATTTATTAGTCATTCCATTGTCCTACAACTTTGAAGGTTGTTTTAGGAACACCTATCCTCTCATCAGTTTGAAGTATTGACCCATGGAGGGTTGTGAAGCCATCCCTTTTGGCATCTGAACCTTCGTTGACTTACACCTTGATTGGGCCATGATACAAATTGATGTCGAAAATGTTTTTAATAATGTTTAAAGAGTTGTGTGATGCCAAGGGGCCTTTGACGAGTATTGTCCCCTTTACCAAGTTGTTTTATAATTTTTATTTTTTTCTTTATTACTAGCATTGGGTGGCATGTGGAAGGGGTCACCTTTATTGAGTCATCTTTAAGCACAAGGCAAGGTGACCCCCTGGGAGGTCCTTTATTTTCTTTTGCCCATTATCAATCTTTTTTAAAGACCATTGCACGAGCCCCCATCTATGTTTTTCCATCCATCATGGGGCCTATGAGTGAGATTGCCCATGCCTTTGACCACCTTTTGACCCATTTAACCTTAATTGGGCTTAAAGTAAAAATGTAAAAGTGCAAGCTTTGGAATCCATCAAGGATTTTTCCAAGCATAGAGATTCCTCAAGGTTGCACTTTGCTTATATATGGTTTATGCATTTTGGGTGTGCTAGTGGGTTCTCAAGACTTTGCCACACATTTTCTGGATGAAGTTTTATCTTGGATGTGGCGTATATCAATGATATTCTTCTCTTAATAAATGCCCAAGTTGCTTTAGGCATTTTTCTTCATGTGTAGTTCGTCGACCTTCTTATTTCACATGAATAGTACTTCTTCCTTCTTCCTTGTATCTTTTGGCGAATTTTGATAAGAAAATTATGCAGGTATGTGGGACATTATGGGTCTAGGATTGTGGGATTCCTTTTAGGGCCCTTTAGCCCAACATCAAGTTCAATTATCGATATCTTTTGGTGGTATAAGCCTTTTCTCTATGGAGATTGTGCCTCATTTGCCTTTTCTAAGGTGTTGGGCTCCAGTGACATTGTATTTTTGCTCTAGGTTTCATATTTTCAATAGATTTATTTTGGAAGAATATGTTTCTCAAGTTGAAGGGGGGCCATGCTTACTTCAATCATGCTTACATGTAATGCAAGATGGCTTTCTTCTTGTAGTTATGGAGATGCACCCTTTTTTTGAAAATCTAACAGTTATTGATGCCCCAGGTTTATAGGCATCTTTGATGGACATCCACCATGACACATTTTTTTAGGTTTATCTTGAAGGATGATTCCATTTCCTTAACATCTAAAGCCCACATTCGTTCTTGTTTGGGCAAGGGCGTAGGGCTAGGGTTGGTTGTTAAGCCATCTATTTGTTTATTTCACATTGCACATTCTACTTTCACCTCAATGTTAAGTTTTCATTTCGGTTTTATTCAACCTTTGGCATCTAGTTTTCTCACATGTGAATGTGGACATAGGTTGGACAAATCTGGCACGCACTTAGCTCGTTGCCCATTTGGAGGGAGTGGATAACCACACATGATGGCATTTAAAATGTCATGTATGCCTTTACTTGAGAGAATGGGCATGCTATATGGGGAGACTGGTGGTATGGTTTTACGTCAAGAATTTCATTATGAATCAATCTCTACATGACCCAAAAGGATCAAGTCTTCATTGTTGATGTGGTGGTTATTAACTTGACATGGGAGATGGTGACTTCGAATGTCATTAGTTGACTAACAGGTGTAGTGGCGGAACTTAGCACCATTGCTGAAATTTGCAAGTATAAAGGGCTTCATGAGGGGCACCACTTTATTCCAATGGCCATGGAAGTGCATAGTGCACTCATGTGTGATATGGATTATTTCATCAGGGAGTGTGCCTATCTTTTTCACGATAGACGATTGGGAGGTCATTTATCCTTGTTTTTTTGCATTCAATTTTTTAGGCAATGTGCTAATATTGTTTTTCAACATGCTTTAACCTTTGCCATAGAAAAGAAAATTGCGTTGGCATATGATGTGTCTTCTAGACCTCCCATTATTATTAAATCTCACGATTTGAATGCAGGTGACATTAAAGGGGCTATGGGTGAGATAGCTTCCTACCACAACAAGGACTAGTTTTCTCCCTTTTTTTGGTTATTGCAGGTTGTATGTCTTTTGGCCTTTCTTGGCCTTCCCTTTTTGTTTCCCTTGTGATGGTTTTAGCCATCGATCTTTTATTGATGAGTAAGCGATTTAAAGCTGGATTTAAAACTTTAGAAAAGATAAGGTGCAAGATGCATCATGACCATACAACTAAAACTGCATATAGAACCAACAAAGAACATTGATTTGGAAGTATGCGAATGTGCATGTTAAACATAAAATATTTTTCACTACTTGGAGACATAGGGCAAGTTTTCACTAGGAAGGATGGAGGATATGTTTGAACTTTGGGGCTTTTAACTTTAAAAATGAGTTATTTCATATGATTCATTTATTTGGTCATTTTATGTTTCATCAACAAAGAAAGCATGTATGTCTCTATGAAGGGTTTAATTTTTTTTTGAAACTGACATTATTTGGCTAGTCATGGTTGAATTTATTTCCTCGATGAAGGAGCCACAATTTACAAAATTCTATTCATCTAGTAAGGATGATTGTCTACTTAGCATGACCATGAATAAAGTATGTTCAAATAGGAAGTTTAAAAAAAAACATGGAATGTAAAAGAAAAAATAATCTTGTAACCACACAAGTATTATATTCCACAAAAAGGTTTCAGTACAGTGTTGGGCAGGTATCAAAAAATGATTTCGGGTATTATTCGGTTATCAATCGGTTATGTTTAATTAAAAACCCTAATGATATCCTGACTGACACCCGATCATTGGTTCTTACGTGTATGGGAACTGGATGAATGAGAACCGGATTTCGAAGAAAAAAAATGTATATATATTGAAACCCGGGTGAGATCAAAACTTCTTACCCGGGTTAGGTTCTCAAGAGAGAGTGTACAAGGTTATGCATTCAATGCACAAGGTTCGAACTAATTATAGTAGTTGTACTGCTCAGAGTAAGAGCAGTGAAAATATATGTAGCAGCAGTGGAGGCGCTCAGGAAAAGGGCAAGACAGAATGAAACTCACTTTTGTGAGTTTTCAACCGCCATTAATGCTAATGTACTTTTTTTGTAGTCTCATCCCATGTATGACCAAACTCAGGTTCAGGTGCTGTGTTTTCCTTACTTTACAAATAATTATGATTATTTATTAAAAATATATAATTTGTTTGTAATTTTGATTTTATTTTTTACTTGAAAAAAAAAGGTAATAATTGGTATATGAGAATCAGCATTATCAGAACTAGCTAAAATTTCAGTAAAAATATTGATACCCTGATTTGGTGTATAAGTATTTTTGAATTAAAAAGTGAGAACTGAACCCTTTTGTAATCTAGCTTGTGAAAAAAACCGAATTTAAAAGGTACCAAAATAATATGATACCCACCCAACACTGGTTTAGTATTTACTTATAAAGTTCCCAAAAAGAGAAGAAAAAAAAGATATTTAATTTGGCAACTCAATGTATGTATATATATAATTGCTTTTCGCAACAACAGCCAATGCCTCCTCCTTTTGAAGGTGTATGTACATTCCCCAGTGTTGTAAAAGGGATAACATTGTCTTTCAGCCCTCCTCAATGTTTGACCTCTTATACCCACATGGTATTTGGTAACTAGTTGGTGCAACAACCCTTCCCATGGCAAGGTTGTCCATAGTAGGAATGTGTTTAAGCAATACCAATAAATGAATAATACATGATGATCCTAAATATAAGTCATTTGATCAAAGTGTTAGATAATCCAAGGAAATAGGGTAAAAAGTTAATGATGCAAGGGTCCAATTAATTGTTGGCATAAACAACTACTCGGTAGAGCCTTTCATCCCACTTCATGCATGTTCATCATTTTAAACACAAATGGTTTTTTCCTTCACCACTAGGAGATTCCAGAACTTATGACCAGACCCAACTTTCAAGAACTCTGGGCTGGACCAAAGGTTTTCCATCAAAAAATCATAAATAAATAAATAAATAAATAAATAATTGGGATCGAATGGTTCCTTTTGAAATTAAGAACAAGACAACATTGATCTAGATTGTAAACTACCCTTTGGGTATAAAGAGCTTACTATGGCCATAATGACCTCCTCAATGGGGTTGAGTCTCACCCTTTGTTTGTTTAAACTTTAAAGGGACTAGTGTATAGCTTGTGCCATTGAGCACATGTTTTAATGTACTTTTTACAAAGTATAATTTCCCTTAACAAATGATCGTCAATTTGGTTGAATTCTCAATGACAAAAAATTTATTCAAATTTCAGTAACTCTTGCATGATAAGTCTCCAATTTACGCAATCACCTTGGTAAACCCCATAACTGCCTGGTATTGAATTTTCAAATTTTAATGACCTACCTGGATGACCCAATTATCATCCAAGTAGGTTATCAATATTTAAATATTAATAAGAAAATTTAAACAAACAAAGCTGTTTTATTGTCCAGATGAACTCCAAAATCAAGTAACTTAGACCTGAAAATTGTGCTACAAATATATACCCCAGGGTTGATGGCTCGGTGATCTAGCCCCTCCTGTCTGGACCCCTTGGGACCTCAACAAAAAGGTTCTGTGTTCAAACCCCACTAGTGTTGCAGGTGAAAACCTTGTGGGAGCCTCTGCCACCAAGCTTGACTTGGGTCTGGCGACGACTTGTTGGTTGGGTCTGCCTCAGGGTAAGTATATTCTCACTTACCATTACTCACCCAATCGCTAATTACAATTTCACTCACCATCCATACATCCAGCCACTCGACCTTACATACATTTATCCATCCATCCATACACCCAGTCACTCAACCTTACATCCATCCATACACCCAGTCACTCAACCTTACATCCATCCATCCATCCATACACCCAGCCGCTCAACCTTACATACATTCATCCATCTATACATCGATACATCCATCCATCCAATGGAGGAAACTAAACATCCTCCAACAAACTCTGTCCAGGTCATTATTTATGACATCGGACCACGGTTCTACAAACACTATACAGTTTTTTTGTGTCCTCCAAGATCAGCGCTTCGTATTGTGCTAAATTAGAGCATACCTAGCTCCAACCCTCTTATCTGTATTTAGCACATCCAATGTGGCACTGTTTTAGTTTCTTCCCTCATCCCCACCCCCACAAACCTGAAAAAGATGGGACTGTGTACAAACTGAGAGAGAGACTACTTGACTCTCTCAAGCGCCTCTCACCGCCACCTGGGCCAATCATTGTAGTTGGCCAATGAGAAACAATCATTTTATTTTATTTACTAAGAGACAACAGTCATTTCCTCCTCCTGCTACACTGCAGGTGCTACTCTTCCTTCCTAGGGCAAACTGTGCATGTGTGTGTTGGTTTTACCAGCCAGTGTTGTCTTTTCTGCTGTAAATCTTCATCCAAAATGTAGTGTAAAGGCCAATTTTACTGCTACAGAGGGGCTTACTCTAAAAAGAATTGTATGTTATTTGTAAGGAAATACAATTTCAGTCACTCACCATCCATCCATCCTTCCTTCCATTCATCCAAACATCCTTCCATCCTTCCAACGAAAAGGAGGAGGAGGAGGAGGAGGAGGAGGAGGGTAAATGATTGGGTCATAGATGCGGTTTCAGAGAGTCGTCGTCGTCCTCTTCCTCCTCTGTCATCGTTGTCTCTGGATATTCTTCTTCGCCGCTTCGCTAGTCTTTCCTGCCATTTTTTTTCTTGTTTTGTTTTTTGTCTCTTCTTCTTCTTCTTTCTTCTTCTTTGACTCTTGTACAAGAAGCGATCCATCGAGATCGATCCCCATCGGATGAATATCAATGGACCCAATCGATCGATCCAGTACTGTCTTTGTTTACATTAGTACCCCATGTCTCCTCTTCTTCTTCCTTCCTTCCTTCCTTCCTTCCTCCA
>Ga0116227_10016071_pt1 | contig 10880 bp, 7 predicted proteins | sample S1TSphgellanicum_FD_89693 | JGI IMG/M metagenome (GOLD analysis project Ga0116227, IMG submission 89693) | Host-associated microbial communities from peat moss isolated from Minnesota, USA - S1T2_Fb - Sphagnum magellanicum MG | ecosystem: Host-associated > Plants > Peat moss > Unclassified...
ATCCATCCACGTGGCATGGGAAATCTTCTCGGCATAGGCTGCGCGCATATCGGTCATCAGTTCGTTCACCTGACGCTCAATCTCAGCGGACCAGTGATGCGCAACATAGAGCTCGCCGACGGCTTCACCGATGTTGTGGTCGAGCAGCACCACGCCGCGCTTCCAGCGTTCGCGCTGCTGCGACACATCGCGCAGCGTGCGGCTGTAGAAGTTGAAGCGCGCCTCGTCAAAAGCTTGGGGTAAAAACTCCGCATGCCCGCTGATGAAACGGAACTCGAGGTAGTCCTTCCAGGTCTGCAAGGGCACGTCAGCGATACGACGGGCCGCGGCAGCCACCGCACTCGGCTCGGACACCACCACGATCGGAGCGTTGCCAAGGCCCATGCCGGCCAGGGTCTCATCCCAATGCATGGCGGGCGCCAGCGTGCGGAGTTTCGAGCGAGACAGGGGATTGTAGATGGCCTGTGGGTCGCGCCGGCGCTCCGGCGGCCACTGATCCTTCGCGAGTCGCGTCTCGAGCGCGATGAACGCCTTGGCCTTGACGGCCGGATTGCTGATTCCGGCAAGGGTTTCGATCTGGACGATGTAGTCGCGGTAGGCCTTTCGATAAGCGTCATAATCGGCGCCGCTGAGCAGATAATAGTCGCGAGTCGGCAGGCCCAGATCTGCCTGTGTGGCGATGACGGCATAGCGCGTTGGATCCTTGAAGTCGGCCGAGATTTCGACATCTATCGGCGATGCGTAGCCGGGCGTCATCATGAGTGCCACGAGTTGCCGGCGGGATTTCACGCCGGCGATGCGGGCCAAAAACGGCTGGAGGGGTGCAAGGCCACGCGACTCTATGCCGTCCTGATCCATCCAGGCCGCGTAGAAGTCGCCGATCTGCCGCGCCATGGGATCGGAAGGATGACTGGCTGCTGCCTCCACGATGTCGCGAACCTGAAGCTCGATCTCATCCGGCAGTTCGTCGTTGTAACCCGCGCTTGATTTGTCGGCCGCAATGGGATGCGTCTTGAGCCATGTGCCTTCGACGTAGTCGAAGAAATCGTCACCCGGTTTCACGCTTGGGTCCATGTCGGCGTAATCGATTCCCCAACTGCCATAACGGGGTTTCGCATGATCGACCGACGAGGCGTGACCCGAGAGAAAAACGGCGAGAGCCGTCGACGCAGCGAGCGATCGTTTCATGACCGTGCCATCCCTGTGGAAAAATCAGCGTGCGCGGATCTTATCACCTCAAACAGCGGGACTTGCTTGAGGGTACTCAAGGCCAGCAGCGCCGTGCCATAGGCCGCGTCGGCATCACTGGTCTTCACGGGAACGCCCAGCAATCGTTCGCGGATCAGCCGCCATGGTTGATTGTGCGCACCGCCGCCGACGCTGAACACCCGTTTGAGAGGGGGCGCGCCAAATTCCTGCAAACGCGAGTAACCGGCTTTCTCGATCGCCGCAATACCTTCCAACAAGCCTTGCAGGAATCGCGCGTCGTCCGCGGGCCGCGGCTCCATGAGCGGCTCGAGGGATCCATTCGCTTCGGGAAAGCGTTCACCGACACCCGGGAGCGGGTAGTAGTTCAGATTCGTAGCGCACTCGGGAATCAACCTCGATTCCAAGGCAGCGATTTGTTCCCGGGAAAAGAACTGCAGCAACACCGCGCCGCCGCTGTTGGATGCGCCACCGCAGAGCCAGCGATCCGCCAACCGATGGCTATAGACGCCGAACCTCGCCACGTTGATGGGCTGCTCGCAAATCTGTTTGAGGGTCAGCGTTGTGCCGAGAGAGGAAACGGCATCCCCAAAATCGCGCGCGCCGCTGGCGAGAAAGGATGCGCAACCGTCGGTGGTGCCCGCCACGATGCGAAGATTTGCATTGAAACCAAACTCCGCGGCAACCTCGGGCCGTATCGGGCCCAAATCGGTTCCGGCCGGAACGACCTGAGGCAGCCATTGCACATCCATCGGGGTGTCCCCTATCCAGGCCGGCCACGCACGCGCGATCGCATCGAAGCCGCTCTTCAGCGCATTGTTTTCGTCGGATATGTCGAATCGACCGCTGAATTGTCCGGTCAGCCAATCGGCTTGATGCAGCATTTTATGAATGCCCGGCCGTTGCATTTCAATCATGCGCGCCAGGGGTGAAGTCGCGCCGCGGGCAGCGCTCTGCTCGGGAATGATTCGCGCCAGCGCTTCAACGGTAACTGCCAATGCTTTGTCGTTGTACATTCGGCCGCGGCTCAAGGGACGGCCCTGCGCATCGACGGCAAGCACCGTTCCCGAAGTCGCATCGATGGATAGCGCTCGAACCTGGCCGAGATCGACTTGCTGGCGCAGGGCTTGTAAAGCCGCCCGGGTCGCCAACCACCAAGCCGATGGATCCTGGGTACCCGCCTTATCCGTCAGTCCAGCAAACTCGAGGTTTGCCTGTCCCTGACCGATGATCGCAGCGTCGTCTGAGACGGCGACGGCCCGCACCGCCGAGGTCCCTACATCGATGCCGAGCACACTGGCCTCAAGGTTCACGATATCCTGCCGAATGACTGATAAGCTCTCACTCCCACCGTATGCGCCGTTGCTGAGATCGCCCATGACCAAACCATTGACAAGCGATGCCGAGACGAAGATGTACAGCCTGTCTTACTGCAGCCGAGCCAACCAAAAAATGGGCAACGCAGAGATCGAAGCCATTGTGACTACATCGCGCTCGAACAACCCTCGCCACAACATCACTGGCTGGTTGGTGTGTGGCGGCGGCATTTTCTTTCAATGGCTCGAGGGCAAACGGGAAGACGTGAAACGGCTGATGGATTCCATAGCGGCAGACCCACGGCACAACACCATCGTCGTTTTGAGCGAATCGGAGGATGTGGGAGAACGGCTGTTCGAAGATTGGGACATGGAGCTGGTGTCGGCAGACGACATCCGCGAAGTGCTTCTGGACGCCATCAGCAACTCGACCGATCGCAAGAATGTCGCTGCACTGCGCAAGTTGTTGACGGAAATGGATTCAAGTGGCCCCAAGCCCGGTTTGATGAATAACCTGATCGACTTATAAAATGCGCGCGCCGAGCAATGGCGCCCGTCAGTTGCGTTTGCCTCAGTTCATTTTCATGCCCGGCATGGCCGCGTGATCCATATTGTCGTGTCCCTGATCATCATCGTCGATTGACCAGATGCGCTTCGGGTCGGTTTCATTGGGGTAGACATGCACCATCCAGCCGAAAATGTGTTTGTAGAACGTTCCGCCGGCCGCTTCGCACTCCTGTTGCGTGGTAATCGAACCCAGCAACCCGAATTTTGCATTCGGCCCGAAATACAGCGCCTTCTGATCCGGAGGCGCTTTGCAGAAATTGATGTGCTGATGCCAGCGCGCGATGCTCAAGGGTATGCGTTCATTCAGCTCATTCTCGTCGGCACCGACCGCGTCGGTGTACATGGCGCCGAGGAGTTGATACCCACCATCCGCAGTCTTCTTATATAAGAGAGACGTGGGTTTGGCGGGATCGAAATGCGATCGCGCTTCACCCGCTGCGCGATAGTTCGTGAAATGATATTGCGGCTGCGGTACATCCGGAAAAAAGATCTGGTAGCCGTCCGCCAAGGCCTTGTGATAGTCCTGATAAGGCGCCATGGCGGCCTTCGCGGCCGCCACGACGGCGTTCGCCTTCTCCTGATCCCCCGGCTGCACAGGCCTCAATGTCGTCAAAAACATATGGCCCTGCATGGCGGCCATATCATGCGAGCGCGACAGCGTGGCTCCGAACAACGCGCTGACCACGATTCCCATCGAAGCAAACCACAGTTTCCGCATGACACGTCTCCAGTTGCCGGCACTGATGGATTATACTACGCTATGCGTAGCATATGCCAAACCCCGTGAACGACCCGACTGCGCTGCTGTTAGGAAGCATCCTGGCGCTGGGTCGGCGCTTGCGCTCGGAGCGGCCGAGCGGATCCTTGAGCCTTTCGGGTTTGGGAATCTTGGGCACGCTGCACCGCAAGGGCGCACTGATGACCCATCAGCTTGCGGGTGAAGAGCGGCTGCAGCCTCAATCGCTGACCCGCTTGCTCGCTGATCTCGAGGAGCAGCGGCTGATTACCCGCAAGCGCAGCGACGTTGACCGGCGTGAGATATCGGTTGCCATCACCGCCAAAGGGCGGCAGGTATTGATGGAGGATATGACGGTACGCCGCGCGTGGCTGAACACCGCCATGACCGCGGCGCTGACGAACGCAGAGCGGGAAACATTGTTCGCCGCTTCGCGGATCATGTCCAAGCTCGCAAGCTTCGAGCCTGCGCTCTGAAGCATTGCCCCCTCTCAAGGCGGATAGTTGAGGCGGGTGACGATGGCCTGAAACTGCGGCTGGCCGCGCACCGGATCGAAGCGCCAGTCCTGCTTGAGCAATTGCAGCGCCGGATCTCGCCGTTGCATTGCCGTTTTGAGCCAGCGCAACGAGGCTTCCGTATCGTCCCATTGCGCATAGATTCCCGCATACCAGAACGCCGCGCTGTCACCGTACTGCGCCTGGAACAGCCGGAGGTTTCGCTCGGCGTCCGATTGACGCCCGAGCGCATGATAGGCAATCGCCAGACAGGTGTAGCGGCCGCCGTCGTCGATCGCGGTGGCCGATGATTCGCAAACTTGCTGCGCCTCTTGGTACTGGCCGGCCCCCAGAAGCGACGCCGTGCGCCAGTCTCCGATCTCTTGATTGCCGGGATTGATGTTCTGGGCATCTTGCAGCGCGGCCTGCGCCTGCGCGAACTGGCGTGCGAAATAAAACACGTGCGACAGCATGACATGCGACCAGGCGTTTTGCGGATCGAGACTCACGGCACGCCGGGCCGCCGCCAGAGCCTGGGTGAAGTGACCCATCTCCGCAGCGTAAAAAGCGAAATTGCGCTGCACCCGGGCGCTGCCGGGCGCCAGGGATAGCGCGAGATCGAACTCGCGGGCCGCACCGATGTAGTCGAGCATGACTTTCTGAAGAGTCACGGCCAGTATGGAGTGCGCCTCTCCGAAGCCGGGAGCGAGCGCAACGGCGCGTTGCGAGGCCTCCAAGGCCTGCCGCCCTAATTTTTCGCGTGTCGCCTCATTGACCGTACTGAGCACGATATTGGTCAGTGCGAAACCACGTCCGACGTAGGCGGTGGCGTATTGTGGATCACGCGCAATAGCCCGGTCGAAGGCCTCCAACGCAGCGCGGTAATCCCCCTCCTCGGTGGCCGTCGACAGCAGTTGCTGTCCGCGCAATTGGTCATCGAACGCCTCCGGATTCTTGGTGTTTCCCACACCCATCTTCTCCGGCGCATCGCTCCCCAGCTTGACCTTGAGCTGCTGCGCCACCGCGGTGGCGACGTCGCTCTGCACCGAGAGGATACCCGTCATATTTCTATCGTAGGTTTGCGACCACAGATGAAAGCCATTGACGGCATTGATGAGCTGTACGGTCACGCGGATCGTCGTACCGTCGCGCCGCACACTGCCCTCCAAAATGGCCCCGACGTTCAATTTGTGGGCGATGGTCGCGACATCGACATTCTGATTTCTGAAGGAAAATGACGAGGTCCGAGCGGCGACCTGCAGCTCATCGATGCGCGTCAGCGCATTGAGTAATTCCTCCGCAATGCCATCGGCGAAGTACTCCTGGTCGTGCTTTTCGCTCAAGTCCGCGAACGGCAGCACCGCGATCGAACGCAGCGGCGGCTCGAAGGCCGCGACGGCGGGCGCGGGGAAAGACGCAACGGACGGCGCGTGCGTACTGCGCTGGGATTGCAGGTAACGGTCGATCACGAAGTAAATCCCGGCCAGCATCAGCATGACGATGAGCCAGGTTCGGTGGCGTCGCAGCGGCGACCCCGCCCATGCGAGCGGCGCTGGCGGTGCCGGCGCTGGCGGTGCCGGCGCTGGCGCTGGCGCCACCCTATTCTCCTCGACCGCCTGTCCTACCGACGCCACCAGTCGATAGCCACGCCGAGGCAGGGTGGCAATGTATTCCGGATCCTTGCTGTTGTCCCCCAGTGTGCGGCGCAGCGCCGAGACGGCTTGATACACCGAATCCGGTGTCACGATCACATCCGACCAGACCGAATCGAGCAATTCCTGAACGCTGACAACCTTCCCAGCGCGGTCGGCCAAGCACAGGAGAAGCTGCATTGCCCGCGGTTCCAGCTTCACCACGGCGCCGTTTCGGGAAATCTCGCCCGTCGACGGATCGACGCGCCAGTCACCAATCGAGCGCGGTGCGGAAACTGCCGGCTCCGTTGCCATGCTTTAGCTAAAAAATTGATTATGTAGAAATTTATGGCCGCCGAGAGGGATCTCGAAGGTGGCCCGAGTATACCCGCAACGCTCCGTTCTTCGGTAGCCACCTCCCCTCGCGCAGGGATTCAAGACGGATTCAGGCCTTCCTTAGGTCGATTCAGCCCCTCCTCAGGACTCGCGCGCAGCCCGGCGGGCAGCCTTCCCCCACGGCCAATAACGACCGGACACATTCATCGATACATCAGGAGTCCCCATGAAATCGCGCGCAGTCCTCAAATCAATGTCCTCAATTTCCATGACCCGCATGCTAGCGGCCTTGGGCCTGGCAGTCGGCATCGCCGCGCCCGTGTGGGCAGCCGCCCCAGAGTCGATGGCACCCGACCAGTGGCGCACATTCATGGCGCACAAAAGCGCCGAAGTGGAAGGGTGCTTTCATGCCTCTTATCCGAATACCACCTGGGAACGGGTTAACTGCGAGGACGCTCCCAAAGGCGTTCATCCGGTGCATATCAATTCGAAAGGCCTTCCGGAGGTGGCCGGTAGCGGCGACTACGTCGCCCAAACGAAGAAGATGATTACCTTGGCCAGCGGAAGTTTTGCCATCAGCGGCGTGACCTCCGAATACGGTGTTTCTGAATTCAACAACAACGGCGTGCCCCTGGGCATTCTGGGATCGGACCAATACTCGATCCAACTCAATACCAACGAGCTCGAGACCACCTCGGCCTGCAAGGGCCGCAGCGGTTGTCGTGTCTGGCAACAATTCGTCTATGCGAACAACTATCCCACGGCAACGAGTGGGGGCAAGGTCTTCATGCAGTATTGGCTGCTCAACTATAATTCTGCCGAGTGCCCTGCTAGCGGGACTCTGAACGGCAAACCTTGCTGCCCTTCGAGCAGTTGGACCCCGTCCTACGCGTCCTGCTACATGAACACTCAGCTGTTGTCGGTACCCAGCGTACCGATCACCCAGCTCGGCGAGGTGGGCCTCACGGCCAGCGCGCAGCCTAACGGTATGGACCAGGTCGCCTTCGTTTACGACAACGACTCCTGGAGCATTTTCGGCCAGGACAGCGTGCTGAATATCGCCACCGTGTGGAACAAAGCCGAGTTCAATGTGGTCGGCAACGCCGGCGGATCGCAAGCGCAATTCAACTACGGCACCACGATCACCGTATCTCTGGTCGTCGGCGATGGAACAGGCACCGCGCCGACCTGCGTCAAAGACGACGGCACCACCGGCGAGAGCAACAACTTGAGCGTAGGCCCCTGCACCGCGTCGGATGCATTCTTGCCGATGATCCAATATACGGAAACATACTAAAGCAGGTGAGCTCCGTGGCGCCGGCCGCGGTCTTGCTACGTCAGGGTAGCGGCCGAGGCCGGCGCCACGCTCTCAAACTTCGCTCCCCGTCACCCACTGCAATCCTCATCCATCATTTGTTGCGGGCTGCCGGAGGCCGGGCCGACATACCTCGTCACGATTTGCTCGAAGCTTTCGCCGACGGTGGTGTCTTTTTCTTTATCAAGCCTTGCCATGCTGTTGCGCAGCCCCGCCAAACCTTTATCGTCCCGCGCTTTCTTGCCGATTCCAGGGCTCAACCACAATGCCAATCCCAAAGACTCGAGCCCCAGTTTCAAATACACATGGAGTTGTTTAACCTTTTCTGGGTCCTTGCCCCGATCCGCAGATTCCTTGGACAGGTCGGCCGATAAACCTTGCGCCACCAACGAATAGGAGCAAGCCAAGTTGTAGCTCACCCGCGGCGATTGATCCTCGCGCGCGATCTTCCACAACTCCCCGAGCGCCGCTTCGCTGTCGTGATGTTGAGCAATCAACAGTCCCAAAGACATGGTCCTCGCGATCGGCAGCAGATACTCGATATATTGTTCCAATTCCTGGTGCGAAGTTTCCGTGGCGCTTCCGAGCCATTGCAGCTGCCCGCGCACCGGCGCCTGCAGGGTCGCGGGAGCCGCCGAAGTCGCCTGTCCGCAAGCCAACTCGGCATAATATTTATCGGATTGCTGCTTGAGCTCCGTTTTCAAATGAAACCGCTCGCAGGTGTCGGAGAGCGATTTGAACAGCGTTTTCATCTGCGCGATGGCGCGGTCGGCGTCGGCATCCAAATCGTATCTCAGCGACGCCAATGAGTAGCGCGCCTGATAGCGCGTGGCATCCGAGGCCTCCGCCTTGTCCGCCGCACATTCGAACAGATCTGCCACGAAGGGCCTCTCCTCGGTCTGGGCCAGGAGGCCGATATTCAGACGCGCCGCGTGTATGTTGTCGTCAACGCGCAAAGCGCTCAAGTAAAAGGCTTTTGCCGAATCTGCAACCGCAGCGTTCACCCCTGCGCGAAACAGCGCATAGGCTCGCCATCGCGTCGTTCCCAGCAGCGCAAATCCCCGGTCGGAAAACTCGAACAGCAGCCAGATCGCCACATACTCCGCCAACTCATGATGCGCATTTTCATTCTTTTTCGCGGTGGCTACGTCGCCGTACTGACTCTGCCAAAAAGTCTCGGTCCGGTCTTCTTTATCCTGGTTGATCACGTGGATGGTGATTCCGGCACCCTTCGCCGGGTCCTGATGCAGCACGCCGGAGATCGGCAACGTGCGGCGCGGAAAAACATTTTGCATCAATCCCGGAATGACCTGGATCCACGACACCGACGCCGGCAACACCTTGGAGATATCCACCGGGAGCGCCACGCCCTGAAGCGGGCGTGTCACACGAAGCCCCGCCGAGGCCGACACGCCGCTGCCGCGGCTCAAGTTGATCAACATCGCCTGAATGGCCTGTTCGATGCCCGGCGCCAGCGCATTGTTGGAAAAGTCCCGTAACTCCACCACATGGCGGGTGGTATTGCGGCGCCACCACCGATAAACCACAACGAGCAGCACGATGACAAACGCAATGACTTCCAACCAGAACTGTGCGTTCGCCGCCAGCCATGCTCTCCGGTCCAGTTGATTGAACCAGGGGTGCCTCTCCCCCGCTGCAGGCGCGCCGCTCTCGCTCAATACTTTCAGCGCGTCGTCCATTTTGCCGGCCGCCAGCAATTCCTTGGCCTCTTCGGCGGCTTGGCGCGCGAGCACCGCTCGCGCGTCCCTCAAGTGGACCGCTGCCGCCGAGTCAGTGGGTTCGAGCGCCAATGCCGCCTCAAAATGCGCAGCCGCGGCTTTCAGCTGGCCTTCTCGCGTAGCCTCCTCCCCAAGAGCCAACTCGCCGCGCTCGCGCTGCTGGATGGACTCCTGCACGCTCTGCAGAATCTTGGGGCCATTGGCGGCCGCGCAGGTCTCCAGGAATTTGAACCACAGCGCCTTGTCCGCCGTCGGCAATCGGGCATCGACCAACGCCGCCGCCTCCACGCAAGGATCCAGGGGCTGAGCGTGGGACTCACGGGCCCAAAGGCCGGCAGCCATTGCGCCGGCCACAAGACCGACCAACGCCACGCGGCCCGCCGCCATTGTTTGCATGACAGCCCCCTAATGCGAAATCAAAGGAATGATCGTCGGGACCAGGCTTTTTTGCGGATACGCATTTCCTTTCCCCCAAGGGTCAGCGCATATTGAGAGTCATCCTTGCTCGCGACCGACGATAGCAAATCTCAACGCAGATTACTGCAATCAAAAAGCAGCGCTCAATTTCTAGTAGTGAGGGCTAAAACCGATCAGATGGAACACCACCGCCACCCAGAGGAAAATCAGACAGCCCCCGATCACCAAGCCGTTCCACAGCAAGCCATACCAGCGAGTGCCCGGGCCTCGCAGCGCCGCGGCGTACCACACCGCCAACAGCGGCGCGGCAATGTAGATCACGACGGACGCGAGCTGCAGCGACAAAAACAGCCCGTCCAATCTTCCCGACAGCAGGGTGAGGTTGGAAAGCGCAGCACCGAGGGCAATGGCCCAGCCGGCCGACAAGGCCAGCACCGCCGCGCATGCGGCACGCGACCATCGATAGCGGCGCCACACGCTCGCGATCAACGGCAGGGGTTGGCGATAACGACGTCGCGCCAGCGCTCCCATCGGCCAGCCCAAGGCACTCAGCAGCAAGACGACGGCGCTGCAGCTCAAAGCAGGCAACAACCACGCGGCGTTCTGCGACCACGGCGTTCTTTCGAACACCGTGAAGGGCGAGAGGTCGTTATCGCTGAATCGCAGCACCTGACCCTGCTGAACCTTGGCCGCCACGATGAGCTTGCCGTCGACCTCGCGCCATACGAAGGGCGCGACTTCGCGCAACTTGATCGGCTGGTCGGCCAGCCCGTGCAAACTCGACACCTGCAGCGTCCCATCCTCGTTGCGGGCGACAGTGGTCTGACCCAGAAGTCCCAGGATCTTGAAGAAGCTGGATTGCGACCGTCGCGACGAATCGTAGTTTCCCGACATGGATTGCGCATGAGCCGCGGCATCTGGCGCGGATACTTTTCCATCCAGGGTCGGTCCGGGAAAGTAACGGTCGAGAAAACCGCGAAACAGCGCCTCTCGAATCGGACCCGCCGCGCCCTCTTTACCGCGGCTGTTCAACGAAACGAAGTAGCCGACGCCATCGTCGAGCAACAGATGCAAGTCCGAATGGAACCACTGCGTGTCGCCGCCATGGCTGATGATTCGATGG
>Ga0116227_10016073_pt1 | contig 10878 bp, 6 predicted proteins | sample S1TSphgellanicum_FD_89693 | JGI IMG/M metagenome (GOLD analysis project Ga0116227, IMG submission 89693) | Host-associated microbial communities from peat moss isolated from Minnesota, USA - S1T2_Fb - Sphagnum magellanicum MG | ecosystem: Host-associated > Plants > Peat moss > Unclassified...
CGGGCGGCAAGCTGACGGGGGGCCGGGTGCTGACCTTCCGGCATAACGATGTCGCTCATGCCGAAGAGCTGCTGAGCGAACACCGAGCCCAACATCGCCACGCGATGATCGCGACGGATGGCGTGTTCTCCATGGATGGCGACCTTGCCCCCTTACACGCGCTCGCAGCCCTCGCCCACCGGCATGACGCCTGGCTGCTGTCGGACGACGCGCATGGGATCGGGGTCGTGGGCGGCGGGCGCGGCTCCAGCTTCGTCGATGGCGCCAAAGCCGCCGTCGACCTGCAGATGGGCACGTTGTCGAAAGCGATCGGCAGCTATGGCGGCTATCTCTGCGCCTCCCAGCCGGTGATCGACCTGATCAAAAGCCGCGCACGGACGTTCGTCTATTCCACCGGCCTGCCCCCCGCCTCGGTCGCCGCGGCCATCGCCGCACTGGATGTCATCGCGGGCGACCCGACTTATGCGGCGCTGCCGTTGAAGAAAGCCCGCCGCTTCACACAGCGGCTTGGCATGCCCGACGCAGTCAGCCCGATCGTGCCGATCCTGATCGGCGATGCGGAGGCCGCGCTGGCCGCTTCGCGCCTGCTGGAGGATGAAGGTTTCCTGGTGGTCGCAATCAGGCCGCCGACTGTCCCGGCCGGCACGGCGCGCCTGCGCGTGGCCTTTACCGCCGAACATCCGGACAGCGAGATCGACCGTCTGGCCGATACCGTCCGATCGCGGATATTGTCGCCTTCATGACCGCAATCTTCGTCAGCGCGACCGGCACCGATGTCGGCAAAACCTTCGTTACCGCAGGCCTGATCCGCGAGCTGCGCCGCCAGGGCCGCCTTGTTCAGGCGCTGAAACCGGTTATCAGCGGATTCGACCTGAACGCGATCGGCACAAGCGACACCGGCGCCATCCTCGACGCGCTGGGGCTTCAGCCGACGCCCGATGTCATCGCCGGAATTTCACCCTGGCGCTTTGCTGCGCCTCTTTCCCCGGACATGGCTGCGCGACGGGAGGGCCGAACAGTCGACTTCGACGCCTTGCTCAGTTTCTCCCGCGACAGCATCGCCACCACACAAGGCACACTGCTGATAGAGGGCGTCGGCGGCATCATGGTGCCGCTCGACAACAAGCGCACAGTGCTCGATTGGATGATCGCGCTTGGGCTTCCAGTCTTGTTGGTCGCGGGCAGTTACCTTGGAACGATCAGCCACACGCTATCCGCGCTCGACGTCCTGAAACGGCGCGGTCTAAGCGTGATGTCGGTTGTCATCAGCGAAAGCCCCGCCAGCACCGTCGATCTGGAAGAAACCGCCGCGACAATCCGGCGTTTCGGCGATTGCGATGTCGTAACCCTGCCGCGCCTGATTGCACCCAGCCACCCGACATTCGCAGCCTTGGCCGCGCGCCTTTAGCCCAAGGGCCCCCAATCCTGCACGCGCCACCCCGGCACACGCACGGTGATGGTCGTTCCCTTGCCAACCTCGCTCGCGATCGTCATCTCCGCGCCGTGCAGGTCGACCAGCGACTGGGTTACCGACAACCCCAGCCCGGCGCCCTCGTAACGGCGGGAATAAGAATTATCGACCTGGTGAAACGGCTGCATCACCCGGGCGACTTCCTCCGTCGACATCCCAATGCCCGTGTCGGCGACGGTCAGGTCCAAGGCATCGCCGCTACGCGCACAGGCGAGGTAGACCCACTTGCCCTCCGGCGTGAACTTGATCGCATTGGACAGGAGGTTAAGCAGAACCTGCCTCAGCCGGGTCGAGTCCGCCAGGACCGTGACAGGCTTGGGGGGCACCGCGGCCTCGAGCGTGATATCGCGATGGCGCGCAGCCTCCGAAACCAGCCGCATGGATGACCGCATAAGCTCGCCAATATCCACATCCTGTTCGTCCAGCGTTACCTGGCCGGCTTCGATCTTGCTCAGGTCGAGAATGTTGCTGATGATCCCCAAAAGATATTTTCCGCTGCGGAAGATATCCCCCGCGAACTCGGCATAACGGGGATCGCCAAGCGGCCCGTACAGCTCCTGCATCAGCAATTCGGAAAAACCGAGAATGGCGTTCAGCGGCGTGCGTAGTTCGTGGCTCATATTGGCGAGAAAAACCGACTTCGCCTTACTGGCCTGCTCCGCCTGTTCCCGCGCCAGCTTCAATTCGCTCTCGGCATGCTTTCGCTGGGTAATATCCTCGACCGTGCCCTCGTAATAGACGAGCTCACCCTGCGTGCTGCGAACCTCACGGCAGTTTTCCGAAATCCAGATGATCGATCCGTCCCGGCGATAGATTGCCGATTCGAACCCTGACAGCGCGCCATTCTCGCGCATCAATTCGATAAACTCGCAGCGGCGATTCGATTCGACATAAAGCTGACGGCCAATATCGGTCAGCATCTCAAGCATCTGCGCGGGCGAGTCGTAGCCATAAATCCGCGCCAGCGCCGGATTGGCCCTTATATAGTTGCCGCCTGGCGTCGTCTGAAAAATACCGGGAACCGCGCGCTCGAAAATGCTGCGGAATGAGTCCTCCGCATCATCGGCCGATGAGCCTCCCCAGTCGGGCGCATCCGATCCGAGCAAACTGCCGGAGGTAAGTGAACTTGGATCCAGGGCTCTGCTCGCAGGTGGTACCGGGTCGATTCAGTCCGTTGAGGATCAGAATATGCGAATTTCCGACCGGCACAAGGCGCAACGGCTCGTTATGCTGCGGCCGCGTTACGCCCCACCGGAAAACCGCCGGCCCGCGACACCATACCGGGTAACGCATGACCCAACTGCGGTTCGAGCCATTTCGCCGTATCGATCAGTCCCTGGAGGGACACGCCGGTCTCAATGCCCATCTCGCCCAGCAGATACAGCACATCCTCGGTCGCCACGTTCCCGGTGGCGCGCGGCGCGAACGGGCAGCCGCCGATGCCACCGATCGAGGCATCCACCACCGTCGCTCCCGCCTCGACCGCTGCGTGAACATTGGCAATGGCGGTATTGCGAGTGTTGTGGAAATGCGCACGCAGTGAAATATCGCCAACCACCGGACGCAATGCAGACCACATCGCCGTGACCTGCGGCGGCACCGCAACCCCTATGGTGTCGGGAATCGTGAGATCGCCGACGGGCGACTTGACCAGCTCCGCGGCAATTTCCGCGATCCGCGATATGGGTACACGGCCTTCGAAGGGACAGCCGAATGCGTTCGAGATCGAAACCGATGCCCTGATCCCGCGCTCGGCGGCGAGCCGCGCAATCTCATGCCACCCGGCAATCGCGTCGGCGACGGTCATGCCCTGGTTGCGCAGGCTGAAACTATCGGTCGATGAGGTGACGTAAAGCACCTCGTCGCAACCGGACTCCACGGCACGGTCGAAGCCGCGCCGGTTCAAGACAAGTCCGCAATAGACCGCGCCACGGCCACGCGGCACGCCCGCCATCACGGCCTCGGCGTCCGCCATTTGCGGGACCTTCTTCGGATTTACGAAGCTGACCGCCTCGATATGCTTGAGGCCGGCATCAAGCGCCCGGTTGATGAACGCGATCTTGGCCTCGGTCGGAAGGATCGTCGGTTCGTTCTGCAGGCCGTCCCGCGGACCGACCTCGACCAATGTCACAAACCGCCCCATATCGGCCTCCCTTTTGTCGAACTCGACGATAAAAGCCGCCGCCGGTTCCGTCCAGCCGGGTGCGGCCGGCCGCAGGGGTGGTTTGCCTTTTGGTCATATGACACTAGGCCGTCACCGCCGTATTGTTCGGCAGCCCCAGCCATGTCGCTGCGGCTTCGTGAGTTTCCGATGTCAGCTTCTCGATCCTCTCCGCGGTTCAGCAAGGAACTCGGCGCAACGGTACGGCTCGCCGCACCGCTGGCTGCCGCTCAGCTCGCCCAGGTTGCCATGGGTACAACCGACACGGTGTTGCTGGGCACGCTCGGCCGCGACGGGCTGGCCGCGGGCGGGTTGGGCGCCAACCTGTATTTCACGCTGATGATCGTGGTGGCCGGCGGACTGATCTCCGTCTCGATCCTGGTCGCTCACGCGCGCGGCTCTGGTAACGAGGCGCGGATCGCCCCGATTCTGCGCGGCGGCATCCTGCTCGCATTGCTGGCGTCGATCCCGCCGATGGTGCTGCTGTGGAACATAGAGCCCCTGATCCTGGCAATCGGCGAGCCGCCGGCGCTGGCGCATGCCATCGCCGCATACGACAAAATTCTGCTGTTCGCGTTGCCCGCCTCATTGCTGATGGCGACACAACGCGGCTTCCTCGCCGCGATGGGCCGCCCATGGATCGTCATGGCAGTGGCTGTGGTCGCGATCACGGCCAACGGCTTGCTCAATTATGGCCTGATCCATGGTGTTTGGGGATTCCCGCGAATGGGATATCTGGGCTCGGCGACGGCAACGATGATCACGCTGTGGGCGATGATGGTCGCGGTAGCGCTCGCCATGCGGCTGACGCCGGGCTTGCGCCCTTTCGCTCTAATTGGCCCGATCGATTGGGACATCGTACGCGAACTCGCTATCCTCGGCACGCCGATCGCGGCGATCATGGCCGTCGAGATCGTCCTCTTCGGCGGCGCCGGGCTCTTGATCGGCCGTTTCGGCGCGACACAACTGGCCGCTCATCAAATCAGCATGAGCATCTGCTCTCTGACCTTCATGGTGCCGCTTTCGATATCGCAGGCGGCAAATGTCAGGGTCGGCTTCTTCATGGGCGCCGACTCGCCCCGTGCCGCGCGGATGAGCGCCATGGTCGCGTTCGCACTGGGCGTCGGTTTCATGAGTGCGATGGCCGCCATCCTGCTGTCGATCCCGTCGACGATCGCCGGCCTTTACATTACCGCCAGCGATGCCGGCCGTGGCGACGTTATCGCCGTGGCGGCGCAGTTGTTGACCATCGCAGCCTTCTTCCAGATCTTCGATGGCGCGCAAACCATTGCGGCCGGCGCGCTGCGCGGCCTTAAGGATACGCGAATCCCGGCCTTGATCGCCGCTGTCGGTTATTGGGTGCTTGGCTTTGCACCGGCATGGATCCTGGGTGTCCGCATGGGCTATGGCGCGGTCGGAATCTGGTGGGGCTTAGCGTCCGGACTGGCGTCCGTTGCACTGTTCCTCAGTGCCCGATTCTGGCTGTTAAGTGCTCGCCTGATCGCCGCGCAGTCGATCGCGGCGCCGCTACCTCAGGTCAATAGCCCTGCGAAATACGCAACGCAGCATTGACAGAGCTTCAAATCCCGCCGAATAGTTTTGTGTGCAATGCGGGAGTTGCGTTCGCGAGTGCTGGTCGCCGAATCCACGCCAAAAACAGCCGACAAGTCTGAAGTTTCGGGCTCGCTTTCTGTCGCCCTCAATCACGCCCGCCGCCTGCTCGATACGAATCCGGCTCTCGCAGAGCAGCAAGCGGACGAGATACTCGGCATCCTTCCGGATAACCCTGAGGCGGCGCTGATTCGCGGGATCGCGAAACGACGGGCAGGGGATTTGAACGCCGCGCGGATGTCGCTTGCAACGCTGGTTGCCGCCAGGCCGCATTGGCCGACCGCCCAATACGAACTCGGCCTGACCCTGGCTGCGCTGGGATCGAATGACGAAGCCGAAAAGATGCTCGCGCGCGCCACCGAGCTCAATCCGCAAATGAGCGAGGCATGGCGTGCGCTCGGCGATCTGGCGACTGCCGCCGGCGACATTGGGGCCGCGGACGCATTCTATGCCAAGCAGATCAAGACTTCGGTCAATAACCCGGTCCTGATCGAAGCCGCTGCCGCGCTGGTTGAGAACAGGCTGGCGATCGCGGAGCGGTACCTCAAGGATTTCCTGAAGCGCTTTCCGACCGACGTCGCGGCGATTCGGATGTTGGCCGAAGTGGCGGCCCGCATCGGCCGGTACGCCGACGCCGAAACTCTGCTTCGCCGTTGCCTGGAATTGGCCCCCGGCTTCGACGCCGCCCGGCACAACTATTCCGTGGCCCTTCTGCGCCAGGGCAAGGCGGCGGAAGCATTGGTCGAAGTCGACAAGCTTTTGACTGTCGACCCATCCGATCCAGGGTATCGAAACCTGAAGGCGGCGGTACTCGGGCACCTGGGCGATTACCCGCGGACAATCGCGGCCTACGCGGATGTTCTGCGGGATTATCCGAATCAACCAAGGGCCTGGATGAGCTATGGCCATGCGCTGAAAACCGCGGGTCGACTAACCGAGAGCATCGCCGCCTATCGGCACAGCATCGACCAGTCGCCGCGGCTGGGCGAAGCTTATTGGAGCTTGGCGAACCTTAAGACTTATTTCTTAAGCGATGCGGATGTGATCGCAATGGAGGCCCAACTGGCGCACCCGGACCTTCGTGACGAAGACCGACTCCATTTCCATTTCGCACTTGGCAAGGCGCTGGAGGATCGCAGCGATTTCGCCACCTCCTTCGCCCACTACACGAAGGGAAACGCCATCCGCAAGGAGCAACTCGGCTATGAGGCCGAGAAGACCTCAGAGCGGGTAGCCCAGATGAAAAAACTATTCAGCCGGCCGTTCTTCGACCAGCGCGCCGGACTTGGCTGCGAAGCCGCTGATCCGATCTTTATCGTCGGCCTGCCGCGGTCCGGCTCAACTTTGATCGAGCAAATTCTGTCCAGCCATTCAGCCATCGAAGGAACCATGGAGCTGCCCGACCTGGGCGCGATGGCTATGGCCCTTGGCGGGCGGCGCAAACGAGCTGATAAATCCCTGTACCCTGAGATCCTTGCCGAGTTGGATGGTGAACGATTGAGGGCCTTGGGGAACGAGTATCTCACGCGAACGCGCCCTCAACGAAAAACTGCCCGGCCGCTCTTCATCGATAAAACGCCGCAGAATTTCTTCCATGTCGGAATGATTCAGCTGATCCTTCCCAATGCGAAGATCATCGATGCGCGCCGTCATCCGCTCGGTGCATGCTTCTCCGGCTTCAAGCAGCACTTCGCGCGCGGGCAGGCTTTTTCCTATGGGCTTGACGATATCGGCCGGTATTACCGCGATTATGTTGAACTCATGGCGCATTTCGACATCGCGCTGCCAGGCAAAGTCCATCGCGTTTTCTATGAGCGAATGGTGAACGATACGGAAGACGAAGTCCGCCGCTTGCTGGAATATTGCGGCCTGGAATTCGAAGGGGCTTGTCTTCGTTTCCACGAAAATGATCGCGCCGTGCGGACGCCCAGCTCAGAGCAGGTTCGCCGGCCGATATTCCGTGATGGATTGGACCATTGGCGGCGGTTCGAGCCGTGGCTCGAACCGCTGAAAATAGCATTGGGGGACGCGCTGGCCTTATATCCGGCGGTCCCCGGCTCTGCGACCCAGACGCCGCCCTAGAAATCAGTCGGCCTAAACAAAGTAAATATCAACGGAATCGAAGTAAGGGATCACAAAATGTCAGTAAAAGAAACGCGCTCCAAAACGCTCCGCCGAAGGGCCGCCAAATATACATTGTTGGCCTCAACAGTACTTGCCAGCGCTCCGCTCGCTCTCGCGCAGGATCAGTCCGCCGCCTCCGGCGGAGCCGGGCAACTGGAAGAGGTTATCGTCACCGCACAGAAGCGTTCGGAGAACCTCCAAAGCGTCCCGGTCAGCGTCCAGGCTCTGAGCGGCAAAATGTTGGAGCAAGCCAACGCAACCGAGTTCGCCGACTACGCCAAGTTCCTGCCCAGCGTCGTTTATCAAACGCTCGGCCCGAACCAGACGACAGTCTACATGCGCGGCATTTCGACAGCCGGCGGCCAGGATGGCAATCACTCCGGTCCGCAGCCCCTGGTCGGCGTCTATTTTGACGAACAGCCGACCACGACCATCTTGGGGCAACTGGACGTCCATCTTTACGATATTCAGCGTATCGAGGCCCTTTCCGGCCCCCAAGGCACGCTGTTCGGCGCAAGCTCTGAAGCCGGCACCATCCGCATCATTACCAACAAGCCGGATCCGACGAAGTTCAGCGCCTCGTACGACGTCCAATTCGATACAACGCGGGGCGATTTCGGGCATGTGGTGGAAGGCTATGTGAACGTGCCGCTGTCCGACAAGGTCGCCATCCGTCTCGTCGGCTTTGAAGAAGGCGATCCCGGCTATATCGACAACGTACACGGCACACGAACCTATGCCGGCAGCGCCTTCGTCGAGGACAACGCCGGCATGACGAAGGACAACTTCAACGGGGTTCAAACCTATGGCGGCCGCGGCGCCCTGGGCATCGAGCTCGATGACGATTGGACGGTCACCACCCAGATGATGGGTCAGGAAATGCGTTCCACGGGTGTCTTCGGATTTAATCCCTCAGTCGGTGACCTCAAAGTCACCCAGTTCCGCCCCGATAATCAGCAAGACTCGTGGGCACAGGCCGCGCTGACGATCCAAGGCAAGATCGGCGACTTCGATCTCACCTATTCCGGTGGCTATTTCGACCGCGGCCAGCAAACGCAAGGGGATTACTCGGATTACACCGCTGCGTACACCCATGAATATGGTCCGGTTTTCCCGACATATTTCACCGACAACGCAGGCAAGCTGGTCGATCCGACCCAGCGGATCATCGGTCGCGACCACTTCCAAAAACTTACGCAGGAGCTGCGGGTTGCATCGCCGTCCGAGGATCGGTTCCGGTTCGTCGCCGGTGTGTTTTTCGAGCGGCAAACCCATAAGATCACCCAGGACTACAAGATTGATGGCCTTTCAGATGCCCTCAGCGTTGGCAATTATCCGGGCACCATCTGGCTGACACAGGAAACTCGCGTCGACCGCGACGCGGCGGCGTTCGCGCAGGGCACATTCGACATTGATGACAGTTGGAGCATCATTGGTGGTGTCCGGGTTTTCGAGACCCGCAACACGCTCTACGGTTTCTATGGTTTCAGCTCAAACTACAGTTCCCACACCGGCGAGGTAGGCTGCTTTGTCCAAACGACGTTCGACGATGCGCCCTGCGTCAATCTGAATAAAACGGTCGAAGAGGTGAACGCCACCTTTAAAGCCAGCCTTCAATACAAATTCGATCGCGACCATCTGGTCTATGCAACGGCGTCCAGCGGCTATCGGCCTGGTGGCGTGAATCGGAACGGCAATCTGCCGCCTTATACATCGGACATGCTCTACAATTACGAGCTGGGCTGGAAAACAACCTGGAACAACGGGCAATTTCGTTGGAATGGCGCGCTCTTCTGGGAAAACTGGACAAACTTCCAGTTTTCCTTCCTCGGGCCGAACAGCCTGACAGAGATCGCGAATGCGGCATCGGCAACTGTTCGCGGCCTGGAGACGGATGTTTCCTGGGCGATCACGCCGAACTGGACATTGTCTGGCGCGGGCAGCTTCATCAATTCCGAATTAACGTCGAATGTATGTCCCAATCTGGACGGTACGGGTTGCCCGCCCAATTACTGGACGCTTAAGGGCACCCCGCTGCCGGTCACACCGCCTGTCAGTTTTAACACGACGCTGCGATATGAAGCAGATATCTCAGATACGATGTCCTGGTTTGCGCAGGGTTCGATGGTCTTCGAAGGACGCAGAACGTCCGACCTCCGCGCCCTCGAAACCCCGGGCCTGTTGTCACCACGCGATCAGCTTGGACCAATGCCCGCTTATGTGGACTTTGATTTCTCCGCCGGCGTAACGAGGGACAACTCAACGGCCAGTATCTTCTTCAAAAACGCTTTCGACAGCCGCGGCGAAGTTTACCGCTATGTCGAATGCGGCGCTGCCTGTACCAACCATCCAAACGTCTATGTCGTGCCGATCGCACCATTTACGGTCGGCATCAAGTTCGGCCAAAAGTTCTAGGCCGATACAGGTAAAAAGGGCGCCGGCATCGAAGCTGGCGCCCGTAACGGCGGCGGGCGCCCCTTTATTTCATCTTGCCGAGGTCTTTCATCAGACGATAGCTGAACTCCAGCTCCTGCTTATAAGCCTCAACGCCCACGCGCTCGTCCTTGCCATGGGCGCGCTGGTCGTCCAGGTCCTGGAATATACCGTCCACCCCATAGCTCGGCAGACCGCCGGCGCGGGTGAAGGCGCTATCGGATGCGCCGGCCGACATTTCCGGCAGCACCGGCAGGCCACCCCACATATCCTTGCCCAGTTTCTCCACCTCCCCGAAGATTCGCGGGTCTATCGGCGATTCCGGGCTGATATCGGGTGGGTAGATTACGCTCAGCTTTATCGACGGGTCGGCGACAGCGTCGGTAATCGCCTTTTCGACAGATGCCTGGGTTTCACCGGGAATAACCCGACATTGGATCACCGCATCCGCAATCTCCGGCAATGCGCTTTCGCTGCGGCCGCCCGAAATCTCCGTGGCCACACACGTGGTCCGCATGATGACATTGGTTTCGACGACCGCCGACAAACGATCCAGCGCGGCGGGATCGGGCGAGGGGCCTGCAACGGAATACATGTCGGCCTGCAGTTGACCGGTTTCCAGCTTGGCGCGCGCACCGAAATAGGCCTTGGCCGTCGCCGTGAGATCCAACGGAAACTGATAGTGCGCCAGACGATCCAGCCCGGCAGCCATATGATAAATCGGGTTGGCCGGCGTCGGCTCGGAACTGTGGCCGCCCTTGTCATGCCCCTCCAACCCAAAGGTCATGTACTGCTTCTCGCTGGTCTGGATACCCAGATAGAGTTTCTTTCCTTTTTCGGATGCCGCGTCGCCCGAATCCGGGTTTATCACGAACTCGGCCTTGATCAGGTCACGGTGATTTTTCATCAGCCAGTCGACACCGTTCGCGTCGCCACCGGCTTCTTCGTCGGCGGTAAAGGCGACAATGATATCCCGGTCGGGCTTGTAACCCTCCGTCTTCAGCCGGATCAGCGCGGTCAGGGTCGAGGCATCCTGCCCCTTCATATCGATCGTGCCGCGCCCATAAAGCCAGCCGTC
>Ga0116227_10016074_pt1 | contig 10878 bp, 7 predicted proteins | sample S1TSphgellanicum_FD_89693 | JGI IMG/M metagenome (GOLD analysis project Ga0116227, IMG submission 89693) | Host-associated microbial communities from peat moss isolated from Minnesota, USA - S1T2_Fb - Sphagnum magellanicum MG | ecosystem: Host-associated > Plants > Peat moss > Unclassified...
GCATGGATATCAGCGAACATCGACATCACTCCCCAGTGGCCGGGCGTCGGGTCGCCATCAGGTAATTGACGCCAGTGTCGTCGCTCAACCAGTAGCGCCCGGTCAGCGGGTTGTGCTGCAACCCCCGCGCATGATGCGGCTCCAGCCCCGCCGCGCGGCAGAAACCCGCCAGCTCGCTGGGACGGATCAGCCTGGCGTATTCATGCGTGCCTCGCGGCAGCAGGTTGAGCAGGTACTCTGCGCCGACGATGGCCAGCAGGAAGGACCTTGCATTGCGGTTGATGGTGGAGAAGAACACCCAGCCACCCGGCTTCACGAGGGCTGTGCAGGCCTGCACGATGGACGCGGGCTGCGGCACGTGTTCCAGCATTTCCATGCAGGTCACAACGTCGAACTGACCCGGCCGTTCTGCTGCCAGGGCCTCGGCACTCACCTCGCGGTACTCGACACCCGTCGTCTGCGCCTCCAGTGCGTGCAGGCGCGCCACCTTGAGCGACTTGGTGGCCAGATCTATACCCAGCACGTCTGCACCCCGGCGCGCCATGGCGTCCGCCAGGATGCCACCACCGCAGCCCACGTCCAGCACCTTGCGGCCCGCCAGCGCTGCATTGGACTCTATCCAGTCCAGTCGCAATGGGTTGATCTGGTGCAACGGCCGGAATTCGCTTTCCGGATCCCACCAGCGGTGGGCCAGCTCGGAGAACTTGGCCAGTTCGGCCGGATCAACATTCAGATTTGCACTCATGGCTTGCATTTTCCACGACGAATAAGGTGCAGGCATGAAAAAAGCCCGCAAGCCGAAGCTTGCGGGCTTTTTGTTAATCCGGAAGGATTAGTTGGCGCGGGTACCGACCACTTCGATTTCCACGCGGCGGTTCTTGGCGCGGCCTTCGGCGGTCTTGTTGTCCGCGATCGGCTGGCTCTTGCCCTTGCCTTCGGTGTACACGCGGTTCTTCTCGATGCCCTTGGACACGAGATAAGCCTTGACGGCTTCAGCGCGGCGAACCGACAGCTTCTGGTTATAGGCAACGGTACCGATGGAGTCGGTGTGGCCCACAGCGATGATCACTTCCAGGTTCACACCCTTGATCTTGCCGACCAGGTCGTCCAGCTTGGCGCGGCCTTCGGGCTTGAGCACGGACTTGTCGAAGTCGAAGAACGCGTCGGCAGCGTAGGTCACCTTGCTGGCAGCAGGCGGCGCGGGCGGTGCCGGCGGTTGTTGCGCAGCCGGGGGAGCCGGCGGAACAACGGCAGGAGCCGCAGCGGCAGCTACAGGAACCAGAGCACCGTCGCAACCCTTGGCTGCAGTAGCGGGGGTCCAGTTGGAATCGCGCCAGCAATATTCATTGGTGCCGTTCTTCCAGACCAGTTCACCCGTGCCGTTCTGCCAATTGTCGATCACGCTACCGTCGTTGGCTGCGGTGACACGGGTCTGGGCGCCAGCGGCGGAGGCGAGCGCTGCAGCGGCAAACAACATCGCTACTTTGTTCAGTTTCTTCATGGTTCTCCTCTTGGGGAAAAAGCCGCAGCCGCGCTGCGATTTCAGTACGTCGTCAGTGACCATCACCAAAAACGTTGAAATCATTGTGCCATAGCGCTCTGGGGAATCGTTGCCAAAACGGCACGCCCACCGTAGGACAGCGGCGCATTCACGGTTATGTGTTGCGGCAGTGCGACAGCGACTTGCCCGTAAAATCGCCCCTCCTTCCGCCGTAAAGCCTGCTCTTCATGACCCAGTTCGCCAAAGAAACGCTGCCCATCAGTCTTGAAGAGGAAATGCGGCGCAGCTACCTCGATTACGCCATGAGCGTGATCGTGGGCCGCGCATTGCCCGATGCGCGCGACGGCCTGAAGCCGGTGCACCGGCGCGTGCTGTATGCCATGCACGAGCTCAACAACGACTGGAACCGGCCGTACAAGAAGTCGGCACGTATCGTCGGCGACGTCATCGGCAAATACCACCCGCATGGCGACAGCGCGGTATACGACACCATCGTGCGCATGGCGCAGGATTTCTCGCTGCGCCACATGCTCGTGGACGGCCAGGGCAATTTCGGTTCGGTCGATGGCGATAACGCTGCAGCCATGCGGTATACCGAAATCCGTCTGGCCAAGATCGCCCACGAGATGCTGGGCGACATCGACAAGGAAACGGTCGACTTCGGCCCCAACTATGACGGCAGCGAGAAGGAGCCGCTGGTATTGCCCAGCAAGCTGCCCAACCTGCTGGTCAATGGCTCGGCCGGCATCGCAGTGGGCATGGCCACCAACATCCCGCCGCACAATCTGAACGAGGTGGTGGACGCCTGCCTGCACATGCTGCGCCACCCCGAGGCGACCATCGACGAACTGATGGAGATCATCCCGGCGCCTGACTTCCCCACCGCCGGCATCATCTACGGCATCAACGGCGTGAAGGACGGCTACCGCACCGGCCGCGGCAAGGTGGTGATGCGCGCCAAGTGCCACTTCGAGGACATCGACCGCGGCCAGCGCCAAGCGATCATCGTCGACGAGCTGCCCTACCAGGTCAACAAGAAGACGCTGCAGGAGCGCATGGCCGAGCTGGTGCACGAGAAGAAGATCGAGGGCATCAGCCACATCCAGGACGAATCGGACAAGTCCGGCATGCGCCTGGTTATCGAGTTGAAGCGCGGCGAAGTGCCCGAGGTGGTGCTCAACAACCTGTACAAGCAGACCCAGTTGCAGGACACCTTCGGCATCAACATGGTGGCGCTGGTGGACGGCCAGCCGCGCCTGTGCAACCTGAAGGACCTGATCTCGGTCTTCCTGCAACACCGCCGCGAAGTGGTGACGCGCCGCACCGTGTTCGAACTGCGCAAGGCGCGCGACCGCGGCCACGTGCTCGAAGGCCTGGCCGTGGCGCTGGCGAACATCGACGACTTCATCGCCATCATCCGCAACGCACCGACGCCACCCGTGGCCAAGGCCGAGCTGATGGCACGCCCCTGGGACAGCAAGCTGGTGCGCGAGATGCTCACCCGCACGCGCGCCGATGGCGGCGTGATCAACGCCGACGACTACCGCCCCGAAGGCCTGGAAGCCAGCTTCGGCATGGGTGGCGACGGCCTCTACCGGCTGTCCGAAACCCAGGCCCAGGAAATCCTGCAGATGCGCCTGCAGCGCCTGACCGGCCTGGAGCAGGACAAGATCGTCGCCGAGTACAAGGAAGTGATGTCGGTCATCGAAGACCTGCTCGACATCCTGGCCAAGCCCGAGCGCGTCTCAACCATCATCGGCGACGAGCTGACCACCATCAAGACCGAGTTCGGCCAGAGCAAGCTCGGCGCGCGCCGCAGCCTGGTGGAGCACAGCTCCTTCGACCTCTCCACCGAAGACCTGATCACGCCGACCGACATGGTCGTGACGCTCAGCCACACCGGCTACATCAAGAGCCAGCCGCTGGGCGAGTACCGTGCGCAAAAGCGCGGCGGACGGGGCAAGCAGGCCACGCAGACCAAGGAAGACGACTGGGTCGACCAGCTCTTCATCGCCAACACGCACGACTACATCCTGTGCTTCTCCAACCGCGGCCGGCTGTACTGGCTCAAGGTCTGGGAGGTGCCCGCGGGCTCGCGCGGTTCGCGCGGGCGGCCCATCGTCAACATGTTCCCGCTGCAGGAAGGCGAAAAGATCAATGTGGTGCTGCCGCTGACCGGCGACAAGCGCACCTTCCCGGCCGACCAGTACGTCTTCATGGCGACCTCGATGGGCACCGTCAAGAAGACGGCGCTGGACGAATTCAGCAACCCGCGCAAGGCCGGCATCATTGCGGTCAACCTCGACGAGGGCGACTACCTGATCGGCGCGGCGCTGACCGATGGCCAGCACGACGTGATGCTGTTCAGCGATGGCGGCAAGGCCGTGCGCTTCGACGAGAACGATGTGCGCCCGCTCGGCCGCAACGCCCGTGGCGTGCGTGGCATGACGCTGGAAGACGGCCAGGGCGTGATCGCCATGCTGGTGGCCGAGGACGAGCAGCAGTCGGTGCTGACCGCCACCGTGAACGGCTACGGCAAGCGCACGCCGATCACCGAATACACCCGCCACGGCCGTGGCACCAAGGGCATGATCGCCATCCAGCAGAGCGAGCGCAACGGCAAGGTCGTCGCCGCCACGCTGGTGCATGCCGACGATGAAATCATGCTGATCACCGACCGCGGCGTGCTGGTGCGCACCCGTGTCTCCGAGATCCGCGAGCTGGGCCGCGCCACGCAGGGCGTGACGCTGATCGGGCTGGACGAGGGCTCGCGCCTGTCCGGGCTGCAGCGCATCGTCGAGAACGATGCCAACCCCGGTGTGGCCGAGGACGGCGACCAGAGTCCAGACGCACAGGACGGCGGCACGCCGCCATCCGACGCGGGCTGATGCCCTGCGCGGCGCGCGGCGCATGCCGCGCGCCGCTACGCATTTGATAGCTGAAAGCCGGCCCTGCCCCAGGGCTTCAGGCCCTTTTTGTTTGAGATTGATTGCGAGCCCGATGACCCGTCCCTACAACTTTTCTGCCGGCCCGGCAGCCATCCCTGAAGAAGTGCTGCAGCAGGCTGCGGCCGAGATGCTCGACTGGCGCGGCAGCGGCATGAGCGTGATGGAGATGAGCCACCGCGGCAAGGAATTCATCTCCATCTACGAGCGCGCCGAGGCAGACCTGCGCGAACTGCTGGCCGTACCCGCGAACTACCGCATCCTGTTCATGCAGGGCGGCGGCCTGGCCGAGAACGCCATCGTGCCTCTGAACCTGTCGCGCGGCGGCACGGCGGACTTCGTCGTCACCGGCAGCTGGAGCCAGAAGTCGGTCAAGGAAGCTCGCCGCTACTGCAGCGCCAACGTGGCAGCCAGCAGCGAGGCCGATGGCTTCCACAGCATCCCGAACCCGGCCAGCTGGAAGCTGAGCCCCGGTGCGAGCTACCTGCACCTGTGCAGCAACGAGACCATCCACGGCGTCGAGTTCCAGCAACTGCCCGACCTGAAGGCCCTGGGCAGCGATGCACCGCTGGTGATCGACTTCTCGTCCCACGTCGCCTCGCGGCCGGTGGACTGGTCGCGCGTCGGCCTGGCCTTTGGCGGTGCGCAGAAGAACCTGGGCCCGGCCGGCCTGACGCTGGTGGTGGTGCGCGAGGACCTGCTGGGCCATGCCCTGCCCGCCTGCCCGAGCGCCTTCGACTACAAGGTGGTGGCCGAGCACGAGTCCATGTTCAACACGCCGCCGACCTGGGGCATCTACATCGCCGGCCTGACCTTCCAGTGGATCAAGCGGCAGACCGAAGGCGGCCTGCAGGGCGTTGCCGCGCTGGAGGCACGCAACAGCGCCAAGGCCCGGCTGCTGTACGACGCCATCGACAGCTCGCAGCTGTACGTGAACCCGGTGGACCCGGCCTGCCGCTCGCGCATGAACGTGCCCTTCCTCCTGCGCGACGAAAGCCGCAACGAGGCCTTCCTGGCCGGCGCCAAGGCGCGCGGCCTGCTGCAGCTCAAGGGCCACAAGTCCGTTGGCGGCATGCGCGCGAGCATCTACAACGCCATGCCGATGGCAGGCGTACAGGCGCTGGTCGACTACCTGCACGATTTCGAAAAGACACAGGCATGAGCACCGAACTTCCCACCGGCATCACCCTCGCCGATCTGCGCGTGCAGATCGATTCGCTCGACCAGCAACTGCTGCGCCTGCTCAACGACCGCGCCCGCGTGGCCGAGCAGGTGGGCGAGCTCAAGAAGCGCGAGGGCACGCCCTTCTTCCGCCCGGACCGCGTGGCCCAGGTGATCGAGAAGATCCAGAACACCAATCCCGGACCGCTGAAGAGCCAGCACGTCGCCGCCGTCTGGCGCGAGATCATGTCGGCCTGCCTGGCGCTCGAATCGCCGCAGCGCGTCGCGGTGCTCGGCCCGGCCGGCACCTTCTGCGAACAGGCAGCGATCGAGTTCTTCGGCGGCGCCGCGGACCTGGTGTACTGCGCCAATTTCGACGAGGTATTCCATGCCACGGCCGCCGGCAGCGCGCAGTACGGCGTGGTCGGCGTCGAGAATTCGGTCGAGGGCGTGGTCACCCGCTCGCTCGACCTGTTCCTGCACACCCCTACGCACATCGTGGGCGAGGTGAGCCTGCTGGTGCGCCACAACCTGCTGCGCCTGAGCGATTCGCTCGAAGGCATCGAGGCCGTGCTGGCCCATCCGCAGGCACTGGCGCAGTGCCAGGCCTGGCTGTCCAAGCACCTGCCGCATGCCGAGCGCCGCCCGGTGTCGAGCAATGCCGAAGGCGCGCGCCTGGCCTCCACCAACCCGGCCTGGGCCGGCCTGGCGAGCGAGCGCGCCGCCACGCAGTTCGGCCTGCACATCGTGGCCCACGCGATCCAGGACGACGCCTACAACCGCACCCGCTTTGCCGTGATCTGCCTGCCGCAGACACTGGCCACGCCGCCGGCCACGGGCAAGGACTGCACCAGCCTGGTGGTCTCGGTACCCAACCAGCCCGGCGCGGTGCACGACCTGCTGGTGCCGCTGAAGACCCACGGCGTGTCCATGACCCGCTTCGAGTCGCGCCCGGCCCGCACCGGCCAGTGGGACTACTACTTCTACATCGACCTCGACGGCCATCCCTCGCAGCCCAACGTGGCAAAGGCGCTGGAAGAGCTGCGCAAGATCTGCGCGTTCTACAAGGTGCTCGGTACCTATCCGGTGGGAGCCTGACCATGGTCGAGCAGCTAGGACTGATCGGCTGCGGCCTCATGGGCGGCTCGCTGGCGCTGGCGCTCAAGCGCGCCGGCCTGGTCAAGCGCGTGGTCGGCTACAGCAAATCGCCCACCACGACCGAGCGGGCACGCCAGCTCGGCATCATCGACGTCGAGGCACCGTCGGCCCTGCTGGCCGCAGCCGGTGCCGACGTGGTGGTCCTGGCCGTCCCGGTCGCGGCCACCGAACCCACGCTCAAGGCCATCCGCCACCTGGTCACGCCGCAGATGCTGGTGATGGACGTGGGCTCCACCAAGACCGACGTGGTCGAAGCCGCGCGCCATGCACTGCGCGACCGCATCGGCTCCTTCGTGCCGACCCATCCGATTGCCGGCGGCGAAGCCGCGGGCGTCAGCCAGGCGCACGCCGACCTCTACCGCGACCGCCAGGTAATCGTGACCCCGATCGAGCGCACGCTCACGGCCCAGCTGCAGCGCGCCACGGCGATCTGGGAAGGCATTGGCTGCCGGGTCCGCCAGATGGCGCCGGAAACCCACGATGCCGCCTTTGCTGCGGTCAGCCACCTGCCCCACCTGCTGGCCTTCGCAGCGGTCAATGCGATCACCGACCAGGCGCAGAGCAGCGAGTTCCTGAGCCTCGGCGGCCCGGGCTTCCGCGACTTCAGCCGCATCGCGGCGAGCAACCCGGTGATGTGGCGCGACGTCCTGCTGGCCAACCGCGACGAACTGCGCCGGCAGTCCCAGGCGTTCCAGTCGGCGCTGGCCGCCTTCGAGGACGCCATGGAGCGCGGCGACGGCGCCGCCCTCGAGGCGCTGATAGACCGTGCCAACGCCACCCGCAGTGCCTGGCGCATGCCCACGGCCGCATCCGAGTAACGCATGTACGCCACCGACTTCCTCGACCTGCCCCCCCTCGCCGCCGCCGGCGGCACCGTCGAACTGCCCGGCTCCAAGAGCATCTCCAACCGCGTGCTGCTGCTGGCAGCGCTCAGCGAGGGCACGACCGAAGTCCACGACCTGCTCGATTCGGACGACACCCGCGTGATGCTGGCGGCCCTGGCGCAGCTCGGCTGCGGCGTGGCGCGCAGCGGCAGCAGCGTGTCCATCACCGGCCTGGGCGGCCGTGCGCCGGCGGAGCCGGCCCGGCTGTTCCTGGGCAACGCGGGCACCGCCATGCGCCCACTGGCGGCCGCGCTCGCCATCCTGGGCGGCGACTTCACGCTCGAGGGCGTGGCCCGCATGCACGAGCGGCCGATCGGCGATCTGGTCGATGCGCTGCGCGCGCTAGGTTGCCGCATCGACTACCTGGGCAACACCGGCTTCCCGCCGCTGGCCATCGGCCAGCCCGCGCTGCGACTCGACGCCCCCATCCCGGTACGCGGCGACGTCTCCAGCCAGTTCCTGACGGCGCTCCTGATGGCGCTGCCGCTGGTAGCCCGGCAGGACATCGTCGTGGAAGTGCAAGGCGAGCTGATCTCCAAGCCCTATGTCGAGATCACGCTCAACCTGCTGGCGCGCTTCGGCATTGCCGTGCAGCGCGACGGCTGGCAGCGCTTCACCATCCCCGCCGGCAGCCGCTACCGCTCGCCGGGCAGCATCCATGTCGAGGCGGACGCCTCCTCCGCTAGTTATTTCATAGCACTTGGCGCAATCGCCACGCCGGCCTCCGGCCACAATGGCATCAGGATCCAGGGACTGGGCGAGCACTCGATCCAGGGCGACATCCGCTTCATCGAGGCGGCGCGCCAGATGGGGGCGCGGATCGACAGCGGCCCGAACCACCTGCAGATTGCCCGTGGTGCCTGGCCGCTCAAGGCCATCGACCTGGATTGCAACCATATCCCCGATGCGGCGATGACGCTGGCGGTGATGGCGCTCTACGCCGACGGCCCCAGCACGCTGCGCAACATCGCCAGCTGGCGCGTCAAGGAAACCGACCGCATCGCCGCCATGGCAGCCGAGGCGCGCAAGCTCGGCGCCACGGTGGAAGAAGGCCCGGACTGGCTGCGCGTGCATCCCCTGCCTGCAGGCGCCTGGCAGTCGGCCAGCATCCACACCTATGACGACCACCGGGTGGCCATGTGCTTCTCGCTGGCGGCCTTCAACCCGGATGGGGTGCCGGTGCGCATCCTCGACCCGAAGTGCGTGGCCAAGACATTCCCGGACTATTTCGAGGCACTGTTCAGCGTCGCCGAGACCCCGCAAGAGCGCGTCCCGGTCCTCTGCATCGACGGGCCCACCGCCTCCGGCAAGGGCACGGTGGCGGCGGCCGTTGCCGAGCGGCTGGGTTACCACTTCCTGGACTCCGGCGCGATGTACCGGATCACCGCCCTGGCGGCGCTGCGCGCGGGCCTGGCGATCGACACCGTGCACGAAGCCGCCATTGCGCAGTTGGCGCGCAGCCTGCCCGTGCGCTTTGCCGCCGGCCGCGTCTGGCTCGGCCCGGACGACGTCACCGAGGCCATCCGCACGGAGGAAGCCGGCATGAACGCCTCGCGCGTTTCGGCCCTGCCGGCCGTGCGCGAGGCGCTGGTGGCGCTGCAGCATGGTTTTCGGCAACTGCCCGGCCTGGTGGCCGACGGCCGCGACATGGGCACCGTGATCTTCCCCCGTGCCACGCTCAAGGTCTACCTCACCGCCAGCGCCGCCCAGCGTGCCGAGCGGCGTCATAAGCAATTGATTTCTAAGGGAATTCCTGCTAACATCGACGAGCTCCGTGCTGACCTGGAAGCGCGCGATCTGCGGGATGCCTCCCGCAGTGTTGCTCCTCTCAAGCCGGCGCAAGACGCCCTGTCTCTGGACAACTCCAGCTTGACCATCGAGCAATCGGTCGAGCAGGTACTTGCCTGGTGGCAGGCCAAACAGCCTTTCGACGCCTTGTCGGACGGCTGACACGGCTCCCTGCAGTTCCCGCCGCGCGGCATGCGCACAGACTGCAGGGGTTCTACAACCTAACCGCGGCAACCCCGCACACCATCACCGCATACAGCCATAAAAACGATAGCAATCCCGCTGTCGGAAACCTGTCGTGCGGATAGGAAAATCCATGTCTGAATCTTTTGCCGCCCTTTTTGAAGAATCGTTGCAGCGCTCGGAAATGCGCGCAGGCGAGGTCATCACCGCCGAGGTCGTGCGCATCGAGCACAACTTCGTCGTCGTGAACGCCGGCCTGAAGTCCGAAGCCTACGTGCCGCTCGACGAGTTCAAGAACGACAAGGGCGAGGTCGAAGTCCAAGTCGGTGACTTCGTCTCGGTGGCCATCGACGCCATCGAAAACGGCTACGGCGACACCATCCTGTCGCGCGACAAGGCCAAGCGCCTGGCTTCCTGGCTGGCCCTGGAAAAGGCCCTGGAATCCGGCGAATTCGTCGTCGGCACCACCAGCGGCAAGGTCAAGGGTGGCCTCACGGTGCTGGTCAACGGCATCCGCGCCTTCCTGCCGGGCTCGCTGATCGACACCCGTCCGGTCAAGGACCTGACCCCGTACGAGAACAAGACCCTCGAATTCAAGGTCATCAAGCTCGACCGCAAGCGCAACAACGTCGTGCTGTCGCGCCGTGCCGTGGTGGAAGCCTCCATGGGCGAAGAGCGCGCCAAGCTGATGGAAACGCTGAAGGAAGGCGCCATCGTCAACGGCGTGGTCAAGAACATCACCGAATACGGTGCGTTCGTGGACCTCGGCGGCATCGACGGCCTGCTGCACATCACCGACATGGCATGGCGCCGTGTCCGCCACCCGAGCGAAGTCGTTCAGGCCGGTCAGGAAATCACCGCCAAGATCCTCAAGTTCGACACCGAGAAGAACCGTGTCTCGCTGGGTCTCAAGCAGATGGGCGACGACCCGTGGATGGGCGTTTCCCGCCGCTACCCGCAAAGCACGCGCCTGTTCGGCCGCGTCACCAACATCGCCGACTACGGCGCGTTCGTGGAACTGGAACCCGGCATCGAAGGCCTGGTGCACGTCTCCGAAATGGACTGGACCAACAAGAACATCGCCCCCAGCAAGCTGGTCTCGCTGGGTGACGAAGTCGAAGTCATGGTCCTCGAGATCGACGAAGACAAGCGCCGCATCAGCCTGGGCATGAAGCAGTGCAAGGCCAACCCGTGGCAGGAATTCGCGCAGAACACCAAGCGCGGCGACCGCGTCAAGGGCCCGATCAAGTCGATCACC
>Ga0116227_10016075_pt1 | contig 10875 bp, 9 predicted proteins | sample S1TSphgellanicum_FD_89693 | JGI IMG/M metagenome (GOLD analysis project Ga0116227, IMG submission 89693) | Host-associated microbial communities from peat moss isolated from Minnesota, USA - S1T2_Fb - Sphagnum magellanicum MG | ecosystem: Host-associated > Plants > Peat moss > Unclassified...
ACGATGATGTGTCTTGCGAAGCGTGCGGGGCCGCATCCTGACGGCCCCGCAGCTCGCGCTCAGCGGTTGTTTGATGCCTGTCGAATCACTTCACGTCATACCGCGCAAATTGTGCGGTCGATTGCTTGTTGATGAGTGCCTGCAGACTGACTCCTGCCTTCGCCACCGTCGCATCGACGCACTTGAGGTAATTGGCGTGATGGGACATGTCGGTCGGATCGGCCACCTGATCGCACAGCCTGCGCGCCAATTGCTGGACGCGTTCCTGGGCAACTTCTTGCCCCTGGGCCGTCGCCAGATTGAGATCGTCGAAGCGCACCGTCTTGGTGAGGCTGGTGGGGCCGACCTGGTCGGCGAAGGCGGTACCGCCGAACAGGCCCACCGAGATCAGGGACATCAGCACAGCCTTGATGGTCGTCGCCGGGGTGTTGAAAGTATTCATGTCGTCATCTCCTGTGAGTTGGGTTGGTTGCGTCACGGGGCTACTGTCTCAACAGGGCCCAATGAGTGCCGCGACTTTCCGACGAACGCGTAATTCAGGGGTGCGAAATGAATCCTGGCCGGAGTGAATTCCGTGCCGGCGAGGGAGCGCGCGACAGAGGATCCGGCCGGTGCCGGTCAGGCGTGCTTGAACAGAGGCGCGTACGCGGCGCTGACCGGCAGCAACTCACTGCGGTCCTTGAGTTTGATCTCCAGGGCGCCGCGGAATGATTGCCAGGATACGGCGGGTCGAGACCAACGCATCCTGCAGCCGCAATACTCTCTCATCAATTTCCGCATGGGCGCGGGCAACGGTGCCGGCGCTTGGCGCGCCGAGGGCTACATCACGAATGTCATCACGAATGTCGCCAACAAACGGGCCGTCATTTACGCGGACACGACCGGCTATGACTACTATCCCGGCATTTCCACACCGCAATTGACCACGCCGCCGCGGGTCATTGGATTGCGGTTCAGTTATAACTGGAAGCAGTAAGGCTGCTAACATCCGGCCTCCTATGCCGAATGTACGCTACAAACTTGAAGTAGCTCTCGAGAGCGTGCTGTTCGCCAGTCGATGGCTGTTGGCCCCGTTCTATTTGGGCATGGTGCTCGCACTCGGCGTGATGTTGGTCGTTTTCGTGCGCGAACTTCTGGCCGAGATCATGCATGTCCCGACCTTGGATGCCGAAGGCGCAATCCTGCTGGCGCTTTCGCTCATCGATTTGTCCCTGACGGCCAATCTGTTGCTGATCGTGATCTTGTCCGGCTACGAGAACTTCGTCTCCAAAATGCACATCGCCGATCACGAGGACCGTCCCAGCTGGATGGGGACCATCGACTTCTCGGGGCTCAAGATCAAGCTCATCGCCTCGATCGTGGCCATCAGCGGTATAGCCCTATTGCGGGCATTTCTTCCCCTGGCGGACGCAGGGGTGCCCATGGACGCCCATCGCATCGGCTGGATGGTGGCGATTCATCTATCCTTCGTCGTTTCAGGCGTGTTGCTGGCACTGATGGACTGGATCACGTCGAAGACTTGAGCGCGTTCATCATCGTCGCGAGCGCTCGCATCATCCTTGCGAGCGCTCTCATCATCCTCGCGTCCCCAAGATTCTCCGGCTAAGAAGCGGGCGCGGCGGCCGGCGACACACCGGTCAATTCCACATCGAAGATCAGCAGCGAGCCGCCGGGTATATTGCGGCGCTCCTTGCGTCCGTACGCGAGTTCCGGCGGCACGAACAGCCGCCACTTGGCGCCAGGTTTCATCATGACCAGTGCTTCCTGCCAGCCTTTGATGACGCCGCCGACCAGGAACTGGGTGGGTGCGCCGCGCGCGTCACTGCTGTCGAACTCGGTACCGTCGAGCAGCGTGCCGCGGTATCGAACCGTCACCTGATCACCCAGGGTAGGTGCGGCCGCCTTCGGGTCGCCGGCGGCAATAACCATGTATTGCAAACCGCTCGCCGTGGTGTGCACGCCCTTCTCGCTCGAGTTGCGCAGCAAGAAGGCGTGCGCATTGTTCAGGTTGCTCGAAATGGCGGCCTTGGTCGACGCGTAAAAGTAATGAGACAGCTGCTGCTGCTCATCGGGCGAGGTCTTGCGCCCTTTGAGACCCTCGTCGATGCCCCGCTGCAATGACTGCAGAGCGACCGGATCAGTGATACCGAGTCGCAGCAACTGCTGGCCGAAATTCACGCCGATCAGAAGTGTCGCCTCCTCGTGGGTCAAGTCCGGCAGCGCCTGTCCAGGCGATGCTGCCGTAGGCGCCGCTGCGGCGGGCGCTGCTGCCGTGGGCGATGCGGGCGCAGGCGCGGCGGGTGCCGGGGCGCCGGTATCCGCGTTCGAATGCGACGTGGCAAACAAAAATAGTCCGACGGCGAGCGATGCAATCGAGATTTTCAAATTATTCCACCGTTTGTTGCTTCGTTCTGTCAAATCTGGGTTCGATCGCAGGGCGTCATCATATAATTTATGCGCTATACCGATGGGCCTTTCGCCATAACGTTTAAGCCCGGGATGTTCATGACTACGTTTCGTTCGTTGGCAGCGTGCGCGCTGTCTTTCCTGACTCTTGCCTTCTCCAGTCTCTCCGTCGACGCGCAGACTACGATTCTGACGCAGCATAATGATATCGGCCGCACCGGCCAGAATATTAACGAAACGATACTGACGCCCTCGAACGTCAATTCGACCCAATTCGGCAAGCTGTATGCGATCCAGCTGGACGCGCAAAGCTATGCACAACCCTTGTACATGGGAAGCCTCTCGATCGGCTCCGTGACCCACAGCGTCTTGTTCGTCGCGACGGAAAACGACAGCGTGTATGCGTTCGATGCGGCCACCACCGGAGTGCCCCTTTGGAAGGCGAGTTTGCTGGATGCGGCGCACGGGGCTACGGCGGGCGCCGTCGCCGATCCGAATTCGACCACCGGCTGCGGCAACATCGAAGGCGGCATCGACGGCATCACCAGCACGCCGGTCATCGATCCGTCGACCGGGACGATGTATGTCGTGTCGCGGAGCAACGAGAGCGGGTCGGTCGTGTACCGTCTGCACGCGCTCGACATCACGACCGGCAATGAGAAATTTCGCGGCCCGACGGTCATCACCGCATCGGTCGCCGGCACCGCGAGCGATGGCAAGAACGGCGTCGTCACGTTCAACCCCGTCCTGCAGAAGCAAGCACCGGCCCTGCTGCTCGAGGCCGGTTCGATCTACATCGGTTTCGGATCGTTCTGCGACACCTCGCCGTGGCACGGTTGGTTGATGCAATACAGTGCGTCCACGCTCGCGCAGCAGTCCGTGTTTCTGACCACCCCGAATGGCGTGGGATCAGGCGTCTGGATGAGCGGCGCGGGACCGGCTGCGGACAACGAAAACGGCACGCCCCGGGTGTTCGTGACCACCGGCAACGGGACTTATGACGCATCAGCGCCCTATGCCACCAACACCGTCGATTACGGCGACGATATCCTGAGTTTCAGCGTCACCAACGGCCTGAAGGTCGGCGATGCTTTCACGCCGTCGAACCAGTCCACACTCCAGCAAGAAGACGCGGATCTGGGGTCGGGCGGGATCATGCTGCTGCCGGACAACCTGCCAGGATCCTCGGTCGCGCATCTCGCCGTGCAGATCGACAAGGTCGGCACGCTGTTCCTGTTGAACCGCGACAATCTCGGCGGTTATAACGGCTCGAGCGACAACGTCCTGCAGGAAATCACCACTACGCAGTACGGTGCGGGGCTCTGGGGATCTCCGGCCTACTGGAACGGCAACATTTATTTCTGGCCGGCGGGATCGAACGCGCAGCAATTCAGCATCACCAACGGGCTGTTGTCGACGTCGGCCGTCGCGACGGGTCCCGACCCCGGCGCGCCTTCTGCGGATGTCTTCCTGGGTACGACTCCGTCCGTGTCCGCGAACGGCACCACCAACGGCATCGTCTGGTTCAATGACTGGGCGAATCAGTACGGCGGTCCCAGCCAGGTGCTGTACGCCTACAACGCCACCAACATTTCAACGCTGCTCTGGAGCAGCGCGCAGAACCCGGTCCGCGATGGCGCCGGCCCCACGCAAAAATTCAGCGTGCCCACCGTTGCCGATGGCAAGGTCTATCTCGCGAATCGCAACCAGATCGCCGTGTATGGACTGCTCGCCAACCAACCGGTGACGGGCGTGAGCGTCAACCTCGCGAACGTCGCCAACGTGTACGCTGTCGGCAGCAATGGCACGGTGCCCACGAACGGCGGCTTGGACACCGAGGGCTACAGCTACGCGTCGAGCTACCTGGGCTCCAGCGCCGTCTGGAACAGTACCAATTTCTCGTTCGGCGCCGCGAATACACTCAGTGGCGTATCGAGCGCCACCATTCCCTTGCCGACCGGCAATTACACGGCGCTCAACCTGCTGGCCACCGCGGTCAACGGCAGCCAGACCAATCAAGTGTTCACGGTGACTTACGCCGACGGCACCACGACCAGCGTCACGCAGAGCATCAGCGACTGGGGCGGTGCGCAGGGTTACCCGAGCGAATCCACGGCGCTCAGCACGGCGTCGCGCGTGAATTCTTCCGGTGCACTGCAATCCGGCCCTTGGTATCTCTACGGCTACATCATTCCACTCAACAGCGCGAAACAGGTGAGCAGCGTCACCACGCCGAACAACCGCAACGTCGTCGTGCTTGCCGCCAGCCTCACGCCGGTGAGCACCGCGGCCACCACCGCGACCCCGTCCTTCAGCGTCACGGCCGGGACTTACACATCCACGCAAACGGTGAGTCTGTCGGACGCCACTTCGGGCGCAACGATCTACTACACCACCAATGGCTCGACGCCCACGACGAGTTCGAGCGTGTACAGCGCGCCGATCACCGTGAGCGCCACCACCACCATCAGTGCGTTCGCCACCTCGAGCAACGCGGCGAACAGTCCGGTGGCGAGCGCGACCTACACCATCCAGGCGGCACCGTCATTCACCCTGACGCCGGCCATCAATCCCTGGTCGCTGCAGCAAAACGCCGGCGCCACCCAGAACATCACGGTCACACCGGTCAACGGGTTCAGCTGTCCGAATGGGGTCGCGCTCGCCGTGTCCGGCGCTCCGTCCGGCGTCGGTACCGGATTTGCCGGCAACACGCTGATCGTATATCCGCCGCTCGCGACGCCCACCGGCACCTATCCGCTGACCCTCACGGGGACCTGCGGGTCGACCACGGCGACCGCGCCGCTGTCGCTCGTCATCACGGCGGGCGCCAACTTTACGCTGACGCCCGCATCGCCCAGCATCAACGTCGCGCCCGGTGCGAACGGCAGCGATGCAATCACCGTCAACCCCAGCAACGGCTTCTCCAGTGCCGTGAGCTTCTCCGCCTCGGGATTCCCGTCAGGGACCAGCGGCAGTTTCTCCCCGACCAGTTCCGCGAGCGGTACGACGTTGACGGTCACGACCACTTCAGCGGCCGCCGCCGGCACATACCCGATCGTCATCACCGCCACCGCGCCGGGTTCCGGCAATTCCAATCCATTCTCCAACAGCGTGACGGTGAACCTGGTCATCGCCGTTCCGAAGACGCCCGGCTTCACCCTGGCCGCGGCCGCCAATCCCCTCACCCTGCAGCAAAATGCGGGCGGTACCGACAATATCACCGTCACACCGGTCAACGGCTTCAGCGGCAGCGTGAGCCTCGCGGTTTCGGGCGCACCTTCCGGTGTGGGCACGGGCTTCTCGGGCAATCTGCTCATCGTCTACCCGCCGATGTCGACGCCCACCGGGACCTACCCGTTGACGATCACCGGGACGTCGGGTTCGACGACAGCGACGACCAGCGTGTCGCTGGTCATCACGGCGGCGGCGACCTTCAGCCTGTCGCCGGCATCCACCAGCCTCACCGTGCCGCACGGCTCGAGCGGCACCGATGTCATCACCGTCAAGCCGGCGAACGGCTTTGCGTCGGCCGTGAGCTTCGCGGCCTCGAATCTGCCGAGCGGCGTAACGGCGAGCTTCTCACCTGCAAGTTCCGCGTCATCGTCCACGCTGACGCTGGCCGCCTCATCCAGCGCCAAACCCGGTAACTACACGGTCACCATCACCGCGACGGCACCGGGTTCCGGCAATTCCAACAGCTTCACGGAGACCACGACCATCACGCTCGTGATTACCTGAGAGCGGGCTTGCAAGATCCCATGCATTACTCCCGTCGCGGGATGATGTTGGCTGCGCTTGGCGCAGGGCTGCTGTCGCGCTTCGCCTGGGCTGCCGACACTTTCCGCTTGGATGAGTGGCCCGCGTCGATGCCGGCACCTGATTTTCACTTGATCGACACCGATTCAAGGCCGCGCAGCTTGAGCGACTACCGCGGCAAGGTGACCCTCATATTCTTTGGCTTCACCCACTGTCCCGACGTGTGTCCCGCAGCGCTGGTGAAGTTGGCGCTGGTCATGAAACAACTCGGCGCCCTTGCCGACAGGGTTCAAGTGCTGTTCGTGACGCTCGATCCGGAGCGAGACGCGCCGGCGGCATTGAAAAGCTATGTCACATACTTCGATCCCAGGTTCGTCGGCCTGACCGGATCGAACGCGCAGATCAACGCAGCGGCAGCCGGCTTCTCGGTTCACTACGCCAAGGTCGTGCGCGGCAACGACTACAGCATCGATCATTCGACCGGCGTGTACGTGTGCGATGCGACCGGACGCCTGCGCTTGGTGGGAAATACCGCGACTGCCGCTGCCGATTGGACCCACGACATCGGCCTGCTGGCTGCACCTGATTACTCACCCTCACGTCGCACGGGCTCTTAAGGGCAGGCGGACGGCGTCGGGTACATCGACGTGACATTGATGGCAGCGTCCCCTGCGCGCGGTATGAGCACACCGTTCACGGCCACGCGGCTGCCCCCCCGCCCCGCGGGGGTGAACTGTTCGACGCCGATCAATCGATACCGCACAGTGCCGGACGTTGTTCTCGCGGCTACTGCCAGTTCGTCGAAAGACATACCTTGTGAAGCGGCTCGTTTTGCCTGCGCGGCGCGTTCCAGCATCCAGCCGTGGCGTCCCGCAACGAGACACCCTACCGCAGTGACCAGGTGCAACTCCTTGACCGGGTGTGCGTCCGGCTTGTCGTCCGAATATTGGATGAAAGGGGAAAACATTTCGTCCCAGCTCTGGTTCTGTTGTCCGAAGTACGCGACGTTGTCCGGACCGCAGCGCCGAGCGGCCATGTTGGATCCCAAGTGCTGCAGCTCGGGGTTGCCCGGCGAATTGTCGTAATGCGCGATGACGATGAGCTTGCTGCCGGCCGGCAGCGTGAGCGGCTGCTTGAGCGCATAGGCCAATTGAAAGTGATAGCGGTACCAGGGCACGCTCAGGATGGAGACCTCCCGTCCATCCGCATACACGACCCGATAGAGAAAATCCCGGGCTCGCACGTGTGCATGCGGTTGCAGCTGATAAATCGTGACCGGGTGGGTGAAGGCCGTCATGCCGATGAGCTCATAGTGGGAATCATTGGACGCAATCGGCGGCAATGCGTAGCCGGTGCCCTCGGCCTTCGTGCCGGGATCGTCCGTGAGCAACTGCCGCCCATTGGCCATGATGGCATCTACTGCCAATGGCGCACGGATCAGCAAATGCGACGGCGGCCGCGGTTCGAACCATAAAGCCAAGCGCGACACATCCGTTTCTTCGCGGCCCGACGTGGTGTAGTGAATATTGAAATTCAAATACACGTTCTTGCCGCCCTTCAGCAGCTTGCCGTAGTCCGCGGCATAATTCTCGAACGTGGTGCCCGGCGTGTAGACGCCGACCATGTCATAGGAACCCGGATACCGCGGATCCTCGACCGCGGGTTTCTCCGCCAGGATCCGTCCGCTCGGAGCGCCGACATGCCGGGCGATGGTGTCGAGCGCCGACAAATTCTCAGGCGTCAACCCTTCCGGCAGGCGCACCTCGGTGATGCCCATGTGGTGCAGGATTCGCGGATTTCCCGCGCGAACTTCGATCGCGGACAGCCAACGATCATCTTCGAAGGGCAGCTTGATGAGCCGCTCTTGATAGGGAACCTCACCGTTTGCCGCCAGCGTGAACCGGGGCAACGTCACGACCGCATCCGGTGCACGACCGCCTGGATGCGACCAACCCGAGGCAAAGGTCGGTTCCGGCGGCAAATCCACTGCATCGCCTTGCGGAGCACCTGCATCGATCCAACGCACGATGGTATCGATGTCCTTCGATTCGAGCCTCGGATCGTTGCTGAAGGGAAGGCTTGCCGCGGCATCCGCCGGCCAAGGCGGCATTTCCCGCCGGCTCACCTTCTCGCGTATCTCCCGAAGTTTCGATGTGACGGATGGAAATGAGTTCAGGGGAAGGTCCGCCATCGCTCCATCCGCGCGATGGCAACTTACGCAGTGCTGGAACAAGATGGGGGCGACATCCCGCGTGAAGGTCGGACCAGGGGCCTCAACTTCCTCGCTTCTGGAGCTGCCGGCTGAAAATGCCGCGGCCAAAGCCCAGGCGAGCACAGCACCGTCCCGGCATTGCCGCCACGCAGAATATTTCCTCATGGCTCGAAACACTTTCAAGGGTCCAGCAAGTCGAGGGCGCCGAACTTTAATCGAGAACAGCGCCGCGGTACACGCCGGGAATCACATTTCCCTACGTTTTCAACCGGCTCAACTGCCGTACCCGAGAGTGCTCGACGTGAGCTTAACCGACACGTAGCGGGCAGTACCGGCACATAGCCTGAAAATGGTGCCGCAAAGAGGATTCGAACCCCTGACCCACGCATTACGAATGCGTTGCTCTACCAACTGAGCTATTGCGGCAATTTGCGAAGGGGGCGCATTCTAACCCGCGGGATCCACCGAAGAAAGGCTGCTGCCCTGCTTTGCCACCGTGCGCAAGGCCTTCGGCAGCGCGAAAATTACGTGTTCGGTGCGGCCCTGCAGTTCCTCCGCAACCTCGCCCCCCCATTCGCGCAGTTTCGCGATCACACCCTGCACCAAGATTTCCGGGGCTGATGCTCCTGCGGTCACCCCCACCGTCTTGACGCCCTCGAACCATTCGCGCTGCAGGTCTTCGGGGCCGTCCACCAGATAGCCCGGTTTGACGTTCTTGTCAGCCATTTCGCGCAGTCGGTTGGAATTGGAGCTGCTCTTCGAGCCCACCACCACCAGCACGTCGCAACGACCGATCAAATCCTTCACCGCATCCTGGCGGTTTTGCGTGGCATAGCAGATGTCCTCCTTCACAGGAGCCTTCAGTGCCGGGTATCTCGCGCGCAGCGCCGCCACGATCTCGGCGGTGTCATCCACCGACAATGTGGTTTGTGTCACGAACGCCAGATGATTGGGATCGCGCACTTCGAGACTCGCGACATCGTCGACCGTTTGAACGAGATAGATCGAGCCTCCAAACGAGGTGTCGAATTGCCCGATGGTACCCTCCACTTCCGGATGTCCCAAATGTCCGATCAAGAACACCTCGCGGGCTTCGCGGGCGTAACGGGTGATTTCCATGTGCACTTTCGTCACCAGCGGACAGGTGGCGTCGAAAACGTTCAACTTGCGCCGGTCTGCCTCAATCTGCACGGAGCGCGGCACGCCATGCGCGCTGAAGATGACGGTGGTGCCGTCCGGAACCTCGGACAGTTCATCGACGAACACGGCGCCGATGGTCCGCAGCCGGTCGACGACGTATTTATTGTGCACCACTTCGTGCCGCACGTAGATCGGCGCGCCGAACAGCGCGACGGCGCGTTCGACGATATCGATCGCTCGATCCACACCGGCGCAAAATCCGCGCGGATTGGCCAATAATATTTGCATCAAGGTTTACGCCTTCCTTCAAATAGAGCATCCAGAAGCAGGCACGCAGCCCCCACCGTAATGGCCGAATCCGCCACATTGAATGCCGGAAAATACGCCCGATCCCAATGAAAGTGAATGAAATCGATGACATGCCCCAGGCGGATGCGGTCGATGACATTACCGATGGCGCCCCCCAGGACCAGCGCCAGCCCGCAGGCCAACAACGCCTGAGCGCCGCGCTGCAAGCGCAGCAGCCACACGATGATGCCGATGCTCACTGCGATTGCAAGTCCTATGAACAACCACCGCTGCCACCCGGATGCGGAGGCAAGAAAGCTGAATGCCGCACCGACATTATGCATGCGCGTGATGTCCAGGATGGGCAGTACGGAAATGAACTCGAATTCGCCGAAATGCGCGACGATGTAGGCCTTGCTGATCTGATCGGCCACCACCACCAACAGCGACAATACCAACCAGGCGGCGGCGCCGCGTTGTGGCTGCGGCGTGTTCACGTGTTGTGTCTGCGGCGTATTCAAGCGAAGTGTCGCTCTTCGCCGGGGCCCTCGACGTTGCTGACGCAACGAGCGCAAATCTCCGGATGACGTGCATCGCTGCCGACGTCGCTGCGCAGCTGATAGCAGCGCACGCATTTCGTATCCGTGCTCGGCTTGACCTCGATCCAGACACCTTCCTGGCTGCTTGTGACGGCGGATTCGGCCGGCGTGTCGGTTTGCACGACGCTCGCTCCGCTGGTGATCAACAAGAAGCGCAATTCATCGCCCAATGCGCCATAGCGTGCCGCCAGAGCTGCGTCCACATAGATCGTGATGTCGGCCTCGAGCGATGAGCCGATGACGCCGGCTGCGCGAAACCGTTCCATTTCGCGCGCCACGTCGGACTTGAGTGCAATGAAGGCATTCCAATCCAGCGCAGGCGCACGTTCCGCGCCGGCCGGAAACATGTGCCAGAGATTGAGGAACACCGATTCATTGGGGACCTCGGGTAAAAATTTCCAGGCTTCCTCCGCCGTGAAACTCAAGATCGGTGCGATCCATCGAACCATTGCCAACGCCACGTGATGCACTGCG
>Ga0116227_10016076_pt1 | contig 10875 bp, 10 predicted proteins | sample S1TSphgellanicum_FD_89693 | JGI IMG/M metagenome (GOLD analysis project Ga0116227, IMG submission 89693) | Host-associated microbial communities from peat moss isolated from Minnesota, USA - S1T2_Fb - Sphagnum magellanicum MG | ecosystem: Host-associated > Plants > Peat moss > Unclassified...
AGCAGAGAGCAGAATATGATCCGCCAAGTTCGCGCGCGAGGCGGCCCCTGCATTCCTATGCCTCAAGCAACGGAAGAGAGGGAGCCGGCGAGCCAGCGTCTCCAATCCTGGAGCATGAAATCAAATGATCCAATGCGTGATTTATCGCGGCCGCAAGCCGGGGACCGTCGAGATCGGCGGTTATTGTATTCTCAAGGGCGGCGGCGGCTTTGCTGATATCGGCGAAGCCGAAAATCCCTCCCGCACCGGCAAGCCCATGAGCAACGTGCTTGATTTCGGATAGCGCTTTCGCTCCATTCGTCTTGTTTCTGACGGCAGGACTCAGGCTCACCAGCGTGGCGATGTCCTTCTTCAAACGCAGCATAAAGGAGTTGCGCAATTCAACGAACGGATCGCTCTGTGGGAGGTAGCTGCGCACGGAGGATGCGAGCGTCATCGGATCGAATGGCTTTGGTATCACGCCGACGGCGCCGAGTGAGCGAAATGCATCGAGCTCGCGGGTCTGGGCCCGAGCAGTCATGAAAACGACGGGGATGCAAGCGGTTTGCGTGCAGTCTCGCAAGCGCGATAGCGTGGCCGGGCCATCCAACACCGGCATCATGACGTCGAGCAGAATGAGATCCGGCTGCCAGTCCAGCGCGACCGGCAGCGCTTCCAATCCGGAAGCGCAGGTTCGCGTCACAAAGCCGGGGTCGAGTGCAAGCGAAAGCTCGACGACTTCGCGGATGTCAGCCTCGTCGTCGATGAGGAGAACACGAACGGGTGTCATAGGGCCTCCAAATTGGAGCTAATTGGTGGTGGCTGCAACTGAGCGCGCACCGCCTCGATAAGACTTTCAAGCGAAGTACTCAATTTGGAGAAAGAGTTCGGGATTTGCACGTCGCATGGGTGAATCGGGATCTGATGAGAAAGTATGATGACAGGGATCGCATGTCCCATGTCGTCGCGGAGGTCCGGCAGCAATTCGAGGCCTGAAGCAGAGCCGAGGGAGAGGTCGATGATCGCGAGATCTATGCGACTTGTCGCAAGCGTGCGGCGTGCACTTTGAAGAGAATCCACGGAAACGACGTCGCCTGTCGAGCGGAGCGCATAAGCCACCAATTTCTGAACGTCGTGATCGTCATCGACATGGAGAATGCGAGGATGTGAAGGCCGTCGCGACTCGATCGTCGATTTGAGAAGCAGGATGAGCCGTTCGGCATCGACCGGCTTGCGCAACCAATCCAAGACATTCAGCTCGAACGCCCTCACATCGTTGCGGCCCCGGTCGGGATCCCCCGCGATCACGATGATCGGCGTGTACCGATCCTTCATTCCGCTTCTCAATCGGTGAATCAGGTCGAGCCCGTTTATTTCCGGAAGCTGAAGATCAACCAAAATTGCCGCGTAAGAGTTTGCCAGGGTGCGTTGGATCGCGACGGCCGCACTGTGGGCGAAATCCACCGAAAAGCCCCCCGGTCGAAGTTGTTCCCTGATGTTGATTGCCAAATCGCGGTCATCTTCGACGAGGAGGATCGGGGTGGCACCTCCTTCGGCCTCAAGATCGAGCTCGCCTCCCATGCTATGTTGCCATTCGGGCAAATCCAAGAAGAAGACCGTGCCGCCGCCAGGCGCATCTTCAAAGCCGACATTGCCGCCAAGCCGTTCTGTGATCTGCTTGACGATGCTCAGGCCGAGGCCTGTGCCACCAAATTCGCGCGAACTAGAGGGGTCCGATTGTGCAAATTTTTCGAATACGCGCGGCCTGAATGCGACGCTAATACCGCACCCGCGATCGCGTACTGAAACCCGCACCTTGGTCCCCAGCTTCTCCACCACGACGACAACTTCTCCGCCAGCAGGCGAAAATTTAATCGCGTTCGAGAGAAGATTCGTGATGACTTGAATGACACGATCAGGGTCCGCATTCACATCGCAGCCGGCCGAGGCGACGTGCAGGCTGATTTTGACATGATGACTCTCTGCAAATCCGCTTGTGTCTACGATGGCTTGCGCAACAATCGCGTCCATTGCGACCTGGCTCATTCTGAATGTCAGCATGCCGGACTCGAGCTTCTCGATATCGAGGATATCGTTTATGAGGCGAACCAGCCGCTTGCTATTCGTATGCGCGATCGTGATGAGACGCATGGCCGATTCGGGCAGCGCGCCATAGCCCTGGCCAATCAACAGGCCAAGGGACGCCGAAATCGAGGTCAGCGGTGTCCGCAATTCGTGACTTACGGTCGAGACAAATTCCTCCTTCAGGTGTTCGGTGCGCTTGCGCACGCTTATGTCGCGCACGACCACGATTCCTTCGACGCTATCGAGCGCCCTCAACATAATTTCGATCGGGAACTCGGTGCCGTCTTTCCTCAGTCCGGTCAGCTCGACCTCGTTACCGACTGTCGATGCGCGGGGGTTTCCCGCGGCTTGAAGAGCGTTTTCGAGGCCGCCTTGGATGATCTTCGTCAATTTCTTATCGAGAAGTTCGTCGCGGCTATATCCGAACACCTGTTCCGCCCGCAAGTTGAGGAGGACGATTTCGCCGTGTTGATTGACGACCACCATCGCGTCCGGTGCTGCTTCGAGAAGCCTGCGGTACCGAGACTCCATCTGCTTCAGCTGTTTTTCGGCATCGGACATGCCGTCGCTTTTGATCACAAGGAGCGCTTCGTCGTTCGCCAATGCGCATAGGGTGACCTCGATCGGGAACTCACTTCCGTCCTTGCGCCGGCCGGTGAGATGGAGTCCGGCGCAGATCTGCTGCGCCAGAGCCTCGCCCCCCTCCTTGATAAGCCGCCCGGAAAAGCCTCCCGGTATGATGATCTCGAGCTGCTTTCCTAGCAGCAGATCGCGGCGGTAGCCGAACTCCTCTTCTGCACGACGCGTCAGCATGACTATTTCGCCGCGCTGGTTCACCACCACCATTGCGTCGGATGTCGCCTCCAGCAAGCCCATCGACCGGGCTGTCATTTGGACCGTATGAGCGTCCGAGGTCTCCGGGACCGGCGTGCCGACCCCGCTTACTTGATTTCTTTGTTTGGAGACGCCGATGCCGTGGGGTTTCTTGGTCATCATCCTGCTCTGCGTTGCTTAGAATATATTCGTTGACTGGGAACGTGCGTCATTGGGTTCGCGGAGTGCGATGCGAACAAGAGCGGCGGTGTTTCGGGCACCAAGCTTGTGCATGACACGGGCGCGATGGTGCTCGAAGGTACGCGTGGTAATGCCCAGACGATGGCCGCCCTCCTTGTTCGAGACACCTTCGGTGATCAAGTCGAGCACCTGCGTCTCGCGCGGAGTCAGTCGATACTTGCGGGTAGCGGCTCGAGCCGGTGCGGAATGGCTGGTGCCGTCTGCCGTAGTGTTTCGCATCCACCAGCTCATCAGCTCCCGGCCATGGGCGAGGGAAGGCTCGCAGCCGACCGGCGTGCCGAACATCGTGCCGGTCTGCTTCATGATGGCGCAGATTCGTTCCGCTTCTTGGAGTGCTTTTTCGGCGAGCTCGCGAATCGAAGTCGGGTTCGAGTCTGGATGGGTGGAAGGCCAAGAGTCCTCCCTTATTTCGCACAAATAGAGCAAAAGCGCGGTCAACGGATCGTTCAGTTGATGCGCAATTGCCGCGCCCACTTCGCTTGCCGCCAGGCGTCGCGCGTAGGAAGCCGCGTCGTCCTCTAAACCACCGAGCCTGTGCTGACCGGTCGTTCGCTGGCAAGCAGAAGGCTGGTTAGGAAGGTGGGGCGTGTCGGCAGTCATCGCGGTGGCCAACCGATCCGAGGCGGGGCGAGAGTCGAGTTGATAGCCGCCATTAACTGCCCCTGTGAAAACGGCTTCCGTACCCCGCAATTAGCGCCGCGTTGAACCGCCAGCCCAAGGAAATCCTGGCTGGTTCCATCGGACTTCGAAAACTCAAAGCCCGACATGGCGACAATCGGGACCGTCGGCGCCAATTGCCGTATCCTGAGGATCGTGTCGAAGCCGTTCATGCCAGGCATGAAGAGGTCGACCAACACCAAGTCGAATGCAGACGATTCGAAGGCGTTTATGCCAGCATGGGCGCGTGACGACAGGACCATTTCCCATCCCTGCCGCGCCATAATCGTTTTTATGGCGGCCCCGACAAACGGATCGTCGTCGATGATCAGACACTTCAACATTGGCGGTGCCGGCACGAATGTCGTCTGAGAAACGCGCACCCGCATTGGCATCGGCTGCGCCTCCGTGGCGCCGTCTCCGACCGCCGGCCATTCCGGAATGACGTCCGCGCGCTGTCGCGTGACGGGTCGCGTCATCGGGAAGAGATGCGCGCTCGGCAATAAAGACACTGCGGACAGGCGCCCAGTCGAGTCCGTCAAAACGTCCTCTCCTTTTAGGTACAAACTAAACTATACTGAGTACAGACGACCCATACCAAGTACTATCTATGTATATGTATAGATATGGCCGACTTAGAATTAATAAAACGTAATGATGTCCAAGTCTGTGTCAAAAGGCTGAATTAGGCGGTCTCGATGCACCGGAAAGTGGCTGCTATCGCTTGCGCGACTCGCTGGCTAAAATCCACGCGTGACTTGGGTGAGAGGTCAAAAGGGCGTTGCTTCACACGGCGAGTTGCGCGCCGTTGCGATACTTTCCACGCCCCGTGAGGATGCCTGAGACCGGTCTGAATCAGCCGCTTCATCGCGGCGTATAGGCAGCTTGCTCCACCAATTCCTGGAATTGCTTCTCGAGCCTGGGCAAATTGGCACGAGATCGCAATTGGCTTTATCCGTCTAATTAGCTGCAGAAAATCAACCCGTCGCTGATGCTCGGGCTTTGAAGTTCGCTCACGGAAAACAGGACAAGCGCGATAAATCTGGAGAAAATTTTCCTCGCTTTCAAATCTTTCTTTGCGATCGGCCCTCTCTTTTCGAGGCCTCCGGAAAAACCCACAGCGAGAAAATCATGAAGGCGCCCAGCGCCGGAATGAGCAAGGGATGCAGATCGGGACTCATCATGCCGCGGCACTCGAAAAGCGCAAAGGCGACGAGCGCGACGATGACCGACAATGCGAACTTGATCGGAGCGGGCATGACGATCTTCCTCCAGTGGCGCGTTTCAGACCGCATGGACGCGGCGTGCAGCAGCAACTGTTGCCGGTGCCCCGCGCTTGACATATGGTCGATATATTAGATCCGGAAGGAGCGGAGGACAAGCTGTGAAGGTCTATCGGGGGGACAGAACCATTGACGGCACATGGGCTGCGGTCGACGGCACGCCGCTCGCGCCCCGCCTCGATTTGAAACGCCTGTCGGCCAATGGCTTCGAATGGGGATATGAAGGCGCCGCCCCTGCGCAACTCGCCTTGGCGATCCTCGCCGATCATCTCGGCAACGGTGCCGCCGCGCTGCGTTTTCATGAGTCTTTCATGCGCGCCGTCGTCGCCAACTTCAGCAATGAATGGGAAATGACGGCCGCGGATATCGATACCGCGCTCGCGAATATCGCGCAGGCTGCCTGAGAGGAATTGACCGGGCGGTCCATCTGATATATTAGTCATATCTCATTCACAGGCTAAGAGGACAAGTCGGCATGGAACTCACAATCACGCCGATGAGCGAGCGACAGCGAAATTATCGCCGCCAGTACCGCGAGCGCATCGCCGGATGGTACAATGGGTGGCTGCATGTGGCCGTCATCTACACGATCGGCCTCACTGCCCTTTATATCTACGCGCTCAACATCCACCGCGTCGCCTGGTGGGAATGGCTGACCGTTCCGGTCGTCTTTCTGCTCTGCAATTTCTTCGAATGGTTCCTGCATGCCCGCATCATGCATCGGCCGCAAGGGATCCGCGCGCTGCGCGCGATCTATACCCGCCATACCTTGATGCATCATCAGTTCTTCACCGAACATGAAATGCGCTTTGCGGATCAGAAGGATTGGCGGGTGACCTTCTTTCCGCCCTATGCGCTCGTCGTCTTCATCCTCATGTCGATCCCTGCTGCGCTCATCATGGGCAATCTCGTCTCGGTCAATGTCGGATGGCTTCTGATCAGCACCACGACCGGCATGTATCTCGTCTATGAATTCATGCATTTCTGCTGTCACGTCGACGAGAACTGGTTCGTGCGCTCCGCCCCCTTCGTCAACACGATCCGCCGTCATCATACAGCCCATCACGACCAGTCGATCATGATGGAAAGGAATATGAACCTGACCTTCCCGATCTCGGACTGGCTGTTCGGCACTTCGGATCTCGACCGCAGCCTGCTCGGTCATCTCTTCAACGGCAGGAGCAGCGCCTATGTCCGCCGCGACATGCGCCACACCACCAAGACGCCGACGGGTGAAGCCGCCAACGACAAAACGGCAGGTGCCGCCGCTTAGAGCATCCTCCTTCTCCCTGTGGGAGAAGGTGCCCTGCGAAGCAGGACAGATGAGGGGTTACGATCTTTCAGAACTAACTCAGACCGCAACCCCTCACCCGGCGCCTCCGGCGCCACCCTCTCCCGCAGGGAGAGGGTTCGCCCATCTTCCTATTTGTCCAGCGTCTTGCGCGCAAAATCCTCGATATAGTCGAGGAGCCTGTCGGAGGCCTTCGCGGCTTCCCCGCCATCCTGCCTGGCGATCGCCTCCGCGACATCCGCATGCAGCTTGGCAGAGAGCGGCAGATCTGCGACTTCCTTATAATGCTGATACCAGAAACGGCGCGACAGACCGTGCATCAAGCCCATCGAGCGCGTCGCGAATTCATTATGCGCCGTCTGCGAGACGAGCAGGTTGAACGCGCGATCGAGGCGCATGAAGGCCATGTCGTCGTTCTGCTTCGCGGCTTTGCGCATGCCCTCGGCGATGCTGGCGAAGGCCTGCCGGTCGGCCGGCAAGGCCCGCTCGCAGGCCACGCGCGCCATCAGGCGCTCCACCACGCGCCGTACCTCGAGCAGGCGCAACTGTGTCCGCAGATTGATCTCCGACACGAGAATGCCGCGCCGCGCCAGGATGACGACGAGGCCCTCGCGGGCGAGGCGCTGAAGCGCTTCGCGGATCGGCGTGCGGCCAAAGTCGAGCCGCTGCGCGAGAGCCTGCTCCGACAGCACGGCGCCGGGAGCGAGCTGCAAGGTGACGATGAGCTCCTCGATCTGCTTATAGGCGCGATCCGCCATCGTCTCGTCGTTCGAAGCCTCCATCTCGAAGCCCGGGCCGCTGCCGCAATCCGGCGATGGCGCGACCGGCGTTGCGAGCGCCCGCGCACGCATGCCCGCTTGGCGTGAAGGGACAGGCGCGGTCTTCTTTCCCTTGCCGAGCTTGCCGACTTGGCGCAGTCCTTTGGCCAGAGCCGCAGCGTCCGAAGCATTTTTGGAAATACGGGACATGATGAGCAGTTCGCCTTCTCTAACGCCGGAAGGTCACGGCATCCGCCTTTCATCCTCGACGACGACAGACATATTCCTAATATGCTATAGCTTCATCATAATAATAATTAAAGGCGGGTTTGACGTGAGCATGAATACGCATTGAGATCCACGCCTCCCCTTTCCCGCGCTTTTCACACGAACCATGGGGGTGCGATTGTCTCTCGCTTATCGCGCGGCGGTTCTTCACGCGCCGGGCAAGCCCTTGTCGATCGAGACCGTGACGGCTGGCGAGCTGCAGCCGCATGACGTCCTCGTCCGCATCCGCGCCGCGGGCCTCTGCCATACCGATCTCGAAGTGATCGAAGGATCGCTACGCTATCCGCTGCCTATGGTTCTGGGGCATGAGGCGGCTGGCATCGTCGAGGCCATCGGCGCCCATGTCCATGACGTGCAGCCCGGCGATCACGTCATCCTGTCGTGGAACCCGCATTGCGGGCATTGCTTCTATTGCGACCGCGATCTGCCCATCCTCTGCGAGACCTACCTGACCGAGATCGCCAAAGGCGCGCATTTCGACGGCGGCGCGCGCGCCTATCTCGGCGACGGTCGGGCGCTGACGCAGCTTATGTTTCTCGGCTCCTTCGGCGAATATTGCATCGTCGCCGATCAGCAAGCGATCCCGGTCGCAAAAGACATCCCGTTCGATCGCGCCTGCCTGATCGGCTGCGGCGTCATGACGGGCACGGGCGCCGCGCTCAACATCGCGGATATCGCCTATGGCGACACGGTGATGGTGATCGGCTGCGGGGCCGTCGGCCTCGCTGCCGTGCAAGGAGCACGCATGGCCGGTGCCGGAGCGATCATTGCGGTCGATCTCGATCCCGGCAAGCTTGTGCTCGCCGGCAAGATGGGCGCCACGGATTTCGTCGACGCGCGCAAGGACGATCCGGCGACAATCGCCAAAAGCCTGACCGGAGGGCGCGGCGCCGATGCTGTGCTCGAATCCGCTGGCAGCCCCCTCGCCTTTCGCGTCAGCGCGGAAGCGGTTCGTCCAGGCGGCCATGTGATCTGGCTCGGCAAGACCGATGTCGAAAAAGACGTCGCCTTTCGCTGGGGATCGCTGATGGGCGAAAAGCGCATCCGCCGCTCGAGCTATGGTGGAGCCCGGCCGCGCCGCGACTTTCCTCTCCTCGCGCAAGCCTATCTCGACGGGCGTCTCATGCTCGACGAACTCATCACGGCGCGCATCTCTCTCGACGAGATCAATCAGGGCTTCGAGGCCTTGAAGCGCGGTGCGGCGATCCGCAGCGTCATCGTGTTTTGATCCACCCGAAAAAAGAAGCGGCCTTCGAAGCGGCCATGTGGACGGTGGTCAACGAGTTACTGGGTGTGGTTACTCAGCGGCAGAGCCTGAGCCCCGTTTTTCTTATGCGCAAGCGCTTCTCCGCCGGCCAGGGCAAGGGCCACTGTAGGATTCATGCTGTCGACCATCGATGTCGGCATCAAAATGGTGGCGCCGCGCTCCTTCGTCGTCTCGTAGATGATATTCATCGCCCGTAGCTGAAGGGCTGTCGGATGTTCGGCATAAGTCATGGCCGCCTCGACAAAGCTCGACGCAATCGCGGCTTCGGCGGAGCCGAGAATCACGCGCGCCTGCTTTTCACGTTCGGCTTGCGCCTGCCGGGACATGGCATCTTGCAACGCGACTGGAATGGCCACATCGCGGATCTCGACGGATTTGACCGAAATTCCCCAATCACTGGTCTTGCGGCCGATTTCCGCGCGCAGCAGCTCGTCGGCCGCGGTGCGTTCCGATAAAAGCGCCGACAGCATCGACGAACCGATCATTTCGCGCAGCGAGGTCTGCGCGACGCGATCGATCGCTTCACGAAAATCGGTGATGTTCAGCGCGGCCTTTTGAGCATCGTGGACGAACCAGAAGATGATCGCATCGACATTCACCGGAACCGTATCTTTCGACAACGCCTCCTCCGCGCTGAAGGCCGTGGTCTGGATGCGCTCGTCGATGACGGCCACAATATTGTCGATGACCGGAATGATGAAGAAAAGTCCGGGTCCCTTCACACCGAGCAATTTTCCCGCGCGCAAGATGACGAATTTTTCCCAGGTATTCGCCATTTTCAACGCAGCCGCTATGACGACCGCTGGAACGATGAAGGCAAGACCCCAATAAACCTCACCTATAATGCTCAACCCGATGCCTATGAGCACGCACACAATCGTCAAGAATACGCTGATGGGATTCACGTTGATGCTCCTTGTGCGCGTAAGGCCAGGGACAAACCACACCGATCGCCTGCTCCGGGCTCCGAACCAATGCCGAAGAGCGATCCAGGGGATCGAGTAGCCGATCGCGGAAGCAGCCGATCCGTCGTCTATCCGGCGCGAAGATCCTACCCCTGAAGACTAAAATCGAGGGTGAAGCATTCGATGCATTTTAGATAGAGTCGGAATTTACCTACGGCAATTCGCTATGCGGAGCGGCTTCTTAAAGCGCGGACCGTCGATCCGTCATCCTGACGCGGCCAGCGCAAGCCGAACCAATTCCGGAAGGGATTTCGAACCGGTCTTCTTCATGATCGATGCCCGATGGCTTTCGACAGTCCGTTGGCTAATGCCAAGATCCACAGCGATATTCTTGTTGGGATGGCCGGTCAGCACCAGATCCATAATTTCGCGTTCTCTGACGGTAAGGCTTGCGATGCTCGTCCTCGCATCCTCTTGCCAAGCCGAAAGCTTGGTGTCGTCCCTTGCATGTTCCAAGGCACGGTTCAAGCAATCCAGCAATTCGGCGCCACCTATGGGCTTTTCGATGAAGTCCAAGGCACCTGCCTTCATGGCCCGAATCGCGACCGCAACATCGCTTTTGCCGGTGATCATGACGGCAGGCAGGTGATCACCCGATTCTTTGAGCTGTTCCAGCAACTCGAGGCCGGTCATGCCCGGCAGATAGGCATCGACCAAAAGGCATCCCCCCTGCCCCGGACGATAGGCGGCGAGGAATGCGCGGCACGTGGCATAGGTTTCGACGATCCGACCGGCGCCTTCGAGCAGAGCGCGTATGCCTTCGCGCACGTCACTGTCGTCGTCAACGACGAAGATGGTTCCCGGATGTGCGGCATCGGCCGATCCGTCGATATGTGATACGGATGGACGCAGGCTCGGTAGGAGCCGCCTGATGACACGCAGCAATTCTTTCAGTTTGACCGGTTTATTGAGATGCGCATAAGCCCGACGCGCAATGTCGTGCAAAGTCATCGTCGATATGTCCCCGGTCAGGATGATAACCGGAATCTCGCGCCTGAGCTTCTGCCGCACCTTCGCCGCAACCTGAAGTCCGTTCATCCCATAAGGCAGATTGCAATCGGCCAGGACGAGATCTGCCCGAACGCCGCCTTGCTGCACCAAGCCAAGCGCCTCGGCGCCATCCGATGCCCCGGCCACGCTATAGCCTTCCTCCTTGAGAAAATGCTCCAAAAGCTGACGTAGCTCCAAATCATCCTCGACCACGAGGATCGTGCCCCCGTGACGAATA
>Ga0116227_10016077_pt1 | contig 10875 bp, 7 predicted proteins | sample S1TSphgellanicum_FD_89693 | JGI IMG/M metagenome (GOLD analysis project Ga0116227, IMG submission 89693) | Host-associated microbial communities from peat moss isolated from Minnesota, USA - S1T2_Fb - Sphagnum magellanicum MG | ecosystem: Host-associated > Plants > Peat moss > Unclassified...
GCTCCGCGGACGAGCGCCAGTCGCTGGAGGAATTGCGCAATACGGTCACCAATCTGCTGCAGGCGTTGGTCGATCAAGGCGTCATCAGCCGCGAGAAAGCGCAGCAGATGGTCAAAGCCGCGCAAGACAAAGCCGCCGCCGATGCCGCGGTCGTTGCCAAGGCGGACGAAGGCGCCGTGCGGGTTCCCTACGTGCCTCAGATCGTCAAGGACGAGATCGCCAAGCAGGTGGCCGACGAGGTCAAGCCGGCGGTGGTCGCGGACGTCGTCAAGGACGCCAAGACGGAGAAATGGGGCGTGCCGGGTGCGCTTCCCGACTGGTTGTCGCGCACGCGCCTCTACGGTGAATTGACCTTGCGCGAGGAAGGTCTGTTTTACGACGGCACCAATGCGCACCAGCAGTTCTACAACTACTATGCGATCAATCAGGCGGGCTCGATCGCGGCGGCCGGCCAAAACGCCTTCCTGGACGATGACGAGACGCGCGCCAGATTTCGCGGGCGCGCCCGGCTCGGGCTCGAATCGGACCTCGGCAATTCATTCACCGCCGGCATGCGCCTCGTGACCGGCAACACCACCGACCTCGTGTCCGAGACGCAGACGGTGGACGGCACGGCCCCGTACCAATTCGGGCTCGACGAGCTGTATATACGCATGGATGAACGCAACGCGCAGCGCTTCCCCTGGCTCTCCGCCGTCGTCGGCCGCTTCGTGAATCCGTATGAGACACCCACCAACCTCATCTTCCACAACGACCTGACCTTCACCGGTTTGTCGACCACGGCCCGTTTCGGGTTGGGCAACGGCAGCCAGGAGCAGTCCCACCTGTTCTTCACGTTCGGCGCCCATCAACTGCAGGAAATCGAATTCTCCGCGGACGACAAATGGTTGGTGGCGGCTCAGTTGGGCGCCAACCTGCGGTTCGGGACCGCGCAGCACCTGCGTATCGCCGGCGCGTTCTTCGATTACTTCAACGTCACGGGCCGCTTGAATCCGCCCGCTGAACCAGGTCTGTACAATTACACGGCACCGCAGTTCATGCGTTACGGCAACACGGTGTTCGACATCGACGCGGCTTCCGATCCCACGCACAATTTGTTTGCGTATGCCTCGAAGTTCCGTCTGGCAAACGTGAACGTGGTTTACGCGGTGAACATCGCCGGACCCTACCAGCTGAGTTTCACGGTCGATGGCGTGAAGAATTTCGGCTTCAACGTCGAACAGATCGAGGCGCTCACGGGCAACCCGGTCGCCGCGAACCGCGACACGGGATTGCAGACGGAGGTGGCCTTCGGCTACCCCACCGTGCTGACGGCGGGCGCCTGGCGGACGGTGCTCGGCTACCGCTATCTGAAGGGCGACGCCGTCATGGACGAGTACACCGATTCCGATTTCCATTACTTCGGCGGCACCAATGCCAAGGGCTACTACGTCGTCGTCGACTACGGGCTGTCGAATCGTCTCTGGACGCGGCTGCGCTATCTCAGCGCGAATGAGATAGACGGACCGCGATTCGGCGTCGATACGCTGCAGATCGACTTGAGCACCCGCTTCTAGGAGCATCACGATGAGGGCATCCCAGTCGAGTATCGCGCTGAAGTGCGTACTGTGCGTCCTTTGCGCGGCGGCCGCGCCGCTGCAGGCACAGACGCAGCGCAGCGGCGGCGGAGAGAGCCAGAAGATCATGCAGCAATACCAGCAACTGGCGGCGGAAAAGACCGCGCTGCAGGCGCAGACAACACAGATGAAAAAAGACCTCGATGCCGCAATGAGCGAACTCGCCGCCGTCAAGAAAGAGCGGGATGCGCTCAAGGCGCGGGCCGGCGGCGCCGCGGCGGCCGCAGCGGCGGCGGCGCAAGCCGTGGCCGCCAAACAGGCGACGGAAAAGAGCCTCGAGCAGTACAAGGAACGCCTGACGGAATTGGTGAATCGCTTTCGCGAAACGGCGACCACGCTCAAGGAGGTCGAAACCGACCGCACCAAGCTGCAGAACGATTTGCGGGAACGCGCGAGCGCCTACGATAAATGCGCCGAAGACAACCTCGGGCTATTCGAGATCAGCGACGACGTGCTGAACCGCTACGAGCATGTCGGGCTGTTCACCCGCGTCAGTGCGTCGGAGCCGTTCACCAAGATCACGCGCACCCGCATCGAAAACCTGGTGGATGAGTACCGGGCACGCGCCATGGAACTGCGAGCCAAGAAGAAGGCCGAGACGGCACCATGAGCGCTGCGGTCACGCCCAAGGTCGGTCGAAACGAGCCGTGCCTGTGTGGCAGCGGCAAGAAGTACAAGAAGTGCTGCGCACTGGCCCTGATCGCTACACCCAAGGACGCGCTGGCGTCGACGCCGGCGCCGGCCGCGGCACCGCTCGATCCCGGTCCGCTGCTGGCACTGCTTCGCGCCCGCCGCCACCGCGAACTCGAATCGAGCGCGCTCCGGCTGCTCGAGACTCAGGGCCGCAACGGCATGCTCTGGAAACTATTGGCCGCGGCCCTGTTTGGTCAAGGCAAGGATCACTTGGCGGCGCTGGAGAGGGCGGCGCAGCTGCTGCCGGACGATCCGGAGGCGCACACCAACTTCGGAAACGCGCTCAGGGCCCGCGGCCGGCTCGAGGAGGCCGCGGCGCGGCATCGGCGGGCCATCGAACTGAAGGCTGATTATGCCGAGGCGCACAACAACCTGGGGAGCGTCCTCAAGGATCTCGGACGCCCGGAGGATGCGTCAAGGAGTTTCAGGCGCGCGCTGGCGCTCAAGGCCGACTTCCCGATGGCGCACGACAACCTCGGCATTGTCTTGCTGCAGCTGGGTCGCGCCGCTGAGGCCGTGACGGCCCATCGTCGAGCGCTGGCGCTCGCGCCGGACTTTGCCAACGCTCATGCGAATCTGGGCAATGCGCTGCGCAGCCTCGGCCAAATCGAGGAAGCGGCGGCAAGCTATCGGCGAGCCGTCATGATGCAGCCCGAGCACGCCGAAGCGTTGCTGCAACTCGGCAACGTTCAGCTGGCGCTGGGACGCCTGGAACTCGCGGTGACGACTTATCAGCGCCTGTTGCAATTACGTCCCGATCTCGCCGAGGCGCACAGCAATCTCGGCAACGCCCTGCGCGATTTGGGGCGCTCCGCGGCCGCCATCGACAGTTATCAGGCCGCGCTCGCGCTGCAGCCCGACCGCGCCGAAGTCCACAACAACCTCGGCAACGCCTTGCTGGACTCAGGACAGATCGAAGGAGCCGTGCAGAGCTACCGGCGGGCTCTCGAGCTCGAGCCCGATTATGCCAAGGCGCACAGCAACTTAGGCAGCGCAATGCGCGAACTTGGCAGGCTCGAGGAGGCCCGAGACAGCTTGCAGCGGGCGCTGGCGCTGCAGCCTGAGTCCGCTGAGATGCTGACCAATGTTGCCATCGTGCAAAGGCTGCAGGGCGATACGGCCGGAGCCGAATCGAACCTGCGCCGCTCGCTGCAACTGAATCCCGCGGCGCCGGCGACGATCTGCGGTCTGGCTGAATTGGCCGCCGACAACGGCCGCTTCACCGAAGCGGAGGATCTCTACCGGCAGGCCTTCGCGTCGAATCCTGATTCGGCGGCGGCGTGGGCCGGCATCGCGGCTCTGCGGAAAATGACCGCCGCCGATGCGGACTGGCTGAGTCAGGCAGAGCGGCTGGCAGAGCAACCGGGACGGCCGCGGGAGGCCGCACAGCTGCGCTTTGCGCTCGGCAAGTACTTCGACGACGTCAAGGATTACGACAAGGCCTTCGGCAATTACCGCTGCGCCAATGAGCTGGTCAAGACCTATCGGCCGCCGCACGACCGCGCGCAGCTCTCCCAAACGTTCGAATTCATCGCCCGGTTGTACGATGATGAATTCGTGGAGCAGGCGCGGGCGCAGATCGACACGGGCGCCCGTCCGATTTTCGTCCTCGGCATGCCGCGTTCCGGCACCTCCCTGGCCGAACAGATTCTCGCCTCGCATCCCAAGGTGTTCGGCGCGGGCGAGCTGTCGTTCTGGAAGACTGCCTCGCTCGAGGTGGGCAATGCGACGCTTCAAGACGGACCGAGCGCCGCGCTGTCCGCGCGGCTCGCCCAGGACTACTCGCGCACGCTGGCCGCGTTGGCGCCGGGGCATGTACACGTGGTGGACAAGATGCCGGCGAATTTCGCGCATCTCGGCATGATCCACGCGGCGTTTCCCGGCGCTCGCATCATTCACATGCGGCGTAATCCCATCGATACCTGTCTGTCGATCTACTTCCAGAATCTTCACGTCGCACACTCGTATTCCAACGATCTCGATGATCTCGCGCACTATTACGAGGAGTACCGCCGCTTGATGCTGCACTGGCAGCGGGTACTGCCTCGGGACACCATCTTGGAGGTTCCCTACGAGGCGCTGGTGGCGGATCAGGAAAGCTGGAGCCGCAGAATGGTGGACTTCGCGGGGCTCGAATGGGACGAAGCTTGCCTCGACTTCCATCGAACCAGCCGCTCGGTCAGCACCTTCAGCCGGTGGCAGGTTCGCCAAAAGATCAGCAAATCGTCGGTGGAGCGCTGGCGTAACTATGAGCAGTTCGTCGGGCCGCTGCTGCACTTGTTGCCGATCGAGCAGCCGGTGTTGCGAACCTAGCCGAATCGCGAAGTTAAGGCTTAAGTCTTGGGGCGTGCGGGCACGGCAAAACCTTGCGGCGGCTCGCCGCGCTGCAGCCGCAGCCACATCTGTTCGTACGCATCTTCGAGGTGAGCGGTAAAACGCGCGGTATCGAATAACGGACTTGTGCCGCGGCTTTGCGCCAGGCGCGCACGCAGCTGCCGTAAGGTGTCCGCTGAGCGTGCGAGGGCGAGCGCCTTGTCGGCGTACTCCTCGATACTGGAGCAGATCAGTTCCGGTATGCCGGCCGCGCGTAACAAGCTTCCAGCCATGCGCGCGGCGAACGCCTCGCCACTCAAGGTCAACACCGGCACGCCGGCCCACAGCGCATCGCTTGCCGTGGTCCCGGCGTTGAACGGCAGGGTATCGAGGAACAAATCGGCGAGCTTGAGACGGGCCAGGTGCTCGGCATAGGGTAGGCGTTCAGCGAACAGCAAGCGCCGCGGATCGATACCGCGGCTCGCGGCCTCGCGGCACAGGTTATCGCGTACTTCGCTCTCGTGGCACAGCAGCCACAGCAGGCTGTCCGGCAGCTGCGCCAGCAGCCGCATCCAGACATCGAACATCGGAGGGTTGATCTTATGGGTGTTGTTCAAGCAGCAGAACACGAACGCGTCCTGCGCAATTCCGAGCTCGGCGCGTGAGAAAATGCGTTCGCTGATCACCCGTTTGTCGTCATTCGCCTGAAAGCACTCGGGCAGATGGACCACGGCTTCGCTGTAATGCCGGCACCGATCCGGCGGAATCACGAAGTCATCGGCGAGCAGATAATCCATGAAGGGCACACCCATCGAGCCCGGATATCCCAGATAACTGACCTGGATCGGCGCTGCGCCATAGGCAAAGATCCGCGGCCGCGAACCCTGCGTGTAGCCGTTCAGGTCCACCGCGATGTCGATATCCAGGTCTCGCATCAGCTCCGCGGCTGCGCGATCGGTCATGTTGCTGACATCGATGAATCGATCCACCGCCGCCCTGATGCGCTCGCCCGCGGCGGTCGGTTCAGGAGGCCGCAACGAGATGCCGTAGGTTTCGAATCTTGCCCGGTCGTGCCGCTCCAGCGCACCGACGATGAGGTAGCTGATCGCATGCTCGCGCAGGTCCGCGGATACGTACGCGATGCGGAGTCGATGCCCATGCGGCCGATGCTGTCGATGGCCTGCCGAGTGCCGTCGCGGTAGTTCGACGCTGCAGGTGCGTCGTGCAAAAACCTGCGCGCACTTGAGTTGCGTGGCGGCGCAATCGGAAATCGACAAGAAGGCGAACGACAGGCAGGCCGGCTTGCCGCTGCTCACCGAACGCAAAATCTGTTCCCGGCTGGCCGCCGGCACCCTGATGGACCAGTCGGCGCGGCTGATCTGTGCATAGAGCAGCGAACCGGCGGCGAAAGGAATGTCCGGGTCGAGTTCCAAGGCGCGCGTGAAGCCGTCAAGCGCCTCCTCATGGCGGCCTTCGAGTTGCATGAGTGCGAATGCCCGATTGGCGTGGATGGTGCCGTTGAGCGGATCGAGTCGCAGACTCTCGTCGTACGCCGCCACCGCTTCCGCGCAGCGCCCCAGTGCCCGCAGGCTGTTGCCGACGCTGTTGTGAACGTCCGGCAAGTCTGCGCCGAGCTGCAGCGCCTGTTGGTGTGCAGTCAACGCCTGCTCCGGCCGGCCCGCATCCAGCAAGATATCGCCGATGCCGCGGCGCGCTGCCGCGTATCCGGGACGCAGCACCAGGGCGCGCTCGAAACTCGCCTTTGCCTCCGCCACGCGGCGCATCTGTAGCAGCACCTCGCCGCGGCCGACGCAGGCCTCAGCGTCGTGAGGCCGAAGCCGCAAGACCTCGTCAAAGCTTGCCAGCGCCTGATCGAACTCTTGCAGTGCGCGACACGCATTGCCGCGTCCAAAGTGGGCACTGACGAGGCCGGCGTCTTGCAGCAGCGCTGCCTGATAGCTTTCCAGCGCCGCTTGCGGCTGCCGCAACATCAGCAGCGCGTCGCCGAGGAGCGCATGAGCGGCGGCACGCGTCGGATTCGCGCGCAGCGAGCGGCGTGCCGCGATCGCTGAGTCGGCGGCGTTTCCCCCTTGTATGGCGATGACTGCGCGCAGCAGCCAGGCTTCGGCATGCTCGGTGTCCTGCTGCAATACCTCGCCGCAGAGCACTTCGGCCCGCTGCAGTTGACCCTGGCGCGCGAGTTCGTAGGCGCGGCGCATGATCGCCGTCGCGTCGTTCGGAACGGTGCGCATACGCGAAACTCTACGGGGCGCGTGTGGCGGCGGCCCGGCTGTCATCAAAATTTCATATGCGAGACGCCAACATAGTTCTTTGGCGAGACGCCAACTTGGGTTCGTTGGCGCCGCTGCGCATGAGACCGGGAAAGAACGTGGAACTGCTTTTTGCGGACGCGCTCGCCGAATACGAGAGCGGCCGCTTCGATCGAGCATGGGCGATATTGCAGGAGGTGCTCGCGACGCAGCCGCGACACGTGCCGGCGTTGATCTTGTTGGGCATCATCGCCGGGCAATGGTGCAAGCTGGACACGGCGCTGCAGGCCTTCGACCGCGCCCTCGAGATCCATCCGGACAATCCCCGCGCTCATTTCAACAAGGCCAATATTCTGCTGTTGCGCGGCGAATGGGAGCGCGGCTGGCCGCATTACGAGTATCGTCGGCAGCTCGCGGATCTGGCGATGACGTGGCCCGATGCACCGGCACCGCCACTCTGGCGCGGCGCCGAACCCTTGAGTGGCAAGAGAATACTGCTGCGCTGTGAGCAAGGCTTGGGCGACACGCTGCAATTCTGCCGCTACGTCACAGCGATCGCCGCCAAGGGTGCGCATGTGATCCTCGAGGCTCAACGTCCGCTGGTGAGCCTGCTGGCGGATCTCGAGGGCCTCGGGCAGATCGTGACGCAGGGCAGCCGCTTGCCGGCGTGCGACTACTACTGCCCGCTGCTGAGTCTGCCGTTTGCCTGCAAAACGACGCCCGCGAGCATTCCGCAGCCGCAGCCCTACCTGGCGGCCGACCAAGCCAAGATCGCCGAGTGGCGGAGGCAGCTCGGCACGAACTCGAAACCGCGCGTGGGATTGGTGTGGCGTGGCACCGCTGCCAGGGCAAACGATGACCTGCGCAGCATGCCGCTCGAGTCACTGTTGTTGCATCTGCCCGAAGAAAACCAGTATGTCAGCTTGCAAAAGCAGCTGGATTCCAAGGAGCTGGAGATTCTTGCGCGCAACCCGCGCATCGCGAATTACGCCGACCAGCTGCACGACTTCAGCGACACTGCTGCGCTCTGCGCCTGCATGGACCTCGTCGTCAGTATCGACACCAGCGTCGCGCATTTGAGTGCCGCTCTCGGCAAGCCGACCTGGATCTTGCTGCCGTTTTCCCCCGCCTGGCGCTGGCTGCTCGATCGGGACGACAGCCCGTGGTACCGCTCGGCGCGGCTGTTGCGTCAGGTCGCACCGCAGGAATGGTCGGGCGTACTCGAGCGCCTCGCTGCGCAGCTGCAGGTTTCCTGACGCTTTCCCGCCGCTGACCCTCTGACGCGCGCATTTCGCGTCGACCGCAGAGATCCCCGCTTTTCCTTACACAACGCGCCGCGTCCGGTGCGCGCCGTCGGCCGCTTCGACCTTATGTTGAATGACACTGTCGGCACGACGGTGGACAAGGATATGTGAAATTCGTCATAGAACTGCCATTCTCACGACACACTTTCTTCCTACGATTGCCCCTCGTGCGGTGCGACAAACGACTTTTTATTGGAGGCACGGTGGCGGACAGACAAAAGCAGGCGGTATCGATTCGGTTGGGAGAAGGCGACATTCGCAACATCAAGCGAGCCGCCAAGCGCCTAGGTGTCAGGGACTCGGAAATCATCCGTTTTGCAATCAAGTCGACGCTGAATCGGATCGCACCGCTGTGCGATTCCGGGTTTAGGGGGCGCAACTTGGTTCCGGTGCTGGTCGAGTCCGGCGAGGAGCTGATCCGCTATTTCGAACTCGACGCCCACCACCTCGAAACCATCATCAATGGCAACGTCGAAGCCGCCCGCCAGGTCGATCACGACGACATTGCGCTGCTCGCCATGGGCGGGCTGCGCGATGAGTACCTGCTGTTGCGGATGACGGACGACGACGGCGCGGCTCCGGACGCGTCGCGCCAACCACGCTCGTTGCGTGGATATCTCTACGACAAATATGTGTACCGATCCGAGAAATCCCAGACGGCACCCGCCGTGCCTGCGGACCGGGATGCCGACACAGCGTTCGCCGATCTGCCGCGTAAATTCGCCAACGCTTCATCTTGATACGCACTTTTCAATGGAAGGTAAGAACATGAAAGCCAAGAGTTTTGTAGCCGTCGCACTGCTGGCGCTCAGCGCTTGCGTACTGCCGTTTGCCGCCGCCCGGGCGGATGTGGTGATGTATGACCAGGCGGATTTCGTCTCTGGTGCGGAGGCATTCGGACAGACCCTCAACATCACCACGCCGGGCACCATCACCGTGACGCTGACCGCTGTGCCGTGGCTCGACACCGTGACCGACATGAACGCCTTCTTGACGACGTCCTCGGGTGTGGTCAACGCGATTGGGCAGAACAGCGGCAGCACCTTTTCAGGCAGCGAGAGCTACAATGTGGGTGCCGGCACCTACTACGCTCACTGGTTCGGCGACGCGCAGGGTCCGGGCAATCTCGGCGTGCTGAGCGCCAACATCACATTCGCGACCGGTGCATCCGCGGTCGCGTTGCCGGCCTCCTGGCTGTTATTGTTGTCAGGGGTCGTTTTCCTGGCCCGCGTTAAGCGCAAGCCGTTGTTGACGGCGGCGGCTTAGCCGATACCACGGCGCGCCCTACAAAGCGACGACAAATGCAGCCGAAATGTAGTCGGCTGCAATGAAACTCTCACATGCGCGCCCTAGACTCCGCCATCTTCCTCCAGGGATGTCGAATGCTCGCAGTTTCGCCTTTCAAGACCGTGGGATTGATGACCTTGCTGCTGCTTGCCCTCTGCGGCATCGGCCATGCGCAGGGTACGGCCGCCGCCGTACCCGTCGGGTACCGCCTCCAGCCGGGGGACGTACTCAGCATCAATGTCTGGAAGGAGACCGACCTGAAGGACGATGTGCTCATCCGTCCGGACGGCGGCATGTCCTTCGCATTGGCGGGGGAATTCCAGGCGGCCGGCCATACGGTAGCCGAGTTGACGCAGATGCTCGAGGAGCGCATCCGCAAGCTCATCCCGGATGCGGTGGTGACTGTCACCGTCAAGATGACGCCCGGCAGCCGGATCTACGTCATCGGCAAGGTCAACCACGCCGGTGATTTTCCGCTGATCGGACCGATGGACGTGATGCAGGCGCTGAGCCTTGCGGGTGGTGCCACGCCGTTCGCGGATACCAATGCAATCCGCGTCTTGCGCCGCGACGGATCGCGCCAAGTGACGATCAAATTCCGTTACAGCGACATCGAGCATGGACGCAAGCTGGACCAGAATGTCTTGTTGCAAAGCGGTGATACCGTTGTCGTGCCATGATCCGGCGCAGACCCGCCATGACCTGGCGCAAGCGTGCGCTGTACTGCTTCGGCTGGCTGGCGCTCATGCGCACTAGCTGCGTGCAGGCCGGCGTTTGGGGCGTGGATCCGACCATCGCCATCACCGGTGATTACTCCACCAATCCGGCGCTGATCTTCGATCCTCCCCCGGGAACGGCAGCCGCGCATGGGGCGGTGCTGCTGGATGCGCCGACATCGTACAACGGCGATGGGCTGGTGGTTTCCATCATTCCGAGTTTTCGCGTCAGCGACAGTCCAGGCTACTCATCGTTGGCATCGGATTACGAGCACCTGAGCGTCAAGAGTGAATTCGACTCCGAACGCAATGTGTTCACGGCGACCGCCACGGTCAACCAGGATTCCAGTCTTTACCAAACCTATTTGACGGACGGCTCGACCGGTGTGAAGCGGGATACCTTGGCGGGGGATGTGGCCTGGCAGCGCTCGCTCACGGAACTCTTGAATTTCGGCACCGAGATCAACTGGACGCAGGTCAAGTACGGCCAAGCACTCGGCGTCGGCACCTTGACCGATTTCAGGGACACGACCATCGTCCCGACGCTGACCTGGAATTCGAGCGAACGCAACAAAGTGACCTTGAGCGCCAGCGTCAGCCGCTATGACTCGCTCGGTGCTTCGACCGAGAGCCGCAGCGCCAATCTACAGGCCGGCTTCGTGCGCCAATTGTCCGA
>Ga0116227_10016078_pt1 | contig 10874 bp, 12 predicted proteins | sample S1TSphgellanicum_FD_89693 | JGI IMG/M metagenome (GOLD analysis project Ga0116227, IMG submission 89693) | Host-associated microbial communities from peat moss isolated from Minnesota, USA - S1T2_Fb - Sphagnum magellanicum MG | ecosystem: Host-associated > Plants > Peat moss > Unclassified...
CCCACAGATGGCGCGCGCGGATGTGGCCGTAGATCTTGCAGGCCACCAGGCCGTCTTCGCGCTCCACGTAGTTTTCGTGGGTGGGCCACTCGCGCCACACGATGGTGGCGGGGTCGTTGAGGTCGACCTCGTCCTTTTCCTTGACGTGTACGGGGAATACCAGCGGCCAGTCGTGGTCGTGCTCCACCGCCTGCATGAAGCCATCGGTGATGAGCAGGGACAGGTTGAACTGGCGCAGGCGGCCGTCTTCGCGCTTGGCGCGGATGAATTCCTTCACGTCGGGATGGCTGACGTCGAACGTGCCCATCTGCGCACCGCGGCGACCGCCAGCGGAGGAGACGGTGAATCACATCTTGTCGTAGATATCCATGAAGGACAGCGGGCCGGAGGTGTACGCACCCGCACCCGACACGTACGCGCCGCGCGGACGCAGCGTGGAGAACTCGTAGCCGATGCCGCAGCCCGCCTTCAAGGTGAGGCCGGCTTCGTGCACCTTGCTCAAGATGTCATCCATGGAATCGCGGATGGTTCCTGAAACGGTGCAATTGATGGTTGAAGTGGCCGGCTTGTGCTCCAACGCGCCGGCGTTCGACGTCACGCGTCCCGCCGGAATCGCGCCGTGGCGCAGAGCCCATAAGAAAGACTCGTACCACTGTTCGCGATGGGTTTCGACTTCCACATCCGCCAGCGCCCGGGCGACACGCTTATAAGTGTCGTCCATCGAATTGTCGACAGGCGTGCCATCTTTGGACGTCAGGCGATATTTTTTGTCCCAAATATCGAACGACGCCTCTTGATAAGCGATGCTGCCTACATCTTTGGGCTGAATTTTGACCACCGTATTCATGGGTATTAACACCGGTCCATTTTTATTGTCGAACAAAAAGCCTGAACACTAAATGCGGTGTTCGCGCAGAAAAACGTAGGAAACTTCACGCAAGACAGACGGGGATCTCTGAAGGTCGATTGAACACAATATCTTGTGTTGGTGGCGAGAGGGTACGGCGCGAGGCAATCAGCGTCAAGAAATATTTCATTGGATTTTGGGTCAAAAATTTACTTTATATTCAGTCCTTTACACAATTATCCCGACAAATTAGCTCATTACCTTTTTTGAGCGCAAGGTCAAGCAGGAAAAACCCGATCACAAGATATAGTGTTCCACACGTTATCCACATTATGTTCCATTGACTTTGAACTGCGTCTCATTGCTATGCGCAGTTGAAATGCGGGGGCACGACCCAACTTCACACCTCAAGCGCGCGATTAACCCCAGATTTCTGTTCCGCAACAGCTTTTTATTAGGAGTTTTCAATGACCGTCGTACGTTATGAGCCGTGGGCACTCGTCAGCCGGCTCCAGAAAGAAGTCGATCGTTTGTTTGGTGCGCCGTTGACCACGGCCGCTGATTCCGGGGCTTGGTTGCCGCCGGTGGATATTCACGAGGAAGCCAACCAGTTCCTGTTGTACGTAGACCTGCCGGGCGTCGACCCGAAAGCCGTGGAGATCACCTCCGAACAGGGCGTGCTCACCATCCGCGGTCAGCGCGAGGACACCCGTAAGGAATCACGCGAAGGATATCGACGAGTGGAGCGCCACAGCGGTGAATTCCAACGCCGCTTCAGCCTGCCTGAAACCGCAGATGTGCAAAACATCAAGGCAAAAGCAGTCAATGGAGTGCTGGAAGTCTCTATCCCGAAGGTTGCACAAGTTCAGCCCCAGCGGATTACGGTCGAGGCTGCCTAAGTACCCGTAACACACGGTCTTACGTGTAATATCGCCTCGTAATCGGCGAACAGGCCGGACGACATCGTCCGGCCTCGCTTTGTCCGCCGCCCTTGAATTCTGTTGGAAGGACCGCGCATGACTTTGCGTACCAAACTGGTGGCGGCTGCCCTGTCAGCCTCGTTGACGGGCCTGATGGCGAGTGTCAAAGCGGCTCCGCCCGCGCCGACTGTCGCGACGTCGCCGAGTGCGGTCGACGCCCAGCCCATGCCCTCGCTGGCTCCGATGGTGAGGCGCGTGTCCCCTTCGGTGGTGAACATCGCCACCAAGGGCACTATAAAAGAGCAGCGCGGCCGCAACCCCTTGATGGATGATCCATTCTTTCGCCGCTTCTTCGACACGCCGCCCGACACGCGCCCGCGTGAACGTCAATTTCAAAGTGCGGGATCCGGCGTCATCGTGGACGCCAAGAATGGCTACATCATCACCAATCACCATGTGGTGGAGAACGCCAGCGAAATCACCATCACGCTGCTCGACAACCGCACCTTTTCCGCCAAGGTCGTGGGTACCGATGAGGGCGCGGACATTGCGGTTCTCCAGGCCAAGCAGCCCAACCTGGTCGCCATGGCGATGGGCGATTCCTCGAAGCTCGAGGTCGGCGACTACGTGGTCGCCATTGGCAATCCTTTCGGCTTGTCGCACACCGTCACGGCCGGCATCGTCAGTGCCCTGGGCCGCACCGGCATCAATCCGGACAACACCGGCTACGAGGACTTCATTCAAACCGATGCCTCCATCAATCCCGGCAATTCGGGCGGTGCGCTGGTCAACTTGCGCGGCGAATTGGTGGGTATCAACTCCGCCATTTTGTCCGGCAATGGCGGCAACATCGGCATCGGATTCGCCATTCCGGTAAACATGGTGAAAGGCGTCGAAGATCAACTGATCAAGTATGGGCAGGTCAAACGCGGCATTCTCGGCGTACAGCTGCTGCCGGTGAATGCCGAACTCGCCAAGGAATATGGCCTGAACGAAGCGAGCGGTTCGCTGGTTGCGGGCGTCGCCCGCGGATCGGCGGCCGAACGCGCGGGCATCAAGACCGGCGATATCATCCTGACGTTGAATGGCGTGAACATGAAGGACTCCGCGGCGCTGCGCAACGGTATCGGTCAATTGCATGTCGGCGACAAGGTGGAACTGGGGCTGTTGCGTGACGGCAAACCGCGCAAGGTGACGGCGATGATCGCAGAGCGCGGGGAGCAGGAATCAGCCAACGCGGACGAGATCAGCAAAGGTCTGGAAGGCGCCGAGCTCGTCGATGCCGCGGACGGGGCCGGCGTTCTGGTGAAGTCGGTACAGGAGGGCAGTCCCGCGGCGCAGGGCGGACTACACACCAACGACGTCATTCTGGGTGTCGGGCGCAACGCCGTTTCCGATCTGAAATCCTTCCGCGAGGCGGCCAAGGGCGCGGCGCTCCTGGTCTTGAAGGTTCGCCGCAGCGGCGACGTCATTTTGATTCCCATCCGGTGAGACGATGAGACTGTTATCCATCGTCGTGTTGGGCGGATCGGGGTTCTTGGGGACCCGGTTGGTTGCGCGGCTCATCAAGGATGGGCATCGCGTCACCGTGTTGTCGCGCGACCGCGAGCAGCACAAACATCTGCTGGTCCTGCCGGGACTCACGCTGGAGAATTGCGACGTCTATCAGGAGGCGCAGCTCAGCGAGCGTTTTCGCGGCAAGGATGTGATCATCAATTTGGTGGGGATACTCAACGAGCGCGGCTTCAGCGGCGCCGGCTTTCGTCGCGCGCACGTCGAGTTGACCCGGGCGGTACTGCAGGCGGCGCGTTCAGCGGGTGTTCCGCGCTTGCTGCAGGTATCCGCGCTGCGTGCCGCGCTCGATGCACCGAGCTACTACCTGCGTACCAAGGGCGAGGCAGAGAAGCTGATCCGCGAGCAGAGCAACACGCTGGATTGGGCTATTTTCCAGCCTTCCGTGATATTCGGACCCGGCGATAGTTTCTTGAACCGCTTCGCCGGATTGCTGGCCGCGGTTCCTGGTGTATTTCCACTGGCTCGCGCGTCAGCCCGCTTTCAACCGGTATTCGTCGATGACGTCGTCGCCGCGCTTCGCCACTGCCTGCACGGTCCGTCTTGTGTGCATCAAACCTACGAACTCGGTGGCCCCAAGGTGTATACCTTGCGAGAAATCGTCGAGTTGGTCGCCAAGATTACCGGGCGACGGCGCTGGATCATCGGACTGCCGGACATCCTGGGTCGCCTGCAGGGTTTTTTCTTCAATTTCATTCCCGGCCGGCCTTTTTCCAGCGACAACTACCGCTCGCTTACCGTCGACAGCGTGTGCACCGAGGACGGGTTCGCGAAACTCGGCATTCAACCCCACTCCATGGTGGCATCGGCTCGCCAGTACTTAGGCGCGCAGGAAGACAATCACCGCCTGAGCGAGAATCGCGCGGCGGCGGGACGCGCCAAGGTGAGCCGCGACTAGACCGTCAACTCGCCCCGCACACCAACGCGTCGCGCTGTTTCTGCTCCATTTTCGAAAGTTCCCGCACACGGCGATAGAAGGCGGGCAGGTCTGCGTTGACGGCAGCCAGTTCGCGCTGAAAACCGGGCACGCAGTTGTAGTAAGTGGCAATGGACGCCAGATGCGCATTGTTGATCTCGCCCGCGAACCACGCATCGAAAGGCGCATGCCCACCCCACTCGGCTTTCAATGCCGCGTAAGCCGCGCGCATCGCGGAGAAAGCGGCCGCCTTGGCGGAGCGCATCTGCTCCGGGGTCTGTCCCGAGGCATATACATCGCGTAACTTCATGCGCGTGGCGCTCAGTAAATCGATGACCTGCACGTAGCGCTGCTGCTCGAGCAGATGATCGGCCAGGTCCTTGTCGCGGCCCTGCTGCTCAAGCCAGCGGCGCACGCCCTCCTCTTCGACCGTCGTTGCCAGCGCCTCATTGAAGGACGCGTCATTGGCGATATACAGCAGCTGGTGCGTCAACTCATGAAACACGATGGCGGCCAGCTCCACGTCATTCCATCCCGTCATCGTATTCAAAATGGGATCATCGAAATGACCGAGCGTGGAATAAGCCGCCACGCCGCCCACCGCCACGTCGAAGCCGCGCGCGCGCAGCTGCGCGGCGTAACGCCGCGCACGTTTCTCGACAAAGTAGCCGCGATACGCCACGCAGCCGACCACGGGATAGCATGACTGCTTCGGCTCGACGGAAAACTCCGGCGCTGCCACCACATTCCACACCACGTAAGGGCGCCCGACGTCCGCATAGGTGCGATAGCTGCCGTTGTCCGGCAGCTTAAGTTCGCGGCTGGCAAAATCCCGGATCGAAGTCACGGCCTTGAGCTGCGCACGCAGCGTCGGCGGCGTCCTCGAATCGGCGATCACGGCGGCGATGGGTTGGCGTTTCGACATCAAGGACAAATGGCCTTCGGCGCTCTGCAACAAATAGCAGCCGCCGCTCACGCAGGTGATCAGCGCGACTGCGACGCTCACGCGGACAATGGCGGCTATGCTGCTAATATTCACCCATGCAAGTGTATCTGGTCGGCGGAGCGGTTCGGGACGGGTTGCTCGGCTTGAACGTCAAGGAACGCGATTGGGTCGTCGTGGGTTCGACGCGCGAGGAATTGCTGCGGCTGAAATACCGCGAGGTCGGGCGCGATTTTCCGGTGTTTCTACATCCTGAGTCGCATGAGGAATATGCGCTGGCGCGCTTGGAGCGCAAGACAGGCCCGGGTTATCGCGGCTTCTCCGTCGAATTCGGACCCGAGGTCACGCTCGAGGAGGACCTGGCGCGGCGCGACTTGACCATCAATGCCATCGCGCAGGCCGCGGATGGCACGCTCATCGATCCCTACGGCGGCCAGCAGGACCTGAAGGCACGCCTGCTGCGCCACGTATCGGCGGCCTTCGTCGAGGATCCGGTGAGAGTGCTGCGGGTCGCGCGTTTCGCTGCGCGTTTCGCGCCACTGGGATTCAAAGTGGCGCCGGAAACGATGGACCTGATGCGTGCCATGGTGGAGCGCGGCGAAGTCGATGCGCTGGTTGCCGAGCGCGTCTGGCAGGAAACCGAGAAGGCACTGTGCGAAGCGGCAGCCAGCGAGTTCTTCCGGGTGCTGCGCGAATGCGGCGCATTGAAACTGATTTATCCGGAGGTCGATGCCTTGTATGGCGTGCCGCAGCCGCCGCAGTGGCATCCGGAGATCGACACCGGCATCCATACCCTCATGGTGCTCGACCAGGCCGTGCGAATGAGCGCGGACCCGAAGATCAGATTCGCGGCTCTGGTACACGATCTCGGCAAGGGCACCACGCCGCCCGCCGAATGGCCCAGCCACCGCGGCCATGAGGAGCGCAGCGTGGCTCTGATCGACGAGCTATGCGAACGGCTGCGCGTGCCCGGCGACTACCGCGACCTCAGCGTTATCGTCGCGCGCTACCACGGCAACGTGCACCGTGCCTTGGAATTGCGGCCAAAAACCATTCTGGAAATGCTGGAAAAAGCCGACGCATTTCGCCGGCCGGAGCGATTCAGCCAGGCCTTGCTCGCCTGCGAGGCGGACTCGCGCGGCCGCCTGGGATTGGAAGACCGGGAGTACCCGCAACGAGCCTACCTGCAAGCCGCACGCGACGCCGCGGCGCTGCAGAAGCCGTCGGCGGAGGACATCGCGCTGAAGGACGGAGTCAAGATTGCGGCCCGGCTTCATGAAGCACGGGTGCGCGCCATAGCCGGGGTACCGAAGCCGCTTTAAACGATGCCGCATAGGCCACGGCGGACACCATGTCATCGAGCGACATACTCGCCACGATGGGTTGCATCAACAGCGCGCCGGCGCCGGCGCGAGTGCCGGTTTCATCGCCATCAATTGCCGCAGCAGGTAGGTGGGTGAGCGGCCGGCAATTGATTCCATTCTAGAGAGAATGCCGCAGATCCTGTAGCGCAAAGCCGCGCAGCTCACCGTCGATGCCGCGCGTCCACGCCATCGACTTGAAGGCTTCGCCCATTTCCCCGGGCAGCATCAGGCGCCGCGCTTGGTGGGCGAGACGCGCAAAGGCGTTCGCATCGCCCGACGCGGCGGACTGCATTTCCTCATCGATGCCGGTTGCCGCGAGAAAATGCGCTTGGGTGGTAAAACCCGCGAGCTCAAACCCGGCCTCGCGCGAGGCTTCGGCCAGCAACGTAAAATCCACCCAGGCCGTGATGTCCTGAAGTCCGGGATACTGCAGCACATCGCCGTGCGCCGCATGCCGGAAGTGGGCAGTCAGCGTGCCTTCATGGCGCTCGGGTAAATAATATTGTGAACGAGGCAGCCCATAGTCGAACCACAAGACCGCGCCGCGGCGCAGCGCCCCGGTCACGGCCACCGCGAACGCGACGGCTCGCGGACAATATTCGGATATATACCCATCGGCCCAATCAGCGCCGTCGTGCAGCGTTTCGCAAGCGCGCGCCAACACCGCATCCGCGGGACGCGAATCCCATCGAAATTCAGAATTCTCCCCGCCATCGAAGGTCACGCCCATTTCCTCAACACCCGCGCGGCTCCAGCGAAAACGCACCACCGGCAGCGCATCCAACACTTCATTGGCGAGGATCACGCCCTCGAAATCGTCGGCCGGCGCACGGTCCAACCACTCGACGCGCGGCAACAGATGCGGCGCGCGCGCGCCGATCAATTGACGCTGGCGCTCGATGAGATCCGCGCTGATTTCCAAGATCCAGTAACGATCCGGCAATGCGCCGCTTTGTTCGAGCCTGAGCAATATATCGACGGCCAGCTGACCGGTGCCCGCGCCGATCTCCATAATGCCGCTGCGCACCGCCTGCTCGCCGCGCGGCGGTGCACCGATGGCGGCGAATATGTCAGCGCACTGCTTGGCGACGCAGCGGCCGAACAATTCCGACACCTGCGGTGCCGTGATGAAATCCCCGGCGGATCCCAGCTTCTGCGCGCCGCCGCTGTAATAGCCCAAGCCCGGCGCATAGAGCGCCAAGTCCATGAAGCGCTCGAAGCTCAAGAAGCCCCCTGCCACTTCGATCTGCCGGATCAAGAATTCGCGCATCCGCGCGAGCTGTTCCCGCTGCGGATCGGTTGGGGTATCGTTGCGCCGCATGTCAACCCCCCACCCAGCCAACACCATGCGCAATCAGGCGGTGCTGATCACCGGCGGCGCGCGGCGCGTGGGCGCCGCCATTGTCCGCACCCTGCATGCCGCCGGCGCGAATCTGTTCATTCACTATCGCAGCTCGGCGGCGGCCGCCAAGACGCTGGCGGACGAGTTGAACGCCATCCGCCCGCACTCGGCCGCGATTCATGCGGCGCAGTTGCTGCGCGAGGACGCGCCGGAACAATTGATAGCGGCGGTGCTCGAGGAATTTGGCCGCCTCGATGTGCTCATCAACAATGCGTCGAGTTTCTATCCCACGCCGGTCGGAAGCATCACGCTGCAGCAGTGGGACGACCTGATGGGCAGTAATCTGAAAACGCCGCTGTTCTTGTCGCAGGCGGCGGCTCCCAGTTTGCGGCAGCAGCGGGGCCTGATCATCAACCTGATCGACATCCATGCGTTGCGGCCTTTGAAGGCACACCCTGTCTACTCGGTCGCGAAAGCAGGGCTCGCCATGCTCACCCGCTCCCTGGCGCGCGAATTGGGTCCCCAAGTGCGCGTGAACGGCATTGCACCGGGTCCGGTGTTGTGGCCGGAAGGCGCGATGGACGAAGATTTGAGGCAGGAGATCGTCAATAAGACCGCGCTCAAACGTCATGGCTCACCGCAGGACATCGCGCGCACGGCGCTGTTCCTCGCCCAAGATGCCCCGTATATCACCGGTCAAATCATCGCGGTGGACGGCGGCCGCAGCATCTAGGTGGTGCGCGCGCTGCGAGTACGCCAGCTGTCGAGATCCTGGCGAGTGCGCTCCAGCTTGACGCCCACATCTTTCGAACTGCGAATCGCTCCCGGCTTGCTCAATGAGACTTTCACCCACTGCACGTGGAATTCTTCCAGCACCAGCATGGCCACGTGTTCGGCGAGCGCTTCCACCAGGTGAAACTGCGATGCCTCGATGAATGCCAATATGCGTTTCGCCACGCCCTTGTAGTTGAGCGTGTCATCGATGGAATCCGATAGCGCGGCTTTGCGGATGTCCGCGCTCAGTTCGAGGTCGATTACCACGGTTTGCTTGACCTGGCGCTCCCAATCGAAGATTCCGACGATGGTTTCGGTCTTCAGCGCATGAATGAAAATTGTATCCACGAACAAATTTACGCCTCTAGTGATCCGAGTTCCCAATTCGCGCGAGCCGCCATGAATTCGCATGCGCGCCTGCCGTGCGACCGCCCCTGCATCAAGCGCATGCAGCCAGCCAACGCAATCATCGCGCCATTGTCGGTGCAGAATTCGGTGCGCGGAAAATACAGCTCAGCACCCACCTCGGCCACCACTTGGGCGAGCCGCACCCGCAGGCGCCGATTGGCGCCCACGCCGCCGGCGATGATCAGCCGTTGGTGACCGCTGGCTTTCAGAGCACGCCGGCATTTTTCTGCCAGCGTCTCCACCACCGCATCTTCGAATCCGCGCGCGACATCCGCGCGCATGCCGTCAGTCAAGTCGCGGCCGCGCAAGGCTACTAGGGCGGCGGTCTTCAAGCCACTGAAACTGAAATCCAATCCCGGTCGATCCAGCATGGGGCGCGGAAATACACGGGCCCCGGCGCGGCCCCGCTCAGCCAGCGCCGCCAGCGCGGCTCCTCCTGGATAAGGCAATCCCAGCATCTTGGCGGTCTTGTCAAAGGCCTCCCCCGCCGCATCATCCAGCGTCTCGCCGAGAATCTTGTAGCGCCCCAGACCGGCAACATCCACCAGCTGCGTGTGTCCGCCGGATACCAATAACGCCAAGAATGGGAAAGCCGGAGGCTCAGGCTCCAGCAACGGCGCCAACAAATGCCCTTCCAAATGATGGATTCCCAGCGCCGGCCGGCCCCAGGCCAGCGCCAAGGCGGTGGCGAAGCTCGTTCCCACCAGCAAGGCGCCAATCAGTCCAGGGCCGGCCGTATAAGCGATACCGTCGATGCACGCACGGTCGGAGCCCGCGTCCGCCAGAGCCTCGCGGACCAACGGTAGCAGCTTCCGGACATGGTCTCGGGAAGCCAACTCCGGCACCACCCCTCCATAGGCCTGATGCAGCGCGATTTGGCTGTACAGGCGGTGCGAAAGCAGCCCCGCCGAGCTGTCGTAGACCGCGACCGCGGTCTCATCGCAAGAACTCTCTAGCCCTAAAACACGCATATTTTTGCCTTTTGTGGGGGCGCACTTTAGAATGCGCCCCCCTGTCGCCGAATGCCGGCGACCGTGCCATCAACTTTGAGGTTTGAATGCCCAGCGTCCGTGTTCGCGAGAATGAATATTTTGACGCAGCTCTGCGTCGCTTCAAGCGTGCCTGTGAAAAGGCGGGCGTACTCACCGAGCTTCGGCGCCGTGAATTCTACGAGAAGCCGACCCAGGAACGTAAGAGAAAAAAGGCTGCGGCCGTCAAGCGCCATTTGAAGCGTCTGTCCCGCGAGAATATGCGGGGCACCGGCCAACCCTCGGCTCCCCCTGCCGCCGCTCCTTCCCGTCCGTCTTACTAAGACACGCAGGTCGACCGCGCGAGGATGTCTCTCAAAGAGCGCATTACTGAAGATATGAAGGCGGCGATGCGCTCTGGCGAAAAGGAGCGCCTCGGCGTGATTCGCCTGATAACCTCCGCCATCAAACAACGGGAAGTCGACGAACGCATCGTTCTGGACGACACCCAGGTGCTGAACGTCTTGGAAAAGATGATCAAGCAGCGCAAGGAATCGGTGGTGCAGTTTCAGGCCGGCAACCGCCAGGACCTGGTCGACAAGGAAAACTCGGAAATCGCGCTGCTGCAAGGCTACCTGCCCTCGCAGCTGAGCGAGGTGGAACTCGATTCGCTGATCGGCGAAGCCGTTGCCTCCACGGGCGCCAGCAGCATCAAGGACATGGGCAAGGTCATGGCCATCATCAAGTCGAAGGCGCAAGGTCGAGCCGACATGGCTGCGGTCGGGGCAAAGATCAAAGCCCGCTTGAGCGCTTGATCGCG
>Ga0116227_10016079_pt1 | contig 10874 bp, 6 predicted proteins | sample S1TSphgellanicum_FD_89693 | JGI IMG/M metagenome (GOLD analysis project Ga0116227, IMG submission 89693) | Host-associated microbial communities from peat moss isolated from Minnesota, USA - S1T2_Fb - Sphagnum magellanicum MG | ecosystem: Host-associated > Plants > Peat moss > Unclassified...
CGCCCAGCCACCCAAACCGAGGCGATATTCGCCTGCCCGCCCAGATAGATCAGCTTTTCCAGCAGCGCTTCCGGCGCATCATGGGGCGCCACATTTAGATCGCGGCCGGGATCGATCACCAGGGCGTCGAAGGCGTAGCCGGGCTTGAACAGGCCGATAGGGGTGTCGAGCACGATCCCACCGCCGGCGGTGGCGAGCCAGAAGGCCTCCGCCACGGTGATCCGGGCGCCCTCGCGGCGGCGTTCGGCGCGGGGAAGGTCGGGATCGACCCCGCTTTCGAGGAGGCGGGACGCGATCACCGCGTGGCGCGCGCTGTTCAGCATCGAGGCGTTGGCGCCGCCGGAGATATCGGTGCCGAGCCCGATATTGACCTCATGGGCGAACACCTTGCGCAACGGCAGCACGGCGTCGGAAAAATAGACGTTGGACAGCGGGCAGTGCGCCACGCCCGCGCCGCGCGCCGCCAGCAGATCGAGGTCCGACCCACTTAAGAAAACCCCGTGCGCCAGCACCGAGCGGCGGGTCAAAAGGCCCATGGCGTCCAAAGAGGCCGCATCGCTGGCGCCGCATCGCACCAGAACATGGTCGTGCTCCCAATCGCTTTCGGACACATGGGTCTGCACGTGACAGCCGGTCTCAGCCGCAAGCTGGCCCAGTCCCTCCAGCAAGGCGTCGGTGCAGGCGGGGATGAAGCGAGGCGTTATGGCGGGGCGGACCAGGCCGCTCTCGGCGCCCGGCAGGGCCTGGACCGCCTCAATGAAACGCCGGGTGTCGGCGACGCCGGCCTCGGCGGAGGCGTCGCGATACCAGTCGGGGCACTCCGCCGGATGGTCCATCGCCACGCGGCCCACCAAAGCGCGTTGGCCCTTGGCCAGACAGGTCTGCGCCAGAAGCACCGAAGCCTCGACATGGATCGTTGCGTAATAGACCGCCGTCGTCGTGCCCTGGGCCAACAGCGCATCCACCAGGACGGGATAGACCTCGGCGGCGAAATTCAGGTCTGCGTAGCGCGCCTCCAGGGGAAAGGTATAGCGCTGCAGCCACTGCTCCAGGGGCAGGTCGAGGCGCATCCCCAGCTGGGGCCACTGCGGGGCGTGGACGTGAAGATCGACCAGACCAGGAATGAGCACTTGGCCGGCCTCAAGCTCTGTCATCCGACCTTCGGCCCGGAACTGGGCGGCGGCTTTACGTCCGTCATCGGAGGCCGCGTCTAGCACGGCGCGGATGACGCCGTCCGGAGCGACGATGATGAGCGCGTCCTTCAGCGCCTCGACCACGCCGCGTTCAGGCGCATGTAAGGCGCGGCCGAGAAAAGCCTGGTCGATGATCGCCTCCTTAGCTCTGCACCTTCTATCTGCTCATCCCGGCCTTCGCCGATGAGCGGGTTGGGGGCGAATGACTAGATGCATTTACGGTGTGGCGCTCCCTTAAGCCCCATAAGCCGTTTCAAAGTAAGTAGTTTATGCGCTCCCGCCACCTTTTCGGGCAAGCGCCCGGTTCCGGCGCCCCCGATGGAGGCCGAATGGCGATCCGTTCGCCCAAGCTGGCCCTCGGGCTCGCCGCCGCTGCGCCGACGCCCTAAACGCCCGTGACGAGGTCGGCGGAGGTTGAGCGGGGCTATGGGGGTTTGCAGATGAACGCTGCGGGCGGCCCTAAGCGCGTGTGGCCCAGGCTCGCTGCGCTGATCGAAATCATCTTTTACGGCGGTGTCGCCCTTTTGGGTCTCGCGGCTGCGGCCGTGACGCTGTTTTCGCCGACGCCGCCGCCAGCCTCAGACAAGATCCGGGTCGGGCTGAATTGGGTTCCCGAAACCGAGCATTGCGGCTTCTTCCAGGCCCAGGCGGCGGGGCTGTATCGCAAGGCCGGGCTCGACGTCGATATCCAGTCCGGCGGTCCCGATGTGAACCTGCCTCTGCTGGTCGCGGGCGGTCGGCTGGACCTGGGGCTCGGCGACAGCTTCACCACCTTGAACATGGTCAATAACGGCATCGCGGCGCAAACCGTCGCCGCCTTCTTCCAAAAGGACCCTCAGACCCTGGTGGTGCATCCGGGCCAGGGGATTGCGAGCCTGGCTGATCTCAAGGGCCACCCCATCATGGTCGGCGCCTATGCGCGCCAGGGCTACTGGCTGTTCCTGAAACAGAGGTACGGCTTCACCGACGACCAGCTCCGCCCTTACAACTTCAACCCGGCCGTCTTTCTGGCCGATCCCGCCGCGGTCGCTCAGGGCTATATCACCGAGGACGGCTGGGTGTTCGGGACGCACATGACGGTCCCGCCGGTCAGCCTCTTGCTGGCCGACGGCGGGTTCGACAACTACGCCCAGACCGTGTTTGGCTTAACGCCTTGGATCAAGGCGCATCATAAGGCCGTGCAGCGGTTCGTGGCTGCGACGGCGGAAGGCTACCGCGAGTGCCTCGCCGGAGACGCGCCGGGCGCGATGAAGCTGGTGCTGGCGCAAAACCCAGAGCACGGCGAGCCCCTTTATCATTTTAAGATGGCCAAGATGCGGGCGCTGCACATGGTCGATGGCGGCGATGCGGCGCGCCTGGGCGTCGGCGCCATGACCGATGCGCGCTGGGCGTCGTTCTTCCACACCATGGCGGCGGCGGGCCTCTATCCCGCCAACATGGACTACCACAAAGCCTACACGCTTGAGTTCGTGAGGTCGCGATGAGCGCCGACCCCAAGCCTCTGATCGCGGTCGAGGGCCTGTGCAAGGTCTGGCCCAATGGCGGGGAGGCGCTGCGCGACATCACGCTCGACCTGCCGTCTGCGCCGCAGTTCTTAAGCCTGGTCGGTCCATCGGGCTGTGGCAAGAGCACGCTTTTGCGCCTGATCGCGGGGCTGGAGCGCCCGACGCGGGGGACCATTTCTTGGCCCGCCGCCGCCGCGCCTGCAATCGGGTATGTATTCCAGGAGCCGACGCTGATGCCCTGGGCGACGGTGTTCGACAACGTCTATCTGCCATTCAAAATCGCGGGCGTGTCCCGACGCGCGGCGCGCGACGCGATCATGGAGGCCTTGCGGGGCGTCCATCTGGAAGACGCCGCCGGCCGTTATCCGCGCGAGCTGTCCGGCGGCATGAAGATGCGGGTCTCGGTCGCCCGGGCGCTCGCCCCTCGGCCCAAAATCTTGCTGATGGACGAACCCTTCGCCGCACTGGACGAGATCACGCGGCTGAAGCTGAACAACGACCTTCTGGCGCTATGGGAGGCCTTGAGCATGACGGTGATCTTCGTCACCCACAGCGTGTTCGAGTCCGTCTATCTGTCCAACCGCATCATCGTGATGGCGGCGCGCCCCGGCCGGATCGCGGCCGATCTGGCGATTGAGGCGCCCTATCCCAGGGACGAGGCCTTCCGCGCCTCGGCCCTCTATACCGACGCTTGCGTTCAGGTTTCAGCAGCGCTGAAGCAGGCCATGGGAGAGGCGCCATGAGACGCATGGTGGAGGCCGCGGCGCCCTATCTGTTTGGCTTAGCCGCGCTTGCAGCGTGGGAGATCGCCGTTCGGCTTACCCATACGCCGCCCTTTATCCTGCCCGGCCCGCTCGCTGTCGGCGCCGCCCTGGTGCAGGACTTTCCGCGACTGTTTCCGGCTCTGGTGTTCACGGTGGGCGTGACCGTGTCGGCCTTTCTGGCGTCGGCGTCGCTGGGCCTGTTGCTCGCCCTGATCATGACCAGTTCGCGCTGGATGGAGCGGTCGCTCTTTCCCTATGCCGTGATCTTGCAAGTCACGCCCGTTGTGGCGATCGCGCCCTTGATCATTATCTGGGTCAAGGACACGCGCCTTTCCTTGCTGATCTGCGCCTGGCTCGTCGCTTTCTTTCCGGTGGTGTCCAACGCCAGCGTGGGGCTGCGCAGCGCCGATCCCAATCTGGTCAGTCTGTTCAAACTTTACGGCGCCTCGCCGCTGCAAGCGATGGTCTGGCTAAGGCTGCCGTCTGCGGCGCCCTTTTACCTGGCGGGTCTGCGCATCGCCGGGGGGCTGTCGCTGATCGGCGCTGTGGTGGCGGAGTTTGTGGCGGGGTCTGGCGGGGATCGCTCTGGGCTCGCTGCGTTGATCCTTGAGGCAGGCTACCGCCTCAACATGCCCCGCATGTTTGCGGCCCTTCTGCTCATCTCGATTGTCGGCGTCTTGATGTACGCGCTTCTGGCCCGACTCACGGCGCTCGTGTTGCGCAATTGGGCGCCGACAAAGTAAGGGGTTACTTCATTAATTTGCGCCCTTTTTGTGCAGTGCGAAGCGAACGCCGCCGCTGCCTTTATTTCGCTTGAATCGTGTCGATTCGCTGGGTCACACCTCGTCGCAGTAGGGTCATAAACCCTGGGGTCGAGGGGATTTCAGCATGAAAATCGGTGGTCTGCGCGTTGCGCAGTTGTATCAGTGCGCCAGCTTGATGGTTCTGGCCGGCGTCGTTTTATCGTCCAGCACCGCCTGGGCTCAAAGCGCGCCAGCGCTGGCGCCCGCCGCACCCGTCGCCACGTCGACCGACGATAATTCCGCCAAGGTGCCCGAGGTGGTGGTCACCGCCACCCGTCGTGTCGAAAAAGATCAGGATGTCCCGGTCTCCACCGCCGTTTTGACGCCCACCGACATCAACCAGATTTTTGACGCCGGCGGAGACATCCGCGCCCTGGCCGCTCAGGTTCCCAGCCTGAACATCGAGTCGTCTAACGGCAGGACCTTCCCGCGTCTGTACATCCGCGGCTACGGCAACACCGACTTCACCTCGTTCGCATCCCAGCCTGTCTCGCTCGTTTATGACGATGTGGACCAGGAAAACCCGGCCCTGAAAGGCTTCCCGATCTTCGACGTCGCCGACGTAGAAGTGCTACGCGGTCCGCAAGGCACCCTGTTCGGCCGCAATGCGCCGGCCGGCGTCGTCAATGTGCAGTCTGCAAAGCCCGTGCTTGGCCAACTCTCGGAAAGTGTCAGCGCGTCTGACGGCACCTACAACACCGCCAACTTCACCACGATCTTGAACGCCCCGATCAATGACCAGGTGGCGATGCGCTTCTCCGCCCAGGAGCAGCACCGCGACAGCTGGGTGCATGACGATGCGCCGACGCCCCACTCGACGGATAATCTGGAAGGCTATGACGACTTCGGCGGTCGCATCCAGCTTCTCTACCAACCTGACTCCGACTTTAGCGCGCTGTTCAACTTCCATGGACGCTCGCTCGCGGGCTCAGCGCGCCTGTTCCGCGCCAACATCATCGAGCCGGGCACCGACAATATCGTTCCGGGCTTCGATCCGTCGAAATTCTACGCCGATGGCAAGAACATTCAGACCTACTCAAGCGTCGGCGGTAGCGCGCGGCTGACCTGGAATCTGGGCGATATCTCGATTTTCTCCATCACCGGCTTCGAGAAGATCATCAACTATTTCACCGAGGGCGATATCGACGGCGGCTATGGCGCCTCCTACGAAAGCGCCATGGGTCCGACCGTCACGGCCAAGAATGGCAATGTGATCGGCATTCCCTTCTCAGTTGAAACCGCGGGCGGCATCAGCAACCATATCCAGCTCACCCAGGAGGTACGCGCTCAGTCCAACTATTCCGGGCCGCTCAATTGGCAGGGGGGTGTCTACTTCTTCTATGAGGACGTGACGGCGCCGGATTGGGATTTCGACCAGCTCGGCAACTACGTCACCGACGACAACTTCTCCCGCCAGATCAACGATGCCGAGGCTATATTCGTCTCGGTTGATTACAAGCCGATCAAAACCTTAGTGTTTCGTGCTGGCGCTCGTTACACAAACGACTATAAGAAGTTCGAGGTCGTTTCGGCCTACAATCAGTCATTCCTCAATACGGTCGACCATGCGCTCGGCGACAACATTAGCTGGGACGTTAGCGGCACCTACACTGTGCTGCCAGATATAAATCTCTATTCGCGCATTGCGACCGGCTTCCGTGCGCCGAGCTTTGGGGCGCCGTCGGCCGACGAGGGCATTCAGATCGCCAAGGCTGAGACCAACACCTCTGGCGAAGTCGGCGTGAAGTCCTTCCTGTTCGATCATCGCGTCAAATTCGACTTCGACATCTACTATTACTTGGTCAAAAACCAGCAGCTTACGGCCGTCGGCGGCGCGGTGGATACCACCCTGCTGCTGAACGCCAAGCAGACGGTTGGCGATGGCGCCGAACTCGAGTTCGAGGCTCACCTCACGCCGAGGCTCGTGTTCAGTTTGGCGGCCAGCTATAACTTCACCCGGATCGAGGATCCGAACATTTCGATCAGCCCCTGCGCCTCTTGTATCGAAACCAACCTCATCAACGCCCAAGGCAACGTCGAGCTGAACGGCAACCCGCTGCCCCAGGCGCCCAAGTATGTGGTCGATCCCGCCCTGACCTACAGCTATCCGCTGGCGATGGGGAACGAGCTATTCTTCTCGGGCAACGCCGCCTATCGCAGCTCGATCGACTTGTTCCTTGATAAATCGGTAGAGTTTACAGGCGCCCCCTATACCAATGTGGGCCTACGTGGCGGCTATCGCTGGAACTACGGCAAGTATGAGGTTGCGGCCTACTGCAGCAACTGTCTGAACCAGATCCGCCTGGTGGGCGGTATCAACTTTGACAACCTGACGGGCTTCATCAACGACCCCGTGATCGCCGGTGTGCAGTTCTCGGGTAAGTTCTAGGCTCATTTGACGGAGGCGCTCGGTTAGATCGCGGCGCCCCTCCTATCTTTTCGCTTCCCCCGGACTTGTTCCGGGGGCCCATGGCGCGGCATTGGAAACCCATGCGGAAGGCTGACGCGTCGCGCTATGGATGCCCGGAACAAGTCCGGGCAAAGCGGAAGAGAGGGGATCTGCGTCGTGTAAGCTGCTCTTTTCGCGCATTTCAGAAAGGTCGCGCATTTCAGAAAGGGGCCTCATGCTTGAACGCGTCTTCGCTCTAAAGCGAAATGGAACCACGGTTCGAACAGAGGTGTTCGCCGGCTTCACCACCTTTTTGACCATGGCCTACATCGTCGTGGTCAACCCCTCGATCCTGGGCCAGACCGGTATGCCGCTCGCGGCGGTGGCGGCGGCGACCTGCGTGGCGGCCGGGTTCGGCAGCATTCTGATGGGAGTCGTGTCCAACTACCCGTTGGCGCTCGCGCCGGGCATGGGACTGAACGCCTATTTCACCTTTACGGTCGTCAAGGGCCTGGGCGTGCCGTGGCAGACGGCGCTGGGCTGCGTCTTCCTGTCTGGCGTCGCCTTCCTGCTTCTGACAGCGGTGGGCGCGCGCCAGCTGATCGTCAACGCCATCCCCCGCTCGCTGTTTTCGGCCGTGGCGGGGGGCGTGGGCCTCTTCATCGCCTTCATCGGCTTCAAGGACGCCGGCATCGTGGTCGCCAGCCCGGCCACGACCGTGACCTTGGGCGCCCTTGTCTCGCCGCCGGTGGCCCTGTCCCTGATCGGCTTGATCGCCATCGCAGCCTTCCAGGCCTGGAAGGTCAAGGGCGCGATCCTGTTTGGCATCCTAGGTACGACGGCGGTGGGATGGGCCATGGGGCTGGTGCATATCAGCGCCGCTCCCGTCAGCCTGGCCGACATGTCGGCCACCGCCTTTCGGCTGAATATCCCCGGCGCTTTGAACCTGAAGGGCGGCTTTGGCGCGGCCTTGATCGAGATCGTGTTCGTTTTCTTATTCGTTGATCTGTTCGACAACGTCGGCACGCTCGTCGCGGTCACCAAACGCGCCGGCTTCGTCCAGCCGGACGGGACCATCCCCCGGCTTAGCCGCATCCTGTTCGCCGACTCCATCGCCACCCTGGTCGGCGCCCTGGCCGGCACCAGCACGGTCACCAGCTATATCGAAAGCGCCGCGGGCGTGGAGGTCGGGGGGCGTACGGGCCTGACCAGCGTGGTGGTGGGCGTGCTGTTCCTGCTGACCCTCCTGTTCGCGCCCCTGGTCCAGGCCATCCCCGCCGCGGCTACGGCGCCGGCCTTGATCCTGGTCGGGGCCATGATGATGGGCGCCTTGAGAGAGGTGGAGTGGTTCGATCCCATCGAAGCCATCCCCGCCTTCCTGACCCTGATCATGATCCCCTTGAGCTTTTCGATCGCCAACGGCCTGGCCTTCGGCATCGTCAGCCACGCGGTCCTGGCGCTCGTCACCGGCCGGGCGCGGCGCAAGGATTGGTTGCTGTTCGTGCTGGCGGCGCTGTTCGTTCTGAGGTTTGTGTATTTGTCTAAGGGATGAGCGGGTATATTTGACCCGGTCAATGCTTCCGCCGCTCAAACCAGGCCGAGATCCAATAATGCTGGGCGTCGATGGCGCCCATACCTATCGCCCCGGCGGATGGTCGGCGTAGACCTCCCAGCGGTTGGTGAGGGCGTTCACCACCGGGCTGCCGACCCTGTAGGCCGCCTCTAGCGAGGGCAGAAACGCTGAGAGGTGCGTGGCGCTGTTGTCCGAGGACTCCGCTGCGATCAGCCCTGCCGCCGTCTGGCCGACGCCGGGGGCGGAGTAGTTGGAGGCGGTGCGCAGAACCAGCACGCGGCGGTCATCCACCAGCCCCGTTTTCGCCAGCATCTGCAGCGACCGCAGCACGCCGCAATCCTCCATCGCCGTGGTGACGGCGACGCCCCGCCCTTGCGTCCAATAGGTCATCCACTCTTCGGCCGCCTTGTTCATGCGCCAGCCGGCCCACCAGACGCTGGCGGAAATCTCGTCGCCCTTCATCACGTGAGGCGGGGCCAGCGCCGCGGGGTGCGTGGCGTAAGCGGCGCGGATAGCTTTCAGATCGGCGCTGTCGTCCAGCGGCGTGTTGGCGGTCAGCCGATAGGCCCAGTCCACCAGGGTGGGGTTCAGGTGGTAGGCGTTGGGGCTGAAGATGCCGGGTGAGGGCGGTGGGCCTTGAAAGGGGCGGCTGCGGGTCAGGGGAACCAGGCCCGTGGTCCAGCCCGCAGGGATTTCGCGGGCGTCGATCTCATGGGTCAGGTCGCGGTCCACCACCCACTCGGCCCAGGCGGCCGAGCCGACGGAGCCCGTGTTCGGGTCGATGCCGGCGATCCCGGCCACGACCCAATAGGCCTTTGTCAGGTCAAAGCGGGGATCGGCGCCCAGAGCCATGATCGAGGCCGCCGCATTGATGGCGCCGCTACCGGTGACGATCCCCAGAACCTGCTTGTCCGGGTTGTAGCGCAGGGCGTGATTGCCGGCTGGAAAGGGCAGGGTCTGTTTCAGGGGTAACCGCTCGACCCAGGTCTGGAATTCGCCTGGCGTGTCGCCGGTGTCAGCCCCGAGTTCGAACGTGGTCACGACCACCACCCGCACTGGGATTTTCGCGGCTTCTGCCCGCGCAGCCGTGAAGAGCAAGGTCGCCGCCAAGGCTGCGATTAATCGTGTTGTCCATGCCGTGGCCATGGTCCAGTTCCCCCTGTTTACGCTCACCTATCGTCCCCAATCCGTCGCCTCAAACGCCTTGAACTCGCCCTCCAGCCGCCATTGCAACGCCGCCCGCGCGCTAGACTTCAAAAGGGCGCTGCAGGGCGCCGGCGGGGAAGTAGAGCCCAACGTCACGCCGGCGCAGGCGGGCGCCACGCGATAGGGCGCTGACGTCGTCCACAGGCTGTCGCCGGGTAGGAAGGCGTATTCCAGGCTGTTGCGGGCGAGCGTCTTGAGCTGGCCGTAGCTCAGCCCATAGGTCAGGACCGCCCGGGTGAACTCATGGGTCAGGTCGATCCGCGACACCCCTTCGTCGTCGGTCGATAGGGCGACGGGTACGCCAGCGTGGAGATAGGTCTCGAACGGGTGATCGGCGCCGCGTACGCCCAGGATCACGTCGTTGCTGGTCAGGTTGATCTCGACCATCACCCGCTTCGCCGCCATTTCGCGAAGCAAGCCGGACGCGTCGTTCTCATAGCGCAGGTCCACGCCATGGCCGATGCGACGCGCCCCGGCGATCTCGACGGCGTCGCGGATGTGGTTGCGCAGGTCTGCGGTCGGGACCAGGCCCAGCGTCAGTTCGCCCGCGTGCAGCGATAGCCTCACCATCGGATAGCGCCGGCCCATATAGCCCAACAGGCGCATCTGCTTGTCGTAGTCGCGCAAGGGGGTTGGATCGTCCTCGGGCGCCACCAGATTGACGCCGACAACCCGCGGATCGGCGGCGGCCAGGGCGTAGCCGAACTCAGCCTGGGCGAACACCTGGGCCGGCGGGAAGGTGCGGATGACCTGGGCGATGTAGCGTATCGTCACCGCGCACCCCGGTTGCGCCGCCGCCATGCCGCAGTGCAGGCGGCTCTTCACCTCCGCCTCTGTAGCGTCGAGGCCCTTTGAGACCTCGGCGACCAGAGGCGCTATGCCCGGCGCCAGGTTGGCGAACGCCCCATCGAAATCGTCCGTCCACGGCATAGAGGCGGCCAAGGCGCGGGCCTGGGCCATGCCGGGGGAGTCCATCAGCTCCAGATAGTCGAGGTGATCGCCCGCGGCGCGGTTGGCGGCCTCGGCGATCATGTCGGCCGCATGAGCTTTTGTGGCCGGATCGAAGCGCGCGAAGGTGGCGAAGAACTGGTCGTGGCCCGACACCCCGTCCCGCGCCACGAAATCGCGCATCGAAAAGGCGTCGACCAGGTCGTGGTAGGTGTCGCCGGTCTTGAGCGCCTGGGCGACCGTAGGCAGGCCGTCGCTTTGATCGCAGGGCGGCTTGGCGAGGCTCATGTCGGCGAGGCGAACGCATAGGCCGTCCTCCTCAGCCCAGCCGATCAGGCTCTCGGCATAGATCGCGCCCGACAGGTGATTGTGCAGATCGCCCCCCTTGGGCATCCGCTGCAGGAACATGGCCAGCGGCACGGGCTGTTGGCGAACGGCATTGAAATAGCGCGCCGTCCTGGCTTCTGGGTCCGGCGCGGGTGCGGGTGCGGAC
>Ga0116227_10016080_pt1 | contig 10873 bp, 8 predicted proteins | sample S1TSphgellanicum_FD_89693 | JGI IMG/M metagenome (GOLD analysis project Ga0116227, IMG submission 89693) | Host-associated microbial communities from peat moss isolated from Minnesota, USA - S1T2_Fb - Sphagnum magellanicum MG | ecosystem: Host-associated > Plants > Peat moss > Unclassified...
CGCCGCGCGATTCTGGAGTCCGGCGCACTGCCAACAGCGCCAGGCGCGATTCTGATTGCGTCGCCCGCGATCCGGAACAATGAGGTTTACGACACCGAGGGGCTGAAACTGATTTTTTTTGATAATCCTTTTTGGGGCCCATATCGCACGCACCTCAAGCGCATCCTCAGCGAGCCACGATTCTCGAATCTGCGTGCCAACCTGCGGCATTTTGAAACCGTTTACGCCACTGCGCGAGAAAAAATTTCGTCCACAGGGGCGGCAAATTTCGACCTGGCTTTCGCGCAATATATCGCGCGCGAGGCGGCCCGCGTGGCGCGGCTGCTGGCAAATCTGGATCATGATGACAAAATGCCTGTAGAGATTCCGGCATGATGAAACCACTAGCGATGCGGAATTTTTCGCTGGTCACCAGCCTCGGCGCCGGCCGCGCCGCCAGCATCGCGGCACTGCGCGCGGGTGCTACTGGCCTCGCCCCTTGCCGGTTCGATTTCTTGCCGTTTTTCACCCATACCGGCGAAGTGCCCGGCCTGGACGGCGATCCGCTCACCGGAACGCTCGCCGGGTTTGATTGCCGCAACAACCGTCTGGCCCTGATGGCGCTGGAACAGGACGGGTTCCTGGACTCCGTCGCCGCCGCGCGCTCACGTTACGGCGCCAGCCGGATCGGCGTGTTTGCCGGCACCAGCACATCCGGCCTGCTGCAAACCGAGCAGGCCTACCGCAACCGGGACGCCGCAACCGGCAACTTGCCGCAAAATTTTGATTATGACCGGACGCATAATACCTATTCCGTCGCCCGCTTCGTGCGGAGCGTATGCGGCTTGTCGGGTCCGGCTTTCGTGGTCTCCACCGCCTGTGCCGCGACGGCCAAGGTCTACGCCAGCGCCGCCCGCTTTATCGCCGCGGGAATATGCGATGCCGCCATCGTCGGCGGCGCCGACACGCTCTGCGCCACCACGCTGCAAGGTTTTTTCTCCCTCGGCGTGATGGCGGAAGAACCCTGCCGGCCATACGACGCCAACCGGCGCGGCATTTCCATCGGCGAGGCCGCCGGATTCTCGCTCCTGGAACGGTCAGGTGCCGCCGATGACGCGGATACGATTTTTTTCTGCGGCGCCGGCGAAAGTGCGGATGCCTACCACATGTCCTCGCCGCATCCCGAGGGGGAAGGTGCGCGGCTGGCAATGGACCGCGCGCTGGCGGCGGCTGGTCTGGAACCGGCAGACATCGATTACATCAACCTGCACGGCACCGCGACTTTGGTGGGCGATAGCGCCGAGGATCACGCCGTCTTCAGCCTGTTCGGCGATGCAACCCCGTGCAGCTCGACCAAGGGTTTTGCCGGCCATACGCTGGGTGCTTCCGGCGCGGTGGAGGCAGCTTTCTGCGCGCTGGCGATTCAGCACGGTTTCATGCCCGGCAGCCCGCACACGCGCGAAATCGATTCTGATCTCCGCAGCCAATATGTCTGCCAGGGACGGCCGGCGCGGATTGACGTGGCGCTGAGCAATTCCTTTGGCTTTGGCGGGTCGAATTGCAGTCTTTTGTTCCGGCGGGCGGCTTGATGCGCGTCTATCTCGAAGGCGTCGGATTGTGCGGCCCGGGGCTGGATGGCTGGGAAGCGAGCTTGCCGGTTCTCGCCGGCGCGCAAGACTATATTCAGGCGCCGATACGCGTGCCGGTGAGCACATTGCTGCCGCCCAATGAGCGGCGGCGGGCGGTGCAGACCGTGAAAATCGCTTTGGCGGTCGGAACGGAAGCGTTTGCCGGCTCCGGGCGCGACCCGGCGGAGACGGCAAGTGTTTTCGCCTCCTCGGGCGGTGACGGCGAGACGATCGATGACATTATGAAAGTTCTTGCCTCGGCGAACCGTGAGCTTTCGCCGACGCGGTTTCACAACTCGGTGCATAATGCGCCCGCCGGCTATTGGGGCATCGCCAACGGCGCCCGGGCGCCATCGAGCAGCCTGAGTTGCCATGACGGCAGTTTTTCCGCCGGGTTTTTGGAAGCCGCGGTGCAGGCCGTGACGGAACAGTGCGCGGTGGTGTTGATTGCGTATGATGTTGGCTACCCGGCGCCGTTGAGTCTGGTGCGGCCAATCGGCGCGGCATTTGGCGTGGCGCTGGTTTTGTCTCCGGAATTTTTAGATTCGGCATTTGCCTGTCTTGAATGGCGGCTCGATCCGGAATCGGCGGCGTCGGTGATGGCGGCGCCCGGGCTTGAAGCGTTGCGGAAAAACATACCGGCGGCGCGTTGCCTGCCGTTGCTTGCCGTGCTGGCCCGGCAGGCGGCAGCCGAGGTCACGCTTGATTATCTGGATGATCTGGCGCTGACTTTGGACGTGACACCACTTACAGTTGGCCTTGCATGAGCCTGATGGGCCGCGAGATGATCGCGACGCTGATTCCTCATGGCGGAAACATGTGCCTGCTGGATGAGCTGCTTGCGTGGGATGATGCTGCCATTATCTGCCTCTCGCGCCGCTATCGGGGCGCCGATAATCCGTTGCGGCGGAAAAATGGGACGCTTGGGATGGCCTGCGGCATCGAAATGGCGGCGCAGGCGATGGCGCTGCATGGGCGGCTGGCCGCCGGCGGGCTCACCGCGGGGACGGACATGCCGCCGGGCGGGGGAATGCTGGCGAGCGTGCGGGATGTGCGTTTTGGCGCCGCGACTCTTGATGCGGGCACCGGCGATCTCACCATCGCGGCCGAGCGTCTGCTGGGCGATTCGGCAGGAGCAAGCTACCACTTCAGCCTCACCTGCGATGACATCGAGGTTCTATCGGGCCGCGCGACGGTCCTGCTGGAGGTGAAAAAGTGATCCGCGCCCTGGTGACTGGCGGCAGCGGTGCGATAGGTGCCACAATCGCCAAAGCGCTGGCCGCCGCCGGGCACCATGTCTATGTGCACGCGCATGGCCAGTTGGAGCGCGCGGCAAGCGTCGCCGCTTCCATCATTGCGGATGGCGGGTCGGCGGAAGCCGTGGGTTTCGATGTCACGGACGGAGACAAAACCCGGCTGGCGCTGGAGGCGCTGCTGACGACCGGACCCATTCAGATCATCGTCAACAATGCCGGCATTCATGATGACGCGGTGATGCCCGGCATGAAGCCGGAGCAATGGTCGCGGGTGATCGATGTTTCGTTGAACGGCTTTTTTAATGTCACCCAGCCGCTGCTGCTGCCGATGATCCGCACGCGCTGGGGGCGGATTGTGAATATTTCATCGGTTGCGGCGATTGCCGGGAATCGCGGGCAGACCAATTACGCGGCGGCGAAGGCCGGGCTGCATGGGGCCGCGCGGTCGCTCTCGCTCGAACTCGCGAGCCGAGGGATTACGGTGAACACCGTGGCGCCGGGGATTATTGAGTCGCCGATGATTACCGATGCGTTTCCGCCGGAGGCGATTGCGCGGCTGGTACCGATGAAGCGGGCCGGGCGGCCGGAGGAAGTGGCCGATCTGGTCGCCTTCCTTGCCTCGGACCGCGCCGGGTATATTTCGGGGCAGATTGTGTCGATTAATGGCGGGATGATTTAGCGCCATGGAATGTGACACGTGTCACATTGTATAACTAACATATTGTTAGTATTGGGAAATTTGGGCGTTATCCACAGGCAAAACCATATCGTTTCGAATTGTTATGTAAAAAATGGTTGGTTTTGGTAAAATTTCAGGCTTTTCGAAGTTTCTGGAAAGCGTAACGAAAAGGCGCGCGTCGTGAGACGAATTTTGGGCTACTTGTTAACAAATGGTTTCATTCGCCGTGCCAACTTCGGCAGACGCATCAAAAACTCCAGGATCAACCTGGCGTGCATCAGAGTCAGCAACAGATTATCGCGGCCGTAGCGGAAATGCGAGACGCCGCCTTCCTTGGCACTTGGGTAGCGCACCGGGGCCAGCCGGTTGATGGCCCGCACGCCGCGCCATGACAGGCGTACGGCGGCTTCGGGGTCAAAATCGAACCGGCGCATGCGGCTGCCGGCTTCCATGACCGCGAGCAACGCGCCGACCGGATAGACACGGAAGCCGAACAGGGAATCGCCGATCGCGCCAAAAGTTTCGAACGACGTCAAAAAATTCGAGACGCGCCGCCAAGCGACGCGGACCCAGGGCGCATTGCGGTCGAACACCGGCACGCCGAGAATCATCGCTTCGGGATTTTGGCTGGAAAGTGCTAAAAATTCAGGAATCAGCGCGGCCGGATGCTGGCCGTCGGCATCCATCACCAGCACATGGGTGAAGCCGGCCCGCGCCGCGGCGCGCAAGCCTTCCAGCACCGCCGCCCCTTTGCCGCCATTGCGCGGGCGGCGGAATATTGCGAGATTCGCATCCCCCCTGCCCCGTTCCTCCAAAATCTCGCCGGTGCCGTCCGTGCTGCCGTCGATCACCACCCAGACGGGGCGCGCGAACTTCAGCGCCTCGGCCACGGTTTCAAACAGGATGGCGCCGGTGTTAAAACTGGGGATCAGGACGAGCTGGGTCGCCATCCGGCCGCGTCCGGCGCTTGCGGGTTGACCGTGGCTGGCCCCACGGTGGCCGGGGCGCGCAACCGGTGCCGCAAATGGGCGAATTTTGTGATGTAGTAGATCGCCCGGAACATGTAGAGGCGCGAACGAACCTGCCAGCCGCCGAAAACATCGCCGGATAGCAGGGAGAGCACCGCTTCTTCCATCCGGAACCAGTTGCGGGGCGACATGAACAGGTTGCGCATCGCCGGCTCGCGGATGCGGTAGATGAACCATGAAAACGATTTCAGTGACTGCCGCGTCGCCGCCTCGTATCGCCGCAGCGCCTGGGCGGCCTTTTGCGGCTTGCGCAGGCAGGTTTCGACCGCATCGGCGCCGGCAAACGCCATCGACATCGCCAGATACACGCCGGTGGAAAATACCGGGTCGATAAACGTGTTGGAATCACCCACCATGATGAATTTTTCTCCGGCGGCCTTGGTGGCACCGTAGGAGTAATTGCCGGTCGCCGTCACCTCGCCCACCAGTGCTGCGTCTTTCAGACGCCTGGCGATTTCCGGGCAGGAGGCGATGACGCTGTTGAAAAAGCTCGTCAAATCCGTGCCGCGGTTCTTGAAGAACGCCGCGGGGCAGACCGCACCCACGCTGGTTGTGCCATCCGATAGGGGAATAAACCAGAACCAGCCGTTATCGAACCAGACGACGCTGATATTGCCCTCGGCAGCGCCTGGCAGGCGGCGGGCGTTGGTGAAATGGCCGAACATCGCGGCGCTGCCGTTGCGCGGGTTGCGTTCCTTCAGCCCGAGTTGCGAGGCCAGCAGCGTGTCGCGGCCCGAGGCATCGATCACGAAGGCCGCGGTCCAGTTTTTCTCCTGCCCATCGCCATCGCGGCCTTCGATACGCGCGGGGCCGGTTGCCGGAAACGCGATGGAGGTGACGCGGCAATCCTCGATGACTTCAGCGCCCTTTGCCGCCGCGGTCTTCAGCAGGATATGGTCGAATGTCGAACGGCGGACCTGGAAGGAGTATGGAAACCTTTTATCCAGCGCGCCGGCAAAGTCGTAAGTGACGCTTTTGCCATGGTAGGGCGAGAAAAATTCGATGCCGTATTTGCGCATGGAGGTGTGTTCGACCTGCTCGCGGATGCCCAGCCGGTCGAACAGAGGAAGATTTTGCGGCAGCAGCGATTCGCCGATGTGAAAGCGCGGATGCCGGTCTTTCTCCGCGAGAATGACACGGTGGCCGCGTTCCGCCAGCAAGGCCGCCGCCGTCGCTCCGGCGGGACCGCCGCCGACGACGAACACATCGCAGTCGGCATGGGCAGGGTGATCAAGCTGTTCCAAACGAAAGACGTCCTTCATTTTTCCGGCGTGTGAAACGCCGTGTATTGAACCCGCAAGCGGCCAGTGAGTTGGATTTTTTAAGCATAGGCACGCCCTGATGTCCAACAATCATAAGCCGGCACGAAAGATTTTTTCCCTGAATGACGGGCGATTTCGCGGACGCAAGGCTGGGATTCGCCTAACCTCGATTTTAGTTTTGCAGTGCAGCATAAACCTTGACCTGGCTCCCGTTTAAGTAGCAGATGCCAATCACTGACCGCGTGCTTTTCATGTTGACCTTCATGAAAAAGGCAAGGCGCGGCGCGGCAGAAAAGCGCCTCCATCATATGTGGAGACTGGCGCGCGATCCGCCCGGAATAGGTCGATTTTTCGTTTTTTCGTAGCTTCCCGCGAGGGAATTTCGACGCCGATACTCCAAACAAGTTAGCCGCGACGGAGCGATGTCTCATGACAATGCGCAAGGAGGCTTTATGAGTGGACAAGCGACACTGAAGACTGATGCCGGCGCCATGCCCGAGGCCATCAGGAGTCCGGAAGTTGTGCGTGTCCTGCACGCCGTGGCTTTGCAGCCCGCGGCTTTGCAGCCCGCGGCCTCGCAGCCCGCGGCTTCGCCGTCCGCGCCGGTGGCGCCAGCCGCGGCTGGGTCGCCGCATGACCATCGCCGTCAGACCGTTTTGCCCTGGATCGTCAGGCTGCTGGATGGCGGCACCGTCATCAGCGCCACGATTCTGGCCGCGTGGATCGGCAGCCGCCTGGTGCCTCCCGAACACGCCGGCGCCGTCATGGTGGCGGGACTGGTGGCGGCGCTCGTGTTCTTTCTGACCTTGCCGAATGCGCGGGCGCCGAGCCTGCCCTTGTTGGACATGATCGTTCAGCAGTTCCGCTTCCTCGCGCCTTCAACGATCATGGCGGGCCTGGTGCAGGCTGCCGTGCTCTGGTCGCTTGGCTGGCCGGAATGGGCGCTGATGCAGGCGACACTCGCCTGGATGCTGGCGGTCACCGCCGGGCTGCTGACAACGCGGGCAATCAGCAATTACGTGCTGCAGTGGCCCACCATCCAGCAGCGGCTGACCCGCAAGATCGCCATCATCGGTCATGATGCGAATGCGTTCCGAATTGCCGGGTTGTTTGCCGCCGATTCGCAGAAGGGCATCATCGTCGCTGGGGTTTTTTCCGACGTTGGCGCGGCGCCCGTCGACGGGGTTCCGGTTGACGGCACGATCGCCGCGTTGATCCGTCTCAGCCAGGAAATCGACCTGCACGGCATCATCATCGCCTTGCCGCCCTCGCCCGGCAACCGCCGGCAGATCGCCCGCCTCAGCTGGCAACTGCGCAGCGTGCTCGCGAATGTTTTCGTCATGCCCTACATGGTGCAGGACCACGATGCGATGCTGCCGATGCAGCCATTCGGCGGCGTGCCGGTTCTGGTTCTGCAGCGCCGCCCGCTGGATGAGTGGCAGACGATCGTCAAGAAAATCGTCGATATGACGATCGGCCTGGTCGCGTTCCTGGCGTTCATGCCGTTATTCCTGGCCGTTGCCATCGCGATCAAACTCGATTCGCCAGGTCCGGTTCTGTTCCGCCAGCCGCGCGGCGGTTTCAACAGCCGTCAGTTCACGGTGTACAAATTCCGCTCGATGCACACGGGCAAGATGGATCTTCTGGCGACGAAACAAACCAGCCGCGGCGATCCGCGCGTCACCCGTGTCGGCAAATGGCTGCGCCGGCTCAGCATCGATGAAATCCCGCAGCTTCTGAACGTGCTGCGCGGCGAGATGTCGCTGGTGGGCCCAAGGCCGCACGCGCCGCAGACCAGGGTCGAGGGCGAGCTTTTGAACGATGTCATCGGCGAATACGTTGTCCGGTTTCAGGTAAAACCCGGCATTACCGGCTGGGCGCAGGTGAATGGTGCCCGCGGCGCGCTGGTCACTACCGAGGATTTGCGCCGGCGTGTCGCCTATGATCTTGAATATATGCAACGCTGGTCGGCCTGGTTTGATATCAAGATCATGGCTCTGACGGTGATCCGGGAAGTGGTGAGCCGACATGCCTTTTGAATCCGTCAGCCCGCCGCCAGCCTCCGAAATGATCGAGGTGATGGGCCTGCAACTGAATAATCTGCATCGCGACGTGATTGCCGAACGCGTCGCCGAGGCGGCGCTGGCGAAACGCAAGATGCTGGTGGTCAATGCCAATGCCAGCCTGATCGTTCTGGCGCAAAGCAATCGCTGGCTGGGCAGGATGTTCGCGAAGGCCGATATCGCGTTCTGCGACGGCGCCGGCGTGCAGTTGGCAATCCGCTTGCTCACCGGCCGGTCAGCGCACCGGACGACGCCGCCCGAATGGATTGGGCCGGTGCTGGAGGCGGTTGGCGACAGGGGCTCGGTGTTCTGGCTCGGCGGCAATGCCGGCGTAGTGGAGGAAGCGGCGCGGCGCTACGAGGCGCGGTACGGCGTGCGCACCGCCGGCACGCAGCACGGGTTTTTTGACATGTCGAAGAATTCACCCGGCACGCTGGCGCTGGTGGCGCGGATCAACCGTTTGAAGCCGTCCATCCTGCTGGTGAATATGGGAATGCCCCGGCAGGAGCGCTGGCTTTGGGAAAACTGGAGCCGGCTGGACCCTGTTGTGGCGATCACCGCCGGGGCGCTGGTGGATCATGCGGCCGGGCGCGTGCACCGGCCGCCGCGCTGGGTCGCCAATTTCGGAATCGAATGGCTGGTGCGGCTGGTGCGCGAGCCGCGTCGGCTGTGGCGGCGCTATCTGCTTGGGCTGCCCATCTTCGGCGCTTATGTGCTGCGCTATGCGGTGAGCGGTCCGAAGAGTCTTGATAAATGATCGGTAATTTTGCAGATGAAATCTGCGGTTGTCCAGGCCTGCCAACTTTGCGGCCGCGAGAATCCGGTTGGTAAATGCCAACGGTAACTCTTATGTGCGCAGCAGGGAATCCTGACTGGGACGGATTGTCGCCGCGCGTGACGTGCTGCTCCAACCCAAGGAACACCGTGATCCAATCACCATGAGAAAAGCCACCCTGCCGATCCGGCATCACGTGATCGCGGCGCATGACGGCGGGTTCGCGGTCAAGCAGGCGTTGCGCGTCTGGCGCCGCCATCTCAAGCTCTTTTTCGCCTGCTTCTTCGCGGTGCTGCTCGTGGGGCTGGTGGTGCTGCTGATGCTGAAGCCCAGCTACACGGCGACTGCCTTCGTGGCGATCGCGCCGCAGGCGACCGACCCGCTGGCGCCGCCCGGGCCGCCGCAGGCGGTGACCGCGGAAGATGATGATCTACCCTCCACCGACGCCTCGGTGATGATGTCCCGTGACGTCGCCGGCGCCGTGCTGGCGCAAATTCCACCGCTGCCCGGAACCGGCGGCGATTTTTCCTCCGGCCGGCTGATCTGTGATCTCACCTTCGGAATGCGGTGCCCGCCCGGCGGGCCGGACAGCGCGATGGCGAAACAGCAACGCGCAATCGACGCTTTTTTGAAGAACCTGGTGGTCACGCCGGAATTGCATTCGAGCGTGATCGATGTCGCGGTGACGGCCACGACCGGGCCGCGCGCGGCGGCAATGGCGGATGCCGTGGTTGTCAATTACCAGCGGCTTGACCTGGCGCAACAGACCGCCGGCGCGAACAACGTCGCGGCCTGGCTGGATATGCGGACGGGGCAGTTGCGGCAGCGCTGGCTGGACGCGGTGAACACCGCCGACGCTTTCAGCGTCAGCCACGGGCTGACCAATGCCGGCGATGAGACCACGCAGGACCCGCTGGTGGACCGCCAAGTTGCCGATATGGCGGCCAGCCTGGGGGCGGCGCAGGCGCGCCTCGCGGCCGCGCAGGCGCAGGCGGACGCGCTGCGAGAGGCCTCCGCCCAAGGCGACGCGGCGGCCCTGCTGGCCCTGCCGCAGCAGCCGATTCTTGTCGCCGCGGCCAGTAATTTGATGCAGTTGCAGAGTACCCGCGGCCAGGTGGCGGCGGAGTTTGGCCCGGACTATCCGAAGATCAAGGCGCTGGACCGGCAGATTGCCGCGACGCAGGCGATTTTGGGCGGCCAGACCACGGCGGCGCTGGGCTCCATCGGCGCCACGCTGGTCGCCGCCAAGGCCGAGGTGGCGCAGTTGACAGGCACGCTCAACAGCTTGCGCGGGCAGGCGAGCGCGCAGAGTGCGGCGCAGGCGCAATTCGTCAGCCTCAACGCCGAGGCCGCCAGCGAGCGCACTGTGTATGAGACGTTCCTTGAACATTCCAACGATCTGGTGAACCGCGCCGCGCTGCTGGTGCCGCCGGTGGTTTTTGTTTCGCACGCCTGGGCGCCTGGCGCGCCGACCTTCCCGAACAGGAAAAAGCTGGGCCTGGCGGTGCTGGTTCTGGCTCTGGTTGCCGGCCTTGCTGCCGTGTTCACGAAAGATTTCTTTGCCGAAGGTTTCGAGGAAGCGGATGATCTGCGGGCCAATGTGCCGCTGCCGCTGCTGGCGACCATCCCGGTAGTCGCCGGCGGCAAATCAATCGCCCGCTATGTGCTGGACGCGCCCTTTTCGCGCGCCAGCGACGCGATGCGCGGCCTTGCCGCCACCCTGTCGCTGCTGGCGGAACAGAAAGGCGGGGCGCGCTGCGTGCTGGTGGCCTCGGCGGGGGCGTTGGAGGGCAAGAGCACGCTGGCGGTCTGGCTGGCCCTGACCGTGCGCCAGGGCGGGCAGGCGGTGCTGGTGATTGACGGTGACCACCGCCGAGGCCTGCTGATGCAGCCGAAAAACATGCCGGCGAAACGCGGCCTGACGGATTTGCTGGTTGGAAGTGCCGCGCCGGAAGACGTCATCCAGTCCGATGAGGTGACAAAACTGGATTTCATTGCCGCCGGCGACGCCATGTCCGGCCCGTTCGGCGCCGAGGAGATTGCCCGCCTGCGCACCGCCATCGGCGTGCTGAAACGCTCGTACAGCCTGATCGTCATCGACAGCCCGCCTCTGCTGGCGATGAGCGATGGTCTGGTGCTCGGCAATGTCGCGGACCAGACCGTGTTTGTCTGCCGCTGGCAGCAGACATCGCGCAAGGCCGTC
>Ga0116227_10016081_pt1 | contig 10873 bp, 8 predicted proteins | sample S1TSphgellanicum_FD_89693 | JGI IMG/M metagenome (GOLD analysis project Ga0116227, IMG submission 89693) | Host-associated microbial communities from peat moss isolated from Minnesota, USA - S1T2_Fb - Sphagnum magellanicum MG | ecosystem: Host-associated > Plants > Peat moss > Unclassified...
CTTTACTGTCTCTTTTCTCTCCCTTTCTAAGGAGCTCTAGAGAAGAAAAGAACCTAACTAACTTCTCTTCTTTTTCTGCCCTCGTCGCCTTCTCCCCCTCGCCTCTTCCACAACAAACCCAATGTTCTGTTTGGTACCCAAGCGCAAAGCAAAAAACCAGAGGAAGGAGAGGCTCCGACCTCTCCTCTTTCCTGAAGAAAACCCGTTCGTCCGTCCGTCCGAGCCGGTTCCGCCATAGAAAATGCTAGCCGGTGGTCAGTTATAGGCCGGGCCGGTTCTGTCGTAGAAAACGCAAGCAGAACGCCCAGTCACCCAACCACGGACTTAGTGAATTTATATATAAGATATGTTTGTAGAAATCTATTCAATTCCTGTGAAGAATTGGCCAAAAACTACCCCAAAACCAACGCAACCTAGCCTAGATTTTGTTTGGCAAATGAATATGTTTAGGGTGAAGATATCCGTAAAGTGACCCTGAGTTTCACACGGTGGTTGGCTTCGTATTTCTTTTTCCACCTTGAGTTCGGCAGATCAGTAAAGTGACCCTGAGTTTGAGAATTTTTGGAAAACACAGGGTGAAAAAGGATTTGACTACGTTGACTGTCCAAAATTGGGCAGTCCAACTTTTGGATGGTCAATTAATTGACCATTGGGGGAGGGAGGACCTGGGGGTGGCAGGGTTATTTCGTGCACTCATAGGCTAGGGGGGAGGGGGCACGGATTTTTTTCAAAAAAACATTGGGGCTGTTTTGGGCGGGAGGGGGGTTTCAATTGGAAGCAAGGTTTTTTATTGCAAAAATTTCGCCCAATAATGACCCAAAGATTAACCCCTTGACCCTTTCAAAGGGTTTCTTTATGCAAAAAATTCAATAACTTCAATAGAAAAATAGAAGAAAGAGGGGAAGTTCCTCACATTTCAACTATCTCTTCCTTCAACACAATTCTAAAAAGGTGCATTTTCAAAAAACATCACCCAATGCTTCCCCAAATGAATACACCCAAAAACTTGCATCATTAGAAAACATCACCAAAGCTCAAGTGAAAAATAAAGAACATTGGAATAACCTGCACCTTCAAAGACATCACTACATTCAAAAAATAAACAAGTGCTAACAATCTACATTTTCAAAAAAATCAAAAGTCAAAAATGAAAACCAAATGTGCAACCTACATTTTCACAATTTACATCACTTCCAAAAGTAAATACCCTAATGCAAGTAGAGTTGCATCTTCAAAACACATCACCCAAAATTATATAACCATAAATTCAAAAGCTTGATCTAGATGTTTTTAAAACATTGACATTATAATCCAAAACAAGAACCACCAATATGTTGCATTTTAATAAAAAATCACCATGTAGTCATAAGTAAAGACCACATTGAACAATTTATATTTCCAAAAAAAATCACTAGAGTCAAAATTAAAAACCACATGTCAAGAACCTCTAATTTCAAAAGACATCACCACAAGCTTCAAAACCCATGAATAAGTTGATCTATGATAATCCTTCAACTACATCACAAAATAAAAACAATGATTAGAAGGGCCAGGTGATGTCTGGAGGAGTTGGGAAGGATTTTTTTGTGGTTGGTTTAGGGATCATCACCTATGGCAGTTTGGATACCTATCTATTTAAGTGGCCTTTTAGGTTAGGGATATATAAACCCAAATGATTATTAATTATCCTTTTTTTTTTTGCAAGTGTCATTCTAAAGAGACTCTCTTGAACCATAAGAAGGTTTTGTTTGGGTTTAGGGTTTCAATTTTATTTTTTTGAGGACCCTATTTCACTCCCGCTCCCAATTTGTTAGTTATGGAGTTTGTTACGCCTAGTCTTGAATCAAGCTCCTCAAATAGTGATGAGGAGCTCCTTGATGAGATTGATGTGGGACATCAAATTGCGTTGCAAGCCACAATCTCATGTGTCAACACTTGGGAGTTCTTCACACCAATAGAGTTAGAGGAGGATGGCGGGCAATCTATGGACTCTAACATAGGCATGTGAGACGTCTTGGTTTCCATGTAGGCCACATCAAATTTGTTCAAAACCTTGACAATTTCAATTTGACTCGAAAGAAGAGTTGGCACAACTTGTGACCCCCACCACAATTGGTCATGTGAAGTCCACTAGGGAACCACACCACATTTTTGGGTGATTGTTCCAGTTGACTTTGGAATAACACTTGCTCAACTTCATATTATATATGAAGCATGATAATGTCACCAAATATGATGCATTCCTACGAAATTGGAATAAGAATGCAATGAATGATGATGGCATCTTTATTGAATCTTGCATTAATTTCGCCATTACCAGTGAAATCCAGTGGCCCATTATTGAAGACAGATTTTGGCTACACAGTTTCCATAGTAAGGTTGCATCTAATTTATTGATGGTACTTTCACCAAAATTCGTAAGCCCTGGAACAATCTAACTCATTAGAGTTGGTTCAATGGGTGAAAGAAAATGTATTGCATGAACAACACAATGGTGGTGAACCACCATGGGTTGTTCATATATTTGGACCTCAAGTACCCCAGGTCATTTCATGACGTCAATATCTTGCAACAGTCAAATACCCACAAGAGTTGACATCAACACTTTGTTCACACAAACAAATATTTTGAGTACTTGTTAAGCAACTTGGGTAAATGGGCAAAGATATGTTCATGATGTGATGCATTCAGAGGCACAAATTGGCACCTGGAACTAACTTTGATGTAATTATAGCTTATAACAAAATGCATGCAATCATTTTTTTTAAAACCACCATCTCATTTCACTTGAATTTAATAGGGTTTAAGACTTTTAGGGTTAAGGCTCACATTTTAGGATTCTTGGTTTTTTTTTTAAGTTAGGGTTTGGATTTAGGTTTTAATGTTTAAGTTTAAAGTTTTGAAGTTAACGTTTGAGGTTTAAGATTAGGTTTTAAAGTTAAGTTTTAGGGGTTAGGGTTTAGGTTAGGCTTGGGATTAAGCTTTAAATTTAGGTTTAGGTTTTAAGGTTATGTTTAGGGTTTAAGGGTTAAGGTAAAGGTTAGGATTTAAAGTGTTTACGGTTTGAGTTTAGGTCTTCAAATCAAGTTCTTGGGTTTTGGGTTTAGAATCAAATTTTAAGGTTAAGTTTTACGATTTAGTTTAGGGGTTAGGGTTTAGGTTAGGATTAGGATTTTAATTTTAGTTTAGGCTTTAAGGTTATGTTTTAGGGTTTACGATTAAGGTTATGATAAAGGGTAAAGGATTTAGGGTTTACTATTTGGGTTTAAGTATAAGGGTTGAGTTCTTGGGTTTTGGGTTTAAATTTAAGTTTTAAAGTTAAATTTTAGATTTAAATTTTAGGTTTAAGTTTCATCCTTAAATTTTTGGTTAAGTTTAAAGGATAAGTTTTAACTTTAACTTTTTATGGTTAATTTTTATTTTTTTAATTTTAAATCAAATTTTAATCTGATTTATATTTAGGGTTTAGAGATTTAGGGTTTCAAAAATATGGTCTATAATTAGGGTTTCAAATATGGCTAGATGAATTATCTTGAAAATCCAAGGTTTCAAATTTAGGGTTGCAGAAGTTAAGGTTTGGAATTTAATGTTTGATGTTTAGGGATTTTTAAAAATTAGGGTTTCATATTAAGGTTTTAAAAAAAATTTGTTCCATACTAGGGTTTCAAAACTCTAGGGTTTCAAAACTTTTGTGTTTAGGTTTCAAAAACCAAATCCAATTAAATTTTTCGAAGTGTTTTCAAATTAAGGTTGAATGGAGTATTCAAGACTTAAAGTCCAAACAGAGAAGCCTAATGAAAATATTCGATTCAACAAAACAAAAATATAATCACCTTTTCAGGGCAACAACACTATTAACAAACTTCCTACATAGGCATCGCCAAGACTTCACATTTGAAATCATTGGTGAACACTAAAGCAATCCAATAAAAACATGGGTGGGATGGCGATTACTAATCACAAGTCTAACAATTCTTTGACCTTAACCTTAAACTACTCATCCATAATGACACCACATTTTCAAGCTACCCTTAAGTTCCGTATTTTAACTTTTTTTTTCTTTATTAATATCCACCTTTGCTCTTAACAGGACTTCTTGATCCTCCACATTGGTTTTTAAATTGTCGACAATAGTGGCTAAGTTTTTTTATTGGGATTGTAGCATTTTAAATTTGGTCATGGGGCATTCAAGAATTTGAATATGGGGGTGTAACAAATGTTGATGATGACCCAAGTGTTTCATCAGACATAAGGTTACGGTTATCGTAGAACTTAGAGAGGATTGAGAAGAAGGGCTTGATGTGCCTTCTAGCATTGATTGACACCTTTTCAACACATTCCTTGTTTAATGCTTATCGATTGTCTTGAGTTGTGCTAGAATTTGATCAGATTGTAAGGAAACCCTCTCCATGCCATGTTCATTTGATGTGTTGACCTTCAATTCCTTCAAGCACTATTGTAACCTATTTTTCAAACTTTCAGGATGAAATTCAAAATCTAGGAATTACTTTTTATAGTCCTAATACACAACTTTCCAAACATGACTAAGTATAAGTTGTGTCACATTGTTCTTATCCCAATTATACATGAAATGGTGGTTATATGATGTGGCCATAGAACTTAGGTGCATAAAATCCACAATGCACCTTGGGTTTTTATCTTTCCAAGGTGTTTTTGTGGGCTTCTTATAGCCTACCAATTCAAGTTCATTTTCTTGTGTTTCAAAATAAAAACCTCCCATACCTACAATAAGCATCAAAGGTTCTTTTCAAGAATTAGAATTTTGAAACTAGTGGTTTAAATCTAAGACTAAAGTTTTTTTTCAAAATTTGGAATTGGATAACATTAGTTTGGAACTAAAACCATAAGTTTTGGAAAATGATAGAATTAATAGATAAACAAATTAACAAATAAGATTGGTTACATATAATCATGAGAGGTTGGGAGAGCTAGGAGTTTGGTAATGAAAAAAAGAAAGAGTTTCATTGAGAGATAGGGTTTCAATAGAATAAAAAATTTGATGATCATACCTATAGAGAAAAAAAATGTGAACCTCAGGTACAGAAAAAATGAATTTGAAGACTAAAGTAAAGAGAAAACCAAGCTTTTGACAAATAGAGAATGTGCGAATCATTGACAATGGGACTCAATAGACATACATATAGGGTCTACTGGTTAAAAGGGAAAGGGAAAGTGATTCGCTTTGAGAGAATGTGTAGGATTTTGATAGAAAGGCCAAAAAGAATTTAATTTCATGGAAAGTTAACTTTTTTTAGGAGTTTTGCAAGTGCAATAAACATAACTAAATAACATTCGAGTAGAGTTTATAATGCATATAACATAATTTCCTTCCCCAATTCAAATAGTGGGATTTGTTGAACTAAAACTTTTGTATTACAAACAACGACAAGAGCTTCAATCAAGGCTCCTAATCCCCATGTGTAGTGCAAATCAAGGACATTGTCTATTAATCAAAAATGTAGAAAAAGTGTGTGAAAAAGAAATTTTGATAGGTTAGAAAGAGTGAAAAAGATGGTAGTGAGACTAAGTTTGATTACAAATAGAGTATACTTATCAAAAATGTAAAAAGAAAGTGAGAGAGATCTTGATAAACTTGAAAGATATTGAGAAAGAAGGATTAGATGGTGTGAGTGGGTTTGATTAAATATAGAGTTTGTTGGTCAAAAATGCAAAGAAAAAGGTGTGAAAGAAAAATAGAAGGATTAAACTAAATGTGAGTGGGATGATTAGATACATAATCAATTGATTAGATGTTTAAAGAGATTATGAAAGAGAGAAGGATTTTAGCAAAATTGAAAATGAGAGCGAAACCTTAGGCAATGTGAGTGGGAATGATTAACCAAAAAGTTTGTTGAACAAAGGTCAAGAAAGAAAGTGAGAGATAGAGGGATCTAATAGGTTTTTGAAAAAAAAGGGGTGAAAGATTATAACATAATTGAAAGAGTGAAAGTGAGAGATTCCGACAAGTTTGAGAGAGTGTGAAAGGTTAGGATAGGCTAAATGTGAATGGGAGTGATCAGATCAATAGTAAACTAATTAGAGGTTTAAAGAATGTGTGTGAGATTGTCAAGATTCTGACAGGTTTAAAAGAATGAAAGAGAAACTTGAGGCGATGTCGGTGGCAAGGATTAATAGATAGTAAATCTATTGAATGTAGGTCCAGAAAACGCGTGAAGGAAAAAGGGATTTTGACAAACTAGGGGAAAAAAAGGATGAAATTATGACATAATTGAAAAAATGAGAAAGAGTGAAAGATTCCAACAAATTTGAGATAGAGTGGGAGGTTAGGATTAGGCTAAGTGTGAGTGGGATTGATTAGACAAATAGTTAGCTAACTAGAGGTTTAAAGTGAAAGAACGAAAGAGTAGAAATTTTAACAAGTTTCAAAGAATGTGAAAGATAAGCATGAGGTGGTGTGAGTGGGAAGGATCAGTTGATAGAAAGTCTACTAAATGTAGGTCCAGGGAGAAAATGAGACAGAAGGATTTTGACAAACTAGATAAAGAAATGATGAAATTCTAACATAATTCAAAAAATGAAATAGAGATTTCAATAGATTTGACATAAAATGAAAGGTTAGGATTAGGCTAAATGTGAGTGGGATTGATTAGATAGGTAGTCAGTTGATCATAGGTTTAGAGAATGTGTGTGTGAGAGAGTCAAGGTTCTAACAAGTTTCAAAAAGTGTGAGATAAAAGCCTGAGGTGGTGTGAATGGGAAGGATTAATTAATAGAGAGTTTGCTAAATGTCGGTCCATAGAGAGATGTATATCTTTTTTAGTCATTTACTTTGACCTTTTGTGATTTCATTAAAGTTTATTAACTTTGAGGGAAAAGAATTGATCATTTGTCCAACGGTTTCAGAAATCATTTGCTAAGTTTGTCCTCACTTTATGTCTTGCATTTAGTAAGTTGCCACTAGGCCAGTATGTTGTCCCAAGTTTAGCATACCATCTGGTTACAATTTTTAAGATTTATTTTTTATTTCTATGTAAAATGATTTTAACATAAACATTTTTTTTCTTACAAAACCCAAGCATGACCCTGCCTTAGACTATGCTTCAAGCAAGGAAACTTCAATAATATCTTATGTCTTCAGTAAAAAAAATTCAAAACTTGTTGTTGACACTAAAATAGTGTTATTTAGTTACTCCATAAGCAATTTTCAAGTTGCCTACATCCATTCAAGGTCTTTCTAACAATAACATTTTTTCTTTTTTACAAATTTATCCATGTTGGCATTAAGGGTTAGTCCCTTAATTACAAATGTTACAATTATTTCTTGAAGTATGTTAAAGTATATTGCAAATGAATCCTACCTCACCTTGCCCCATCCCACTAGAACCACAAACATTTTGTTAGTGGGAAAATGAGGGAAACTAAGTTTCTTAAGTAACCACAACTTGCTATTGATGTCACACAAGATGCAAAAATAGACCCAATTTTTTTTACAAGTCTGTATGGAATAAATGTTCAAACTATAATACTACTCCAAAGAAAAACCATTGATTTTTGCTGCAGTACCCTTTCGACATACCTTTTTTGAAGTTGCCATAGCTACACAACAAAACAACTACACCTTCACTTTATCCTTGAACTTACGCAATTGTATGTTGGACTATTCTTTCCTTTTAGTGCCTTGCAACTCGTGCTTTGCAACCTACTTGTGCACTATGCTATCTAACACCAATTTTTGGAAAGACAAAACTTCACTAGTAGGCAATTTGCATATTGTTCTTCGGAGAGTTCTACCTCACCTATGCTTTCAAAGCATTTTTTGTTCCTTTTTTTCTTGAGCCTTGTGGTAGTAATAAAATCAATATCTACCCTTATTTTATTTGTCCATAATTTTTTTGGAAAGATTACGGTGTTGTTGTTTTGTTCAAATTATATAATACATACGTTTGGTTTTTCAAATCCAGCCATTTCCCTATTTCTCTCTTCCCAAAATTTATTACCTCATGCCACCACTCTTAAGTTTTATCTTGAATATTTAGTAGTCATTGTTTTGAGTTTCTGGTCATCCAAGTCTAGATTGGCTAGATCAATTTTGATGGACCATGAGTGGATGAATTTTTTTTCATTTCACTAATTCTATATGTTCTTTTTGGGCATCAACATATCCAACCCTTTAAGGTGTTTGTCTTGATGGGTAGTCACCAAATTCTTTTGTTTTTGAAATATGAGGCCCATGGTTCCATTTTATGTTTATTTTTCTCTTTCTCATGTATAATTTTTATTAGGTGTATGGGTAGCCCATTAAATGTTTGTATTTTTAAACATTCAATGAAAAGATCATTTAATGTGATCTTTTGAAAGATATAAATAAAATATTATGCTGGACATATGATGTGTGCATATATGTGTACACTATATGTTTAATATTTCATAATGTATTTTTTGGGCCTTTATAAATACCATTTGGTATATATTGTCAAGTGTATCCATTCCTTTGTTAAAAATGGAATTTTATGCTCTGTTGTTGGCCATGTTTTGAAACACACACACATTTTGACATTTGAGAGAGTGGGAAAGAGATTCTTGTTGGTTAGAAAGATAGAAAGACAATAAACTTAAAGATACAAATTTCAAATAGAATGATAAATCTTACAACTTGAATTAAAAGCAAATTTTGGCATTTAATCCAAGGTTACAAAAATTACGGGTGGAATACATCATGGGTCTATCGTCGGGTTGGTGGGATATGTGTGCTATTGCACATGCTATTTTCGGAAGGATTGCCTTGGGGTATGATTAGTGGCTACATGTTGGAAATAAGATTTATGATTAAGTTTAACTACCTCCAATGTGTTCCAAAGAACACTCTCATCCACAATGAGAAACCAAGGTTTGTTTATTTGATGAAGCTGCTACAACATTGATGGGGTCAATGGCAAATGAGTGAAAATGTGTGCAACTATTATGAAATCTCGGAGAGGAGGCAACAATGTACACTTTGTTTTTAAGCATGTTTCCCAACCTATGTGTACCCAAAACCTCATCCCTATCTATTGTGACCATGGCTTTAAAAGGCTGACCTTAACCTAGCAGGTGAGTTGCAAGTTGCGGCAAATGAGACTTGCATGACTATTGACGATGTTGCAAAACCTCCTTCCATTGACATTCTTCTTGCATGACAACTTTCTATCAACACTCCTCTTGCACGACGATGTTCCTTTTGCACAAGGACAATGGTGAATGATGTGCAAGTAGGCCTTCAGGGGCTTTCAACTCTTCTTGTTGTTCCAACCTCCCATTAACTCAAAAATTCTACACCTAACCCACTCATTCAGGACCTTCAAATGCTCATTCAAAAACTTTACACTTCACACTTGCAATTTAAACCCTTGCACTCGTAGCTTGAAGCATTTTTCAATTGTAGTAGTCGTCAAGATGAAGTTGCTACTCTATCAAGGCGCACGGGAAATGAGGACCTTATTGTCAAAGCGCACGAGAATGAAACTAATAAAATGGGTGAAACTTGGGGAAGCATCAAAATTGATTCATTTTCGAATTTCACCCTGTATTTTTTTCCTTTGTTTTGGGCTCACCTGGTGTTTTTGATTGCGCCTTGAGTTTTTGCCAAACACAAGGTGAGAACCTTGACTTTTCATGACTTTACAAATAGCTTTATTGATTCCTTTTAATCTTCAGCTATTTGTGTTCGCCCATTGTGGGGATCATCTTAGAGCAGCCTTGTTTCCCACTGGCCATAAATAGCCAAATAGCCAAATAGCCAAATTAGATATCAAAAGTGCTAAGATCAAGTGCCTTTCCAGATTTTCAATAGCCATAATTTGACCAAAATTTAAGAAAAAAATGCCAAATTTGTATACATGGTTCAAGTAGGTTGCCAAAATTATAGAGGGATTTTTTTAATTTTTACTTTCATATTTAGCTTGTAGCCAAATATGTCTAAATCTTCCAATGATCCCCACTTTGGCTACTTCATAAAATTGACAAGAAATACTTTGTGTCAGAGTGAAAGCCTGAACCATAGAACTTTGCTATATTGATTACCAATTTGCCAGTCCGAACTATTTTTCGGGGGCACAAGGATAACTCGTGATGAGCCCACACAAACTTTCCATACCTGTACTATTGCAGTGCTCCTTGGAATTGGGGAACGTGCCCACCTTCAAAGAACTAGTTAAATACACCTCGAAGACATTACAAGCTAGTTATTTCCGATCTTAGCTCAGTTGGTAGAGCGGAGGACTGTAGAGTTGCAGTGATCCTTAGGTCGCTGGTTCGAATCCGGCAGATCGGAATTTTGGTTTTTTTTCGCCCGTCTGGAAACAGTTATGGAAGGCTTGAGAGCATGAAAAAGTTTCATGCTGCCAATGAGAAGGCTCAGCATGCAATCGTGAGGGGTCCAGTGTTTTTGGTGTTGGGGAGCTGAGGGAGTGAAAAAGGGATATTTTTGCCTTTTTCTTTGTTCCCATGTGGTTCCCCAAGGTGTTCCTAATAGCATCTCAGTTTTGTCCCATTGGCTGCATGAAACTTTCTATTTCCAAAACTGTTGGGCACCATATGTGGCCTGGATTAAGACCCCCATTAGAATCTGGGGGTACTTATTTATTGAACTAACTATTTCCCCAGAGTTCATGCCTCTGCATTAGCCTAGGCCAAAATTGGTGAAGAGCACATGTCGGCATAGAAATTCTTGGTAGCCAATGAAGGTGAGCCAGCACACACCCAAAAGCGTCAAGTCTTTTTTCTTTTGGGGAGGGTGAGAGGCAAAGAAAGGCAACCAAAAAAAAAAAAAAGTATTGTCCAAAAAAAGAAAGGAAAAAAAAAAAATGAAAAAAACATGAAAAAACACTAGAATATATAAAAAATAAAAATGAAA
>Ga0116227_10016082_pt1 | contig 10872 bp, 7 predicted proteins | sample S1TSphgellanicum_FD_89693 | JGI IMG/M metagenome (GOLD analysis project Ga0116227, IMG submission 89693) | Host-associated microbial communities from peat moss isolated from Minnesota, USA - S1T2_Fb - Sphagnum magellanicum MG | ecosystem: Host-associated > Plants > Peat moss > Unclassified...
CGTCTGTGGCTACGTCCATTCTGCAAAAACCTATTGATTGTGTGGAAGAAAGAAAGAAACACCAAGACCCTCACAAGAGAAGTGGTGGTTGGTGAGTGCAGAAGGGGGTTGACGTTGCAGGTGAGAACTTGGGGGAGAAGATTGATCTTCTTTCTTTCTTTCTTTCTTTCTTTCTTTTTATTAGAGTTTTGTTTTCTGGGAAGCTCATTGTAGCTAGCTTGCTAGCTAGCTAGTTTCTTTTTTAATTGTTGGGGGGAAGTGAAAGTGTGCAGAGTTGGACTCGACAGTAATAAGAAGGGGGAGTGGAGAAGTACTGGAAGTGCTCATCTGCTGTGCTTTGCTTTTTGCTTAGTTGGTGTTGCAGGTCTAAAGCGGAGCTGGAAGGAGGAGAGTGCAGTGCTGCAGAATAGTTATTATATACTGGGTGTTTTTTTTTTTCGGTGTGTGGTCGAAGAAGAAGAAGAAAGAGACTTGAGTAAATCTTGTTAGATCGAACAACAAACAACAACAACAGCAACAACGTGGACTGGTAGCTGCACAAGTGCACATGGAGTAGTCTTCTTCATTCATGCTTGTGGGGAGGAAGGAAAGAAGAGTGGAGAAAGACTAGGGTGGTGGTGGTGGTGAAGCAAGAAGAAGAAGAAGAAGAAGAAGAAGGGGCAGTGCCTCTTATGCATGCATCATCAGCTGAGCAGTAGTAGTAGCAAGCAAAGGTTTCAGCAGCAGCAACAGCAATGTCGTCGTCGTCGTCGTCGTAGTCATGATGGGTTGTTAGCATAAAGAAGAAAAGAAAGAGTATAGCTCACTTGATGGACTTGCAGCAGAGAGGACGAAGAAAAAGAAGAAGAAGAAGAAATCATCAGCATCATCCCTGAGATATAGATTACACAGCAACAGCAGCTTCCAGCACTTGGTTTCTTCCAGATCTGAAACTCCCCCGCAGTTTGAAGACCAGACATAGACACAGTCATATAGAGACAGAGAGACAGAAGAAGAAGAAGAAGAAGAAGAAGAAGAAGTTCGAGTGGTGTTGGAGGTAATGCTGGGGGAGTTTGGGGCTGTTGCTCTTTCTTCGCTTTCTCAGGCCTGGACAGCACGCTGGGCTGCTGGTAAGTACAAGATGCCTTCATACCCACAAGCATATGCGGAAGCGCTCTACTGCACCAAAAACTCTGAGCCATTATTCGACGTGGTGGAGAACTGCAGGCAAGATGGGCGAGAAACACAAACCGTAGTATCGGACTTGGATGGAACTTTGTTGAGATCACGAAGCTCCTTCCCTTACTTCATGCTCATCGCATTGGAAGCAGGGAGCCCCTTGAGAGCACTTGTGTTGCTGCTGTTGTCGCCAATGGTATGGCTTGTGTACAACTTCGTTTCCGAGTCGGTAGGGATCAAGATGCTCATCTTCTTCTCGTTTGCGGGCTTGCGCTTGTCGGCCATCGAGTCGGCTGCTCGTGGGGTGTTGCCCAAGTTCTACTTGGAAGATATGCACTCCGTCAGTTACCGTTTGTTCATCGCTTGTGGCAGACGGTACGTTGTGACTGCCAATCCTCGTATCATGGTGGAGCCTTTCCTCAAAGAGTATCTGGATGTGGGAGCCGTCATGGGGACGGAGATTCAAGCTACCAGTGGTGGTTATGCTACTGGTTTTGTCGCTTCCTCTTCTTCTGGCGTGCTTGTGGGTATGAACAAACGCTCCGCTGTGAAGAATTTCTTTGCAAATGAGACTCCGGATATTGGGTTGGGAGATCGTGAGAGTGATTACCCTTTCATGTCCGTCTGCAAAGTAAGTCAGTCTCTCTCTCTTTCTTCCCTTTCATTCTTTCTTCTTCACTGCCCATCTCTCCATCATCTCTCTCTGCACAGATTTGTCATCTTGAAAACATACCCAGAAGCCATTACCGTCATCTCTCTCTGCACAGATTTATCATCTTGAAAGGATACCCAGCAGCCATTTGCATCATCTCTCTCTGCACAGATTTGTTGTCTTGAGAAGAAACCCAAAACTCATCTCCATCATCTCTCTCTGCACAGATTTGTTGTCTTGAGAAGAAACCCAAAACTCATCTCCATCATCTCTCTCTGCACAGATTTGTTGTCTTGAGAAGAAACCCAAAACCTGTCTCCATCATCTATCTCTGCACAGATTTGTCATCTTGAAGAGAAACTCAAAAGCCATCTCCATCATCTCGCTCTGCACAGATTTGTCAGCTTGAGAAGAAACCCAAAACCCATCTCCATCATCTCTCTCTGCACAGATTTGTCATCTTGAAGAGAAACCCGAAAGCCATCTCCATCATCTCTGCACAGATTTGTAATCTTGAGAAGAAGCCCAAAAGAAAAAAAAGAACTCATAAAACATGGTTGCCATGACTTGTGATGACATGATCGTTCTTTTGTGCAGGAAGCGTATGTGGTGCCAAGCGATGAACCCACAGAGGCAGTTCCGAAGGAAGAATACTTGAAACCACTGATCTTTCATGATGGCAGGTTAGCACGTCGACCCACACCACTCATGTCACTGGTGATTCTTCTATGGATGCCCATAGGACTCACATTAGCAGTGATCCGGATCATTGTGGGTCTGCTCGTACCATTTCAGTGGGCACCTTTCATAGGCATTCTACTGGGTGTCACTATAACCATCAAAGGAACACCACCACCCACAACAAAAACTCCAACCAACACCAACAGTGGTCCTGGTGCTGGTCCTCGACGAGGAATACTGTTTGTTTGTTCACATCGGACACTTCTGGACCCAATTTTCTTGTCAGTTGCAGCAGGAAGAAGGATCCCAGCAGTGACATACAGCATTTCGCGAGTGTGCGAGATTCTTTCACCCATAAGAACAGTGAGACTGACGAGATGCAGAGACACGGATGCTTTTACCATGACGACGCTCTTGAAGGAAGGGGATCTTGCAGTCTGTCCTGAGGGTACCACCTGTCGAGAACCCTATCTTCTGAGATTCAGTTCTCTGTTTGCAGAGCTTGCAGAGCACATTGTGCCTGTGACCATGAACATCAAAATCCAGTTGTTTCATGGCACTACTGCCCGTGGTTGGAAGTGCTTGGATCCCGTCTTCTTCTTCATGAATCCTGCTCCCAGCTACCAAGTCTGCTTCCTGGAGCAGCTGCCCCCTGAGATGACTTGCTGTGCGGGTGGGAAAAGCAGCCATGAAGTCGCCAATTACATCCAGAAGGTGCTTGCGGATTCACTCGGGTTCCAATGTACCAACTTCACTCGCAAGGATAAGTACAAGACTTTGGTAGGTCATGATGGTTCTGTTCCTCTAAGCAAACATCATCAACGGAATAGAAGCATTGGTTGCTAGCTAGCTACCTGCTAACAACAACATCCAAACAACATCAGCCAACATCAGGCAGCCTTTTATTACATCTCATTTGCTCATTTGCAAAAACTTACGTTGACATCATAGCAGGCTTTATTACATCTAATTTGCAAAACCTTACGTTGATGTCATAGTAGAACTTCAGACTTTCTTACGTCTTCTAGTTTGCAAACACTTAAGGGTGACGTAGCAGAACTTCAGGCTTTATTACGTCTAATTTGCAAAAACTTACGTTGACAACATAGCAGAACTTCAGAACAGAAAGAAAGGAAGGAAGGAAGAAAGAAAGGTCTACTACTACCGATCAGAAAACTTGCAAGAACTTATGTCAACAGAGCAGAATTCAGAAAGTTTCTGAAGGAAAGAAAGCTCTACTACTGAAAAGAAGAAGAAGAAGAAGAAGAAGAGAGTGAGGAACTCCTATTTTTCATTTGTAGCGTTTTCCCCAATTTGATTTTAGAGAGAGACACACACATGGAAAAAAAAACATTTTACCAAACAAAGTCAAGCTGCTCATCCTCCTTTGCAAGCTTTTGGTTTTGTTTTGGACTGTAGTTTTCTCCAAATCTGATTGAAGTTTTGTTCCAATGATTTGGGGAAAACTCTGGGTCCATATGGGCATCATCATGACTGGCTTATTGGCTGCCCTACTCAAGGGAGAGGGGGAGGAAAGTGCGTGTGGAAATTCCTCAAAGGCTTCCAAATTTTGTGTCCAATAGTTTTGTGTCAGTTTTGGATTCATTTTGTCTCTCTCAAACTCCATCAGTGTGTTTTCATTTTGCACTACATTTTAGTGTGTAACTAGAAACTGTTGGGCAAGTTGAGCATTTGTGTGTTCAACCCATTATACTCTTAATGGTGTTCAAATTTGGGTCCATTGATCACTCGGTATTTTCCATGGCTGCCAGATTTTTATTTTGAGGCAAGAAGGGATGATGCTTTCATTGGGTTTTGAAATGGTATGAATAATTTACTCAAAGCCAGGGATTTGAGCATTGGGTTGAGGCAGATGCTCATCATTGGTTGAATCCATGGAAGAGACAATTAAGCAAATTAGGGTTTTTGAGTGGTTTGCAGTGACAATTCGTGTACTTATTAGAATGGTTTTAAATCATTGTTTGTTTGAGTTTGAATTCGCTATTTGGAACCCAATCCAAAACTTTAGAGTTTCTTCCTACGTAGTCAAACTCCATCAAACAGTTTGTTGATCTAAGAGATGTGTGAGAAACCTTACACCTATTAAGTAGTGATTCTTCTAGTTCTTAAGAATTTGTATGATGCTACTTAAGGTCACATTGAATCCAATTTTGCTGCCATTTGTGGGTTTCGTGTATAACTTAGTTAAGTTCTTTGTTGTATTGATGTATTTCCCCTAGTTGAACGGTATGGTCCTTGCATGGGTGAAATTTTGCATTGAACCTTTATAGTGTTCTTGGAAAGGCTTTCCCACGTTTTTAATATTCTTTTGTGATACTTGATTTTCATGTCAAGTTTTCAATGATCGCAATGTTTTTTCCTCCAAGGTTACAAGATTTGTTCACTTGTAAATTGCCCTTCTTGTGAGCTTGCAATTGCACAATATCAACTCCACAATTCAAAGATTGATACCTTTTAACACACCATTAGAAGCATTTGCCTTCTTGTATCCTAGCATTGCCAAATTGTAGTCTACCCTAATTGAACCACCTATTAGCAATAAGTAATTCAAAATCAAGTGCTTGATCAATATGTAAAACATTTTTTATGCCTAAACATCATTTTTTTCCCAAAGAAATGCTTGATTGTCCCAAAAATTGACAAGAGTGCTTAAAATGCATTACTTCAAATTCACACAATTTTCAAAAGGTGTGCATCGGTTCAACTATATCATCTCATTGTCCATCTCAATTCTAGTGTACATCTTTTTAATTTGAATGATGATTGCAATCAAGGACAATGAATCGTCCCTCTTGAACAAGTTTCCAAATGATGTTCATGCTTTCACATTACATTCCTATTAATGTAGACACATGAAACAATAGTCTTGGAAGTTGAACTCAAGTGAAATTTGCTCAAGCAACAACCAACATAGAAAAGGGAAGGGTTTAAAGTTTGGTTGGACCATGCGTAAAATCCTACTTAGTTTACTTATTTTACAATCTTCTTTGCCTAATATTATGAATGTCCTAAAAGGAATTCCTCATTACTAAAACAAACATCATGTAATATCATTCATTTTTGTTAATGATCATGTGCCTAAGTGCCACTTACTACATGGTTCAACTTTAGTATGGTATTGGACCACACACTAGTAAAATCAAAAAAATTCAAACATTTCAGCTAGTTTATCTATGTGTGTAATTTTATGGCAACAAATCCCTTCATACAAGAGACTTACGAAGGGTAGTGGCTATTGAACATGGAGAAATCTAGATTTTAAGACATTTTTGTAATATGTTTTTGTCTCAATCTTATTATGATCTCGAGAGTTTGGTATAACTATTACCAACATGCTATCATAAACAAGGTCCAATTTTTTTGTTTCAATGTCAAATATTTCTTGTCACATGGGAATGTAGTTTCATCTCTTCTTGTGATTGCTAGTTTTCACAATTAAATGGTTGAAAAGAGGACCTTGACATTATTTCTTTCGTCATCAAGTACAATGAAAATAGATTTTTCATTTTTTTGTATTTGAAGCCTTTCAACAATGCTATAAGTTTTGGGATGTACTTGTCATTTAAATAAACCATGTGTGGTTATTCGTGATGTATTATATTATTCTTGTTATTTTATTTAATTTTCATAAGTTTATCCTTTACACTTTTTGAAATGAAACTATTCAAATGATGTGTTATTAATGTTCAATTTATCAAGCATATTAATACATATTTTTTAGAACGTCAATATTTTGAATATGACCATGTGAAGCCTTTCAAAAATAACTTTTTTCTTACAACATGTTTGAATTGCTTGGAATCTACTTTTCTATATGCACAACAAATGCATTTTGTGTTTGTAACATAGTAAAACATGTTTTTAAAATATATTAAATATGCCATAGGAATCGATTTCAAAAATGAAAGTTCATGATTGTATTTAATGTTTGCTTTGTGGAATTTGGGACAACATTGCCATTTTATTTTTTTTTAAATGAAAGTAAATTTTTAAAAAATAAACACGTCTTCTTCTTCTTTTTTAATTCATGTCACACTACACACATTCACGTAGTTTAGACCTTAATTTTCAAGGAATGTCTCCTATTTTTTTAACCTCGAAAATAAACAACTTTATTCTTCTACATTCAAAGGATGTTTTTTTTTTTTTTTTGGACCTACTTTAGCATGCTTGCACCCTTCATGGAATATAAACTAAAACTTTCAAAAGAAGTAAGAAAGGGGGAACACCAAACTAGATTTTGAAAGCCTTTCTATATTGAAATACTTCCTAAAAATGTTGGTATTTAACTAATGGTAATATTGGCTTTTAAGAAGATAACATAAACTTTGTTATTAAATACATATATCAAGCCAAAGATATTGGCTTAGGCTTCAAAGATTAGAGCTAATTTTTTTAATGTTTTGAATATTTAGTTTGAAAAAATTTGGAATAAGTACAAAGGATATTGAATACTTGACAAAAATAAAATGTGAAGAGATTTGACAATGTATTTTAAGGTTACATTTTGTGGGCATTTTACCTTTAACAATTAATTACAAATTTATTGTAAAGGATAATGACAAAGTAAACAAGGAAAAGTTTTCTATTTTCTTCATATGCACAAATTTGAGGTTTTTTTTTTTTTTTTTCCCTATAAGTTATATTTTATCTTTCACTTTAATGTTCTACCTTACTTATGCACACACGTATGTAAATTGAATCACACACCTTCAATACTTGCACTAATAGTACTTGGAAACAACTTTTCATAATAGATTTACTTGGTTAAAAAATTTGCATTTCTTTTTTAAACAATTCCCTTTTCAATCTCCACAATTTTGACACAATTCAAGAACCTTGTTTTTACTTCAAGTGGGGCTTAAGGCATTGGGCCACCTCAATGGATTCCATATCTCATTGAATCAATTATTGTTCCTACTTCAAGTGACCTTTAACATCATGTCGAGCCTTCTTTATGCATTATATGCTCGTTGAAGCTCTATTATTGCACCCCTAATTGAACCTTTCCCCATACTCTTATGACCTCATTTGATAAAGTGAAAACACAACACCTACAATAGCCTAAGCATAACCTCCAAAAGCTTTAGTTAGAACTTTAGTTGTTTTTTTTTTTTTTTAAATAAATAATTTTATTTAATAACCTATGATCTATTAGGTTTAGTTATTATTTAGAAAATATAACGAGTAAACTAGTAGGTCTAAAATGTAAATATATTTTGGAAATTAATTATTCATTAGTTTTGTTGACATTTTAAATTTTCATTAACAACTTTCAAAACACATTGCTTTTATGCAATGATCATGCCATCTCACACATGCATTATACATACCTTGATCATTGCCCACACCATCCCAATTCCTTAACCTTTCCAAATGTCTCAATCTATAGAATGCATTGGCCATTTGTTGAACACCCATATTTTACATGCATTTAATTAGTATGTAACCCACAATATTAGTATAGTAAAACCTCTAGTTTTATGAATCTCCATGACCACCAAATCACAACAAAACACCCTTGCCAAGCTACATACTAATAAAAAAATCTTCACTTTTAGAAATTGTAACAACGAATTTTTTTTAAGTTATAAAGAATTTCCATTGCTGGCTAGTTCATTTTGGGTGCAAAAGAAGTTAATTGAATTAACACATTGTGTATTGTTGATGGAAAATATATAAAATAATACTTAGAAATTAGAAGTTGACATTTTTTAAACAACACATATGAACAATATATTACACGGTTTTATTTAATTGTGCAGGGTTTTAATGCATTATAAAGGAAGTTGGTAAGAGGTAATTCATGTAAATGAGGCCATTGAATTAAGATGATAGTGGAAGTAAATGAATAATGGTTGGCAAATTGTTAACTATTAAGAGGTTGAAAGTGGGGGGAAGAAATGCTAGTCCTACAAGAAAGTGGAGGCTATTTTCATTTTTTACTTTAAAAGGATGTATAAACATGGGTCCCTTTTGAGTGATGTGTTTTTGGGACACATAAGAGCAATAATCATATGTTCTTAACAAAATTGGAGAGCAATAGAAAGGATAGTTGTAAGTTTGTGAACTTGCTAAACTATGGACATACCTTGGTAGGCAAGGACATACCCTTTTATTGCATTGGATCATATATTTATTACATTGGCTTAAAGAAAATTATTTTCAAAATATCCAAATTTATTACAATTCTTTTATCAAAAATAAAAATAATTAAAAAAAAGGTGTCGAATTGGATTTCTGAAAATTAATTAAATATTTGACAAGAGCTTGTCAAATAGGTACTGAGGTACTAAAAAAAATTTGGGAGTGTTTACGGTTGACATATTTTTTTAATGTTTAGCAATTGTTATAAATAGAAATCCAAATAGATATGTAAAACATGGAAGAAAATTCTACCAAATACATGTTCCAACATTTTGGTTTTGTGTTATGTTTAAATGTGACAAATCTACAAAATTTTAGTCTTTTTTTCTATTGTCTACTTGGTAAGCATGTAGTTTTTTTTGTAACTTGATATCTTTGTGCCCCTTTTGATTCTATATCCAAGAAGTTGTGTACCATTTGAAGTCTCTAACCCAATATCAACATAACATGGAAATAAATTATAATTGATGAAGAATTTTGTAACCTAGTTCTTATATAACCTAATAATTTTGTGTCCTTGTAAAATGGTAATTTTGTCACAACCTTAGTCTTGGGCTTATGATTAAAATATTGGCCTAGCCAAAGCACTATAAAAAAATAGTTTGGAAGCAAACCCAAAACACAAGGGGAGCTCAAAGGAATGAAGCATATTTTAATATCAAGTGGGAAACCTTTGAGCATTATGGGAGTTATTTTCAAGATTTTTGGGATGAATCTTCATTTTGGGAGTTGGGACTTCTTAGGAGTCCAAAATGTTCCATAGGCAATTTGGGATATTAGATCATATTTAAATTGAAATCAAATGAATTTTTATTTGTTGAAAAAATATTGATGAGAACTACAAAAACATGGGTCACATTTTCAAAACAACTATGTTTTGAGGGCATTATGATGCTCCAAAAATTCAAGCACATAGTGTCCCAATTTTCAAATTTCCATTTTGAAATCCTAAAAATATAACCATTCCAATGCATGTTTTGCAAAGAGCTCCCTAGTAGATTGTATGGAGAAGGGTGGTGCCTAGACCAAGTGCAAGCCATTGTAAGTCCAATGTGAGTCCAAATTAAATCTATGACCCAAATTTGGTTGTATTTGCACTAACTACCTATGGGAGCAATCACATCAACATGGGCCAAAAATGCATTAGATGTTAAACATAATTTGTCAAAATTAGAGAAATGTTTATGTTTTGTCATTTGAACTTGTAAAATTATATCATTTCCTTTTGGTAAAAGGACTATATTCCTCAGAGGATGAGTAAACATTTTGACTTATATTAATTTGTATTAAACCTTGCATTGTCCATCTTGTGCAAGTGAATTGATTGAGAGGTGCCTATGAAGAAGCAAATGTCATTTCATCTTAGTGCCATATTTGAACTCTACATCCTTTTTTCCAATGTGCACTAAATTTTTGTTTTTTTCCATTTTCTTCATTTCAAAGAATTACCAATAATACCTTTAGACATTGAAATATGTCAAAGTTGGTCCAATTTAGTACAAACTTTTAACATCTTCAACTTTTAAACCTATAAAGTGTTTTCTATTATTATGTTTTTTGAATGATTTATATTCACTTTTTAATTTGTGAAAGTTTGTTCCTTGTGTTGGATTAGTTAATGACCTTTTCTTTATACCATTTCATAAATTCTTATTCATGATAAACTTGGGGTGAACATCAAACTGATTATTTGAGGTTACATGAGTTAGAAATTTTGTTGTTAATTGTGATTTACAAACTTGTGATCCATGTATTTGTTCATGATTTGTGTCCTTGTATGATATTTTATACTAAAACATGTATTGATAATATTTGAATTAAGTGATTATATTATCAAATTTCAGACCAATGATATAAATTAAAAATATGATTTGCAACCATATACCATATGTGCATGCAAGAGATATAAATTTAAATGTTCATTTTTTTCAATGCATAATGGATTTTTCAAGGATCAATATGTGTCCAAGTATAGTCTACTTAGAGCATGTCCAACAATGGCTCAATAAAATCATCATGTAAAGGCTATTTGCAATGAAAATTGGAGGGCCCAATAACATAACATTCGTGTAACATGAAATGTAGCCCATCAACAAGTTTGCCAAATTTGTTAATTTCCTAGATTTTAGATGATCATCCCAACAACACCACCCCCCCCCCCATCACCCCCCCCCCACCACCCTCCCCCCCCCCCACCACCCCCCCACACCCAC
>Ga0116227_10016083_pt1 | contig 10869 bp, 7 predicted proteins | sample S1TSphgellanicum_FD_89693 | JGI IMG/M metagenome (GOLD analysis project Ga0116227, IMG submission 89693) | Host-associated microbial communities from peat moss isolated from Minnesota, USA - S1T2_Fb - Sphagnum magellanicum MG | ecosystem: Host-associated > Plants > Peat moss > Unclassified...
GAGCTCTGCCTCGCGCTCGGCAAGCGAAACCGCAACCGCTTCATCTGGCTGTCGGCGACCGTCGACCCGCGGTTCTACGCGCGCTACCTCGAGTCCGACGCCGTGATCGAGAGCACCGCGTTCGACCCGGCGAAGGCGGCCGACGTGACGGTCGTGCGGAAGGATCCGGTCGGGTTCCTCGAGGACCGGTTCCTCAAGGATGTGCAGGCCAGGCGGCGCGGGGTCGGCGTCTTCCTGCCGACGCGGGCGGCGGTCGAGCAGACGGCGGCCGACGTCGCCGCGCGATTTCCGCGGATCACGGCGGCGTTTTACCATGGCGGGGAGCCGATCCGCGCGATCCGGCCGTTCCTCGAGTCGGACGACGCGCGCCCCTATGTGCTCGTGATGACGGCGGCCGGCCAGAGTGCGCTCAACGTGCGCGGGCTCGACACGGTCGTGATCGACGACACGCGGTTCACCAACGTCATCGAGCGCGGGCGCAACGTCCTGACGAAGACGCATCTCGGGGCGAACGAGATCCTGCAGATGGCCGGCCGCGTGCATGGCCGCGTCGCCGGCGGCCGCGTCTTCATTCTCTCGGACCGCGACATCGACTTCGCCAGTCTGAGCCCGCAGGAGCCGGAGTTCCAGCTGGCGGGCGACTCCGAACGGGTCGCCGTCACCTGCGCCGCGCTCGGCGTGCGGGCCGACGAACTCGATCTGCCAGTGCCGCTCGATCAGCCCGCCTATCGCCGGGCGCTGGCGCTCCTCGAGCGGCGCGGGATCGTGGAGCACGGCCGGCTCTCGTCCTATGGGCGCGCGGTCGAGGCGCTTCCCGTCGACCGGCCGTGGGCGGAGCTGATCGTGCACGCCGACGATGCGCTGCTGCCGGCGGTGGCGGTGATGAGCGCGGTCGAGTCGCTGCACCGGATGACGCGTGACGAGCGCGATCTCTCGGGGCTGATCGTCTCCGGGAGCGATCATCTGACCGCCTACAACGTGTACGCCGAGGCGTATCGGCTCCACGGCGCGGTCGGCGAGGTGTATGGGCTGCCACGGCACGTCTTCGACGAGGGGCTGGACGAGTGGGCCGAGCGGCGCGGCGTGCTGGTCAAGTCGATCGAGGATACGGCGCTCGCCGCGGCGAGTGTCTACCGGAGCGTCGGGATGCCGTTGCCGACGGCGCTGCCGATCGCCGGCGAGGGGATGCGGCGGACGTTCGCCGATCTCGTCGCCCGCTACATGCCGTTCGATCTCGTGATCGACGAGGAAACGGCCGACGGGCATCGCGCGCGTGTCTCGCGGTCGAGTGTCTGCGGCAGCTGGGGCGCGATCGCGGGGACGGTGCGGTACTTCGCCGACCGGTTTGGGGTGGCGCGGGCGGGGATCGATGGGACGCAGATTCCGGCCGACCTGATTCAGAAGTACGCGACGCGCGGGGCGCCGCGGCTGGCGTTCGACGCCAGCCGCCGGCATGGCGCGCTCGTGCTGGCGCGGCCGGTCGAGTATTTCGGGTTCGAGCTGGAGCAGGAGCGCGAGACCCTCGACGAGTTCCCGGTCGGCGCCGAAGGCGAGGCGCGCGACGCGCTGGCCGACGCGGTCGCCCGCGGGATCGCGCGCCATCCGGCGGTCAAGCGCAACCAGTCGGAGGTCGAGGCCCTGCGCGAGATCCATCGGCGCTCGGGTGGCCGGACCCCGGCGCTTGGTGCGGCGGAGCTGGCGGCGCTCTATCGCCCGCTGCTCGAGCCGGTTGGCTCGATGACCGAGTTCTGGCGGGCGCCGCTGGTGATCGACTTCGAGCGCGTGTTGCCGACGGCGGCGCGTGAACCGTACGAGGAGCTTCCCGACCAGGCGAGCGTGCGGGGGCGCGACGTCCCGATCGACTACGACATCGAACCATCGGACGCCGGGCCAATCGGCGTGGCGCGGCTGCGTCTGCCGGAGAAAGTCGCGCGGACGCTCGTCGAGTCGGAAGTCCCGGTGCTCGACCGGCCGGTGCGGTACACGGTGCTGCGCGGCCAGCGCGGCGCCGTGCGGGCGGCGACGCTGGACGAGCTGCAGGAGCTGCTCGACCGGCCGTGGTCGCCGGAGGAGCGCTCCGATGATGAGGAGTCGGCGCGTCGCGAGGCGCGAGTGGCGAAGGCGGCGGCGGCCGATTTCCGGCGTGGGCGTCGGGGGCCGCCGGGTCGCGGCGGCGGCGGAGGTGGGCGGGATCCGCGCGGGGGTGGCGGGAAGCGGCGGCGCCGGCGGTAGCGACGATGACGCCGCCACCGGACGCCGCCGACGGGATGCCGCTGTCAGCGCTCGCCTCGCAGGTCTGGGTCGCGTTCACGATCGAGTGCGACAACGAGTTCGAGCGGCAGATGCCGCACTGGACGACGGACGGGGCTCGCGCGGCGCGCGCGCGGGGGGTGCGTGCGGTACGCCTGCCGGGCGCGCCGTGGCTCGTGTCGATCTCGATGTGGTGGACGTGCCTGCGGTACGTCGGCGAGGACGGCGTGACGGTGCGGGCGCTCGCCGAGCGGGCGCGAGCCGGCACGCACCTCGCGGGGCTGGAGCGCTGGGGGTACGTGCGGATCGGGCCCGATCCGGGTGACACACGGACGCGAGTGCCGCGCGGCGACTGGGTGATTCGCGCCACGTCGGCGGGGCGAGCGGCGCGGTACGTCTTCGAGCCGCTGGTCGGGGTGATCGAGGCGCGGTGGCGCGAGCGGTTCGGCGGCGACGAGATCGATCGGCTCGACGGCGCGCTCCGGGCGCTGGTGCGCCAGCTCGACCCGGCGCTGCCCGATGGTCTGCCGGTCCTCGGGTACGGGTTGGTGACCGAGATCCCTGAGACCGCGGCGGGTGTCGATGTCGCGGACGAGGTGGCGGCGTTGTCGCTGCCCGCGTTGTGCGCGCGGCTTCTGGTCGCATGGGCGCTCGAGTTCGAGCGTGCGTCCGGGGTGGCGCTCGCGATCAGCGCCAACGTGATGCGCGTGCTGGCGGCGGACGGCGCGACGGCGAGTGGCGTGCGGGTGCGCGACCTGCCGATGGCGAGCGGGATCTCGACGGCCGCGATCGAGATGGCGCTGGGGTGGTTGGAGGCGCGCGACCTGGTCGTCGTCGGGCCGGATCCCGCCGGCAGCCGCGCGAAGGTCGCCCAGCTGACGGCCGCCGGGCGCGAGGCGCACGTCGCGCACGAGGCGCTCGCGCGCCGCATCGAAGCCGGCTGGCGGGAGCGTTACGGCGAGTCGACGATTGCGGAGGCGCGCCGGGCGCTCGCGGCGCTCGTCGGCAGTGGCGACGCGAGCGACTCGCCGCTCTGGCGCGGGCTCGCGCCATATCCCGACGGGTGGCGTGCGTCGGTGCCGAGGCCCGGCACGCTGCCGCATTTCCCCGCTGTGCTGCATCGCGGCGGGTATCCCGACGGGAGCTAACATACGGCATGACGAAGAGCTGGCAGACGAAGCTGGTGCATTCGGATGCGACGATCCCGGCGGGGTACCGGTCGCTCGTGCCCGCGGTCCATCGGGGCTCGACCACGGTCTTTCCCTCGTCGTCGGTGGCCAGCGACCGGTGGGACCAGCATGCCGTCGGCTACACCTATGGCCTGTACGGGACGCCGACGGCGCTCGAGCTGGCGGCGCGCATCGCGGAGCTCGAGGGCGGCGGGCAGACGCTCCTCTGTCCCGGCGGCCAGGCGGCGATCGCGCTGATCGAGCTGGCGCTCCTTGGCGCCGGTGATCATCTGCTCGTCCCCGCGAGCGTCTATTTCCCCAACCGCAAGCTGGCGACGACGCTGCTGGCGCGGTTCGGCGTGCGGACGACGTTCTACGACCCGCTGCTCGGGGCCGGGATCGAGGCGCTGATCGAGGAGACGACGTGCCTCGTCTGGTGCGAGAGCCCGGGGTCGATCACGATGGAGGTCCAGGATCTGCCGGCGATCGTCGCCGCGGCCCATGCGCGCGGCGTGCCGGTGGCGCTCGACAACACGTGGTCGGCCGGCGTTCTGCTCGATGCGTTCGCGCATGGGGTCGACCTCACGATGCAGGCGCTGACGAAGTACGTCGGTGGCCACAGCGATCTCCTGCTCGGATCGGTCACCGTCCGCGATCCGTCGCTGTACGAGCGCCTCGGCGCCGCGCGCCAGGTGCTGGGGCTCGCGGTCTCGCCCGACGATTGCAGTCTCGCGCTGCGCGGGCTGCAGACGCTCGCCGTGCGGCTGTCGGCGATCGAGGCGTCGGCGTTGGCGATCGCGCGCTGGCTGTCGGCGCGCCCAGAGGTCGAGGCGGTGCTGCACCCGGCGCTCGCCTCCTGTCCCGGCCATGTGTACTGGGCGCGCGATTTCTCCGGATCGGCCGGGCTCTTCTCGATCGTCCTCGCGCCGGGGCCGACGAAGGCGCAGGTGCATGCGTTCGTCGACGCGCTGGCGCTTTTCCACGTCGGGTACAGCTGGGCCGGCGTCACCAGCCTGGCGATGGCTTACGAGATCGGCGGTGGTCGCGGGCGCCCCGCGTACGGCCATCGGATCGTCCGCCTCAACATCGGCCTCGAATCGACGGCCGATCTGATCGACGATCTCGATCAGGCTTTCGGCGCGCTGCGGCGTCCGGCGGCGCCCGGCGGCGGCTGACGCCCTCACGGGCTGACGGGTCGGCGCCGCGCGCGCTGGCGCCTTGTTGTCGCGGCCCGTCCTGCGCAGATTCGGGGGGAGCGCTGGACGTCTCTCCTCATTGCACGCGGGAGGTCGCATGGCCGGGAAGGATCCCCGAATCGATGCCTACATCGCCAAGGCGCGGCCGTTCGCGCAGCCGATCCTCAGGCACCTGCGGGAGGTGGTGCACGCCGCCTGTCCGGACGTGACGGAGACGATGAAGTGGAGCCGACCCCACTTCGACTATCACGGGATCATGTGCGGGATGTCGGCGTTCACGGCGCACTGCGCCTTTGGGTTCTGGCTGGGGCGGCATGTCGTCGGCGACGAGGTGGCCGGGTCGGGCGCCGGCGGGATGGGGCAGTTCGGTCGGATCACGACGCTCGCGGACCTCCCGTCCGACGCGACGCTCAAGCGCTACATCCGGAAGGCGATGGCGCTCAACGAATCACGGGCTGAGGCGCCGACGGACGGCGCGCCCCGGGTGACGCGCCCCGCGGCGCGCAAGAAGACGGCGAAGCCGCTGCCGCCGGTGCCGACGGATCTGCGCGCCGCGCTGGCGGCGAACCCGCGCGCCGCCGAGCACTTCAAGGCGCTGCCGCCGAGCCACAAGCGCGAGTATCTGGAGTGGGTGACCGGCGCCAAGGGGGCGGACACGCGCGCGCGACGGGTGGCGACGACGGTCGAGTGGAACGCGGAAGGGAAGTCGCGGAACTGGAAGTACGAGACGCGGCGCGACTGAGCGGGGGTCGCCCGGACGTGACGCGGGCGCCGGCGCTCGCGCGCCGACGCCCGTCGCCATTCGGAGTCCGACCGGCGCTACTTCACCTTGCGCGCGCGCTGGATGCGCTGCTCACCGCCGCCACCGACGTACTCGATCGGATAGGTCGTCGGGAGCGCGAGCCCGATCGACGTCATCGCCGAGCCGCATTCCGGATGGCCCCACCCGCTGGCGCTCACGCCCTCGGGATCGCCGGCGTTGTACGTGATGTCGTAGACGATGTTGTCGTCGGTGTGGCCGCTGACGGTCACGACCGGGTCGACGCCCGCCGGCACGAAGTCGGCCTGGAGGATCGCCCGGACCTTCCAGCCGATGTTGTGGTCGGCACACGACGCATCGCCGGAGACACCGACCCCGCCGATCAGGGCGCCCGTCGAGTCGTACAGCGCGAATCCGCCGCCGAAGGTATTGATGCCGCCGATCCGCTTGCCGACCATGTAATCCGATGTCGTGCCGTACTGGCTCGTCTCGCCGCCGTAGGCGGCATCGGTGTTCACGGGGTTCGACGTCGAGAGCCCGTAGAGGGAGCCGCCGGGCTGCGTCGCCGAGTAGAGATTGGCCGTGGAGAGCGCGAGACCGGGGAGACTGAAGTCCCACGCCGTATTCGCCTTCTGCGCCGAGATGACGCGGCTCCCGGGCCACTGGTCGTTTTCGCCGGTGCCGGTGTAGGCGACGGCAACGACAATCCCGTCGGCGTTGACGATCGTGCCCCACATGTTGAGGCCGAAGCCGCCGTTGGCCGTCGACTGTGCCGAGTCGAGCGCGGCCTTGAGCAGCGTCCAGACCTGCGTCGAGGTCAGCTTCGTCGTCGATCCGAGCAGCGGCTTGTCGATCGCGTTCGGACTCGTCGAGTCGCTGCCGCACGCCATGATGCCGAGCACGGCCGTGATAGTGATCAGACGCGCGGCGGTGGACGACCGCCGTTTCGCAACTACCTGCATGGGTACCCTCCGGGGGATTCGAGTCGGGGCAACATACCGCGGACCGGGGAGAGGGCACGGTCTGATTTCTGCCGGCGATCCGATTCTTGCCACGCGTCACCGTCAGTCGCGGCGCGTCACCGCGCGTCACGGGATGCCATCGTTACGCACCAGTGTGCGCGGCTCGGGCGCGTGGTCCGCGTGCGGCGAGCGCCGCGATGTAGTCGCGATGCGCGGCATCGACGATCGCCACGTTGCACGCGCCGGCCCGCCGCAGGCGAACGCCGAGTGCCGAGACGATGAGGCCCGCGGTCGCCGTGATCACCGCGCCGCCCAGGCGCGGGGCTGCGCCGACCGATCGGCTGCCCGTGCGCGCGGACGCCACGGCCAGCAGCGCGGCTCCGCGAGCGGCGGTTCGACGACGCCGAGCACGAGTCGCGGGCCGGGTACCCGATCGTCGCGAAACAGGCGACGCCGTCGACGCCGTGGGTGCGGAGCGCGCGCACGGATCCGATCGCCGAGTATGACTCGCTGGGCGCGCCGGAGCGGGCGGCGCCCTATCGCGCGGCGGACCCCCGCTAAGTTGGTCTCGTGATTCCCGTCGAGACCACGGTCGCGCTGCTCGTTGGGCTGGTGGTGCTGCTCGTCGTGCTGGCGCTGCTGGCGGAGCGGCTGTCGGTGCCGACGGCGGTCGCGTTTGCGATCGGGGGGCTGGCGCTCGGGCTGCTGCGCGCGTGGGTCCCCGGGATTCCGAGCGCGCCGCTGCCGCCGAACGTGGTGCTGATCGTGCTGATGCCGCCGATCCTCGCGGCGGCCGCCTACAACACGTCGGTCGGCCAGCTGCGCGCCCATATTGTCTCGATCACCAGCCTGGCGGTCGGACTGGTGCTCGTCTCGGCCGCGGTGGCCGCCGGCGTGGCGCACTGGCTGATGCCGGCGCTGCCGCTCACGGCGATGATGGCCCTCGGCGCGATCGTCGCCCCGCCCGACGCCGCGGCGGCGACGGCGATCGCCGGGCGGCTCGGCATCTCGGGGCGGCTGGTCGCGATTCTCGAGGGGGAGGGGATGCTCAACGATGCCGCCGCCCTGATTCTCTTCGAGGTCGCGGTCTCGGCGACGGTGACGGGCGAGACGATCTCGGTGCCGGGGGCGGCGCTGGAGATGCTGCTCGCCGGCGCGGGCGGCGTCCTGATCGGCCTCGCCGCCGGGCAGCTCGCCGCGGCGGCGATCCGCCGGATCGACGATGCGGTGATGGAGACGATCGTCACGGTGGCCACCCCGTATGCCGCGTACCTGATCGCGACGCAGCCTGGCGCGTCGGGCGTGCTGGCCGTCGTCACGGCGTGCCTCGTCCTGCGGCCGCAGGCGATCCTGACCGCGCGGCCGTCGAGCCGGATGGCGGCGACGTCGGTCTGGGCGATGCTCAACTTTCTGTCGACGGGGCTCGCGTTCCTGCTCCTCGGCCTCGACCTCGGGCGCATCGTCGCGCACGGCGTCGGTGACGATGTGCTCGGGGTCGCGCTGCTCGTCTGTCTCGCGGTCGTCGCCTGTCGCTTCATCTGGGTCTTCGGCAGCGGGTACGCGCTGATCCGCACCGATCCGGGCGCGGCCGCCGACACCGCGGAGGTGCGCGCCGGTCACCTCCCGTGGCGGGCGTTCACGGTGATCAGCTGGGCGGGGATGCGCGGGCCGATCTCGCTCGCCGCGGCGCTCGCGGTGCCGGTGATCATCGCGTCGGGGGCGCCGTTCCCGGGGCGCGACCTGATCGAGGTGACGACCGCGGTCGTCATTTTCGTCACGCTCCTCGTGCAGGGGCTGACGCTGCCGTGGCTGGTGCGCGCGCTCGGGCTGAGCGATCCCGACGCCGCAGCCCGCGAGCTGGCGACGGCGCGGGCGGCCGCCGCGGCCGCGGCGCTCGCTGCCGTCGAGGATCTTGGCCGCGCCGCCGGTCTCTCCGAGTCGTCGCTCGTGCGCGTCCGCGGCCGGCTGCCGTGGTGCCATCCGTCGTCGACGTCCCAGGCGACCGCCGAGATGTCGTGCATGCGCGACGAGGATGGCGTGCTGCGCGCCGCGATCGAGGCCGAGCGGCGCACGGTGCTGCGGCTGTGGGACGGCGGGCGGATCGGGGTCGAGGCGGCGCGGCATCTGGAGCGCGAACTCGATGCCGCGGCGCTGCACATCGGCGATGTGCTCGATACGGTGCCGCTGCCGCTGATGAGCGAGACGACGACGTGGCTGGCGGTCGCGCGGGCGCGATACGAGGAGCCGCCGGCGGTCTGACGACGCTCGGACTCCCGAGTCCGAATTGTCGCGTCATCGAGGCGGTCCAGCAGCGCACCGGGCGCGCCACAATCGCGACAGAACACCATGGCCGACAATCACTTGGCTGTCGCCATGCACGCGCGGTTGACATTAGGACTCACCAGTCCTAATATCCCGCGCATGAGTGAATCGCGATGGGGTGCTGGCCGATGCCGGCGGTGAGCAAGCGGCGCGCGCAGATCGTGGACGCGGCGGCCGCGCTGATCAGCGATCGGGGGTATCAGCAGACCTCGATCGACGACGTGATCACCGAGTCCGGGCTGAGTGGCAAGAGCCACTTCTATCACTACTTCGCGAGCAAGGAAGAACTGGCGCTGGAAGTGCTCGATCGGGAGTTCGACCGGTTCACGGAGCGGGGACTGGCGATCCTCCGCGAGCCGATGATCGATCCGCTGGAGCGCCTCGCGCTCTTCATCGACACGCTGGTCGCGCTCCAGGCCGAGCGTGGGCGGCGGAGCGGCTCGCCGTTCGGGAACCTCGCCGCCGAGATGGCGTCGGCGCACGAGGTCTTCCGCAAGCGGATCGAATTGGTATTTGCGCGCTGGATGAGCCAGATCCAGTCGCTGCTCTGGGACGCGCGGCCGCAACTGAAGCCCGACGTCGACGCGGCGCGACTCGCACAGTTCATCATCGCGGCGCTCGAGGGTGCCCTGCTGGTCTCGCGCGTGACGCGCGATCCGGCGACGCTCTCGGGGATCGCGGCCGATCTCAAGCGGTTCATCGGCATGCACGTGCGCGATCGGGGATGGGACGGGGGGGACAGCACATGATCAGGCAGCCAGTGGCGGACGCGCTCGCGGGACGCGATGCGTTCGAGCGGGAAGCGCTCGTGCACCTCGATGCGCTCTACAGTTTCGCACTCAAGCTCTCGCGGTCGCGCGACGACGCCGAGGATCTCGTCTCGGACACGTTCCTGCGGGCGCTGGAGCGGTGGCAGCAGTACCGACTCGGGACGAACATCCGGGCGTGGCTGTTCACGATCCTCTACCACGTCTTCGTGAGCCGCAAGCGGCGCATCGACGCGCGCGAGGTGCAGGGCCCCGACGAGCGCGATGGCTGGACGGGGCATGAGGCGGTCGGCGAGCCCGACCCCGAGGCGCGGTTCTACGAGTCGTTCCTCGACGACGAGATCACGCGGGCGATCGAGGCGCTGCCCGACGAGTACCGGTCGGCCGTCGTCCTGAGCGATGTCTACGAGCTCCGCTACGCCGAGATCGCCGGAGTCCTCGGCGTGCCGGAGGGGACGGTCAAGTCGCGCCTCTTCCGCGGTCGGCGGATCCTGCAGAAGAAGCTTCTGGGCTACGCCGTCGACATGGGCTACATCAAGCCGATCGCCGTCGGCTGAGACGCGTCAGGTGACGGGGGTGATCACCGAGCGACGGTGATCACCCGACGAGGTTGATCAGCCGGCCGGGGACGAAGATCACCTTGCGCGGCGGCCCGGCGAGATGCTTGGCGACCGAGGGGTTCGCCAGTGCGGCCTCGCGTGCCGCCTCCTCGCTGACATCGCTCGGGAGCGCCATCGTCGCCCGGGTCTTCCCGTTGACCTGGACGACGAGCGTGATCGCCGCGTCGGCCAGCCGGGCGGGATCGACCGCCGGCCAGGCGGCGTCGAAGATCGACGTCGGGTGGCCGAGCCGAGCCCACAGCTCCTCGGCGAGGTGCGGCGCAAACGGCGCGACGAGGATGAGCAGCGGCTCGACCTCGAGCTGATGCGGTCGCCGCTCGCCCTCGCGGAGCGCGTTCATGTACTCCATCAGGGCGGCGATCGCCGTGTTGTAGCTGAGGCGGGCGATATCGTCGCCGACCTTGCGGATCGTCCGGTGCAGCCGCGAGAGGACCGCGTCATCGGGCGGCCCGTCGGCGTGCGCTTCGGCGACCGATGCCCAGAGCCGGTCGAGGAACCGCCGAGTCCCGGCGATCCCGCTGTCGCGGAAATCGCCCCCCTGCTCGTACGGCCCGAGGAACATCAGGTACATGCGGAACGCATCCGCGCCCCAGGCGTCGATGTATTCGTCGGGGTTGATGACGTTTCCCTTGCTCTTCGACATCTTGGCGCCGTCGCGGACGATCAGCCCGTGGGCGCGGAAGCGCGTGAACGGCTCCTCGAAGTCGATCCGGCCGGCTTCCTTGAGCACCATCGTGATGAAGCGGCTGTAGAGCAGGTGGAGGACCGCGTGCTCGTTGCCGCCGATGTAGGAGTTGACCGGCAGCCAGCGCCGCGTCATCGC
>Ga0116227_10016084_pt1 | contig 10868 bp, 8 predicted proteins | sample S1TSphgellanicum_FD_89693 | JGI IMG/M metagenome (GOLD analysis project Ga0116227, IMG submission 89693) | Host-associated microbial communities from peat moss isolated from Minnesota, USA - S1T2_Fb - Sphagnum magellanicum MG | ecosystem: Host-associated > Plants > Peat moss > Unclassified...
CGCGGCGAGGGAACCGCGCTGGTTTCTCAGTTCCTGCACGCCAACGCCAAGCCTGGTTTCACGCTGGAGGCGATGGCGCCACGCGGCCGGTTCGTGCTGGCCGATAGCGAGCGGCCGGCAGTTCTGATTTCAGGCGGCGTCGGACTGACGCCGATGGTCGCCATGGCCGAACACATCGTCGCTGCGGGCAGACGCACCGGCAAGTTCCGGCCGCTCACCTTCATCCACGGCGCGCAAGACGGCAGTGCGCAGGCCTTCCGCGATCATCTCCGCGCACTCGCTGCCGAGCATCCGCAGTTTAAGCTACACGTGACCTATAGCAAACCCGGTGCGGCAGATGTCCTGGGGGTCAGCCACGACGCGGTCGGCTACGTATCGATCGATACCGTCAAGGCCGTGCTGCCTGCCGGTGCCTGCGACTTCTATCTCTGCGGACCACCGGCTTTCATGACGTCGCTCTATGGCGGGCTGGCCGGGATGGGCGTGCCGGAGGATCGTATCCATTACGAATCCTTTGGGCCGGCAACGGTGATTCGGCGCGGCGCGGCGTCGAAAGGCGGGAGGGGGGACAGTATTGACGTGCCCGTTCGGTTTGTCCGCTCGGAGGTGGCCGGCGCATGGTCCCGTGACAAGGGCACGCTGCTGGAATTCGCCGAATCGCTCGGCGTCGCGCCGCAATTCAGTTGCCGCTCAGGCATTTGCGGCACGTGTGCGACGCGGATACTCGGCGGCGCGGTCGACTATCTGGAAGAGCCGGTGGCGCCGCGCGAGCATGGGGAAGTGCTGCTTTGTTGCTCGGTGCCGCGCGCCGGCTCTGACCTTGTCCTCGATCTCTGAGGCGCTGCCATGCATGTCGATCAGGCAAAACTGCTTTCCTTCGCCGATCTCCGGCGCCATGCCAGCGCGCTGCAGGCCGAGACGGGCATGTTCATCGATGGCGAACTATGCGATGCGCTCTCGGGGGAGCGGTTCGAGACCGTCAATCCGGCGACCTCCGAGGTCATTGCCAGCGTCCCTTCGGGCGCTGCGGGCGATGTCGATCGGGCGGTGTTGTCGGCGCGCCGGTCCTTTCGCGCCGGTACCTGGTCTCGGATTGAGCCGCGGGCTCGGATGCAGGTGCTGTATCGCTTTGCCGAGCTGATCGACAATCACGCGCTGGAACTCGGGCTGCTCGATACGCTGGATGTCGGCAAGCCCATCATGGACATGGTGGCAGGTGACGTCCCTGCCGCCTCGCTTACGTTTCGCTATTTCGCCGAGGCGATCGACAAGATCGAAGGGGTCGTGACCAACACCCAAACGGATGTTCTGCATTACATCCTAAGGCAACCTTTGGGCGTCGTCGGCTGCATCACGTCCTGGAACTATCCGTTGCTGATGAGCGCCTGGAAGATCGCGCCGGCCTTGGCGGTGGGCAATTCCGTCATACTCAAGCCACCGCAGCTCTCGCCCCTTTCTGCGACGCTGCTGGCGCAATTATTCGTCAAGGCGGGCGGCCCGCCGGGCGTACTCAACGTCGTGCATGGCGGGGGTGCTACCGTCGGCAAAGCCTTGGCCCTGCACATGGATGTCGACAAGATCAGCTTCACAGGATCCACCGATGTGGGCAAACTGATGATGATCTATGCTGGCCAGTCCAACCTCAAGCGCGTCACGGTGGAAACCGGCGGCAAGTCACCGCAGATCATTACCGCGTCCGTTCCCAACCTCGATATGGCGGTCGAGCATGCCGTCAATGGCGTCTATGCCAACAAGGGTGAGATGTGCAGCGCTGCCGCGCGCATCCTGGTGCAGCGGGAGATCGAGGATGCGTTCATCGAACGCTTCCAGGCGCGCACCGCCGAGCTCATACGCATCGGCGATCCGCTGGATCCGGCCACCACCATGGGGCCGTTGGTAAGCCGCGCGCAGCAGCAGAAGGTGCTGTCCTACGTGGATGTGGGCCGCCACGAAGGTGGCCGACTGCTCATGGGCGGGCGGGCGCCACAGGGTCACGACCAGGGCGCCTATGTCGAACCAACGCTTTTTACCGACGTCACCAACGACATGCGTATCGCCCGGGAGGAGATCTTCGGCCCGGTCGGCGCGGTGATTCGGTTCGACACGCTGGAGGAGGCTGTCGAAATCGCCAATGATTCGATCTACGGGCTGGCCGCCGGCGTATGGACGTCCAACCTGGCGACGGCACACAAGATGGCACGCGATATCGATGCGGGCGTCATCTGGGTGAACTGCTATGATCAGGGCGACATGACTCAACCTTGGGGCGGCTTCAAGCAGTCCGGCACAGGGCGCGATAAATGCCTCGAGACATTGCTGACGGTGACGCAGACCAAGTCGGTCTGGGTCAATCTCGACTGAGACATCTGACGAACATTGAATGCGAGCCAGTGCGGATTGCAATGCTTGATGTCAGATTTGCCGTTTAATGCACGCGCTCGCCGGGAAGTTCGGATAAATGCTCATTTGCCGAGAACGTGACATCGACCCAATGGTTGACAGCAGAATGGCGGTCCAGACCGGCAATCATATCGCGCAGGGCGGAGGCGGCAAATTCGGTATCGGGCATCATGAGGTGAACCGACGAACAGCCATTTGCGCAAGCGAGTGATCTGAGGCTTGAAACCAGCGCCAGGACAATCGACTGCGGATCGAACAGGTCAATTGCGATAAGGTTGCAAGCCTGGATCACTTGGCCAAGGATCAGATCTGGCTCACGCCGATAGCAGATGAGCCCACAGATATGCCGCCGGCTCAAGCGTTTGGCGACAAGAATGCCGGTGCGCGCGCCTCGCCGACCATCGAGCGCCAGCCGCGCAAACCGCCGCCATGCAGCCAAATCGAGCGTCGGCACGGCAAGACGAACCAACGGATAAGCGTTCAGAATGGCCGATCTCGACAATGTTTCCACGAAAATCTTTTGCATTCTGGTCCCTGACGATCACAAATATGGGCGCGAAGCGGGTTCTGCACATTGATACATCGCAAGCAAATTCATGAGACACACGCGTTGATACCGCTTTGGACAGAAGATGCGTAACTCTTAACTATCCAAATCGAGGTAACCGGGATATAGGCTGCGCGATATCTGGAGTAGGTCCATCATGCAAGACGTGTTCTTTGCTCGGCGGACAAATCCCGTTGTTCTGGCAAATAGTCCGACTTCCGCGCAATGCCACGATTGCGACGCGCGGCATATCGGCATGTGCGATGCGCTTTCCGACGCAGATATGAGTTTTCTGGCAAGGGTCGCACAACGTGTGACGGTGCCTGCCGGAAAAGCCTTTATCGAAGAAGGTAGCGATGCAAGCTATTTTTACGATCTGAGCCACGGCGATGTGCGGGTTTTCAAATCCCTGGCGGATGGCCGGCGCTTGGTGACCGGCTTTATGGGCGCAGGTCATTTTCTCGGCTTGGCGGTCCACGGCAAATATGCGTTCAGCGCAGAGGCGATGACCGATGTGCAGCTTTGCCGCTTCGATCGTAAGACATTGCAAAAGGTGTTTCTTGAGTTTCCGGCTCTGGAAAGCAAATTGCTCGATGTCGCAACCCATGAGATGGTGCTGGCACAGGAGCAGATGCTGCTGCTTGGACGAAAAACGGCTCTCGAAAGGGTGGCCAGCTTTCTGCTGGCCTGGGCCGAAAGGCTCGAAATCTATGCACTGGGCAACGTGCCCAATACCGCATTCACCATGGCATTGCCGATGAATCGAACGGACCTCTCCGATTACCTGGGCTTGACCATCGAGTCGGTGTCACGCGCCTTCAGCCGGCTGAAACAGGATGGGCTGATTGCGTTTACGCACTCGCATGAGGTGACGGTGCTGAAGATACATCGCATCATTAACATTACCAACGGCGACGATGAGATTCTATAAGGTCTTACCGCGGGCAGAAATGATCGTTCCCTTTCTGCCCTCGATGATGTCCGGCAGATCGGACAATTCGCCGATGCAGGCAAGCTGACCCGTCGCGCGGACGAATGCACAAGCGGCCGCTACCTTAGGTCCCATTGAGCCCGCCGCAAAAGACGGCGCATAGGCGTCCATCGTCACGGGGTCCGTGTTGGTGATCATACGCTGGGTTTTGCTCCCGTAATCCAGATACACAGCTGGCACATCACTCAGCATGATGAACATATCGGCGCCGAGCTTTTCGGCCAGCAGCGCACTGGTCGCGTCTTTGTCGATCACGGCTTCGATACCCGCCAATTTTCCATCCGCCAGTCGGCGCACGGGAATTCCGCCGCCGCCGCCACAGATGATGATGGCCCCGGTGTCGACGAGGCGCTTGATGGCGGCGATTTCGACGATTTCCATGGGTTTCGGAGACGCCACGACGCGCCGCCAAAATTTACCATCGGGTTGAACGGACCAATGGTTTTGGCTTGCGAGGTGTTTGGCCGTGGCCTCGTCATATACCGGACCGATCGGCTTATTCGGCGCGTTAAACGCTCTGTCATGCGCATCGACCACGACCTGGGTGAGGAGGGTAACCACGATGGCGCCTTCCGGCAGGGCGTTGCGCAGCGCCAGTTCGATCGTGTAGCCGATCCAGCCTTCGCTCTCGGCGTCGAGGACGTCCAGCGGCATCGTCGATTCAGGCGGCCCGGCGGCCGATTGCAGGGCCAGCAAACCGACTTGCGGGCCGTTGCCGTGGGTGATGATGATATGGTGGCCGGCCAAAACCGCATGCGCCAGTAGCCCAGCCGCGATATCAATGCTTGCCTGTTGGGCGGCCGTGGACAGGGCCTGGCCACGACGAAGCAGTGCGTTGCCGCCAAGTGCAACCAGGATACGCATGCCTTCAGCTCAGCGTGGCGATGAGGATCGCCTTGATCGTGTGCATCCGATTTTCGGCTTGGTCAAACACAATGGAGGCCGAGGATTCGAAGACCGCATCGGTGACTTCCATGGAGGTAATACCAAATCGCTTCGCTATATCCTTCCCCATTGTGGTCTCCGCATTGTGAAAGGCCGGCAGGCAATGCATAAATTTGGTGAGCGAATTGCCAGTTGCAGCCATGAGCGCCGCGTTCACCTGATAAGGTTTGAGGAGCTCGATGCGGTCTGCCCACAGAGCCTGGTCTTCGCCCATCGATAGCCAGACATCGGTGTAGATAAAATCCGCGTCAGCGACCGCCTTTCTTGGGTTGGTTTCGAAGATCACCTTGGCACCTGTCGTTTGTGAGATCGTCGCAAGCTGTTCGATAAAGCTGTCAGCCGGATGCAGGGAGGAGGGTGCGCCGATGGAGAGGGCCATTCCCATTTTTGCAGCCCCGACGGCAAGGGATTTTGCCATGTTATTGCGGCCGTCGCCCATAAAGGCGAAGCGGATATCCGAGAGGTGCTTATGCGTATGTTCGCGCATGGTCATGAAATCCGCCAGGATCTGCGTTGGATGGGAATCCTCGGTCAAGCCGTTATAGACCGGCACACCGGCATATTTCCCGAGCGTCACCACATCGCTTTGGGCGAAACCGCGAAACTCGATGGCGTCGAACATCCGGCCCAGCACGCGCGCGGTGTCTTTCACCGTCTCGGACTGGCCGATATGGCTGCCACTAGGACCCATATAGGTGACATGCGCGCCCTGGTCATGCGCCGCCACTTCAAAACCGCTACGGGTGCGCGTAGAATCCTTCTCGAAGATTAGCGCGATATTCTTGCCGTGTAGTTTCGGGGCTTCGAAGCCGCCGCGCTTCGCGCCTTTAAGTTCTTTTGCCAAATCCAGTAAAAACCGAATTTCGGTTGGCGCCAAATCATCCAGCGCCAGGATGTTTTTGCCGCGCAGGTTGCTTGCCATCAGATCGCGTCCCGGCTGATCGGGCAGCTCATGCAATGCCCGCCGCCGCGGCCTCGTCCGAGTTCCGAGCCATCGATGGTAATGACCTCAACCCCAGCTTTGCGCAGCAATGTGTTGGTATAGACGTTGCGGTCATAGCCGATGACGACGCCTGGCATGACGGCCAGGACGTTGTTGCCGTCATCCCATTGCTCGCGCTCGGCCTCGAAGGCGTCGCCGCCGGTGGCGACGGTCCGTAGGCCGGTAATGCCGATGGCGTCGGCCACGACGTCAACGAAACATTTCTTCTCCGCGACGACTGTCACGGTTGCGCCATCATCGGACGGATAGAGCGAGAACGGCTTGATATGATCGACAACGGCTGGAAAAATCGTGACAAGATCACGATCACAAAAAGAGAATACCGTATCGAGATGCATATTGCTGCGCTCGCGCGGCATTTGCCCGGCGATGACGCGTTTGGCGGCGCCGTGGCGGAACAGGCGCAGCGCGTATTCGGTGACGGTCTGCGGTGTCGAGCGCTCGCCCATGCCGATGAGCACGACCCCATCCGCCAGCATCATCACGTCACCGCCTTCTACGCTCATATCGCCAAGATTTTCTTCCGATGCATCGAGATAGCGGGTGAAATCGGCATTTTTGAAGCGTGGGTGGAAGCGGTACATCGCCGATAGATTGGTCGCCTCCGGGCGCCGCGCCGGCCAGTACATCGGGTTGATGAAGACGCCTTTGCCGACCCAGCATGAACTGTCGCGGGTAAAAAGCTGGTTGGGCAAGGGCGGCAGGATGAATTCCTGGGGTTCGCGGGTGACGGCAAACAGTCCACGCGGCGCGAACGGCAATTCTGCCCGCGCGATGCCGCCAACCAGATAGGTGGCAAGCTGCACGGCGGACATCTCGTCCAGCCACGCACGCACCTCTCCTGAAGTGCCGTGCCCGAGATGCGTGACATCCGCGCGCCGATCCAGCAGCCAGGCCCGGGCTTCCGGGATGGCCATCGTTTCGGCGAGCATGGCGCCGAACTCATGCACAATCACGTTGCGGTCGCGCAGTGTATCGACGAACGCATCGTGTTCCTGCCGGGCTTCCTTCACCCAGATAACATCGTCGAAGAGGAGATCATGGCAATTCCCGGGAGTCAGCCGGTTAAGGCTCAAATCGGGGCGATGAACGAGCACTTCACGCAAGGTGCCGACTTCCGAGTACACGCCAAGCTGGGTTACGGCGACATGGGTATCCATAATCTAATTCCTTATTCGTAAATCGTATCGGCTTCCTGCACGACATAGGTATGGAACCGGATGCTGCCGTCGGCTCCGGTTTCACGGAAAATCCCTTGAATTTCACTATCGAATCCGGGGAATAGATTGGCGGCCTGTTCGAACATCAACAGATAATCGAGCATCGGCTCGGCACGGGTATCGTAGCGTTCGCCAGGAACGATGACGCCAATACCGGGCGGGTAAACCAAAGCCAGCGTTGCGGCGATACGGTCCTTGATTTCCGTGATGGGAAGATAATCGACCTCATCGCGGATGAAACACTGTGTCGCCGCTTGAGGTGTCATCGCCATGGCCGGGAAATGCTCCGGCCGGAACTGCTCGCGCTGCAGATCGCGAACATGATGATCACGATAGAAGTCGTGCATATGCTGACAAAGATCATACAGGCCAATATCGGCATACCTGGCGCCATAACGCGCGACAAAGCTGGGGATGACGTGAGAGAGATCGACGTTTTCATCATGAAGTTTCTTGAAACTCACCAGTGCGCTGAGCAAAGTACCGGCCTTGCCTTCCTCCATCCCTGGTGTCAGCAGAAACAAAATGCTGTTGAGATCGTTTTTCTCCGGCACGATTTTATTTTCGCGCAGATATTCCGCGAGTATGGCCGCCGGAATGCCGTGCGCCTCATATTCGCCCGTGCTGCGGGAGAGGCCAGGGGTAAGAAGTGTCAGCTTATTCGGGTCAGTCATGGCGTAGCCGGCGCGAAGATGCGTAAAGCCGTGCCAGTTACCGCCCGGCGCGAATTCCCAGCATTTGGGGTCGGCGGCTAGCCGCTCCGTCGGAAGATGCTCCCACCGGACCCATTTTGACTCATCGTCTTGATCACCGGATTTCACATAGTCTGGAACGAAAGGGTCAAAAAACCATTTGCCTCGCTCCGTTATGCTATCGGTCACGAATTCATGATGCAGTCCGCGTAGTTTTTTACGGATTTCGATCCCCAGCCGGATGGTATCATCCCAGAGGACTTGGCCGGATCTGCCTTTCATCATCTGCGCGCCAACATCGAGCGAGGCGAAGAGCGGGTAAAATGGCGATGTCGAAGCATGGAGCATGAAGGTCTCGTTGAACCGCTTATGCGTCACATGCCGTTTTTGCGCGGCGGCATGTGCATCCTTGACATGAATTTGCGAGGCCTGAGAGAAGCCCGCGAGTTGCTTATGGGTTGATTGCGTGGCGATGATTCCGGCCGCGTCTGGGCCAAGGTTTTTTAACCCCATGGCAAACCGGCCGACAAATAAAGGGTGAAATTTCATAAAGCCTGCCCAGGCTTCGTCGAACAGGATATAATCGCAAAGCGGGCTGAGTTTCTCGAAAATCATCCCTGCGTCGTAGATGGTTCCATCATATGAGCATTGCTGGATGATCGCGACCCGGAAGGGTTTTTTGCGCTGCCAGGCTTTGGCGTCCGTAATGAGCGGATGCAGCCGAATTTTTTCACGAATGGCCGCCTCGTCAAGTGCGTCATAATCGATCGGGCCGATCAGGCCGTGCATATTCCGGTCGGTCTCGAGATATACCGGAATGCCGCCGGCCAGCACCAAAGCGCCATGATGGTTTGACTTGTGATTATTGCGGTCGAACAGCACGAGGTCACCCTGCGCAACGAGCGCGCCCAATGCGATTTTGTTTGACGTCGAGGTGCCGTTCAGGACGAAGTAGGTACGATCAGCACCGAAAATTTTCGCAGCTTCCTTCTGTGCCCGCAAAGCCGGGCCTTCGTGAACCAGGAGATCACCAAGTTCTACAACAGAGTTGTCGAGGTCGTTCCTGAAGATTGGCTCGCCGAGCTGTTCAACGAACAAGCGTCCGACGGGGCTCTTCCAATAGAAAATTCCACCATTATGGCCAGGGCAAGTCCAGACCTGGTTGCCCGCATCGGCATAATCCACCATTGCGCCGAAAAAAGGTGTTTTGAGCGTCTCGGCATATGTCTTCAGATGGCTTACCAGATTTTTTGCGATGAAGTCGGGCTGGTCCTCGGATAGGAAAATATAGCCGGTGACCTTGTCGAGCATTTGCAACGGAATTTCGTCTAGGCGATGGCGCCGAACGAGCAGGAAAATCGGGGCCTCGACACCGCGTGAGCGAACCAGATCAATCAGCGCATCCGTGTCGCGCTGCCAATCCAACGCACCCCATTCAAACAATAAGCAGCCCAGAGCGGCATCTGACCTGATCGCCATATCAGCATCGGCAACCGTCGATGTTTCTACAACGCCAAGCCGAAGCTTTTTGATCTCGGCCAGAATATCGCCAAGATGCACGCCTTCCTGAGAAGGTGAAGCTAGAATCTGGCTGCAGACCAGCACGCGAAATAGTGTTTCGAAAGACATCGATCAATCCTCAAAATTTATCCGTGATTTCTTGTCGCGGGTTTTTCGCCGTCTGGCCGATGTTTTGATCCTGACCGGTCCGGGCAAGTCTGTCCTTGATTTCTATCAACGCCTGGGTTTTTAGCGTCCTGCCTTCAGCGCTCAGGGATTAAAACCGCGGCACCTTCGAACCGGCCGGCGCGCAAATCCGCGAGCGCCGCATTGGCCTGCTGCATTGGATACGTTTTGGTGTGCGTGACGATGCCGATCTCCGGCACCAGGCGCAGAAATTCCAAGCCGTCTTCCCGTGTCAGGTTGGCGACGGATAGAATCTGCCGCTCTTCCCAGAGCAGGCTGTAGGGAAAGGCCGGAATGTCGCTCATATGAATGCCGGCGCAGACCACCCGCCCGCCTTTACGGATAGCGCGCAAGGCTAACGGCACAAGGTCTCCGACAGTCGCGAAGATGATCGCTGCATCCAGCCGTTCGGGTGGCATCTCGTCGGAACCGCCCGCCCATGCGGCGCCGAGAGACCGTGCGAATGCTTGCGTTGCATCATCCCCTGGCCGGGTAAAGGCGTAAACCGCGCGGCCCTGCCATTTTGCGATCTGTGCCACGATATGGGCGGCTGCGCCGAAGCCATAGAGTCCAAGTGTTTTACCATCGCCGGCGATTTTCAATGACCGCCAACCGATGAGACCGGCGCAGAGCAAGGGCGCGAGCGATACATCGCTACCCGCTTCGCCGAGGGGAAAGGCGTAGGCGGCGTCCACGATCGTCGCCGTGGCGAAGCCGCCATCGCGTGTGTAGCCGGTAAACAGCGGATGGTCGCACAGGTTTTCTTGGCCAGTCCGGCAATACGGGCAGGTGCCGCAGGTATGACCGAGCCAGGGTACACCCACACGCTCGCCAATGCGCAATCCCTCCACGCCATCCCCAAGCGCATCCACACGCCCGACGATCTCATGACCGGGAATGATTGGCAGGTGCGGGTTGGGCAATTCGCCATCCACAACATGCAAATCCGTCCGGCATACGCCGCAGGCGGCAATTTTCACCCGGATTTGGCCGGGGCCAGGCTGCCGGTCCGCAAGTTCGACACATTCCAGCGGCCGGCGTAGCGCCTTCAACACCATCGCCCGCACGGGATCAGGCCGTTACAGCGGCAATGTGGCGTGTTTGTTTGCCGGCAGTATGCACCGCCAGGCTAGACGGCTTCTCGATACCGAGAATGGCACGCGCGTGGATTGTTTCCTCTTTGGTGCCATGCACCATAACGAGGAACTTATCCGCCTTGAGCGCGGTTTCATATTGAACGACGCTGTCCTTTGGAATACCGACGCTGAACATCGCAGCACCCAACGCGCTCAGCCCGCCGACAATAGCGGCGGTTTCGACCCCTGAAAAGACCATGGAAGCGAGATAGCCCAGTACCACGACATGGCCGACAATCGGGATGGAC
>Ga0116227_10016085_pt1 | contig 10867 bp, 5 predicted proteins | sample S1TSphgellanicum_FD_89693 | JGI IMG/M metagenome (GOLD analysis project Ga0116227, IMG submission 89693) | Host-associated microbial communities from peat moss isolated from Minnesota, USA - S1T2_Fb - Sphagnum magellanicum MG | ecosystem: Host-associated > Plants > Peat moss > Unclassified...
AGTAATAAAAGGAGTGGTGCTGCTCACTGGCGGCTGGTCACTGCCTTTGAAAATGGCGGTGGCTTCATTCACTTCATCAAACATGGCTACATACAACATCGTAGCACCGGCAGTTAACGCCGTGGAGATTTGTTGCCAGTAGAAACGGCCACCCTGGCGGGGAATAGAGGCTACTGGTTTTACATCATCCGGAAACTCGTAGCGGCTCAGGTTATGCCAGCTGAAACCAGGATAAATGCAAGGCACATATTCAAGTTTGTTGGCGCGGCACCATGCCTGGTCATCGATGAGGTTATCGCGGAAGCGGTCCATGTCGTTGTGCAGCAGCGGAGAATAACGCTGTACGTTCCATGGCAGTACAATATCCGCCTGTTTGATGATGGTGTGGAGGTAAGGGTCAGGAATGCAGTCGGCATTCAGCGTGCGCCATGCAGTAGGCACACCCAGCATCACCGCACAACCGCCATATACCGGATCATTTTTCAGAAAATCTATCAGTTTTTCCAGACCAATATTGCGCAGGTTATAAGGACGATCGGGGAAACCGATCCCCCAGATGGCTACCACCGGTTTACCATTCTGTTGCAGGTACGTTTTGGCGCCTGGCTGATTGGTCACCTTCAGTTGATCCACCAGGTATTTCCAGTCGGCTATGATGGCAGAGCAATCTTCACCGGTGGCACTTAAACCAGACAAATCATACATCACCGCAATGGCTCTTTTGTATTTGGATGCGGCGGCAAAAGCATTTTTCAGAATAAAGCCGGAGGTGCTGTCGCGGTGTTTGGCGTTGTTGAAGAAACGCTGCATAAACACGCCATCTACCCCATATTCCTGCATCCATTTGAAATGGATATCTACCGTGCTTTTATCATATGAGCTGAAGAAACGGGCGGGTTGTCCGTTGGCCAGCTTGAAAGGCGTGGCATAAGTTTTATCATATTCACTTACATCGGGCCACATATCGATACCGCTGCGGGTTTCATCTCCATAAGAAAAACGGCGGGCGCCGGAACCATCGCCTTCAGCACGGAACCAACCCTGGTAACCGGCCATCACCAAACCATGATAAGTAGGGTACTGGGATTCCTTGCTGTGTTTTCCCTGGCCCAGTGCGGGCGTTGACAGCAGGAAAAGGAAAGCTGTTAAAATACGCTTCATATGTATACTATTTGTTATTAACGGTGGAATTATAGGCTGTTACTGTTGGCATCCGGTTTTAAAAAGGGAGAATCCGGCTTGCCCGGATTCTCCAAAAGGTTTTGCATTCACCTTGAGTATTGTTCCCGGCTGTAACACCGGAATAAGTTGCAAGTAAGGAGGGAAGGCCTAACGGAAGCGTTAACAAAGCATTAATTGGGCTTATTAATCGCATATTAACGCGATTAATTTCCGGAAAGGGACTATTCCGCTACTTTTAAGAGGAAATCGAAGAGGTTTACTTCCGTATCCAGTTGTAATTTTTTACGAAGGCGGTAGCGGGCGATCTCTACACCTTTTACAGAAATGCTCATCAACTGGGCAATTTCCTTGGAGCTTAAATTTAATTTGAGGTAGGCACACAGCTTCAGATCTGTGGCCGTTAATACCGGGTACTTCTTTTTGAGGTTGCTGAGAAAGTTATGATGCACTTCATCAAAATGGGCGGCAAACTGTTCCCAGTCGTTGTCGCCTTTCTCTGCGTCTTCCAGTAAACGGAGAATAGGCTTGAAATCACTGGCGGCGCCGGTTAAACCGGTTTTTTTCAGCAACAGCGACAATTCTTCCCGGATCCGTGACACGAGTTTGCCCCGATTCACCATGTGCATGGTAATAGTTGCCAGCTCCTTATTTTTCAGGTGTACTTCAGAAGTGAGCTTGTCGTGCTGCAACGTGATCAGCTCTTTTTCATTTTTATACAGTTCCAGCTGATGCAGGTAATGTAATTGCTTTTGAGCGGCATCGTGTTGTTCCTGCAGGTGACGCAGGCGTTTCCGGTGTTGCTGCAAGAGCCAGAACAGGAGACTCCCGGCAGCCAGCACATACAGCGCATAAGCCCAACCGGTCTGGTACCAGGCGGGAAGTACGGCAAAAGTATAGCTCACCGTTTCGGAAATATTACCAGTATTATTACGCGCCCGTACAGAAAAGGTATAGGTGCCGGGAGAAAGATTGGTGTAATCCTTTTCGGTACGCAGCGACCAGTCGGACCAGTCTCGATCGAGTCCACTCAGCTTGCAGCTGAATTCAATATCATCCTTCTGCGGATATACGTTGGCGGTATATTCAAAGTGAAAGGAATTCCATCGTTTGGGTAAGCGGACCAGCGGAATATTTTCTGTATCGGCCTTGCCATAGCCGCCGTATATGAGACTATCTTTGGGCGACAGCGCCGTTACACTGCTCAACAACACCCCCAGATGTGTGCTGGCATTCATATACTGCTGATAGTTGATATGATAGATGCCTTTGCTGGAGCAGATAAAAATATTTTCTTTATCGTAAGGGTAAATGTAGCCAGGACTCGTGCCTGCCTGTGCAGGCAATGCCGGAAACCAGATCAGGGAAAAATAGCTGCTGTCGGCAGGGTGGTTAAAATCTACCACCCCGATTAGCTGATTGCTCACAAACCAGATGTTCCCTTCTTTATCTTCGGTGAGATACCTTATGGGCATCTCTTTAAAAAATGGTTTAAAGTAGGCTGAAGGCTGCATTTTGCCGGAGCTGGCATTATATTCATACACCCCTTTTTCGGTGGCTACTGCAATGCGGTTCTTCACCTTGTATACAAAGTTATTGGTGCCTGCGGGGAGCCCGTCTTTCTGGGTCAGAATGGTTTTGCGTACCACCGTCTTTTTATCGGGCGATAATTCCATCCGGAAAACGCCCCGGTAGGGGTGAGAGCCCCAGATGACCTGGCGATCGGTGGCCAGGAAGCGCATGGATTCGTACAAACTATCCAGTTTCACGATTTGATCCGGCTGTGGCCCGTTTTTATAATTCAGTAGCAGCAAACCGGTGTAAGCGCCTGCCAGCAACTGTTGCTGGTAAGCGGCATCGGGTTGTAATGGTAAAAAAGACCAGGTGCCTTGTTTATCCGCCAGCGGTGTGGCATTACCGTTACTGATCAGAAAGGCGCCGTCCTGGTGTCCCATCAGCAACTGATGATTCACTTCCTGTAAACCCCATACCTGTCCTTTGGTGTTTTTTACTTCCGTGAAAGTACCGCTGTTGGCGCTGATGTCTTTTTCCTCCGGGTTAACCGGCAGGGTAAACAGTCCGTTGGAAGTACCTACATACAACTGGTGATTGAATACCGTGATCGCGCTGCCGGATACCTGGCTGTTCTTATCAGGATAAATATGCCGGAGGGAGGTGCTGTAGTTGACGAGATCAATTCCGTTTTCCAGTCCCAGCCACAGATTATGGTCGTTGTCCGGAAACAGGCTGAGGATATTATTATTCTGCAGGCCCTCGCTGCGGGAGAAGTGCTGAAAGAGCCGGCCTTGCTCATCTACAATAAAAAGACCGTTGCCGGTAGTCCCCAGGGCATATTGATTGTCTGTAATTTTCCAGGCGCAATTCACGCGGTCGTTGAACAGGATCGGATCAATACTGGTTTTATGGGGTGTCAGGATGTTATGATGCAACAGGAACAATCCGTTGGAGAGCGAGGCTACCAGCAGGGTGTCGCCCCGGTAGGGCGTTACGCTTTTAATACGCAGACTGGCGGTGGAGGTATTCTGACAGGCAGGTTCCCAGTTCCCGTTTTGAAGGGTGAGCAGTCCCAGGGAGCGGTCGGTGGTGTATAAGCGGTTGTTGGCCCATGTCATCATCAACCAGCCACCGGGGGCATCAAAGAAAGTGATGTGATTGTTTTTTAGTTCGAAGATGCTTTCAATGGTCCTGAAGTACACCACATCTCCCGAAATAATAATATCCCAGATATCCGCAAACTGGTGATCTACCGGTGGGATCAGGTGTTTGAGAGAATGATAGGCCAGGGTGCCGTTGTCTGCCGGGAAGAAATACCCGATTTCATCATGTCCGCCTACATATATTCTGCCGGAGGTATCCAATGCCACCGATCTGACTTCTGCTTTATTGGGCAGCTGGTGCAGTTTCCAGTACCTGCCATTGAAGGTGAGTAGTCCATCGTTGTTGGCAATGTACAGGATACCGTTGCTGCCTTGTCTGATGCAACTGATTTCAGCGCTGGCACGAAAATCCAGGCTGTTGTAATTAATGATATCCGGAAGGCCGATAGTATGTTGCGCTCCGGAGCGGTGATCAAGACAAATAAAAAGTAACAGGAATATCAGGACTCTATGCATAGACCAAAACAAAATAGGGCTTTTCTGTGAAAAAAATCCGTTGTAGAGGTAATGTAGTGGTAGAAATTACCCGGAATCAATTGATTATCAATATTGGTAGAGGGAATGTTTAGGTGAAAAAATAGGGGCAGAATAGATTAATCCGGATCTTTGTTTTCACAGGAATGGCACTCCGGTTTTTCTATTTTTATCTTGATCCACGTAAAAAACAGGTTTTAAATTTAAGCGCACCTATGACTCGTTTGATGATCTATATATTATCAGGGCTGCTTTTTTCTTTGTCTGCTTTATCGCAACCGGTGATTCACGTAAACCAGGTCGCATATGATAGTCGCGGTCCGAAGACCGCCGTCGTCGCTGTCGATGGCGCGTTGTCATCTCCCGGCAGCTTTACTTTACAAACAACAGACGGGAAGGTGGTCTTTACCGGTAAACCGGGCAAGGCATCGCAAGTAGCGGAATGGGCATCCGGTACCTGGTATTATCCGTTAGATTTTTCCCGTTTCACCACACCCGGTACTTTTCGTGTAACCGTGCAGGTGAGGGATAGCACTTATACCTCTCCCTTTTTTAATATCGGTGACCGGGCATTGTCGCAGCTGGCTATTCCGGCCATCTTACATTTTTATAAAGGACAGCGTGCCAATACACCTGAGGAAGAAGATGCCGATAAAGCGGTGTTATTATATGGCAGTACTAAAACGGTGGATATCCGGGGTGGCTGGTGTGATGCTTCCGGAGATGTCAGCAAATATTTCTCACATCTGGCGTATGCCAATTTCATGTCGCCCCAGCAGATCCCGTTAGTCACCTGGTCGCTGATCCAGCTGCGGGAGCGTGCGCCACGGATGCTCGATACTTTACAGCAAACGGCTGCGGCTGAGCAGGAGGCATTATGGGGCGCCGATTATATGATGCGTGCATTGTCCGACAGTGGTTACTTCTACATGACCGTATTCAGTTATTTTAATAAAGACGCCCATGCCCGGCGGATCGTAGGATTGCTGGCCAACAGCGTTACTACCTCCGATTATCAGAGTGCCTTCCGGGAAGGCGGTGGTATGGGCATTGCCGCCCTGGCCAGGATTTCCACCTGGAAAAAAGACGGCGCTTTTACGGCCGCCCAGTATCTTGATGGAGCCAAACGAGCTTTTGCGCACCTGCTGATTCACAACAAAGAATATGACGATGATGGTAAAGAAAATATCATCGACGATTATTGCGCGCTGATGGGCGCCACGGAATTGTGGATCGCTACCGACAGTGCCCTTTACCGCGATGAAGCGCGGAAACGTGCGGCCAACCTGGCTAAGCGGTTATCGCCGGCAGGTTACTTTATTGCCGACGATGGCAACCGGCCTTTCTTCCATGCCTCCGATGCAGGATTGCCTGTGATTGCGTTGGTACGTTACCTCGACCAGGAAAAAGACAATAGTTACCGTGCTACGTCGCTCAACACCATCCGCAAAGCACTGGATTATAATCTGGCCGTGAGTAGTAAGGTGAGCAACCCTTATGGGTATGCCCGTCAGCATTTCAAGTACCGCGGCGAAATAAAAGACGGTTTTTTTATTCCGCATGAAAATGAAACCGGCTGGTGGTGGCAGGGGGAGAACGCCCGATTGGGGTCGCTGGCGGCGGCTGCTATTGCCGGCGGGCGACTGGTATATCCGGCGACGGGCAACTGGGGAGTGCGTACTGCGTTGGCCAACTATGCGTCGCAGCAGCTCTCCTGGATACTGGGTGCCAATCCTTATGATATGTGTTTCCTGTATGGGTACGGAAAAAACAATGTGCCGTATATGCAGGCGTTGTATGGTCATGGTACCGGCAAAGGCGGTGTGTCTAACGGTATCACGGGGAAGAAGGAAAACGGCGATGGTAGCGGCATCGACTTTAAAGAAGAAGACAACGGGAATGAGTGGAGATGGACGGAACAATGGATTCCGCATTCCGCCTGGTTTTTGCAGGCGGTCACGATGATGGCGGCAGAATAATATTATCTTCCCGTACACATAACTACTATTTCATGTCAACCAAATCAAACAGACTATTATCAATTGATGCCTTCCGCGCTATTACGATGTTGCTGATGATTTTCGTCAACGATGTGAGCGGTGTCAGCAACATTCCTTCCTGGATAGAACATGTGCGGGGAGATGAAGACGGGCTTGGCTTTGCGGATACGGTGTTCCCTACTTTTCTTTTTATTGTGGGGTTGTCTATTCCCTATGCGATCGGGTACCGTATTCAGCAGCAGCAGTCTTTTGTGAAAATTGAAACGCATATCCTGTTGAGATCGGTGGCGCTGATTGTGATGGGTTTCTTTCATGTGAACCTGGAAAGCTACAGCAGCGCAGCGTTACTGCCTTATGCGGTATGGGAAATTATTATCACGCTGAGCTTCTTCCTGATCTGGCTGGATTATCCGGCTACGCTGTCGAAGCCCCTGCGGTATACGCTTACGGGGAGTGGCATAGTATTATTGGCATTGATGGCGTATCTCTATAAAGGAGGGGATGCGGCACAACCGCATGGTATGCGTCAATCGTGGGGCGGTATCCTCGGTATCATCGGATGGGCTTACCTGGTAAGTGCTACGGTGTACCTGTTGATCAGAGGACAGTTTACAGGATTGCTGATAGCGTTGCTGGTATTCCTGGGTATTAATCTCGGTACACACGCAGGCTGGATGCCTTTCCAGTTGCCGGTGATAGGCGATGCGTCTTCTATTACGCTCATCCTGGGTGGTGCTTTTATCTCTGCTTTGTACAGTCGCTTGTTACAACAGGGACGCCTAAACGCAGTCTGGGCATATCTCGGCGGTATCGGCGCAGGGGCTATTGTACTGGGTTTCCTGGTCAGGTCGTGTACCGGTGGTATTTCCAAGATCGGTTCTACGCCTGCATGGGTATTGATCTGTGGTGGTGTTGCTATCCTGGTATTTTTGTTGTTGATTTTTTTGGTAGATGTAAAGGGTAAATTTCACTGGTTTAAGCTCATCAAGCCCGCAGGTACAAGTACGCTTACCTGCTATCTGATGCCATATTTATTGTATTCCATTTTTTCACTGGTACATTTTAATTATCCTGCCTGGTTCAACACGGGTATTGGCGGGATCATCCGCTCTTTTGCGGTGGCCTTTGCGGTGATCGTGTTTGTAGGGTTTCTGGAGAAAAGGAAATTAAGATTAAAGATTTAAAACAATCAAATCAAACGATATGATGAAGTATTTGCATTCACCAAAGAAAGGAGGTATCTATTTATTAATGCTACTACTCCCGGCTTTCGTTAACGCTACTACCCCTGCGCTACGGACTTCTGAAAAGAAGACCGCGGTGCAGGTAAAGCCGGTGATCATTGGCTATGTAGGTGGATTCAGGGGACTGGTGAATACGGAAAAAATTGCGGCCCGCAAATTAACGCATATCAACTATGCGTTTGTGAATGTGCAGCATAACCGCGCGGTGTTGACCAACGAAAAAACAGATACGATCAACCTGCGTAAGATCAATGAACTGAAGGCGATTAATCCCGATCTGAAGATCCTGATTTCCATTGGAGGCTGGGCCTGGAGCGAAAACTTTTCGGACGCTGTGTTAACCGATACTTCGCGCAAAGCTTTTGCGGCGAGTGCAGTGGAAATTATCCGCAAATACAAACTGGATGGGGTGGATATCGATTGGGAATATCCTGGTCGCCCGGGAGAAGAAGGCAATGTATACCGTCCGGAAGACAAGCAAAATTTCACGCTGATGTTTGCGGCCATTCGCAAGGAACTGGACCAGTTGCAGAAAGAAACGCATCAGTATAAGCTGCTGACGACCGCAGTAGGCGGTTTTAAAGGGTTCCTTGAAACCACGGAAATGGGGAAGGCCGCCAAATATCTTGATTATGTGAACCTGATGACCTATGATTTTTATTCCGATAAGAATGCGGGGCATCATACCAATCTGTATACGCCGCAGAACAATCCCGCAGCACATTCGGGCGACAAAGCCGTAAAGGCTTATGTAGCCGCTGGTGTGCCGGTGGAGAAACTGGTGATGGGGATCGCTTTTTATGGCCGTCGCTTTATACTGGCCGATAGCACCGGCACCGGACTGGGCGGAAAGATTGTATCACAGTCTTTTGGTAAAGGCTATACGTTTACCAAAGATAGCCTGATCAACAAAAACGGTTTCCGTGCGTACCGCGATGAGAGCGCCCAGGCGCCTTATCTCTTTAATGCCGCTACCCGTGAGTTTATTACCTACGACGATGATTGGTCGGTACAGCAGAAATGTGAATATGTAAAGACGCACAAAATGGGAGGGGTGATGTTCTGGGAATATGCTTCCGATGAAAAAGAATACCTGTTGGATCAGATCAATACCACCCTATATGCATCTTACGATAACCCGGTGTTCTCCGCCCTGGTACTGTATGAAGGCGGTGGGCATCACGTAGATTTTTCCAAAGCCGCAAAGGGTTGGCTTACGCAGCTCGCGGGAGAAAAACATTTCAATCTCACCTTTATCAATAATACAGATTCTATAAACGATGACTATCTGAAAAAGTACCAGCTTTTTATCCAGCTCGACTATGCGCCCTACAACTGGAAACCTGCCGCAGCAGAAGCTTTTGAACGGTATGTAAACGAAGGTCACGGTGGCTGGATCGGTTTTCACCATGCTACTTTATTGGGGGAGTTTGATGGATTTCCGATGTGGAATTGGTTTCACAATTTTATGGGTGGTATCCGCTTTGTTAACTACATCCCTGATTTTGCAGATGGCAAAGTAACGATAGAAGATAAGAAGCACCCGGTGATGAAGGGCATTACCTCTCCCTTTATTATCCAGAAAGAAGAATGGTATACCTATGATAAAAGTCCCCGCCCGCAGGTACATGTGTTAGCCAGCGTAGATGAAAACTCCTACGTGCCTGCTTCCGATAGAAAAATGGGAGATCATCCGGTGGTATGGACCAACGAGCATTATAAAGCAAGGAACGTCTATATTTTCATGGGCCACGGTCCGGCATTGCTGGACAATCCGGCTTACACGCAACTATTTAAGAATGCTATTTTCTGGGCAGCCGGTAAATAGTAAAACATACATCAACGCAGGGCATAGCTGTCACCATTCGGCCCTTTTCGTATAAACATGAACGTGAATTTTTTTTGATGGGCGATACCGCCCCGGGCCCCCTGTTGCCTGTACTTTTTCAACCGCTGCGCACTTATTAAACACAAATACACAATTATGAAGAAAAGCCCATTGTTACTATTCCTGTTGTTGATGGCCGGCGTTGCAGCAGCAGCTGTTTCGTCACCGAAATTCAAAGTACTGGCCTTTTACAATTTGAGGGTAGAGCCTGACCACGTTGATTTTGCAAATGATGCGGTCGTTTATTTCAAGCAGCTGGCGGCAGAAAAGCATTTCCAGTTTGATACCACTACAGACTGGTCTAAGATGAACACTGCCGTATTAAGTAAGTACCAGGTGGTATTATGGTTGAACTTTTTCCCTACTACGCCCGGGCAGCGGGCGGCATTTGCCACGTACATGGAACATGGCGGAGGCTGGATTGGCTTCCATGTGGCTGGTTACAATGATAAATACACGCAGTGGCCCTGGTTTGTAAATTTCCTGGGTGGTGCGGTGTTTGTGAATAACAACTGGCCTCCTTTGCCGGCCAGGCTGCATGTGGACCCTACCAATCATCCGGTGACCAAGCACCTCCCGGCCGATTATGTGAGTCCGGCTAATGAATGGTATCAGTGGGAACCTAGTCCCCGGTTGAACAAGGATGTAGAAGTTTTAGTAACTTTAGATACCGCTAATTACCCGCTCGGAAAAAAGAACCTGTTGACCTACGGCGATATCCCGGTAGTATGGACCAATAAAAGATACAATATGCTGTATGTAAACATGGGACACGGAGATAAAATTTTCACGGATTCATTACAGAACAAGATGTATGAAGATGCCCTGCTCTGGGTTGGTCGTAAGAAAAAGTAAATCAGTACCGCATGAAAATATTGTTCCTCACCTGGCTGTGTGGCATAGTGCTACTGCCACAACTGCTATCCGCCCGGCAACTGGCTGTTGGCGCTGCTGCGCCTGACTTCCAGCTACCGGCAACAGATGGTAAAAATTATTCCTTGTCCTCGTTTTCCACCGCCGGTATTCTGGCGGTGGTTTTTACGTGTAACCATTGTCCTACTGCGCAGGCTTATGAAGAGAGAATTAAAAAACTCACTTCTGATTATGCCGGCAAAGGGGTACAACTGGTTGCTATTATGCCCAACAATGCGGAAGCATTGCGTTATGATGAGCTGGGCTATACCGATCTGGGAGATTCTTTTGATGATATGAAGCAACGGGCAAAGGACAAGCAATTTAATTTCCCTTATCTGTATGACGGCGACGATGAAGGAGTATCGCGGGCATATGGCCCTATTGCCACACCGCATATTTTTATTTTTGATAGAGACCGTAAGCTGCGTTATCAGGGGCGTATCGACGATATGGAGAATCCGGCGAAGAAGCCTGGTTCTACCGATGCGC
>Ga0116227_10016086_pt1 | contig 10867 bp, 8 predicted proteins | sample S1TSphgellanicum_FD_89693 | JGI IMG/M metagenome (GOLD analysis project Ga0116227, IMG submission 89693) | Host-associated microbial communities from peat moss isolated from Minnesota, USA - S1T2_Fb - Sphagnum magellanicum MG | ecosystem: Host-associated > Plants > Peat moss > Unclassified...
CCCACCTTCTGGCCGGCGAACACCTGGCTCAAGTTGATTTTGCGCTTGCCGAGGCAGACGCGGCCGCACTCGGTGACGGTGATGGTGCGGTCATGGAACGGGTAATCGAGGTCGCCGACGCCCTCGTAGGGTCGAGTCGAGGAGACGTAGATCTCCGCCGGATATTTCATCGCCAACGCCGCGTGAGGCCGCTCATGGTTGAAAGTCGGATAACCTTGTACGACAAGGATGAGATGTCCGATCTGACGCGCCAACAACGGGCCGCGTTGAAAGAGCGCGTAAAGGATGAATTGAAGATGAGGAAAAAATCATGACGAAAAAGCGCGACCTGTTTAACGAGCTGACCGAGGGGCTTGACGCACTAGCCGAGCAAGGTGCTGGTAAACGCACGCTACGCACACACAGCGTCAAGGCAAAGCCTGCTCCGACAATAACCGCCCGCGAACTCGCGCGAATTCGGAAGGACCTGAATCTTTCGCGTGGGCTCTTCGCAGGGTACCTGCGCACCAACGTTCGGACTCTTGAGAATTGGGAGCAGGGGCGAGCGAAGCCAAATGCTCAAGCGGCGTTGCTAATTCTCATGGTGCAACGATTTCCGGACACCGTGCATCGATTGGCCGACATTTGATGCGTTGGTGCCAGGAAAGCGAATATTAACGCGCCATGGAAATCAGATTTCTTGCGAACATCATCGACCAGTTCGACTTCGCCCCGCCAGCAGACCGGGAAGGCCATCCTGGCCACTCGCACCAAGTCGAACCGCGGATGGACAAGCGTTGAGCAGTCGAATCCACGGGCCGGCGTGCCTGAAGATTCGCTGACCCATTGACTCGCGGCAGCGGGATTTCAGAGCGCAATGTGATCGGCAATGGCGCCTAAGTCATTTAAAGCCAGCTCCGCCCAGTTTACTTTCCGCGCGGCCCAAAGCTGACGAGAGTTTCGGCCAACGATCTCGGGGACTGTATGGTGACACCACTGAATACTTTGCCGTAACCTAAGCCGAAGTGGGTTCGGTCACCGGTAACGAGTACACCACATCGCAAATGTATCGCTGCGGCAAGAACGGGTCGGTCTTTTTCCGGGAGCCAGCTAACTTCCGGGTTCATGGTGTTAATCGCTTGCGCAGCGCCAACATACAGCGTGGCAAGTAAAGCTTCGAAAGTGCCGAGCGCGTGCGGTCCCTTGGTGCCAAGATTGCGGCGCGCCTCGACCACGACGTAGTCATCGACCCAGCATTCGTGACCGCGATCTATCAATAAGTGCAGAAGTTGTCGTACCGCGCCATCGGACTTGGCTGCGGAAAAAAGAATGTTCGCATCTAGAAACACCCGCACGGCTTTTGTGGAGCGTAAGTTCAGCGGCCAGGTGGGCGGGCGCGGCCGGTTGGTTTGCGATTCGATGTTTTCCGACCGAAATAAGCACCAAGTTCCGCCTCCGCAGCGTCAAATTCTCGTTCGCGCTCCGGCGTGTACACCTCAATTGGCAAAGTAACGGCCGGCCGCAGCAATAATCCTTCCGGCGTGACCTCAGCAATCAGTTGATCGTCGGCCTCTAGTCGCATCGCTCGGCGCAATTTGGCAGGCAACGTAATGATGCCGCGACTATTCATTGTTACCGTAGATTTCACGTTTTAGAGTATAACAGTAATTCAGTAATACCACCAAACTGCTCGACAGGCGTTAGGCTGTGAGGCGGCCTAAACCCGAGCATTAATCATGTATACGACACGCCACTTTAGGCCCATGAGCCAATTGGGGCGATTCAGCGGGTACTTTTTTTGATTCTTTCTTGCCCAGTAAAACCCGATGATTTCGCACGTTTTGTATCCGTCCCGGGGGGAGCCAAAATCAACCATTTACACGCACCCCACTGCCCCAAGGGCCCCATTGTCCCAGGGGCCCTGGTCCACTTCCCTGGACAGCCCGTCAAGGCCTCACCCCGGGTCCAACAACCCGCGCCCTGGGATACCCCCACGCGGCTCCCTCTTTAAAACGAGCGATTCGCCGACACATAGCATTTGCTAGGTGTGTTAGATGTCTGGCCACATCTGACGCTTGCGTCAAGTGAGGGCTGAAGACTATGAAGCATGGATAATTTCAGCGTCACCGGTGAATGGGACGACGAAGCAGGCGTCTATTACGTCGCGGAGTCTAACGTGCCGGGTCTTTCCGCCGAGTCTGAGACCGTTGTTTGAGTCCCAGAGTCCGTCGCACCCATGCGCGCGAGGCGACTTGTCGGAACTCAAGCGGTCTTATTGACTGGGAGTCTGAAGCCGATCGGTGAGCGCGTCGAGTTCCTTCAAGGTATGTTCGAGCAGCGTGCCCGTGGCGCCTCCTATGCCGATATTGCCCGTCTTGATGGCGGTGAATGACTGAAGGGTGATCGCAATGAGCCGTCGGTGGTCGGCCGTATAATCCACGAGACGTTGTTGCGTAGTTTGCGCTTGGCGGTCGAGCGACACCTGGCGCGCCTCGCCAAAGGCGGCCACGGCATCGGCAATCGCGTTGTCGAGACAGCGGTTTAGCGTACGAAACTCATCTGAGGATATGGTCGCCGCCCGTTCAACCGCAAGAGCCGTCACGCATTGACATACATCCCCATAATTGTGCACCACTTGATCGACGGTAAAACCGCGCCGCAACAAGTCAGCGCCGTGGGCCGCGGCCGCTCGGCCGATTGCCGTCGGCGCCGGCGTCGGCTCGGAATCGCCGGTGCGATCGCTGGTGGTTTGCTCCGCTTTGAGGGTTTCGACCAGCTGTTCCAGGAATAGCGGCACGCCGTAATCTATCGATGACGCCGTCTCGGTGGACCTAACCCGTTTGGCCACTTTTTCTCTGCAGCGATCGATCAACAACTGACGATTTTCGGTCAAAAATTCATGCAACACTTCGACATAATAATCCAGTACGCTTCGGCGATCTGTACGCCAGCGCACTTAAAAACTCTTATTCTACGAATGCAACACCGGATTTGTTCTGTTTGGCCACGTACATGGCTTCATCCGCGCGTTGGATCAATTCGGCCGCACTCGTGCCGTCTTTCGGAAACACCGAGATTCCGATACTGCCACCCACCGCAAGAGTGACGTCGCCCTGCCGCCCGGACACCTCACAGGGCACTTGAATCGCCGCCAATAGCTTGGCGGCAATCATCGCGATGTGTTTTTGCTCATACAGCGGCGTGAGCAGACATAAAAACTCATCCCCACCGAGGCGACTGACCGTATCCTCGTGACGCGTCGTGTGCGCGAGCCTGAGCGCGATCAACCTCAGAACCGCATCGCCCGCCTGATGCCCATGGGTGTCGTTGATACTCTTGAACTCGTTCAGATCCACGAACATCACGGCAAGCATCCACCCATGCCGCGCGGCCTGAGCGATTCCATGTTCCAGCCGATCATTGAACAGCACGCGGTTCGAAAGCCCCGTCAACTGATCGCGCAAGGCGGCCTTGCGCGATGCCTCTTCCTGTTCGAACGCCGCAGCCAATTGATGATCGAGGAGACTGCGCTCTCTGATTTCGCCCTGCAGCACCTGGGTGAGCGCCGTGAGTCTTTCGAGGGCCTCGTTTAGCTGCCGGGTCGCGGCCACATGGTAGTCGAGAACCGCGGTAACTTCCGGCGAGGGCCCGCTATTTGGGAATTTTTGCTGCATCCCAGCACTCGCCGAGATGACCGAAGCGGCGGATTGCTGGATGAGGCTCCGTATCTGCTCGCTCTGCGCAAGCATTTCGGTGAGGACGTCAACCGGCACGAGTTCGATTTCCGCATTTAACAGTGGACCGCTTCATGCCATCCTCGCATGCGCTCATGAGCCCGCTTTCTGCAAATTTCTCGAAATCTTAGGCCTCCGCCAGTCGGTGTTGAAACGCGACCGCAGAACTTACCGGCCGACTATACGCTTGCGCCCCGCCATCCAAGCATAAAAAAGAGGACTCGATGATAATCTAAAGGAATTCATCGACCTGCACAGCCAACCTGCGCAACATTGGGCTGCAGTCCCACGAGCTGTGCGGTGGAGAACGCATCGACAAAAAGGCGCGAGCAGCCTACCTACACGCATTGCTTCGCCACTGCCCGACTCGCTTCCGTGAGCGCAGATCTTCCGTTAGAGTGAAAAAATGCGCGCTCCAAACCTGCCTGCCACCCTATCGTCGAATCAACACCATCGCCACTCGCTGCGTTCGGCTTCAGCACCAATCCGCTTCCTCTACGTGCTACTCACCTTGCTGCTGGGAAGCGCTACGGCCGCCGCCGGCGCAACGGGGGCGGAAACGGGCCGGACGGCCATCCTGTGCGCCTTCGAGCCCGAATGGACCTCACTCGTCGGGCTCGTGAAGCACCCGCAAACGCGCACCGTCGAGGGCGTGCGCGTGGTATCCGGCACGCTAGAAGGTCGACCGGTCTTGCTCATGTTGAGCGGGGTCAGCATGGTCAACGCCGCCTTGAACACCCAGTTCTTGATCGATCACTTCCCGATCAAGCGCATCGTATTCTCTGGGATAGCCGGTGGTGTCGACCCCACGTTGAGCATCGGCGACGTGATCGTGCCGGAGCGTTGGGTGGAGTCCATGGAACTCACCCTGGCGCGAGCGACGCCGGACGGCTTCAAGGCGCCCTCCTGGATGCCCGGCCTGACCGGACAGCCCGGCTACGGCATGATGCTACCGCGCGGCGTACGGGTGGGAAACGCTCATCATCCGGAAGAATACCGTGACGCTTTTGCCGTGGATCCCGATCTCTTCGCAATTGCGCGCAGCGCCGTCGGCGGCCTCGCACTCAAGCATTGCACCGCGACTCAGGCGTGCCTGGACACGGCGCCCAAGGTCGTCATCGGCGGCACGGGTGTCAGTGGACCGGCCTTCGTCGACAACAAGGAGTACCGCGAATATCTGTACACGACGTTCCATGCGGGCGTCACCGACATGGAAAGCGCTGCCGTGGCGCAGGTTGCGTTCCGCAACGAGATCCCTTTCATCGTCTTCCGTAGCGTCTCGGACTTAGCCGGTGGCGATGCCAGCACCAATCAGATGAGTACTTTCATGCAACTCGCCGCCGACAATTCCGCCTCGGTACTCGCTGCCTTCTTACGGGCTTTGCACTAACTGTTCCTACCGCTACGTCGGAGCGCCTCGCGATGCAGCCGCTTGCATCGTAGCTCATGCCGCATGTCGTGCGCCTCATCCCAGAGCCCTCCGGCTACAGCAGCGACGCATCCCACCCGCCGCCCAGCGCCGCCACCAGCGACACCGTGGCGACCAGGCGATTTTGCTCGGTGGTGAGGGCCGACTGCTGGTCCGCGATGAGGGTCTGTATGGTGGTGATCACCGTCGTGTAAGCCACGGTACCCGCATTGAACTCATTCAATGAAATATCGGCCGCACGCTGCGCGGATCGAACCGCGTCGTCCTGAAATTTCGCTTGCTGCTCGGACACCCGTAGAGCCAGCAACTCATCCTCGACCTGTTGAAAGGTCGACAGCACGGTCTGCCGGTAGCTCGCCACATACTGATCGTAGGTAGCGCGCGCTCCGGCCACCGCGGCGACCTGGTAGCCCCCTTGAAAGAGCGTATCGCTGGTCGACGCGCCGAGCGACCAGATGCGATTGCTGAGCCGCACCAACCTTGATAAGGGGTTGCCCGCATAGCCCCCCAGCCCGGTCAGCGAAACGGTCGGAAAGTACGCACCGATGGCGACACCGATCTGCGCGTTTTCCACCTGCATCTGCCGCTCCGCGGCCGCGACGCCGGGGTTACGCTCCAAGAGTGTCGACGGCACCGCCGGCGGCACGGCCGGCACGACGGCAGCCAAGGGTGCCGGCGGAATCGAGAGCTCGGACGGTAGATGCCCCGTCAACACCGCGATGGCATGTTCATAGGTTCCGCGCTGCTGCTCCACGGCGATCAACTGTGCCTGCGCCGACTGCACGGCCGCCTGCGCCGAGGCCAGATCGCCGTCGGTGGCGGTCCCCGATTCCACCTGGTGCCGCGTGATCTCCAAGGCTCGCTCGTTCAGAGCGACCGATTGCTGCAACAATATCCGCAAAGAATCAGCGGCCCGCAAATCGAAATAATCCGTCGCCAGCGTCGCCTGCGCGGAGAGTTGCGCATTGGCCAAATCGGCCTTGCTCACCTGCACGCCCGCCTTGCGACCTTCGATTTGCCACCGCACCGTGCCCCAAATATCCGGCTGCCACGAGATCTGCGCCTCGAGCGTGAAATTCGTGTGGGTGGTGCCGCCGGCGCCGCTGCCCACCGTGCTCGACACGGCGGCCGTGCCGCCACCGCCGCCGCCACGTTGGCCGCCGCCCGAGAGCGCCAGCGACGGATAGAGCTGCGCTTGCGCCTCTCGCAGCAACGCCTGCGCCTCGCGATACTCAGCCTCGTACTGTTTGACGTTCTGGTTCGAGACGTTGACCTGCCGCTCGAGTCGATCCAAGTCGGGATCCCGGAAGATGCTCCACCACGCCCCCCGATCGGCATCATCCCGCGGCGAGCCTTGCTTCCACGCCGGCGCGTCCGCCGGCATCTCTTTGTACACCGTCGGCACGGGCGCATCCGGCCGCCGATAGTTGGGGCCCACCTTGCAACCCTGAAGCAGTGCGGTCGCAAGGAGCACACCGTATAGCGTAGCCCTCAAAAAAGGCCTGGGACGCGTCGCCACGGGAAGTACACGGGCTTGGACATTGCGCTGGACGCGGGCAGCCGCGCACTTGCGGGCGGCCACGCCCGCGCGGGCCGCGGGCTGGACTACGCTAGGGCTCCACTCCACCGACCGTTCGAAACGCATACCATTCATGTCACCGCCCCCGCCGCGTCCGCATCCGACCAGCGCTGCGGCCAGCGACGCTTCACCCAGGTTTGCAGCCGGTCGAGGTACACGTACAGCACCGGCGTCGTGTACAGCGTGAGTATCTGACTCAGGAGAAGTCCGCCGACGATGGAAATCCCGAGCGGTCGACGCAATTCGCTGCCGTTGCCATAGCTGAATGCCAACGGCACGGCGCCAAGCAGTGCCGCGAGCGTGGTCATCGTGATGGGGCGAAAGCGCAACAGGCAGGCCTGGTAAATAGCTTCGCGCGGCGCGATGCCCTGGGTACGTTCCGCATGAATGGCGAAGTCGATCATCATGATGGCGTTCTTCTTCACGATACCGATCAGCAGAATGACGCCGATCAGCGCGATGATGCTGAACTCGGTATGCCATACCATCAGGGCGAGCACGGCACCGACGCCGGCGGACGGCAGCGTGGAGAGGATGGTGATCGGGTGGATGTAACTCTCGTACAGAACGCCGAGCACGATGTATACCGCGAGCAGCGCGGCCGCGATCAACAAGGGCTCACTGGATAGCGATTGCTGGAACGTACCGGCGGTACCGGCAAAGACCCCGTGGATGGCGGTGGGCATGTGGATTTCTTCCATGGCATCGGTGATGGTTTTGGTGGCATCGCTCAACGACATGCCGGGCTGCAGGTTGAAGGAGATAGTGGTCGAGGCGAACAGGCCATGGTGGTTCACGGACAAGCGTGTGGTCCCGTATCCGAAACTGCTGACCGCGGCGAACGGCACCATGGTCTCCACGCGTGAACTCACGGCAGCCCCGGTCGACACTGCACCTCGCCCAGTATTTGCGATGGCGTTGGTGAGCGCGTTCTGAAACGAGTTGTTCGAACCCGCCGCACCGCTCGCGCTCGTGGCGCTCGAGGTGCCCGTCACGCCGGCAGCGCTCGTTGCACTAGTCGCACTCGCGACGTGGGTGACGCTCGTCGCGCCCGCCCCGTTCGCCGCGCTAGCGGCGTTTGTGGTGCTGGTCGCACCAGCCACGCTCGCTACGCCAGTCGCGCCGGTCGTGAAGTTGGTGCTCTGGGTCCCGCTGGCGGCACCGCCGGAGGTGCTGACGTAGATATCCTTGAGCGTTTCGGGGCTTTGGAGATAGCGCGGCGCCACCTCCATGATGACGTGGTATTGGTTCAATGCGTTGTAGATCGTGGACACCTGACGCTGGCCGAAGGCATCGTACAGCGTGCTGTCGAGTTGCCCGACGGTCAGACCGAGCCGCGCCGCGGTGGTACGGTCGTAATTGACCTCGGTTTCCAAACCTTTCTGTTGTTGATCGGAATTGACGTCCGCGATGGCGGGGCTGCGTTGCAGCGCGGCCAGCAACTTCGGACCCCACTCGTACAGATCGCTGACCTTGTCGGCCTGCAGCGTGAACTGGAATTCCGCATTCGATTGCCTTGCGCCCACCCGGACGTCCTGCACCGTTTGTAGGAACAGCCTACCGCCCGGCACCGCAGCGAGCTTGGTGCGCAGCCGGGCGATCACCTCATCGGAGGAGATCTTGCGTTCCGCCAATGGTTTCAAAAGCACGTACACCGAGCCCGTGTTGGTTTGCGAACTCCCGCCGCCGCTGCCGGAACCCGTGTATCCGGCAACGCTGGCAACGGCCGGATCGGCCTGTACGATGTTCATCAATTGGGCGAGCTTTTCCTTCATGAGTTGGAACGAAATGCTCTGATCGGCGACGATGCCGCCCGTGATCAACCCGGTATCTTCCTGCGGAAAGAAGCCCTTGGGGATGACGGTGAACAGCAGCACGTTCAACGCAATGGTGACGAGCAGTGCGAGCATCACCAGCCGGCCGTGGCGCAACGACCAGCCCAGCGTACGCTCATAGCCGGCGAGCGCCCGATCGAGCAGACTGCGCCGTTTGCGCGCCGCGCCGGAGGCCTGCGGACGGCGCAACATCAACGCGCACATCATCGGCGTCGTCGTCAGAGAAATGACCATCGAAATCGCGATGGCCAGCGAGAGCGTCGCGGTGAACTCGCGAAACAACCGGCCGACGATGCCGCCCATCAGCAGGATGGGAATGAACACGGCGATCAAGGAAATGCTGATGGAGACGACGGTGAACCCCACCTCCTTGGCGCCGCGCAATGCCGCCTCCCGTCGCGGCATGCCCTCCTCGATATGGCGTTGAATGTTCTCCAACACCACGATGGCATCGTCGACCACGAAACCCGTGGCGATCGTCAATGCCATTAGCGACAAATTGTCGAGGCTGAACCCCAGCAGGTACATGCCGCTGAAGGTACCGATGATGGATACCGGCACGGCGACCGCGGGCACCAGCGCGGCACGCCAGTCGCCGAGCGCAAGCAGCACGACCAGCGTGACCAGCACCACGGAAACCAGCAAGGTCCACTTGGTGTCATCCAGCGAGGCGCGTATGGTGGCACTGCGGTCCGAGACGATGGTGACGTTGACGTCGCTGGGCAGCGCCGCCCGTAGCTGCGGCAGCTCCGCCTTCACCTGATCCACGGTGTCGATGATGTTGGCCCCCGGCTGCCGCGACAGGATCACCAGCACCGACGGCTCACCGTTCGCGCGACCCTCGTTGCGCAGGTCCTGTACCGAGTCCTCCACCTCGGCCACATCCGACAACTGTACGGCCTCGCCATTGCGGTAGGCGACGATGAGCGGCCGGAAGTCGGCGGCGACGCGTGCCTGATCGTTGGTATAGAGCTGGAAGCGGTGCGCGCCCTCCTCGATCGCGCCCTTGGGGCTGTTGGCGTTGGCGGACGCCAGTGCGGCGCGCACGTCCTCGAGACCGATGCCGTACTTGAACATGGCCGTCGGATTGAGTTCCACCCGTACGGCCGGCAAGGTGGCGCCGCCGATCGACACCTGGCCGATGCCATCGAGCTGCGACAGGCGTTGCTGCAGGACATTGCTGGCCGCATCGTATAATTGGCCGCGCGTGAGCGTTTTCGAAGTCAGCGCCAGAATCATCAACGGCGCATCCGCGGGGTTGACCTTGCGATACGACGGGTTACTCGACAGGCTGGTCGACACATCGGCCGCGGCCGCGTTGATCGCCGCCTGAACATCACGCGCCGCGCCGTTGATATCGCGGCTCAGATCGAACTGCAGCGTGATGCGCGCCGCACCGCTGCCGCTACTCGAGGTGATTTCCGTGACATCGGCTATTTGGCCCAAGTAGCGCTCCAGCGGCTCCGCGACGCTGGTCGATACGGTCTCGGGATCGGCGCCGGGCAACGAGGCGGACACCGAGATGGTCGGATAGTCGACCTGCGGCAGCGGCGACACCGGCAGACGCAGATACGCGAGCGCACCGGCCAGCGTCACGCCCAGCGTCAGTAGAATCGTCGCGACGGGCCGTTCGATGAAAGGCCGGGACAGGTTCATGGGGTCGCGACCGGCGTGTCCGAGCCGGAGACCGGACGTCGACGACGCAGCCGCAGCGCCGTGCGATCGAAGAACAAATAGATCACCGGCGTCGTAAACAGCGTCAGCAATTGGCTGACCACCAATCCGCCGACGATGGCCACGCCCAAGGGCCGCCGCAGCTCGGAACCGGCACCCACGCTCAACATCAGCGGCAACGCGCCCAGCAACGCGGCCATGGTGGTCATCAGAATCGGCCGGAAACGCAGCAGACAGGCCTGGTAAATGGCATCCCGTGGCGTCAGGTCCTTGTGACGCTCCGCGTCCAGCGCAAAATCGATCATCATGATGGCGTTCTTCTTGACGATGCCGATCAGCAGGATGATGCCGATGATGCCGAGTACATCGAGATCGTCACCGGCGATCATCAGCGCCAGCATGGCACCGATACCGGCCGACGGCAGCGTCGAGAGGATCGTGATCGGATGAATGAAGCTCTCGTAGAGCACGCCCAGCACGATGTACATGGTGACCACCGATGCCGCGAGCAACAGCGCCTGATTGGTCAGAACCCGCTGGAACGCGGCCGCAGTGCCTTGAAATGCAGTCACGAATCTCGCGGGAAGCTCGATCTGTCGCTCAGCCTCGTTGATGGCCGCGACCGCGGCTCCCAGCG
>Ga0116227_10016087_pt1 | contig 10866 bp, 6 predicted proteins | sample S1TSphgellanicum_FD_89693 | JGI IMG/M metagenome (GOLD analysis project Ga0116227, IMG submission 89693) | Host-associated microbial communities from peat moss isolated from Minnesota, USA - S1T2_Fb - Sphagnum magellanicum MG | ecosystem: Host-associated > Plants > Peat moss > Unclassified...
ATAGATGGCGATCCCCTGATCCAAGAGGAGGCCCAGCCGCTCGGGATTGCCGCGGGCGCCGATGAACGCGCCCTTCAGCTTTACAAGCTCGGCGACAGCCGATTCGCCAGCCTTCAGGTCGGCTTCGATCTTGGGATCTTCTCGGCCGGAATAGAGGTCGGCGAGACTCCACACGGGGAGCGCGGCCTCGGCGGTTTCGATCTTACTAAATACGGTCATGATGAGGCTCGTATGGACCGGCGCCCCCTTCGTGGTCAACGCGAATGCGCGGCATTTCGGCGCCCAGACCCGTCGGGTCGCGCGGCGTGGAGGCGGGGCGGGCAAGAGCCGGGGCGGCGTTGGACGGCGAACGCCCGTTAGACGACGATCGCCGCCGCTCCTCGGTCTCGCCGGCGGCGGCTCGTCGGGCAGCTTCAACGTCGCCGGGCGCGGCACGGCGGGGTCGGTCACCGGCGGCCATGTCGGCTTCTATGGCATCAAGACCTTCGCCGCCTTCTACGGCCTTGCCAGCCTGTCGGGGTCATTCTACCGCGACACGGAGACCCGCATGGTGGCGGGCTTCGGTGGTCTTGGCGGCGAGATTGAGCAAGGGAGCACGAATGAGCGGGCGATCCGCGGCCGGCTCGAAGCCGGTCGCCCCTTCGCCGATCTCGTGATGGGGGCGACGGTGACCCCCTTCGCGGCACTGGAGGTCGCAAGCCTCCACACCGATGGATTCACCGAGATGCCGCTTTCGGGCGCCGGCATGTTCGCCCTGAATGTGAGGGGCCAAGATACGCCGTCGATCCCTGCCTATCTCGGCGTGCGCCTCGACCACACTTACGCGCTCGACGGTGGGATGAGCCTCAAGCCGATCGTCTCCCTCGCCTATGGCCACGACTTCGCGCCGAACCGTGCGCTGACCGCGGCGCTCGCGAGCCTGCCGACGGCGCTCTACCAGGTGAACGGCGCGCCGCTCGCGCGCGATTTCGCGGAGATCAAGGCCGGGGTGGAACTCGACTTGACCCCCGGCGTGGCCCTGTTTGCGAACTTCGAGGGCGACTTCTCCGGCCGCGAACAAATCTACGGAGGCAAGGGCGGCGTCAAAATGATCTGGTAGTCTTGCCAGGGTCATCCCCGGCGCTGGTCCGCTTCGATACGGGCCATGCCGGAGCGGGAATTCCGCCGCGGTGTCCTCGGCAGAAGCGCCTTAATCTTGCTCTTCGGCGACCTTGAGGGGCTTCAGCTTGACGGCCCGCTGCATGAACATGGGGACGTGATCGCCCATCCCGACCACCGGCGGATCATCCTCCTCGAAGGCGCGCCCGCGGCGGTTTTGCCCGCGCCCGCGCTCCGCATAAGCACCAGCGCCGCGCGTAGGAGCAGGGCGTTCATGCGCGGGGCGTTCATGCGCATGGCGTTCCTGCGCGGGGCGATCTTGCGGCGTGGGAGCAAGCCTTTCCGGCACGCGTTGCGGTTGCTCGTCGGGACGCGGCGTGCGGCGGGAACGCGCCATACGCGGCGGCAGGATCTCGCTCTCGCTGCCACCCTCTTCACCCGCGGGGGCCGTGCGGCCGCCGCGCCGAGCGCCGCTGCCGCTACGGGTGCGGCGGTGCCGCGGCGCTTCTTCCTCGGCGTCAGCGCCGCCTGCGCTTTCGGGGGCGCTCGTCGGACCGTTCCATTCGATCGGGCGGGCGATCAATTTTTCGATCTCGTCGATATATTTCTGATCGGCGCGGGTAACGATCGAGAGCGCGATGCCGGTCTTGCCGGCGCGACCGGTGCGGCCGATGCGGTGCACGTAGTCTTCGGCATGCGTCGGAACGTCGAAATTGAAGACATGGCTCACATCGGGGATATCGAGGCCGCGGGCCGCGACATCCGAGCAAACGAGCAAGTCGACATCGCCGACTTTAAAGGCGTCGAGCGACGTCGTGCGGGCGCGCTGGTCCATGTCGCCATGCAGGGCACCGGCGCTGAAGCCGTGCTTCTGCAGCGATTTGTGGAGTAGCGCGACGTCGCGCTTGCGGTTGCAGAAAATGATCGCGTTCTTGAAGCTGTCCGCGGTGCGGATAAGCCGACGCAGGGTCTCGCGCTTGGCTGGGCCGGGGGCCGAGGCGACGAGGCCTTGAGTGATCGTCGTCGCGGTGGAGGCGGCGCGTGCGACTTCGATGCGTGCCGGATTGTGCAGGAACGTTTCCGTAAGCCGCGTGATTTCAGGCGGCATGGTCGCTGAAAAGAACAAAGTCTGGCGGGTGAACGGGACGAGCTTGCAGATGCGTTCAATGTCCGGAATGAAGCCCATGTCCAGCATGCGGTCGGCTTCGTCGATCACCAGAATTTCGATGCCGGTCAGGAGCAGCTTGCCGCGTTCGGAGAAATCCAGAAGACGTCCGGGCGTTGCGATCAGGACGTCGGCGCCACGCATGATCTTCGCGTCCTGGTCGCCGAAGGAGACGCCGCCGATGAGGAGCACGACATTGAGCTTGTGATTCACGCCATAGCGCGCGAAACTTTCTTCGACCTGCGCCGCGAGCTCACGCGTCGGCTCGAGAATAAGGGTCCGCGGCATCCGGGCCCGCGCACGGCCTTGCTCGAGGCGGACGAGCATCGGAAGCGTGAAAGCCGCCGTCTTGCCGGTTCCGGTCTGCGCGATTCCGAGAATGTCGCGCCCCGCTAGGGCATAGGGAATGGCTTGAGCTTGGATGGGAGTGGGTGTGTCGTAGCCGGAAGCTTCTACGGCTTGTAGAACCTTCTCGCTGAGGCCGAGATCTTTAAAAGTCATTAGGGTCCTAGAATGCGGCGATGGAAGAAGCGCCGATCGATACGACAAAGCCGACCGAGAGGAGAGTGGAGGAGGATTGTCGCGCTTTCATGAAGCAAGAAGCGTGCGAACCGCCTTTTGCTGGGATCAAAGCCCGGCAGGCGGCGATAAGGACTGCTCTTCGATCGCGAGTCGCGACCCCAATATCGGCGCGCTGAATCAGATTTGCAAGCCGGTATTGGCATTTGGCGCCTGTCGCAGCGCGTCTAAGCGGTCGAGACCGACCGATTGAAGGTGTCCCGCCATAAGCTTATCCGTGCCAACATGCCGCAGCGCTCCCGCTGCACCCAACATGGTTAATCGACCATTACCGTGTGCCATAAGCGACATGCAGGGTAACCGCTAAGGCAGGGGCGTCCGTCAAGGCAGACGAACGAGCTTGGCGATCAGGGTCTGATCCTGCAAGACGGCCATGCGCTCGCGCGGCGTCAGCCAGGCGGATGCCTCGGCCATGCTTTCGGCATCTTCGAGCTTGGCTTCGGCAAGCGCCCAATCGGGCGCGATGTCGCCGCGCTTGCGTCGTGCTGCAAGCGGCAGGAACGCCTCATGGATCTGGCGGAACGCGGGATCGGAGTGAATCAAGGCGATCGAGTCGGGCGGGGCGTCCCCATTGCTTGCGAAGTCGCGGACCAATGTATTGGCGCGCTGCACGACAGACGGCTTTTCCTTTTCTTCGGGCGTCACGAGAAGCCCCAATCGGCGCATGAACATCCCGATCGACAATTGCGCGCTCGCCCAGGACACGAAGATTGCCATGACGAGGCCGGCGATCGTCGGCGACATCCAGGCGACGAGCGAGGGGGAGATCCTGAGGCCGGCGGTCAGCATCAGAAGGCCCATGGCGACATGCGAGCGATGCCGCCGCGCGATCGCGCCGAACGGGATCGATCCGTCGTCCCTGCGCTGCGGATCCCAGCCCGTATCGAAGCCGAAGGCGAAATGCATGACGTGCCCGGTCTGGATCAGCATCATGATCGGCGCCAGCAAGGCGGAGAGGACTACCTCGAAGAGCGCCGAAATAATGAGGCGAATGGCGCCGCCGCTGCCGCGCCGCGTTTTGCCTTTCAGGAGGGCGAGGAGCAATCCGAAAAGCTTCGGCAGCAGCAAAATGGTCATCGTGAAGCTGAAGAGCTCCAACGACCTTTGCGCATCGAAACGCGGCCAAGCTGGAAACAGCGTGAACTCGCTCGTGAAATATTCCGGCCTGATATAGCTCGCCTGGAAGACGAGGATGATGCCGACGCAGATCTGCGCCATCCATAAGGGCGAGGCGAGATAGGCCATAATCCCGGTCGCAAGATGCTGACGTGAGGCCCAATGCAATCCGGCGGCCGGCAGGATGCGCAAGTGTTGCAGGTTGCCCTGGCACCAGCGCCGATCGCGCGCCGAGAGATCGATCAGCGAGGGAGGGCTTTCTTCATAGCTGCCATCGAGGGCAGGCAGCATATAGACCGCATATCCGGCGCGGCGGATGAGAGCCGCCTCGACGAAATCATGGCTCAGGACGTGGCCGCCGAAGGGCGGGCGCCCGCGCAAGGTCGGCAGGCCGCAATGATCGGCGAAGGCACGGATACGGATGATCGCATTATGGCCCCAGTAATTGCCGTCGCGCCCCATCCAGGCGGCGAGTCCCGCGGCGATCACCGGGCCATAAATGCGTGCCGCGAATTGCTGCACGCGGGCGAAAAGCGTGTTGCGGTTGATGATCAGCGGCAATGTCTGGATGATGCCGGCGTCGGGGTCCGCTTCCATCGCCGCGGCCAGGCCGAGTATGGCGCGCCCGGTCATCAGGCTGTCGGCGTCGAGCACGACCATATGCGCATAGGCGCCGCCCCAGCGGGTGACGAAATCCGCGATATTGCCGGCCTTGCGCGCACTGTTTTTCGGCCTGTGCCGATAGTAGATCGGCGCCTGCGTGCCGAGCCGCGCGCGCAGCGCGAGAAAGGCTTGCTCCTCGGCTACGAAAATATCGGCATTGGTTGTGTCGGAGAGAAAGAACCAGTCGAACGAGGCGCCGAACCCGGTCGCCTGCACCTCTTCGTAGATCGCCTGCAACGTGGCGAAGACGCGGCCCGGCGCCTCGTTATAGATCGGCATGACGATCGCCGTGCGTTCCTTCAGCACCGTCGGAACGGCCGGTTCCTTGGGCGGCATGAAGAGCAGCCAGAGAAACCCCAGAAGCGCGCTCGTGCAGGCGATCGCGATCCAGGAGAAATTCGCGACGAAGAGAACCAGCAGCGCCCATTCGAGCGGAGTGACGCCGCCCACCGACACGACCCCGTACATTTCCGAGGCGCCATAGGCCGTGAGCCCCATGCTGCCGCCGAACACGACCAAACGCGCCACCCAGGTGCCGAGCCCGCTGCGCAGCGACTCGTGCCGCTGCGGCCGCCGCCTCGTGCCGGAGGCGCTATAGAGGCTCTGCACAGGCATCGCGAGCGGTGCTTCGGCCGGCACCGGCGCAGCCGCCTCCTGGCTCGGCAGCGATGTGACGCAGGCGGCTGCGGGCGTGCCGACCAAAGCGGCCCCCTCGGCATTGGACATATTCGTTATGGCGTCCATCGATAAAGCCAAGTCTCGCTGATCGGCTTGCCGGATGCCTCGAGCGCGAGGCGCATTTCGGAGACGGATTCGGTGCCAGGATCGAGCTCGAAAGTCACGCGGCAGGTTTTCGCTTCGACCGAGGGAAAGATCCGCGTCGATAGGATCGTTCCCGGTGCCGCGCTCAACGCAGCCTTGAGATCCTGCATGTGTGCGGCATCGCCGAATATGTCGCCAGCGAATTCGACGATGAACCGGCGCCGCCTTTGGCTGGAGCCGCGCCCGCTCCGCGACGAGGTGACGATGGCGAGCGAGGGACGTTCCGGCGGATTCCAGCACCAGAACTGCCGGTAGGCGAAGGCGGTTTCGCTGCCTGCGGCGAGCGCCTGCTGTGGTCGCCAATAGGCGATGATATTGTCGTTGATCTCGGTTTCCGAAGGGATCTCGATGAGCTGCACGCCGCCATTGCCCCAATCGCCGATCGGCTCGATCCACAGCGAGGGCCTGAGCTCCCAGTGCTGGTCATCGTCGAGATAGTCGTCGAAGCTTCGGTCGCGTTGGAGAAACCCGAAGCCGCGCGGATTCTGATCGACGAAGGTCGAGATCTGCAACGTGTCGCGATTGGAGACCGGCCGCCAAAGCCATTCCTGCTGCCCAGTCAGCATTTGCAGGCCGCCGACCTCGCCGACATTCGGGCGCAGGTCGTCGAAGCGGCGCCGATCGATCGTGCCGAGAAGCGCCGTCGCGCTCATCGTCGCAAGGCCGAAACTGTCGACGGCGACGCGCGGAAAGAGCGTGCATTCGGTATCGATGATGGTCGCTTCGCCCGGATGCAGCGTGAAACGGTAGGCGCCGCTGACACTTTCCGAATCGATCAAGGCATGCACGACGAGCGTGTTGCCGGCTAAGGTCGGGCGCTCGATCCAGACCGCGCGGATCGCCGGGAATTCCTCGCCTTTGGGATCGGCGACCCGGATCGACAAAGCGCGCGCCATCGTGCCCGGATTCTGGCCCCGCGCGACGGCGCGAAAGAAGCTCGCGCCCTGAAAAGTCGCGAGCTCGAAGAGGCCGCTGCCATCTTGCGGGACGAGAACGCGAAAGCCGGAAAAGCCGATGTCGCCGAGATTGGGAGGCACCGCGAGCTTGCCGAAATCGAATAGCCCCGGATCGTAGACGATCCGGCGCGCCGCGCCTTGCGCGACGATGTTGAGCTGCATCGGCGTCGAGAAGATGAAGCCGCGATGCAAAGGCTCGAGCGCGAATCCGATCGTGTCGTTGGCCCAGAGCGTCGCGTCCTTGCGGTTGCGGATCGCGACATATTGCTCGTAGTTCAGGTTTCTAAAGGCTTCCGGCAGATCGGTGTTGGGCGGTCGAAATCGCTGCTTGGCGAGCGACCGGGCCATTTCGGTCACCATGCCCGGCTCGAAGGATGCAGGCTCGCTGAGCGCCATGGCGATGGGCGAAGGGGGCGAAGGCAAGGGCGAAGATGGCGCGCCAGGCTCGGCCTCCGCTGCGGCGAGTGCGTGAGCCGCCGCACCCGTGCCGAGCCCGGCAGCGATGCCGCCGAAGGCCAATTTCAACACGTCGCGACGCTCGAACATGACCCTACCGGCCCGCACGCAAGCTTTGCCGCGATCTCCAGATGCGGCTTTTCACTTTATAACGCATTCTTGGTGAACGGCAGATGATTTTCTCATTTTATGAGGCTCTTAAGCCCTTCGTGGCCATATAGGGGGAATGCCGTTCGGTGGATCTCGCGGTTTGCCTCGGGCCGGCTCGGCATGCCATCAAGCATGCCGATAGGCGACCCAGCTTTGCTCGGAGAAGCGCATAGATGGATCTTGCAGGCGGGTCCGGCCGTAGCTGTCTCGCGATCGTCCTGGCGGCGGGCGACGGCACGCGGATGCGCTCGTCCCGCCCGAAGGTCCTGCATCCCCTCGCCGGGCAGCCCTTAATCGCCCATGTGCTGGCCGCGGTTGCGGAAGCCGGCGTCGATGCGGTGGCGCTCGTCACGGCGCCCGGACATGACGCGGTCGTTGCCGCCGCCAAAGCCTCCGTCCCAAACGTGCAGATTTTCGAGCAGACGGAGCGCCGCGGCACGGCGCATGCCGTGCTCGCCGCGCGCGCGGCGATGGAGGCCGGCTATGACGACTTGCTCGTGCTCTTCGCCGACACGCCGCTCGTGCGTGCCGCCACATTGCAGGAGATGCGGCGAGTGCTGGCGGAAGCGGCGAGCGCCGTCGTGGCGCTCGGATTTTCGGCTGGCGATCCGAAGGGCTATGGTCGCTTCATCCTCGAAGCCGACGAGCTCGTGGCGATCCGCGAGGACAAGGACGCGAGCGAGGCCGAACGCGCGGTGCGGCTCTGCAATGGCGGCTTGATGGCGCTCGACGGCCGCGCCGCCTTGTCGCTTCTCGACGCGATCGACGCGAAGAACGCCCAAAACGAATATTACCTGACCGACGTCGTTGCCGCGGCGCGCGCGCGCGGACGCAAAGCCAAGATGCTGCTCGCCGACGAGAGCGAGCTCATCGGCGTCAATGATCGCATCCAGCTCGCGGCAGCCGAAGCCGTGATGCAGGCGCGCTTGCGCGCTGCGGCCATGGCGGGCGGGGCGACACTGGTCGATCCGCAAAGCACGTTCTTGAGCTTCGACACGGTGCTCGCCCGCGACGTGACGGTGGAGCCGCATGTGGTTTTCGGGCCCGGCGTCAGCGTCGGCGAAGGCACGCTCATCCGCGCCTTCTCGCATCTCGAAGGCGCACGCATCGGCCGCAACGCGATTATCGGTCCTTTCGCGCGGCTGCGGCCGGGTGCCGTTCTCGAGGCCGATGTGCATGTCGGCAATTTCGTCGAGGTGAAGGCCGCCCATCTCGGCCAAGGCGTGAAGGCCAATCATCTGACTTATCTCGGCGATGCAATCGTCGGCGCGGGCACGAATATCGGCGCCGGCACCGTGACCTGCAATTATGACGGCTTCCGCAAGTCGAAGACCGAGATCGGCGCGGGTGCCTTTATCGGCGTTCACACCGCTCTGGTCGCGCCGGTAAAGGTCGGCGCTGGCGCCTATACCGCGACAGGCTCGGTGATTACCGCAGAGGTCGCCCCCGATGCGCTCGCGCTGGCGCGCGCGCGCCAGGTCGAGAAGCCCGGCTGGGCCAAAGAGTTTCGCGAGAAGAACAAGACGTAGGGTCAGAGCAGGACGTAACGCCGTCATTGCGAGCGAAGCGAAGCAATCCAGGGGCAACCGCTCGAGCAGAGGCATGGATTGCTTCGTCGCTCCGCTCCTCGCAATGACGGTTGATTGATTAGGTCAAGTCTAGACGAGAAACAAAGGCCCATGTGCGGAATCGTCGGAATCATTGCAGGCCGCCCCGTCGCCGATGCGCTCATCGAGGCGTTGGCGCGGCTCGAATATCGCGGCTATGATTCAGCCGGGATCGCGACGCTGGAATCTGGCCATCTGACGCGTCGGCGCGCCGAGGGCAAGCTCAGGAACCTCAAGGAAAAGCTCGCCAAGGAGCCGCTCGCAGGTCCGATCGGCATCGGCCATACAAGATGGGCGACGCATGGCCGGCCGAGCGAGAACAATGCGCATCCGCATGCGAGCGAGAGGCTCGCGGTCGTTCATAACGGCATTATCGAGAATTTTCGCGAGCTGCGCGAGGAGCTGCGCGGCAAGGGCCACCAATTTTCGACCGAGACCGATACCGAGGTCGTCGCGCATCTCGTCACGGAGGCGATGCGCACGGGGCTCGCGCCGGCCGAGGCCGTCGCCGCAAGCCTGAAGCGGCTGAAAGGCGCCTTCGCGCTCGTGTTTCTCTTCGACCAGGACGCCGATCTTCTGATCGGCGCGCGCCAGGGCGCGCCGCTCGCCGTCGGCTATGGCGACGGCGAGATGTATCTCGGCTCCGACGCGCTCGCGCTGGCGCCGTTCACCGACACGCTGACTTATCTCGAGGATGGCGATTTCGTCATCCTCACGCGTAACGATGCCGAATTCCGCGACTTCGCCAATCGTCGGATCACGCGCCCGAAGGTCAAGACCTATGCCTCGGCCGTCATTGCAGAGAAAGGTAATTACCGCCACTTCATGGCGAAGGAGATTCACGAGCAGCCGGAAGTCGTCGGCCGCACGCTGGCTTATTATCTCGACATGTCGGAAGGCCGCGTCGCGCTGCCGTTCGATCTGCCGGTCGATCCGGCGAAGCTCGCACGCATGACGATCGCTGCCTGCGGCACGGCCTATATGGCAGGGCTCACCGCCAAATATTGGTTCGAGCGTTTCGCCCGGCTGCCGGTCGATATCGAGGTCGCCTCCGAGTTTCGCTATCGCGAAGCGCCGCTGACCGAGGGCGGGCTGACGCTCGTCGTTTCGCAATCGGGCGAGACCGCCGATACGCTCGCCTCGCTGCGCTACGCGAAGGCGCAAGGGCAAAAGATCGTCGCGGTCGTCAATGTATCGACCTCGACCATGGCGCGCGAAAGCGACATCGTCGCGCCGACGCTCGCCGGCCCCGAGATCGGCGTCGCCTCGACCAAGGCCTTCACCTGTCAGCTCGCGGTCCTCGCCTGCCTCGCGCTCGCCTTCGGACGCGCGCGCGGCACGCTGAACGCGTTGGACGAAGCGCGCCTGGTGGCCGAGCTGATGGCCGTTCCCGGCCTGATGGCCGAAGCGATGAAGCGCGAGGCCGCGATCGAAACCCTGGCGCGCGAGATCGCAAAAGTCCGCGACGTGCTCTATCTCGGGCGCGGCACCTCCTATCCGCTGGCGCTCGAGGCGGCGTTGAAGCTGAAGGAGCTTTCTTATATTCATGCCGAAGGCTATGCGGCGGGCGAATTGAAGCATGGACCGATCGCGCTCATCGACGAGGCAATGCCGGTGATCGTGATCGCGCCGCATGACCGCGTCTATGACAAGACCATCTCCAACATGCAGGAGGTCGCAGCGCGCGGCGGCCGCCTGATCATGATCGCCGACAAGGCTACGGCGCAGGAATTCGCGGCCGAGGCCGAGGCGATCGCCATGCCCGACATGGGGTCAGATTTCGCTGCCATGGTCTATGCGGTGCCGGTGCAGATGCTCGCCTATCACGTAGCCGTCAGCATGGGGAAGGATGCCGACCAGCCGCGCAATCTCGCCAAGAGCGTGACGGTGGAGTAGGGCGAACGGCCAGAGCGACTGTGGTGCAGGTGCAGTAGAATTGCGCTTGCCGTGAATTGCGTCTTCCGGCCGAACGTTACGAGGATGCCACAGAACCCGGCCCGTGCGCCGGAGGTTCATGTCGGATCAACCTCTCGCCGTCATGCGCGGGCTTGACCCGCGCATCCAGGCGCATTGCGCTGCAATCCAGCTTCGTCCAACGGTCCGTGTCCCGCGTCTTCCGGTGAACATCGTTCCTGGATGCGCGGGTCAAGCCCACGGCTGTCCGGTTTAGATTGATTGGACAAGGAGCACGGCATTGATTCTTCTTTGTTCAGAGGGTTTGGCGACTCATCTGGACACGAGAGGGGATCAAAGC
>Ga0116227_10016088_pt1 | contig 10865 bp, 12 predicted proteins | sample S1TSphgellanicum_FD_89693 | JGI IMG/M metagenome (GOLD analysis project Ga0116227, IMG submission 89693) | Host-associated microbial communities from peat moss isolated from Minnesota, USA - S1T2_Fb - Sphagnum magellanicum MG | ecosystem: Host-associated > Plants > Peat moss > Unclassified...
CTGTTCCAGGACAAGCTGGCCGGTTTTGATTTGATTATCCTGGACCGGTTCACCGACCGCGGCATCCTGCCGCACCTCTATTTGCGCAATATCGCGGACTATGTGCGGCACGGCGGCGCGCTGCTGCTGGTTGCGGGTCCGGAATTCGCCACGCCGGCAAGCCTGGATCAGACGCCGCTGGCTAGCGTGCTGCCGGCCCATGCGCCGATGAGTGCGGAGGGCGTGGTGGATGGCGCTTTTCGCCCGGCGGTCACGCCGCTCGGCGCGCGCCATCCCGTGACCCAGGGTCTTACCGGCGCCAACGATCCGTCGAAGGCGGGCGCCGAGGCGACCTGGGGGCCTTGGTACCGCGCCATCGACGCCGAGGATGTGCAGGGCCAGGTGCTGATGACCGGCCCGGATGCGCGGCCGCTGCTGATCCTGAACCATGTGGACCAGGGCCGTGCGGCGCTGCTGATGTCCGACCAGAGCTGGCTCTGGTCACGCGGCCACATGGGCGGCGGCCCGCAGGCGGAGCTGCTGCGCCGGGTCGCGCACTGGCTGATGAAGGAGCCCGAACTGGAGGAGGAGCGGCTGTCTGCGCGTATCGAGACAGTGCCAGGCGGCACCGCGGCGAAACTCCTGGTTGAGCGCCGCTCGGTCACCGGGGCGACCGCCATGCCGGTCACCATCACGCCGCCGTCGGGGCCGAAGCAGACGACAAATCTGGCCGAATCCTCGCCCGGGCTGGCCACCGGCAGCCTGGCGATCTCCGGCACCGCGGCGCAGAGCGGCGTCTGGCAGGTCAGCGACGGCACGCATGTCGCATTTGCCGCCGCCGGGCAGGAGAACCCGCAGGAATTTGCAGATTTGCGCGCCACGGCAGAGCTTCTGCACCCGTTGCTGCGCGACTCCGGCGGTGGCACGATCTGGCTCGGCCGCTCCGGCCCGCCGTCGGTGCGCCTGGTCGGCGCGGACAGCACAGCCTCCGGCGCCGGCTGGATCGGTTTGCGCCAGCGCGGCGCCCACCTGGTCACCGGCGTCTCCAGCGTCCCGCTTGCCCCCGCCTGGCTAGCCCTGCCGATCCTGCTAGGCCTCCTGCTGGCAGGATGGCGCCGGGAGGCCCATTAATCCGACGACCGAAGACTGACGACCGACGACTGCCTTCAGGAGAACAGTGTCTTCCTGGAAATGGAACCCGAACCGGCCCGCGGCGGCCCTGAGCGACGGTTGGCGCTGGTCGGCTTCATCGGCCTGTGCGCGCTGGTGGGATTCGTCGAGCTGCTGTTCACCACGCCATCGCTGCACGGCTGGTACCGCTCGCTGACCGCACCGCCCGGCACGCCGGCGGCACGGGTGGCGCTGGAAGTGTCGGCTGTGCTGTACTTGTTGCTGGGCGTTGCGGCCTGGCTGATCTGGCGCCGCGCCGGCTTCGCCCGCCCGCCTCACTACCGGGCGCTGCGCCTGTGGGGCTGGCAGCTGATGGCCCACACTCTATGGACGATCGTCTTCTTCGGCCTGCACGCGCTGCTGCTGTCGGTGCTGCTGGTGCTGGTGATTGCGACCCTGGCGGTGGAAACTTGGCGCCGCTTCGCCGCCCTCGACCGCCGCGCCGCCTGGCTGCTGACGCCCTATCTCGCCTGGGTCGGCTACACGCTCTGGCTCAGCGCCGGCTTCTGGTGGCTGAATGAGCGGTGATAGTTTTACCGCCGCCCCCAAGCTGCTACTCTACCTAAAACCATCGACCGGCGCCCATGAAACACCTGCTCAAATTTTTGACGTTTCTCCTTCTCCTGGCCATCGCCCACCCGGCATTCGCACAGCTTGGCGGCGGTGCGGTGGGTGGGCCAGGCGCGCCGGCCGGCGGGCGCGGCGGCCCTGGCGGCGGTGCGGGCGCCGGCGACGAGAAGAAGGAGAAGCCGCCCGAACCGCCGCCCTCCATCCCGGGCGCCGAGGTCAATCCCGATACGGTCATCCCGGCCGACAAGGGCACCGCCGAGCTACTGCCCAATGAGGCGCTGTTCGACGCCATTACCCGCGGCGACATCGCCTCCGCGCGCGACGCGCTGAACCGCGGCGCCCAGCTCGATGCGCATAACGTGCTCGGCCAGACGCCCACCGAAGCCTCCATCAGCCTGGACCGCAACGACATCACCTTCCTGCTGCTCTCCATGCGCGGCGCGAACCAGGCGCATACCACTCGGGTCGCCGAGGCGACACGCGCGCCCGCGCACGCCAGGCCCGTGCATGTGCAGCGCCCCATGCCATCGTCGGACCGCGGCCGCCCGGACCCGGCGGCCGGCTTCATCGGGTTTTAGCCAATCTCCGAGAACCGCGATTCCGTCCGCGTCTTCCTGCGCGACATCGTCACCGAGGCGCAGGTCGGCCTGCATCCGTGGGAACGTCATCCCGAGCGCCCGACCAGGCTGCTCGTGAACGTCGAAATGTTTGCGAATTGCCTCGGGCCGGGCGAATTCCTGGATTACGACCCGGTCCGCCAGGCGATACGCGCCTGGCCGGGACGCCCGCACACGCCGTTGCTCGAAACCCTGGCCGAAGAGCTGGTGGCGCTTTGCCTGGCCGACCCGCGCGTGACCGCCTGCCGCGTCTGCATCGCCAAACCCGACATTTTCAACGAGGCCGCAGCCGCCGGCGTCGAAATTTTTCGAACCCGTCGCGCATGAAGACCGTGCTGATCACGGGCGCCGCCCGGCGCATCGGCGCCGCCATGGCCACTGCCCTGGCGGCCGACGGGTGGCGCGTGATTGCGCACTACCACCGCTCCGCCGCCGACGCGGAGTCGCTCGCGGGAAAAATTGCCGCCGCCGGCGGGCAGTGCGTGACCGTGCAGGCGGATCTCTCCGACCCCGCCGGCGTCGCCGGCCTGATCCCCGCCTGCGTGGCGCAATGGGGCGCGCCTGACGCGCTGATCAACAACGCTTCCAGTTTCGTCTATGACACCATCCAGACAGTGACCCCTGCCGGTTGGGACGCCCATATGGCGCCGAACCTGGCCGCCCCGGTGTTCCTCGCCCAGGCGTTTGCGCGCGCGCTGGGCGAAAAATCCGGCTGCATCATCAACATGCTGGACCATAAGCTGGCGGCACTGAACCCGGATTTCTTCTCCTACACCGTCGCCAAGGCGGGGCTGGAGGCGGCCACCCGCATGCTGGCCCTGGCCTTCGGCGGCCGGATTCGCGCCTGCGGCATCGCCCCCGGCATCACCCTCATCAGCGGCAAGCAGACCGAGGCCGGTTTTGCCAGGGCCTGGTCGGCGACGCCCCTTGGGCGCAGTTCGACGCCTGAGGAGCTGGCCGAGGCGGCGCGCTTCATCCTGGCCACCGGCTCGCTCAATGGCCAGATGCTGGTGCTGGACGGCGGCGACAGCCTGCTCAAGCGGCGGAGAGATATTGCGTTTGGGGGATGACACGCAATCGTAGGATGGGTCTTGACCCATCGCTTCGGCCTGGCCACCGGCCATCACGCGAATGATGGGTCGAGACCCATCCTACTGGCGTAAAACTCCGTTCATGCGCTGCATTGCAGTGTCGCAACTCGCCCCTTATTAGAGGGCAACCCGTGATGGCGCGAAGGACACCAAGCTGATGAGCGGTCTGCACAAGAGCGAATTCCAGAACCCGGTGCTGAACTGGTTCGACTCGCGCCTGCCGATCCTGACCCTGATGACCAAGGAATACGGCAGCTTCCCGACGCCGAAAAACTTTAACTATTTCTGGAATTTCGGCGCGCTGGCGACGATCAACCTGCTGATCATGATCGCCACCGGCATTTTCCTGTCGATGAACTACACCGCCAACACCGCGCTCGCCTTCGACAGCGTCGAGCGCATCATGCGCGACGTGAATTACGGCTGGCTGCTGCGCTACGTGCACATGAACGGCGCGTCGATGTTCTTCATGATCATCTACATCCACATCTTCAGGGGCATGTATTACGGCAGCTACAAGGCGCCGCGCGAAGTGCTGTGGATGAGCGGCGTGCTGCTGTTCCTGCTGCTCATGGCCACCGCCTTCATGGGCTACGTGCTGCCCTGGGGCCAGATGTCGTACTGGGGTGCGACGGTCATCACCAACCTGTTCTCCGCCATCCCTTACGTCGGCAACTGGATCGTCACCCTGCTGTGGGGCGGCTTCTCGGTGGATAACCCGACGCTGAACCGCTTCTTCTCCTTCCATTACCTGCTGCCGTTCGTCATCACCGGCGTGGTGTTTCTCCATGTGGTCGCCCTGCACATCACCGGGTCGAACAATCCGCTGGGCATCGAGGTGAAGAGCAGCGCCGACACGGTGCCTTTCCACCCGTATTATACCGCCAAGGACAGCGTGGGTCTGGCCGTGTATTTCCTGGTGTTTGCGATCATCGTGTTCTTCATGCCGAACATGTTCGGCGAGCCCGACAACTACATCGTCGCCAATCCGCTGCAGACGCCAAACGCCATCGTGCCCGAATGGTATTTCCTGCCGTTCTACGCCATCCTGCGCTCGGTGCCTGACAAGCTCTTTGGCGTGATCTGCATGTTTGGCTCCATCCTGGTGTGGTTCGCCCTGCCGTGGCTGGATACTTCGCCAGTGCGCAGTGCGCGCTTCCGGCCGCTGTACCGCTGGTCGCTGTTCCTGATGGTCCTCTCCATGCTCGTGCTCGGCGCCGTCGGGCATCACCATCCTGAGGGGATCTGGGTGCCGCTCGGCCGCGTCGCTACCGCCTATTATTTCGCCCACTTCCTGCTGATCGTGCCGCTGCTCGGCAAACTGGAAAAACCGCTGCCGCTGCCTGAGAGCATCAGCCGCCCTGTGGTCTCGTCCGACCGGTTCCCGCCGAGCGGGGGCGGCGGACCGTTGCCAGCAGGTGCCGCCACTGCCCGCCCGATGGAGAAGATCTGATGCGGTTTCTTGGTCTGGCCGCGGTCGCGGCCCTGGTGGCGCTGAGCAACCCCGCAGGCGCGGTGGAGGACGATGTTCCGCCGCTGCCCAAGCAGGCCTGGAGTTTTAACGGCCCGTTCGGTACCTACGACCGTGCCTCGCTGCAACGCGGTTTCCAGGTGTACAACGAAGTCTGCTCCGCCTGCCACTCGATGAAGCTGCTGTCCTACCGCAATTTGGAGCAGATCGGCCTCACCCCGGCGCAGGTCAAAGCCATCGCCGCCACCAAGACGGTGCCCGGCGAGCCGAACAGCGACGGTCAGCCGACCACCAGGCCGGCCCTGCCGTCCGACCGTTTCGCCTCCCCCTTCCCGAACGACCAGGCGGCGCGCGCGGCCAACAATGGCGCCCTGCCGCCCGACCAGTCGGATCTGGAGAAGGCCCGCGAAGGCGGCCCGGACTACATCTATGCGCTCGTCGGCCTGGGCTACGTCACCCCGCCGCCGGACGTCAAAGTGCCTGACGGGCTCTATTACAATCTGTATTTTCCGGGTCACAAGATCCACATGCCGCCGCCGCTCAACGATGGTGCCGTCACTTACGCCGACGGCACGAAGGCCACGGTGCCGCAAATGGCGAAGGACGTGACGCAGTTCCTCACCTGGGCGTCCAATCCGGAGATGGACGTCCGTAAGCACATGGGCGTGCGCATGGTTGGGTTTTTCGCGCTGCTCGCCTGCGTGACCTACGGCGTGAAGCGCAAAATCTGGGCGGATGTGCATTAAGTAAGAAAGGACTTCTTTTTTGAAAAAAAGAAGCAAAAAACTTTTGTTCATTGGGCTGAGCGGTAAGACCAGCGCGCGCGCAAGGATGCAAAAGTTTTTTGGTTCTTTTTTTCAAAAAAGAACCGCTTTCTTGGTAACGCCATGACCGTAGTAGGCATCATCGGCGGCTCCGGCCTCTATGACATCGAAGGTTTGCAAGACCGCCGATGGGAGCGCATCGCCTCCCCCTGGGGCGAGGCATCCGACGAATTGCTGTTCGGCGTGCTGGACGGGGTGCAATGCGCGTTCCTGCCCCGCCACGGCCGCGGCCACCGGCTGTCGCCCTCGCACCTCAACTACCGCGCCAACATCGATGTGCTGAAACGCGCCGGCGTCACCCATGTGCTGTCGCTCTCGGCCGTCGGCAGCCTGCAGGCGCATCTGCCGCCCGGCCATTTCGTCATCGTCGATCAATTCATCGACCGCAGCTTTGCCCGCGAGAAAAGTTTTTTTGGTGACGGTTGCGTGGCGCATGTTTCGGTCGCGCACCCGGTCTGCGCCATGCTCGGCGACGTGCTGGAATCGGCGGCCAAAGAGCTCGGCCTGCCGGTGACGCGCGGCGGCACGTACCTCGTCATGGAAGGGCCGCAATTCTCCACCAAGGCCGAGAGCGAACTCTACCGCGCCTGGGGATGCAGCGTCATCGGCATGACCAACATGCCGGAGGCCAAGCTCGCCCGCGAAGCAGAACTGCACTATGCCAGCGTCGCCATGGTGACCGACTATGATTGCTGGCACGAGACCCACGAGCATGTCACCGTCGATGCGGTGGTGCGCGTCATGACCGAGAATGCGGCCAATGCCCGTGCGCTGGTGCGCTGTGCCGTGCCGATGCTGGCACATGCCGGCGCCTGCCCGCAGGGCTGCGGCCACGCGCTGGACCACGCCATCATCACCGCGCCCGCCGCCCGCAACCCGGCGCTGATGGCAAAGCTGGACGCGGTCGCCGGAAGGGTCACGCAACCGTAGGGTGGGCTTCAGCCCACCATCCAACGCCAGGCGGGCATGGTGGGCTGAAGCCCACCCTACGGCGTATCGGCTAAATGCGGCCCATCAGCACCAGAACGATGATCACCACCAGCACCAGGCCGAGGCCGCCGGACGGGTAGTAGCCCCAGCCGGTGCTGTACGGCCAGGCCGGCAAGGCGCCGAGCAGCAGCAGAATGAGAATGACCAGAAGAATGGTGCTCATGGGGGGACCGCCTTTTCAGCATGAAGACGCTCCCGGAACGTGGCGCCGGTCCGCCGGGTTGCCCCGCTACAGATGCTGGCGGAAAAAAACCAGCGTGCGATCCTGCGCCAGCTCGGCGGCTTCCGGCACATAGCTTTCGCGGGCTTCGCAGCCGAAGCCGTGGCCGGCATCGGGATAGGTAAAAATTTCGACCTCGGGGTGCACCCGCGCGATGGCCGCCACATCGTCCATGGGAATGCCCTGGTCGAGCACGCCGAAATGCAGTTGGACGGGACAATTCAGCCGTTCCTGACGCGCATTGGCAATGCCACCGCCATACCAGCCGACGGCCGCGGCGAATTTTTGCGTCCGTGCCGCGCTCAGCCAGGCCAGTGTGCCGCCCCAGCAATAGCCGACGATTCCCACCCGTTCGCGGCCGAGTGCCGCGGCCGCCGCCTCGATGTCGGCGATCGTATCGGCCTCGGGAATCTGCGCGCGCAACGCCAGGCCGCGCTGGATATCCTCGCCGACATAGCGCAATTCCACGCCGCGCCCGGCACGGTCGAACAGCGCCGGGGCAATCACCGCATAGCCGCGGGCGGCAAAACTCTCGGTCACCCGGCGGATATGGTGGTTGACGCCGAAAATCTCCTGAACGACGACCAGCCCCTTCTCCGCTCCCTCGGGACCTGCGCGGTAGGCGGAAAATATGTGCCCATCGGCAGAGGTCACCTCAATCATAATGCCCATGAAATCACCCTCCCCGCCTCAAATGCGTCTGCGCCTGCCGTTCCGCCGATAGCTAAACCTGCCCTGTTTCCATGCTCATGAAGGTTCCATGCCACATCTGCGCCAAGCCATTCCGATCGCGCTATGGACCTTTGAGGGCAATGTAGCGCATTTCGAGCGCGAGACGAGTCGGCTCGTGCACCGTCCGCCAGGTTCGGCCGGCAGCAGCCTGCGAATTCTGCTCGACAGGGCAGGGGCGCCGGCGTCGGCAATGTCGCGGTAAAACTCGAGTCGATGCGAGCCTACAGCGCCAGCCTCCTCACGTAACAGCTCGTAGGATGGGTCTTGACCCATCATTGCCTGCACCAAAGCAGCGGCGAGGCCGCGGTGATGGGTCAAGACCCATCCTACGGTTGTTACAGTCAGTGCAAATGCGCCAACTGCACCGCGTGCCGGACTTCGGCGGGGGAGATCAGCTTCGCCGAGCCGACCCGCACCGAGTGCAGCTTGCCGTCCAGCGAGCGTTCCCAGAACGCCAGGAATTTGTGCAGCACCGGGAATCTCGGTGCGATGTCGAGATCCTGCCAGACGAAACTCTGCAACAGCGCCGGATGGTCCGGCAAATGATAGAGAATTTCGGCGGTGGTCAGGCGGTACCCATCCAACTGCAATGCCAGGCTCATTCTATGTCACCGTCCTTATATGGAAACCTCCAGATGTGCCGTCCGATGTGCTGTCCGTCCTGCGCCCCGCTTCTGTCGAGCGGGTCAGCAACCATGGCGCATGGGGGATGGTATGGGCAAGTGGAAAAAGCAGCGTTAACAAGGCTTTAGCACTCTCCACCCCAGAGTGCTGCCAGCCTCTTGACACTGATCCGTGAGCGCCCTAGATCGCTGGCACTCTCCACGGGGGAGTGCTAACAACCCGTTCAACCCGAACCTGAGGAGCAAGGCATGGCGCATTTTCGCCCTCTGCACGACCGTGTGGTCGTTCGCCGCATCACGGCGGAAGAGAAGACCGCCGGCGGCATCATCATCCCCGACACTGCGCGTGAGAAGCCGATGGAAGGCGAAGTGATCGCTGTCGGTCCTGGCGCCCGGAACGAGCAGGGCGCTGTTGTGCCGCTCGACGTGAAGGCCGGCGACCGCATTCTGTTCGGCAAATGGTCCGGCACGGAAGTGAAGCTCGATGGCGAAGAACTCCTGATCATGAAGGAGTCCGACATCATGGGCATCGTCGAGAAGACCGCTGCCGCCGCCAAGGCCGCCTAACTCGCAAAAGTTTTTTGGTTCTTTTTTTCAAAAAAAGAACTGCTTTCTTTCTTTTCTAAAGGAGCTCTCAGATGGCAGCAAAAGAAGTCCGCTTCGGCGGCGACGCCCGCCAGCGCATGCTCAAGGGCGTTGACATCCTCGCCGATGCGGTGAAAGTCACGCTAGGCCCGAAGGGCCGCAACGTCGTGCTCGACAAGAGCTTTGGCGCGCCCAGGATCACCAAGGACGGTGTGACGGTGGCCAAGGAGATCGAGCTGGCCGACAAGTTCGAGAACATGGGCGCGCAGATGGTGCGCGAGGTCGCCAGCAAGACCAACGACCTGGCCGGTGACGGCACCACCACCGCGACCGTGCTCGCCCAGGCGATCGTGCGCGAGGGTGCGAAGGCGGTTGCCGCCGGCATGAACCCGATGGATCTGAAGCGCGGCGTTGACCGTGCGGTGGAAGCCATCGTGGCCGAGCTGAAGGCGAAGAGCCGCAAGATCACCACCCAGGCCGAGACGGCCCAGGTCGGCACGATTTCCGCCAATGGCGAGGCCGACATTGGCCGGATGATTTCCGAAGCCATGCAGAAGGTCGGCAACGAGGGTGTCATCACGGTCGAGGAAGCCAAGGGCATCCAGACCGAGCTCGACGTGGTCGAGGGCATGCAGTTCGACCGCGGCTATGTCTCGCCCTATTTCATCACCAATGCCGAGAAGATGGTGGCGGACCTCGACAGCCCGTACATCCTGATTCACGAGAAGAAGCTGAGCACGCTTCAGCCGCTGCTGCCCTTGCTTGAGGCGGTGGTGCAGTCCGGCCGTCCGCTGCTCATCGTGGCCGAAGACGTCGAGGGCGAGGCGCTGGCCACGCTGGTCGTCAACAAGCTGCGCGGCGGTCTGAAGATCGCGGCGGTAAAAGCGCCTGGCTTCGGCGACCGCCGCAAGGCCATGCTGGAGGACATCGCCATCCTCACCGGCGGCCAGGTGATCAGTGAAGACCTCGGCATCAAGCTCGAGAACGTGACGCTCGCCATGCTCGGCCGCGCCAAGAAAGTGCTGATCGAGAAAGAGAACACCACCATCGTCGAAGGTGCCGGCGAGAAGAGCGACATCTCCGGCCGCTGCGGCCAGATCCGCGCGCAGATCGAGGAAACGACGTCCGACTACGACCGCGAGAAGCTGCAGGAGCGCCTGGCCAAGCTCGCGGGCGGCGTGGCCGTCATCCGCGTCGGCGGTGCGACCGAGGTCGAGGTGAAGGAGCGCAAGGACCGCGTCGATGACGCGCTGCATGCGACCCGCGCCGCGGTCGAGGAAGGCATTGTGCCAGGCGGCGGTGTCGCCCTGGCCCGCGCCTCCAAGATCCTGGCGCACCTGACCCCGGAGAGTGCCGACCAGAAATTCGGCATCGAGATCGTGCGCCGCGCGGTGCAGACCCCGCTGCGCCAGATCGCCGAGAACGCCGGCGAGGACGGGGCTGTGGTGGCCGGCAAGGTGCTGGAGAACGACAGCTACGATTTCGGGTTCGACGCGCAGAACGGCGACTACAAGGATATGGTCGCCGCCGGCATCATCGACCCGACCAAGGTCGTGCGCACGGCGCTGCAGGACGCGGCCTCCATCGCTTCGCTGCTGATCACCACCGAAGCGATGGTTGCCGAGAAGCCGGAGAAGAAGAGCCCGATGCCGGCAGGCGGCCCGGGCGGCGGCATGGGCGACATGGATTTCTGAGCCCCGCTTAAGCACTCGCCGAACAGGAAGGCGGGCCGCAAGGTCCGCCTTTTTTCGTAGGGGCGTAAATCGTTTCTTAATACCATTGATTGACTTGTGGCGCAGTTTCTGACCCCATGGTTGCATAATCGTGGCCGATTCCTCTTTTGCGGTTAATCGGCTTCGGTTTGGGGTGTGCGGTCCGATCGTTGGACCGCATCGGATTTCGGAGTGGCGCGGCTATGGCTCAGGGTACTGTCAAGTGGTTCAATACGACCAAGGGTTTCGGTTTCATCATGCCGCAAGATGGCGGCAAGGAC
>Ga0116227_10016089_pt1 | contig 10865 bp, 6 predicted proteins | sample S1TSphgellanicum_FD_89693 | JGI IMG/M metagenome (GOLD analysis project Ga0116227, IMG submission 89693) | Host-associated microbial communities from peat moss isolated from Minnesota, USA - S1T2_Fb - Sphagnum magellanicum MG | ecosystem: Host-associated > Plants > Peat moss > Unclassified...
TTCGCGTAGCTTAGAGAAGGTTTTGCTCATCAGGTTAGATTCATCGGCATTGTAGTATTTACTCACATAATCCTGTACAAAAGCAGTTTGCCTGTTAGGTGCATATTGCAAGCTTCCGTAGTTTAATACAGCGCCGGTTTTTGAATCATAATTGATGGCAGCACCGTTTGATACCACAACCCCCTGGCCAACATAAGTACCATTATAACTGGCTACACCAAAGTTTTTCCAATCCTGGTAGCGGGCTGCGCCCAAAGCACCTTCGGCTGTTTCGATGTTAGAACCACCACGCATGGTTTTATTGTGCATATAATCGATAATTACACCGCCAACAGAACCATCAAACTGGAAACCGAAACTTAAGTTTTTGTATTGCAATTTGTTATAAGCGCTCCATGTGTATTTAGGGCTTTCGTTACCCAGGTATTGCGAAACCGGGTTAATCAGCGGTTTACCGGCGGCATCATTAATAATCTGACCGTCTGGCGATCTTACAAAAGCGGTACCGTATAATTTATCGGTACGGTCGCCAACTTTAAAGAAGGTGTTATAAGAATCTTGTCCCGGAGGCAGCTCTTTGTAGATCTCTTTATATGTTGATACGTTAACTAACACATTCCAGCTAAAGCCGCCCAGGTTTTTGATCGGCACGCCGGTGATCGAACCTTCGTAACCTGTTTTCTTGGTTTTTAATGCGTTGATATACTCAGTAGTATAACCTGTAGCTGTTGAAATAGAGTTAGGCAAAATACGCGGACCATCTATATACTGGAAAGCAGTACCGCTAAAGCCTAAACGATTTTGTAAGAATTTGATGTCAAAACCTTCTTCGTAATTAACACGGGTTGATGTTTTGATATTGTTTTGATACAGGTAATCTGATGCGTAACCTGCAGTTTGGTTATTATATGGCTTACTGGTTGAGTAGTTGGTGCTCAATGAATAATCTGGACCGTTATATGGTGACATATAAGTTGAACCGTAACCAAGCGGGTTATAATTTAATGGATTGGCGCCTGATGTGGTACCACCATAAACAGTGATTGAGTTAAACGGAGCAGGGCCAATTGTAGTAGCGGTAGCATCAGAACGGATGTTTGAGTATGATGCACGTGCTTTTAAGAACGAGATAATCTCTGGCAGTTTAACGTAATCTGAAATTACAGTAGCTACCGATGCGCTTGGGTAATAATAAGTAGTTGGCATTTGGAAAGCCGATGACTTATCGATACGGCCGGTGCTCGAGATGGTAGCATATTTGCCGAAAGTTGCATCTAATGAGTAGTAGGCACTCAGCACGCGCATATCAGATCTGAAACTGGTTGATTGTACCGGGTTTTTTGAGTTGCTGAATGAATATACTTCAGGCACGTTCAAATAATCAGTAGATGTCCAGCTTGAGTTATAGCTGAAATTACGCATGTTACCGCCGATTAAACCAGACAGGTTTAAGAACTTTTTAACAGTGTAATCATAGTTTAACATTAACTCGGTATTGTTATCAAACAGATCGCGTCTGTCTTCACGATAATCACCCTGGTTGCCTTCGCGGCCGTAAGGGTGAGCCGAGAATGGCATATCCTCTGTACGCAAAATGTTATAAGTATCAATTTGCGAACGCAAGGTTGCGTTTAAGTTTTTGTTGATCTTAAAGTTTCCGGATAAGTAACCGTACACGTCATTTTTGTAATGTCCACGTGTCCAGTCTGTAACCATAAACCAAGGGTTGTGGTAACGGGTATACTCTTCAAATTGAGATTGCACACCAACCTTACCTGGCTGCCAGATGGCTTTAATATCGGGCGAGTTAACGCTCCAGTCGGCACCTGTCCAAATGGCAAGGTTATAGATTAAACTGTTCGGGCCGTAATCAACGTCTGGAAAGTTATCAGTTGTTTGTCTGTTAAAATCCATGTTACCTTCAAATTTCCAACGGGGTGATGGGGTAAAGGCAGCATATAAGTTGGCATTGGCTATATCCAGATACTCTTTAGGGATATAACTTTGCTGATGCTGTTGCGATGCCGAGAAACGAATATTATAATCATCACCAACTGCACTTAATGCAATGTTGTTGTTGGTTTGATAACCGGTTTGCAAAAAGTTTTGCAGGTTATTTGCGCCCCTGGCTACCCATGGAGTACCCTGGCGAACGCCATTGATAACCGGGCTATCATATTGAGGGATAGACTGACCGGCAAAATATGGGCCCCAGATATCATAATCCGAATCCACACCACCCGGTGCGCCACCTTTACCGTCAACAAACTGGTAGAAGGTATTCTCACCCGGTCCGTATGAATGTTGCACCCTTGGGAAGGCAAGGAAGCCCTTATTGATAACGGTACTGCTGTTGATATCAACAGATAAACCTTTTCTGTTTTTATTGCCTTTTTTAGTGGTAATTAAAATTGCACCATATGATGCGCGGTTACCATACAAAGCCGCGGCAGCAGGGCCTTTTAATACAGTATAAGTTTCAATGTCATCGGGGCTGATGTTGTAGGTATCCGTATTAATAGGGAAACCATCCACAACATATAATGAAACCGTATTACCACGTATAGCTACGGTAGGTGCACCCAGCAATTCGGCAGAGGGGCCAACAGATAAACCGGCTACTTTACCAATTAATCCTGTTATAGGGTTTGGGTCGCGGGCAAGAGTTAGGTCTGCGCCATTTACTGTTTGAGTGGCGTAGCCAATACGCTTGGCATCTTTTTTAACACCAAGTGCAGTTACTACAACTTCTTGTAGTGCTTTGCTGTCGTCGTTAAGGCTAACCATAATATGGTCGTTGCCACCAACAGTTACTTCTTTAGTTACGTAACCAATAAATCTAAAAGTTAATACCTGACCGGCACTGGCAGATATTGTAAAGCGCCCGGATCCATCGGTGGTGGTTCCTTTGCTGGTACCGTTTAGCATAATACTTACGCCGGGTAGGGGCTGGTTTTTGTTGTCGCTAACCACACCTGTGATTTTGGTTTGAGCAAAAACTGTAAAAGGAAAAAGGCTGCATAACAGAAGTATTACAAGCCTTTTTAAATTGGGGTAGAAATCTTTCATTTACTTAATGCTTTTAGTGATGTTTTTGATTAAGCAATACTAAACTTAGTTTATTATTTATAAACTAAGTTTAGATTAAGTAAACTTTAACACTTTGTTCAATAGGCGTTAAGTAGGCCGTAATTGATAATTATATCATGACAGAATTATTATGTAAAATTAACATTACAATATAATTTAAGATTAATTACTGCGTTTTAAATGCTTGATAGCTATTTCTTTTAAATGATTAATATTGTCTACCGCAATATGCTCCAGCTTGGCTTCATCATCCCAATAACGCATTCTGATAATTAAATTGGCATCGGGGTTTAATTCAAACGCGTTTGCTTCGGCTTCGCTCATTACCCCACCCTGAAAGTTTAGCGTTGCTTTACTTGCCGGCGAAAGTTTTTCGTAATACTCTGGGTATTTATAAGTAAGGTATCGCTTAGCAACTACGTGCGCTTGCACCAGGTTGGATAAGCGATCAGAAAATCCACGTTCGCGTAAATAATCTGCCCCGAGTTTTTCGTGGTGTACCGCGCCAAAACCATCCATGCTCTCGGTTTGGTTGCTGGCGCAAAGGTGCCCAAGGTCGTGAAAAAAAGCTGCCAGTATTACTTCATCATCATATCCTTCAGATTCGGCCAGCGCCGCAGCTTGCGACATATGCTCTATCTGTGAAACAGGTTCGCCGATGTAATCTTCATCGCCATGCAAGGTATACAAGGCAAAAACTTCTTCTACTATTGATTCGGGAGTTGGGTGAGATGCTGTCATCATAAGGAAAATTTGCGCTAAATAACCGTTTTAACATTATCAAATTATTATGCCCGTATGATATTAAAAACCAGAGTTTAGCACTTTATTGTTTAAATTAACAGTATTTAACTTAACAGTACTTGCGTACACCTTATTTATTATCTACTTTTCTTCGCTCTTAATTAAAGCTGATACAATGGAAGATGATGTACTGATACAGATCAGTAACCGGATAAAAGACCGCCGGAGAGAAAAAAATATTACCGTACAAGAATTGGCCACCCGCGCCAATGTAAGTAAAGGCTTAATTTCGCAGATCGAGAATAGCCGAACTATACCATCTCTTATTGTATTAATTGATATAATAAAGGCACTGGAGATTGACCTGAATGTTTTTTTCAAAGATATTCAAGCCGGAGCCAACCTGTCGCCTTTAATAATCCGCAGGCAAACAGACTACGATCATTTTGAGAAAGAACATGCCGATGGGTTTCACTACCAGCGCATATTTACCCGCTCTATAAAAAACTCTACAGTTGATATTGTAATACTCGAACTGGAGCCAAATGCCCATCGCCCACAGGTACAAACCGAAGCCTTTGAATACAAATACATTCTCTCGGGCCAGGTAAAATATATGTTTGGTGATAAAGAGCATATCTTATACGCTGGCGATTCGATGCTGTTTGACGGCAGGCTACCCCACACACCCAGAAACACCGGCAAAGAGGTGGCAAGAATGCTGGTAATTTATTTTTTCGAAGAAAAAGTTTAACACTTTTAAAGATAGCTTAACATACAATTAGTTTACCCTTAATAAACATAGTTTAATTTTGCTAAACAAAATTACCAATTATGTCTATTAAACTTATTGTATTTGATATGGCTGGAACCATCGTTAATGCCAATAATGGTGGTATTGCAGTTTTGGGGACGGCTTGTGGTTGCCAAATTCAATTGCCTGTATGTTTGTAGTAAGCCGGTTAAAACATCGTGCGGCAAAGCTGCCTTATAGTGTTGTATCTGCAATAGCAGCGCTATCAGCTTTTGGTGCATATACGTGTATGTATGCTTTTAGAAAGGCATTTGCGGCAGGTACCTATACGGGCCAGCAATATTTGCATGTTGATTATAAAGCGTGGCTGGTTATAGCACAGGTATTAGGTTACACGCTCAGTAAATTTTACGGCATCAAGTTTATTGCAGAAATAAGTGGTAAATATCGCGCTAAAAGTATCCTGATCTTAATAGGGGTATCCTGGTTAGCATTGCTAGGTTTTGCGTTGGTGCCTGCGCCATATAATATTATATTCTTATTCATCAATGGCTTTCCGTTAGGGATGATCTGGGGGTTGGTATTTGGGTATCTGGAAGGCCGAAAGGCAACCGAGTTTATGGCGGCTATATTATCTATTAGCCTCATATTTGCATCGGGCTTTGTAAAAACCGTTGGGCGGTCGCTTATGGGCAGCTTTCATGTTAATGAGTATGCCATGCCTTTTTTAACAGGGGCAATATTTGTATTGCCATTGCTGCTATTTATCTTTTTGCTCGAGCTGATGCCGCCGCCAACTGCCGAAGACAAAATACTTAGATCCGAACGGGCACCCATGACGGCTGCCGAAAGAAAAAGCTTTTTACTTCGTTTTTTGCCAGGCATTATTCTTAACATTATCGTATACGTACTGCTCACCGTAATGCGCGATATCCGCGATAACTTTGAAGTAGAGATCTGGACTGGCCTCGGCATTAAAAGCAACAGTATTTACACCAATATAGATTCTATTATTTCTGTTATCGTACTGATTGTACTCAGCCTGCTTATCCTGGTTAGAAACAATCTGAGGGCATTCAGCATCATCCATCTGTTAATTATTGGTGGGTGTATGTTAGCAGGGGCATCAACAATCATGTTCAATCTCAAATTAATTAGTCCTACTATTTGGATGTCACTGGCGGGTCTGGGCTTATACTTGGGCTACATTCCCTATAACGCTATATTTTTTGAGCGAATGATCGCTTCCTTTAAATATCGCAGTAACGTTGGTTTTATCATGTACGTTGCAGATGCCACGGGTTACCTGGGCAGCATCAGTATTTTATTAATTAAAGAATTGGGCAGGCCTGGCATTAGCTGGCCTGTATTTTATAACCAGGGCTTAATCATCCTGTCTATTGTCGGCAGCATTGGCGGCATATTATCGTTAATCTATTTTCTGCACACCGCCAGCCGGAAAAATAAATCGAAATCAACATTTAAACTGTTCACAGCATGAGCAAACCATCAGCCATTATCATTGGCGCGGGCATAGTTGGCCTGGCCACCGCACGCGCGTTAGCTATTCGCGGTTACCAGGTAACCGTATTTGAACGTAACGAAAGAGCCGTGGGCGCATCTATTCGCAATTTTGGTATGGTTTGGCCTATCGGGCAACCTACCGGTCCGCTTTTTGACCGCGCCATGCTATCGCGCAGCATCTGGAAACAAATTTGTGTTGAAGCAGGCATTTGGCATGATGAAGTAGGCTCTTTACATATGGCTTATCACGATGACGAACTACAGGTAATGGCCGAGTATGTTGAAGCCAACCAACAATACCGCGACTGTGCTTTACTAACCCCGGAACAAACGCTGCAAAAATCGGCAGGCGTTAACCCAGAGGGATTAAAAGGCGCTGTATGGAGCAGTACCGAGATGATCGTAGAGGCACGGGCTGCGATAGGGCAGGTGGCAAAATACCTGGCCGAAAAGTATGATGTGCAATTTCACTGGAATACGGCCATCAGCAGGATCGATTACCCCGCAGTAATATCAGGCAGTAACAAATGGCAAGCTGATGAGATATTTGTATGTAGTGGAAGCGAGTTTGAAACTCTATATCCAGAGCTTTTTGCAGCCACACCAATTACCAAATGCAAGCTGCAAATGTTGCGCCTGGCGGCACAGCCGGATGAATGGCGTATAGGCCCATCGCTTTGCGGTGGCTTATCTATGATCCATTACCCGGGTTTCCAATCGGCCAAATCTTTACCGGCGTTGAAAAAACGTTACGAAGAGCAATATGCTGATGAACTGAAATGGGGTATCCACGTAATGGTATCTCAAAACCATACCGGCGAACTTACCGTAGGCGATTCGCACGAGTATGGTTTGGTGCACGATCCGTTTGATAAAGATTTTATTAATCAAATGATCCTTAAATATCTGCGCACTTTTACTAATTTAAAAAACTGGCAGCTGGCACAAACCTGGAACGGCATCTACCCTAAAATGACCAATGGAAACACCGAATTAGTAATGGAGGCCGAACCTGGTGTAACTATTATTAACGGTATGGGCGGTAATGGCATGACGTTGTCGTTCGGTTTATGCGAACAAATTATTGCTGGCAGATCAAATTCATAATCTATACTTTACATTATCGTAAATCTATCAGGCTTACTTTACACTATGGATAACAGAAGAGATTTTATTAAAAAGGCAGCGCTATTGTCGGGCGCTACCGGCTTATTTAATGTGTTGCCAACATCAATACAAAAGGCATTGGCAATTGACCCGCAGCCGGGCAGTACCTACCTCGATGCCGAGCACATTGTTATATTAATGCAGGAGAACCGCTCGTTTGATCATTGTTACGGCACTTTGCGTGGCGTACGTGGTTATAATGATCCGCGGGCAATTGATCTGCCTAATAAAAATAAAGTGTGGCTGCAATCAAACGAAGCTGGCGAAACTTATGCTCCTTTCCACCTCGATATAAAGAAAACCAAGGCAACCTGGATGAGCTCGTTACCGCATAGCTGGGCCAACCAGGTTAATGCGCGTAATGATGGCAAGTTTGATCAATGGCTTAAAGTTAAGAAAAATAGCATTAAAGCATATTCACATATGCCTCTTACCTTGGGCTACCATACCCGCGATGACATTCCTTTTTACTACGCACTGGCCGATTCATTTACGGTTTGCGATCAAAACTTCTGTTCGGCGTTAACCGGCACCAATCCTAACCGGTTATTTTTCTGGTCGGGCACAATCCGTGAAGAGCAAAATGAGCAAGCCAAAGCCAATGTTTGGAATGATGACATGGATTATGGAACCCTGAAATGGAAAACCTACCCAGAGCGTTTAGAAGAAAACGGCATAAGCTGGAAATGCTACCAGAACGAAATGAGCATTGATATAGGCTTTAAAGGCGAAGAAGATCCCTGGTTATCTAACTTTCAGGATAATCCTCTGGAATTTTTTGAGCAATACAATATTCAGCTGCATCCCAAACATATCGAACAGCTAAAAAAACAGCTAAGCTCCCTACCCGAAGAAATAGCTGGTTTACAAAAGCAAATTGCCGCGCTGCCTGCCGGTGATGCACATATAGACCACCTGCAATTGCAGCTTCGCCAAAAGCAATTGGATTTGGAGAACATTAAAAAGAATGAGCACATATTAGAGCCGGGCCAGTTTGAGAAGCTATCACAGCATCATCAAAATATCCATAAAAAGGCTTTTGATACCAATACAAACGATCCGAATTATCATACCCTGGCCGATCTGCATTACGACGACGAGGGTACTAAACGATCTATGAAAGCCCCGGCCGGTGATGTATTGCACCAGTTTAGGGAAGATGTAAAGGCAGATAAATTGCCAACCGTATCTTGGTTAACTGCACCAGAAAACTTTTCAGACCACCCATCGGCCCCTTGGTATGGTGCATGGTATGTGTCAGAAGTAATGGACATCCTGACGCAAAACCCGGAGGTATGGAAAAAGACGATCTTCATATTAACCTACGATGAAAACGATGGATACTTTGATCATGTGCCGCCATTTACCGCACCACATTCGCACAAACCTGGAACAGGCAAGGTATCAGAAGGAATAGACACACGCGTAGAATATGTAACCCTTGAGCAGGAAGAAGCCAGAAAAGGCTTTCCGGAAGACTATGACAGGGAATGTTCTATTGGTTTAGGCTTCCGTGTACCGATGGTTATTGCTTCGCCATGGAGCCGTGGAGGATTTGTTAACTCAGAAGTATTTGACCATACCTCAACCCTGCAATTCTTAGAACACTTTTTAGCCAAAAAAACCGGTAAAAATATCAGGGAAACAAACATCAGTGATTGGCGCCGTAACATATGCGGTAACCTTACATCGGCTTTCAGGCCACACACCAGCGAAAAGGCTACTGATCCTGAATTTTTGTCGAAAGATGCCTTTTTGGAAAGCATCCACAAAGCACAATTTAAAAAGCTACCCAGCGACTATAAGTTGTTAACTAAAGACGAGATCGCCCAGATCAATAGGGCGCCTCATCTTTCGCCATACATGCCTAAGCAAGAAAAAGGTGTTCGTAAAGCTTGTGCTTTGCCGTACCAGTTATATGCGGATGGCAAATTAAGTGCAGATAAAAAAGCTTTCGAAATTACGTTTGCCAGTAAAGACACCATTTTTGGTGATCAAACAGCAGGCGGTCCGTTTAACGTTTATGCGCCTGGTAAATACATACACAAGGATGATAGCCATAAGTTTGACGATCTGCGCACCTGGGCTTACGGTGTTAAACCAAGCGACCAATTGAGCGACCAATGGCCGTTGCACGAATTTGAAAATGCAAACTACCATTTAAGAACTTATGGGCCTAATGGCTTTTTCCGCGAGTTTAAAGGCAATGCTGCAGACCCTGCTATCGAAACAGTTTTCGAATATCAACCAAACCTGGTTAGCAATAAAAAGCTGACGGGTAACGTAGAGCTGACGATCAAGAACCTAAACGCAAAGCAAAGCTACACGATTGAAGTTGTTGACAACGCCTACAAAACCGGTAACCGCAAAAAAACGCTAACTGTTTTGGGCACGGCAGGTGCAAAATCAAACTTTGTACTTGATCTGGGTAAAAGTTTTGGCTGGTACGACTTTAGTATCAAAGTAGAAGGCCACAATAGCTTTGAAAAAAGATATGCCGGCCGTGTTGAAACAGGCAGAAGCAGTTTCAGTGACCCATTAATGGGCGGTGTAATTGTTTAGATATTGCTTAAGTAAATAGGATATATCGAACAAAAAAATCAATCTAATTGAGGCCGGGCTGTAAGGTCCGGCCTTTTTGTTGCGATTACCGATTATGAGCGCTAGGGGAGGGATTTAAGAAAGCGCAGCCATAATGGTTTTTAGATACTGATAGTTATTAGATTTTTTTATGATAATTTCTCTGCACTTGTTAAACTTAATAAACCTTTTAAGGGCATCAATGATTCTACCAATCTGCTGTTGGTTAAGCTCCACCGGTTCGAAGTGGAGATTATGAACAATCAATACTTTTTGTTTCCGGTCGGCTTTTGAATCCATTCGGGCTACAAAAGTTTCGCCAACCAGTACAGGCAATGAAAAGTAGCCATATTTTCGCTTTGGCTCAGGTACAAAGCATTCTATCTGGTAGTCGAAATCAAAGAAGTTTTTTAAACGATGTCTGAAAACATTCAGCACATCAAAAGGCGAAAGAATAAAAGCCTCGCCCGAAAGTTGTATCTCTTTGTTTTTTTCGCTGGTTAACATATAAAGAGGGGCTGATTTAAGTCCTTCTATCAAAACTGTGCAAACTTCGCCCTCGGTTATCAGTTTTTCCAGTTCCTCTTTGATACGTTTATTCTTCAAATAGCGGGCGCGCCAGTTCATTTCTTTTACATGGGCTAAGCCGAGTGCTTTCAGCGTCCGGCGGATGATATGCCTTGCAAATTCTTCTGGTGTTGGCACGGTCGTGTCAATACCATCCGGAATTAGATTTAAAGGCAGATCATATAACTTTTTAAAGTCTTTCCCTCGTGTGGTCATCAATCGGCCGTCCAGGTAAAGTCGCTCAAGCGCCATTTTAGCTGGCCGCCAATCCCACCAACCAGAACTAGCCTCCATGCGATCGTTTTCAAAGTCCGTTACCTTTAAAGGCCCTTCGCGCCCAATCCTGTCCAGTACTTTGCCCATTAAAGTGGTTTCAGCTTTTGTTATTGGCTTTCTGTTAGCTCCAAAACTTTCTTTTACCGGCAGTGAAAATCTAAAA
>Ga0116227_10016091_pt1 | contig 10864 bp, 12 predicted proteins | sample S1TSphgellanicum_FD_89693 | JGI IMG/M metagenome (GOLD analysis project Ga0116227, IMG submission 89693) | Host-associated microbial communities from peat moss isolated from Minnesota, USA - S1T2_Fb - Sphagnum magellanicum MG | ecosystem: Host-associated > Plants > Peat moss > Unclassified...
CGCTCACCAGTCGTTGCTCAATGCGCCGGTGTATTTCGCGCAGGAAACCAATGCAATCCTGTTCCGGCGCTCGGCCCTCGCCAGCCCCATGCCCGGCGCCAACCCCGCTATGCTGCCTTCCCTGCACGCCGAGCTGAGCGGCCGTGCTGCCGCCGCGCGGCCGGATGATTTTGCCGGCCAGGTGGTGCAGCAAATCCGCGCCAATTTTGCCGCCGGTGAGCCAAGCATCGGCAAGGTCGCGTCCCGGTTGGGCGTCAGCCGCGCCACGCTGTACCGGCGGCTCGCTGCGGCGGGGCTGGATTTTTCGCAACTTACGCAGACGGTGCGGCAGGAGTTGGCGCTTATTTACGCCGCGCAGCCGCATATTCAGATTGCGGAAATTGCGGCGTTGCTGGGATACTCGGAGCCGAGCGCGTTTACGCGGGCCTTTCGGCGGTGGACTGGGATGTCGCCGGCGGCGTACCGGCAACGTTCCCGCTAAGTCAAAGAGTTTCAACTTATAATAGCGATTTTTCTTGAATTCTATCAGAAATTGCATTACGAAGTGGTTACACAATGTCCGGAAATTTTCGCTTTTGCCCTTGACACCACGGCACTACTTAAGGATCGTTAACCATCTGCAAGGGTGGTCACGCTCTGCGGTTCGGATGGGAAGCTCTCGGGATGCCGCAGGACGGAAACGCGAATGGGGTTGCTCCCCAAGGGATCAATGATGTCATCTGCTCCGATGCTTCTCACTATTCCCCTTTTCATCGCGTTCAAAGTCCAACCCAATCATCTGCCGACGCGGTTCAGCAGAGGCGGTCCATGGAATTGTGGGGGCAGCCGGCACGACAGAGCGCGACCCCTTCGGTCAAGGCTTATCGCGGGAATCTTCCAGCATCCGACCGCGGAATCGAGTTTGCCACCGGTGTCGCCCCAACACCCGGGTCCGGTACGCCCTATGAGGCACGCTGGTATGACGGCACGCCAGGCGTTCTCTCGAAGCCGAATGGCTTCGTCGCTATCCCACTTTGCTGTTTCAAAAACCGCCAGCCATAGGGTTTCGCAATGATTACGAACCTCTCCCTGAATGATCTGTCCAAACGAGGCGACGCAGGCGATCTGATTCCTCAGGCGGTGCTCAACACGCCACTTTCTTATTTTGCCACTAAACTTGGGATGGAGATCGAGGAGGACACCGATGATCTCGACCAATTCCGTGGCGCCGCGGTGTTGCTGGACGATACGTACCCCGTGGCAATCCGGCATTATAACCGTCATCCCCCGGATACCGTGACGCTCTACCTGCCGTCGGATGTGAGGCGCGTCGATGAGGTAACGACGATCATCCGGCTTTTAATCGAGGATTTTCAGTTGAAGGAGAGCGCGATCCGGTGGGAACGCGCTCAGGATCCAGCCCTTTAACCTGCCTTATACCGGCACCGTATAAGGACGGATCAGCCGGCGGTATAAGTGCCAGGTGGAATGGCCCAGCACCGGCAGAACGATCACCAGGCCGAGAAAGCAGGGCAGCGAGCCGACGAAGAGCAACACTCCTACAATCATACCCCAGACAACCAGCGCCAGCGGGTCGGTTCGCATTGCTTTCAGGGAGGTCTCGACCGCAATGATGAAGCCGAAGTGGCTGTCGAGCAGCAGCGGGAATGAGACGACGCTGATCGCCAGCACGATGGCCGCGAAAACGGCGCCGACAGCCGTGCCGACTATGATCATCGCCCACCCCGCCCCTGTCGTCAGCAGCGCCGTTACAAACCAGCCCACACTGGGCGGCGGCAGGGGGCCCAGGGTAAAATCATAAATGGCCTGCGCCACCGCCAGCCAGGTGAGAAACAGCAGGATCAGTACAATCCCCAGGCCAATCACCGGCAGGATCGAGGGGGATTTCAGGACAGCAAAGGAATCGGACCATTTGATGACGCCGGTCATCTCCCGCCGGCGGCTCATTTCATACAGGCCGATCGCGAAGAACGGCCCCAGCAGGGCGAAGCCCGACGCCACGGGGAACAGCAGTGGCAGGAGGCCGCCGCGGCCGGTTACCGCCGCCAGGAAAATCCCGATGACCGGGTAGATCAGGCAGAGAAAAATGACATCGGTGCGCGCCGCGAAAAAATCTTCCAGCCCCTGCTTCATCGCCGCCTTCACATCGGCCAGGCCGATTTTTTGAACATCCGGGAGCCGGTCGGCCGGCAGATGCGACCAGTATTCCTCCGCCGATGTTCCGCCGACGACCGCCGTGGCTTCGGCTGTGGCCTCAAGCTGCGCGAAGAACCATTCGACTGGGTTTTTTATGTGCACGGGCGTTCCCTCATTTGTTGGTGTTCATTACGGCAAACCGGTCCGTAAAGTCATGGAAATTCTGTCAAACTGCCCGTCGCTTCGGGCGCGGCGAGGTCGGGGGTGCGGCCTCGTCCAGAATTTGGTGCAGGGCCGCCACCGCTTCCGGCTCCAGGTTGCGCAGCGCCCGCGCGAGGCGGTTGCCGAGTGCGGTCTGCTGCGGCGTAAGACCCGCGGCGTTCAGCTTCAGCCTGGGCCGGGACAGTTTGGCCAGGTTGCGCAATTCATCCGCGTCATCCCAGATCAGCCCGAAATAGTCGCAAATCTGGTGGATCAGCCCGGCCGAGGGCGCGCCGCGGCGGCCGTGTTCCAGGGCCGACAAATACGCCGCCGAAACCTCAAGTGCGGCCGCCATGTCGCGCTGCAAAATGCCGCGCGCCGCCCGCAGCTCCCGCAATTTTTCGCCGAATGGGGTCATCTTATCCTTCGCAACAGGACCCGCACTGACCCGGTATTGGCGGCGTGCGGATGCGCCATCGCCAGAATCAGCCGGCGCAGCGCCGGGGCGTTGAGCCATAACGGCACCTCGCGCGCCAGAACCTCGCCTTTGCCGGTGATGATTTCCACGCAGCGCAGTTGCTCGGCATGGGCGCGTTCAATGAAATGGGTGACGGCGTGATGCGCGCGGGCGGCGGTGAAACCGTGCAGGTCCAGGCGGCGGACGGCGCGCATTTTGCCGGTGGCGAAATTTTTCCAGGTCGATCGGTCCAGCCCGCCGGGCGCCAGATCCAGATGGACCGGTTTTGCGCCGGAAATCGGCTCGACCGGCTTTTCCGGCTCGGCGGCAATCCGCGCCGCCGGCGGCGCTTCCACCTCCATCGGCAGCTTGGTCTTGCCGGGGAGGAGCTGAATATTCTGGCTGAAGGCCGCCCATAGTTGTTGGTCGGCTTTCGATAACCTAGCCCTCGCCATCAACAATCATGATATGCAGCCGCCGCGGGCCGTGGGCGCCCAGTTCCAGGGTCTGCTCGATGTCCGCCGAGCGCGACGGGCCGGTTACCAGCATGACGTTCCGGGGCATTCCGCCGGTTTCGCGCAGCCAATCGAACGCGTCCTCGTAAGCGGGCATAATCCGGTTGGCCATCAGCACGACCAGAGCGTTGTCCGGCAGCAGATTGTTGGAGGTGGGCCGCGTTGGGCCGGAGGGCAGCATGAGCGTGCCCGTTTCGGCGATGCCGGCGAAGGCGTGTTGCAGGCTTACCGCATCGCCGGGGCCGGAGACGCCGAACCTTATTTCCAGCATTGGTTTTGTTCCGAAGGGCAGGCTTTCCAGCGTGGGATGCGGGGAGACCACCAGCGCCGGCGGCAGATTCTGCAAGGCCAGATAGCGGCTTACGGCCTCCGGCACGTCGTTCAGGCTGGCCAGATGGTCGACCGTGCCGAATTCCCGCTGCACGTATTCCGTGAACAGCGCCACCCGGCCGGCCAGGTCCAGCTGGCCGCGCGCCGGCACGATGTGGCGCGGGTGTGCGGCCGTGCGGCCGGCCAGCATTGCCTGCTGGTCGAGTGGGAGTTTGGCCCGCTTCAAGCCGCGGCGGATGGATTCGAGGATCGCCTCCTTAGTCATTTTTCTCGGGTCCGTGCGGCGTATTGCGCGAAAAACGTGTCGCCTTCCGGGGCTGGGAAGTTTTTGCTGGCTGTCCAGCCGCCGGCCAGCGGCAGTTTGGTGAAACCGGCGCGCTTGCGGCCGAAAAAGCCCAAACCCAAAGCTGCCGCGCGGGTTGCCAGCCGGTACAGCGCTGGGCGCTTCGCGAAAAACGCCCAGACACCCAGGCCGTACCTCATGCCGGGCGGCGTCAGATGCCGTTCGAATTCCCGCTCCCGCCAATGGCGCATTAAGTTGGGCAGCGGAATTTTTACCGGGCAGACACTTTCGCATTTGCCGCAGAATGTACTGGCGTTGGGCAACAGCCCGGCATTCTCGACGCCCTGGAACATCGGCGTCAGCACCGCCCCCATCGGTCCCGGATAGGTGGACCCGTAGGCGTGGCCGCCCACCGCGCCGTAGACGGGGCAATGATTCATGCAGGCGGCGCAGCGGATGCAGCGCAGCATGTCCTGGAAATCCGTGCCCACCATGCCGGAACGGCCATTATCCAGCAGCACCACGTGATACTCTTGCGGCCCATCCAGGTCTCCGGCTTGGCGGCCGCCGGTGGAAAACGTGGTGTAGACGGACATGTCCTGCCCCGTCGCCGAGCGCGCCAGCACGCGCAGGAGAGCCAAGGTATCCTCGATCGTCGGGACCACTTTTTCGATCCCCGTCACCACCACATGAACTCGTGGGAGAGTCTGCGTGAGGTCGCCATTGCCTTCATTGGTGACGATCACTGAGGAACCGGTCTCCGCGATCAAAAAATTGGCGCCGGTGATGCCGACATCGGCTGTGAGGAATTTTTCCCGCAGTTTTGCCCTGGCTTCGGTCAAAATATCCCGCCGCTCATGAAATATCCGGTCAACCGGCAGATCGGTATGGGATTTCCTGAACGTTTCCTCCCAATCCTCCCGGTTCAAATGAAAGGCCGGGCCGATGATATGGCTTGGCGGTTCGTGGCGGAGTTGCAGTATGTATTCGCCCAGATCGGTCTCGACCGGTGTGACTCCGTTGGCTTCCAGGTAGTCGTTCAGGGCGATTTCCTCGGTGACCATGGATTTGCCCTTGGTCACGGTCCGCGCGCCGGCGTCCCGGCAGATTTTTAGCACCGCCGCGCGCGCGTCTTCGGCCGTTGAGCACCAGTGTACGTGGCCGCCGGAGCGTTCCACCGCCGCCGCATAGGTTTCAAGGTAATAGTCGAGATGCTGGATCGCATGGTTTTTGATGCCTTTCGCGACCTCGCGCAGCGCCTCGAACTCCGGCAGTTTATCCACCGCCGCCTGGCGTTTTTTGGCAAATTGCGGCTTCGCCCGCGCCAGCGCCTTCTGCAACCCGGCGTCGGCCATCGCCCCGGCCGCGTTCTCCTTAAATGCCCCGCTGGTCTCCAACATCCGCTCACCCCCGCTGACCTTTACTGACAACTGACGACTGAACACTGTCAACTGCCACTTGGCGCTTGCCCGTTCCGAGGCTACACAGCCGGCAGTTCTGGGTTTGGAGACGTCACTTGCGGATCGTTAAAAGTTTTTTCCCCGCCGGCATCGGCCTTTTGCTCCTCGCCGGCTGCGGGGGCACGCCGCAGCCAACCGCCGCCGCGGTCAACAACCCGGAGACCCAGACTCTGCCGCCGCAAATGCAGAATGCGGATAATGCGCCGCTGTTTTCGTTAGGCAAAGGCACGGGCGGCGGCGGGCAATCCGGCCCTGGCATTCAGGTGAATGCGTATCTTTGGCGCGCCACGCTGGACACTCTGTCTTTCATGCCGCTCGTCTCGGCCGACCCGTTTGGCGGCGTGATCATTACCGACTGGTATTCGCCGCCAGCCACGCCGGGCGAGCGATTTAAGGCCAATGCTTATATCTTGAGCTCGCAGATGAGCGCCAATGCCGTCCAGGTCTCGGTGTTTCACCAGGTCCTGCAAGGCGGCCAGTGGCAGGACGCAGCCGTGGACCCCGGCACCGCCAGCGGCCTGGAAGACCGGATTCTGGCGCGGGCGGCGGATTTGAAGGCAGAGGCAGAGAACAGTCGTTAGTTTTTAGTCGTCAGTCGTCAGACGTGAACTACTGAACACTGACAACTACCACGTGGTCGGCGTCGACCTCGCCTAGGCTTTGGTATAGCGCCGTGATGGCGTCCAGCATCATATCGCCGCCCTCTTCGTCTTCCTCTTCGAGGAAATCCTCATAGGCCTCGCGTAATTCCTCCGGGGAAAAATTCTCCGGGTTCAGCTTGTCGAGGTATTTCTGCTTGTCTTCGGCGGTCAGGATAAACACCAGCGCTTCCACCGCCTCCGCAATATCGGCGACGACCTCGTTCTCGCTGGTCTCCAGATCAATGTCGTATTCTTCCGACAATACGGGCAGCAGCACGCTGAACACCTCGCCGTCCCAGTCGTAATCCGCAACCGAGGTGCCGTTGGCCGCCAGAAAGCTTAGAAACGCCTGAGGATCGTCATCCCCGGCCGCTTCGACCAGCTCCGCCAGATCAGCCCGCGCAAGACGCGTGAAACTTGCCGCTGCCGCCATAAAACGCCCCCGCTATGTCCGATTGACCGTCCAATACCAATTCCCCCGCTTGGTGCGCAACCATTTTGGTAGTCGTCAGTTGTCAGTCGTCAGCTATCAGAAAGTGGCCCGTGCGGGCGCACGCCGGCCGCGACAAGCCCGTCTTACTGACAACTGACGACCGAAAACTAAATCGAATAGTCGCCGGCCCCAGGCGCTTCAAACAAGCCGTTCAACCCATCGACAATCCGCCGCGCTGACTCCTCGGATGTTGCCTCGGCCGTTCGGAGCCAGAATTCCGGCGCTTCGGGTGCCTCGTACGGGCTGGAAATGCCGGTGAAGTTTTTGATCAGCCCGGCGTCGGCCTTCTTATAGAGCCCCTTCGGGTCGCGCGCCCGGCAAAGCTCGATCGGCGTATCGACGAACACCTCGAAAAACTGCCCGGCCGGCGCCAGCTCCCGCGCCAGGGCGCGCTCCGCCCGGAACGGCGATATGAAGGACACCAGCACGATCAGCCCGGCATCGGCGAACAGCCGCGCCACCTCCGCCACCCGGCGGATATTTTCGACCCGGTCGGTATCGGTGAATCCAAGGTCGCGGTTCAGCCCATGCCGCACATTATCGCCATCCAGCATGAAAGTATGCGCGCCGCGCGCATGCAGTTTTGCCTCGACCAGATTCGCAATCGTGGACTTGCCGGAGCCCGACAAGCCGGTGAACCAAAGAATCGCCGGCCGATGCCCGTTCAGCGCCGCCCGCGCCGCCGAATCCACCGCCAGCACCTGGCGATGTACATTGGTCGCCCGCCGCAAGCCAAAGCGGATCATGCCGGCCGCCAGCGTTGCGTTGCTCACGCGGTCGATGACGATGAACGCGCCGGTCCGCCGGTTCACATCGTAAGGGTCGAACGCCACCGGCGCGCTTAAAGAGACATTTATTGTCCCGATCTCATTCAGCTTCAGCCCATCCGCGGCGATATGGTCGAAATTATTCACATCGATCCGGTGCTTGAGCTTGCTGATGCTCCCGGAAACCGTTTTCGTCCCGACCCGGAACAAATAGCTCCGCCCGGGCAGCATCGGCACGTCGGACATCCAGACGATATCCGCGGCAAATTGTTCCGCCACCTCCGGTAAATCCTCGGGCGCCGCGAGGACATCGCCGCGGGAGGCGTCGATCTCATCGGCCAGCACCAGCGTCACCGCATCGCCGGCAATCGCTTCGGCCCGGTCGCCATCCGCGGTTACAATGCGGGCTATGTCGCTTGCAGCACCTGAGCCTGCCACCACAACGCGGTCACCGGGCCGGACGACGCCGGAGGCAATGGTGCCGGAGAAACCACGAAAATCGAGGTTCGGCCGGTTCACCCATTGCACCGCCATCCGGAACGGGGCGGAGAACGATTCTTCTCCGGCCTCCACCTGTTCCAAATGTTCTAGCAGGGCGGGACCGTTATACCATTTCATGTTTTTGCTACGGCTCGCGACATTGTCGCCGAAGCGGGCGGACAACGGGATCGCTACGATTTCCTTGAACTTGAAATTCACGGCAAAAGCGTTGAACTCCGCCCTGATGGTTTCGAAAACCGAGCGGCTGTACTCCATCAGATCGATCTTGTTCACCGCCAGCACGACATGGCGGATTCCCAACAGCGAACAGATGAACGCGTGGCGGCGCGTCTGCACCTGAATCCCCCGCCTGGCATCCACCAGCAAGATCGCCACTTCGGCGCCGGAAGCGCCGGTGACCATGTTGCGTGTGTACTGCTCGTGCCCCGGCGTGTCCGCGATGATGAATTTTCGCGCCGCGGTGCCCATGAAGCGATATGCGACATCGATGGTGATGCCCTGCTCGCGCTCCGCCTCCAGACCATCCACGAGCAACGCGAAGTCTATGTCGCCGCCGGTCGTGCCGAATTTTTTGGAATCTTTCTCCAGCGAAACCAGCTGGTCATCGGGGATCGAATGCGTGTCATACAGCAGCCGGCCGATCAGCGTGGATTTTCCGTCGTCCACACTGCCGCAGGTGAGGACCCGCAGCAGAGATCGTTCCAGCACGAATGGCGGCTTCAGCACGGCGGACATCAGAAATACCCCTCGCGCTTTTTCTTCTCCATGGCGCCGGATTCATCGTGGTCGATCAACCGGCCGCTGCGTTCCGAGGTTTTGGCCGCCAGCATCTCCTCGACGATTTTTTCCAGCGTATCGGCGTCGCTTTCCACGGCCGCGGTCAGCGGATAGCAGCCAAGCGTGCGGAAGCGCACCAGCCTGTCATGCGGCTGCTCACCGGGCAGAAAGCGGAAACGATCATCATCCACCATGATGAACTGGCCGTTGCGTTCCACCACTGGGCGGACGGCGGCATAGTACAACGGCACGATTGGGATGTTTTCCTGTTCGATATATTGCCAGATATCCGCCTCGGTCCAGTTGGACAGCGGAAACACGCGGATCGACTCGCCTGGCGAAATCCGCGTGTTGAACAGCCGCCATAATTCGGGGCGCTGGACTTTTGGGTCCCAGCCGTGATTGGCGGTGCGGAATGAAAAGATGCGCTCCTTGGCGCGGGATTTTTCTTCGTCGCGCCTGGCGCCGCCGAAAGCGGCGTCGAACCCGTATTTGTTCAGCGCCTGCTTCAGCGCATCGGTCTTCATGATGTTGGTATAGGTCGAGGCCCCCTGATCGAACGGGTTGATGCCGGCCGCGCGGCCTTCCTCGTTGGTGTGGACGATGAGGTCCAGCCCGAGACGCTTCGCGGTTTCGTCGCGGAACTTAATCATCTCCCGGAACTTCCATGTGGTGTCCACATGGAGGAGCGGAAACGGCGGCTTGCCGGGGAAGAAGGCCTTCATGGCCAAATGCAGCATCACGGCCGAATCCTTGCCGATTGAATACAGCATCACCGGCTTTTGAAATGCGGCGGCCACCTCGCGCATGATTTCGATGCTCTCATCCTCAAGCTGGCGAAGATGCGTGCGGTGGCGGGAAAAAGTTTCTGTCATAGCGTCCATGACCCGCAAATGGTCCGCCCCGCGGCGCATTGCAAATCCGGCGTTTTTTTCCTGCTTTCTCTTCTCAAAACAGCAAACCATTCCCTACAATCATGAACTCGTAGGATGCTTAAACCGCCCGCAACGCCGCCGAAAGGTCGTCCACCAAATCCTCTACATCCTCCAACCCGACGGACAGCCTAACAATCCCATCCGTAATGCCTAATTTCGCCCGCTCCTCCGGCCCGATCCGCATATGCGTGGTGGTGGCGGGGTGGGTCGCCAGGGACTTGGTATCCCCCAGGTTGTTGGAAATGCTGATGATGCGGAACGCATTCATCATCTTAAACGCCGCTTCCTTGCCGCCCGCGACTTCGAACGCCACAATCGTGCCGCCGGCGCTCATTTGCGCCATCGCTAGTTTCTGGTCCGAATGATCCGCGCGGAATGGATACAGACTCCGCAAGATGGCTTTCTGTTCCGCCAGAAAATCGGCCACGCGGGCGGCGTTGGCGGATTGCGCGGCGACGCGCAGGCCCATTGTCTCCAGCCCCTTCAAAATCACCCAGGCGTTGAACGGGGACATCGCCGGGCCGGTGTTGCGGAAAAATGGTTGATAAACCTCATCGATCCATTTTTTGGTTCCCAGCACGGCGCCGCCGAGAACCCGGCCTTGGCCGTCCATGTGCTTGGTGGCGGAGTAGACAACCACATCGGCGCCAAACTCCAGCGGGCGCTGCAATAGGGGGGTGGCGAACACGTTGTCCACCACCACCAGGGCGCCGGCGGCATGGGCCATCTCGCAAACCGCTTTTAAGTCCACGATTTCCAGCATTGGGTTGGAGGGGGTTTCCAGCAGCACCATCGCGGTTTTGCGGGAAAGTGCCGCGGCCCATTCGTCCAGGCTGGTGCCGTCCACGAACACGGCCTCGATGCCGTATTGCGGCAGTAGCGTGCTGACAATCCAGTGGCAGGAGCCGAACAGGGCGCGGGCCGCCACCACCCGGTCGCCGGTTTTCAAATGGCTGAGCATCGAGGAATGCACCGCGGCCATGCCGGTTGCGGTGCAGCGGCAGGCCTCCGCGCCCTCGATTTCCGCCAGACGGCCTTCCAGCATCGTCACGGTCGGGTTGGCGAAGCGGGAATACTGGTAGTGCGGAACCTGGTTGGCGAACACCGCCTCCGCCAGCTCGGCGTTTTCGTAGACGAAGCCGGAGGTTAGAAACAAAGCCTCGGCATTCTCGTCCAGATTCGTGCGGATGCGGCCCGCGTGGATCAAATTCGTCGCCATCCGGCGTTTTGGGGTCTCAGTCATCGCAAAGGGCCACCTTAAACAAACAACGTCCGGCCGCCCAACGCGGTGATGGCGCGGTTGCGCCACAGCCTCTTTAGCGCGCTTGTTTAACCTCGCCGCAATCCGGCCGGACAAATCACGAGGGA
>Ga0116227_10016092_pt1 | contig 10862 bp, 6 predicted proteins | sample S1TSphgellanicum_FD_89693 | JGI IMG/M metagenome (GOLD analysis project Ga0116227, IMG submission 89693) | Host-associated microbial communities from peat moss isolated from Minnesota, USA - S1T2_Fb - Sphagnum magellanicum MG | ecosystem: Host-associated > Plants > Peat moss > Unclassified...
ATATGTGATCTTGTTGATTGCGTGGTTTTCTAACCACACTGTTCAAACTCTGCATCCTGAAAGTAAAATTTTACGATTTTTAAGGGTTTATTGCTGCCTTCTCTTCTGTGAGGACTCGACTGCTGACGTCTGAAGCTGCTGGTAGATAGTATGTTTTTATGATTGAATTGTCAAGCTGGGGACACACTGCTATGAAATTCAGACGCCTGTCAAAGCGTTGCAAGTTGGTTCAGATCAAGGTCGGTCTGGTATATTGGGTTGTGCCGGGTATCAAGACTGTTAGCAGTGACCCTACGAGTCTGGTAAGAGCTGAGAGAATACGAGCCTCATACCACTACCAGTCTGGTAGGTACTCCAGGTAATACCAGCCTGATACCAGTTTTATAACAGTCTCAAGAGCAGTTAAGCACCTGCCATATACCAGCCGAAAAATATTCTTGGACCTGATATCTGTAGCAGATTGGTCATGAAAGTTTTTTAAAGTACCCAATAGCAGAAAAGAAGACCCATGATACCAGGAGTAGCCTAAGGTCGGGGACATTCCCAAAATCCAGGGCTGGGCTTGGCTATCAGCTGCTCCTGGTCCTGGGCCCGGTATTTTAGCAATACCCCTACCCTGGTGCTTTACCCTACACAAAAAAGTTGAGAAAAAAGCACTGCCACCAGCACATAGAAATTGAATCCCAAATGTCTCAGTTTCAAAGAAATGATGGTTCTCATGAAATAACCAAGTAATGAACCCACAGTTTATGGTAGGCTCTTTGACCCAGTTCTTTGAGTTTTTAGAACCCTGGTTAAGGGTAAAACCCAGTTCTATGATATTTGGGAACCACTGGTCAAGTCGGAACTGGTAAACCTGATTGCAACGCAGAAGTACTGGAATTGCAAACAGACTGGGGACTGACAGGGTGGAATTTGGGACATTCTGGTTCTCTCTTTTCGGAACCTGAAACTAGCGAGTATTGGTAGGGCACATGTAGATCCCCTTGACGGAATGGTATCAACAAACTCTACCATTCAGGTATTGTTTCCAATTTGCTATTAAATTCAATTTTTAAGACAATTTTTCAGAAGCCTCAAAACTCTATCATTCAGGTAGTATGTTTCAATTTATGGGATTGAAAAACAGGGGATTGATCATATCTTGACTCTTCTTGGAACTTGAAGGAATGTAGGTGTGAGTTTGTAGGTGGTTTTGTGTCGTGCACGACTACCTGTGTTGAGCGGTTCTCACCTTTTACACAGAACCACCAGGGCCAGTTCTTACAAGACTTTAGGAGAATCAGCCCAGTTCTTGGGAAAAGAATAAAATACAATAAATTATACTTACCCATGGGTTCCAAAAACAAGAACCGGTGGTATGAAGATTGGGACCTTCGATAACCTAGGTGGTTCAAAGTGGTTGACTGTCACATCCAAGTGAATGGATGGTTCTCAGAGGCTGACAGTGATCACCTATGATGTTAACTGCTAGGGTTCATGCATGATAACTAGCCTGAACCAGTTATCATGATACCTGCCCAATGTTGCGTGCACAACTCGTATTGAATCAACACTCGCCAATGCAAGGCATTGAAATTGGCATGTGGAGCCACACAAAACCTACACATAGTAACAACATGACATAATATATCACATATAAGGTTATCAATTTTCTACTCCAAAAAATCAAATCATTGAACATTACTTCTCCCTATTTCAAAACGTAGCATTGAGGGCCTATTACTTGTGCATCAGAAGGTTGTAATTTGTGAGGGATAGATAAAGAGCAAACATCCTCAGTGTGGCTATTAACCTATACTACTCCCAAATACATAGCAGTTTACCAATCAAAAGGCCACATGGATCCGCTTTACATTAAAACAAACCAAAATCCGGAACCTAGTTTGAAAGTAGCTCATCCTAGCATATCAGCGTGTTGATATCTGATACAAAATTTATATTCTAATTATGAAAGGGGTAGCATAGCATGCAAAATGTACTTATGCCTCAACAAAGCTTAATTTGTGATAGGGGGACACACCCAAGGCAACCCCAAAACTTTTGCTTCAAAATAATTGAAAAGAAAAATACTTGAATTTTGTTATAGAATACCATTTCAATGACCATTTCTTAGAGAAAATTAATTCAAGCACATGATTTATAAATGGAGAAAAACTATGTGGATAAAATAATAACAAAAAAATATATAGTCTGTATTTTAAACCTTGATTTGATTCTAAAAATTATAATATACAATTCTTTTTTGAATATCATAATTTTAACAAGAATTTAATTTAGATGTGTGTTATATAATCTATTCACTTAGAATATTCATAAATGGATATGAATAAACTATAATATAAGTAGAATAAAAAATCTTATATTAGCCATATTATTTTTGATGTAAAAGATTAATCTAGAAGTTGGATTTTAATTTGTAAATATTTATTAATGCCATATAATTAATTTATTTTATGGAACTATAAATTTTATTACTTTTACATTTATGAAATATTAATTTTTACTTAAAATTATGATAAAAATTTTATGTAAAAATATATTATATATTTTCGACATCGCAAACCACTATTTGAGTTTTTAAATTATATTATATAAATGTCTTATAATATATTTTAGTTGTACCAACAAAAATTTATTTAGACATATGATATATAACTAAGTCACATATAATGTTTATAAATGGATCATAAATTAACCTTACTACCTTGTTAGCCTATTCAATGAATAAATTACATTGCTTACCTAATTGAGCAATTAATTTAAAAAATCATATATCAACGTGACAAAGTACCCACTATTTAGCCCACATACATATGACCTATTAATTATTTACTACCTACTACCTAAGCTCATAGCTAGATTACATAATTACAAAGTCTACTTAATGCAGTAATTAATTTATACAAAAACGTTTCACATATTGATTACCCCTACTATCTATTATTTAACCATGTACATATTTCCTACTACATATCCTACTTAGTTATTACCTACTATCTAGTTAGTTTATAAATAGATTAATTGCATAACCTACTTAAATAATTAATATTGACATTTTCACGCCATAAGATATTTATTATTTATCATATCTACCTACTAAGTAGCCCACTTAATTAATTAATTGAACATAACACTATTTCATTCAACACAACCAAACACATACTAATAATCACTAGCCTATTTATATATTAGTACCCAATACCTACTACCTATTATTTAGCCTACCTAATTAATTTTCTAATTAAAATACACTATGATATATCAACATGATAAAATTTAATGTTGGAATTTTCAAATAATGGTCCATATCTACCATTGCCATGGGTCCTCTAAAGTTTCACAAATTTACCAAACCCTATTACACATTTAATGGTTAGTTCATTAAAAAAAACTAAAGAAAAAAATTAAACCATTAAATCCACCAATTTCATTGGCCAACTTATTTTTGTTACATTTAATTACATGTATATTTGTAACTAAAATTTATATTTGCAATTGAAGTTGAATAAGATGCCACATGGTGTCTAATGGCCTATGAAGTATGAATCACATCCCAAGTCACAAAAACAACTACATTTTCATCTATTTTGAAATGCCCTTAAAAATAGATGATATAAGTTCACTTTTGATTTTCACTTCATCCAAATTAACATTAGTCACAAGTTATAGTTGCATGTGTAATAGTAAATCATTTAAAAATTATTTTTATGACTACATGTCATTTTTACCATGGTGCCACAAAGGACAATCACATCAATAGTCGAAAAAATGGTTGATTTGGACACAAGCCACAAATGTGTGGGTTGGAATGGATAGAATTCTTGGTAATATTTATTACATCGACATATTAAAACATTACAAACAATAGCTCTCATGTGGATTTGGAATGTACGAAAACATCATGGCTCTTTGGAATATGTAGAAATATCATCACTTTACACCTTTCACATTTTGGGTTTATGTATAACAACTCATGCACTTTTTGTACACATTATCTTTTATTATATGGTACAGACCAATGAACCTTGAAGATATTATGATTCTTTGTATCATCATTGCTTAAAACAAAGGTGCAAAATAATAATAAAAAGTTACCACATGTTTATAGCACATGAACATTTGATGCCTATTCTCATTTTATGTTATGGAGTTAATAGAAGGATTCAATTTGTTCCATCGTGAATGGAATTAATCCATGTGCTCTATTTGCTCCACTCTGAATGGAACAAAAATAAGAGCTGATTTATTAATACCATGGCATGAAAAATACTTTTTTTTGGTAAATATATTGAAAAACAAGTGTAGTCCATCAAAAGCAATTAGTATGGTTATTGTGTTTCCTTTTTTACTTCAAGGAGTCAATCAATTGTGCATATCCCAACAACCTTATTTCTTGAATACACTATGAGAAAAAAGGACTATGTTTTGCAATTGGGCTTGCAACCTCATTTTTGAGTTGCAATGACTATTTGTAACTCACTGTATTTTTATACCTTTGAGTGTTATTAAACAAGTTGCATGAATTGCAAAAGATGCAACTCACCATATATATTTCACTAGGTTTTGAGTGAATTTTGTGACGCATTTTGACACACCCTTAACATGAAGATATACATCCACAAACCCGTTTGGGAGTGGAATTACTATGTAGTTGTAGTTTAACAAGTACAATGGTTCAATGTAATGCAATGAAATTCACTAAGAATCTAATGTGTTGTGTCCAACATCTACACATAACATCCTAATCTAACATGCATTGAATTTTTGAAAAGCTAATCTAAAAGGAGCCATGTTACAAAATCTCATAAGTTTTTATTTTTTATTTTTTATTTTTTGATCAAGAGTTAAGCTTTGAACTAAAAACCACTTTGCTTAAATTGAAGGAAAAAACAAATAATTCAACCCCCTCTACTTCCAACAAGTGTAGTTCCCTTACAACAACTCCGATGATGCTAAAATTTGAGGAGAACCTTTTACACCTCTCAAACTAAGACTGATTCAAATTTGACACAAATCCAATGGTGGATTTGGGAGGAACAATTAATTGAAATAAAAATCCAGAGGCTTTGTCATGGAAATCCTTCCATGAACTCCACTACAACACCCTTTACTTCCAACCAGTGTAGCTCCCTGACAACAACTCCAATGATGCTGAAAATTGAGGAGAACTTTCTACACCTTTCAAACTAAGACTGATTTAAATTTGACACAAATCCAACGGTGGATTTGAGAGGAACAACTAATTGAACCCAAAATCCAGAAGCTTTGCTACAAGTACTTATTACACACAACTTCCTTCCATGTTTGATTTTTACACACACCTTTTCCATGAACACCTCTCCACACATAAGAACTAAAAATGCTTCCTCACACTTCCTCCTCCTCTTTCCTTCTTTTTTCCATACACACAATACGCTCTTTCTTGGTAAGCTTTCATGACCTTCCTTGAGCTTGTTTCCCTTGTCCAATGAAAGCTTTGAAATCCTTTGCTCTAATCAATGGCCTCCTCATCCTTCTACAGCCAATGAGAATTGAGAATAAATTGTCATCTAATTGAATTTAGGATGAGAATTCTTGGGCCTAATGAGACACAAAAAATATTCCATCCTCCAATCAAATAGGATGACAATCCTCATGAGTAATGGGATTGGAGGATTCATCCCTTCCCTTATCTTGGATATCTTGATGAAATCTCTTGAGTTTAATCTTTATCCTTTCTATTTGTTGACCTTCACATCCTACTTCTTCATCCTAACTACTTCAAGTAACTAACTATTACGATAGTTTATCGGTAGTAACAAGTAACGTCCTTGAATTCTTACTTGACTAATTCAATGGTTGAACTAACATCCCCGTGTACTATTTATTTTTTTTATATCCCCTACCTATTTATTTTACCATGCACTAGTTAACTATGTAGTACATAGTAAATTGGAAGTAAAATTTACACCACAAAAAACCCCCACATACTTCTAAATCCGCCGTCGAAATTAGGGTTTGATGAATTCATTAGATTTAGGATGTTCGAGTTTTCATGAGGTTCCGCCGTCACTCTCACACCTTACGCCTACCCTAATTTGTTAAATAAAAAGGCTTCAACCCCTTCTGAACGCAAGTACCACATTGTTTGTACTACCTTCTTGGTTTTTGTTGATGTAGGTGAGAATTAGTCATGGCGAATGATGTCGCTACCCCTTCGAATCCTCCAGTTGCACTAGTAGAACAGGAAGAGCTTGAAGAAACACTGCTTGACGTGATTGTTTTTCAACGGCCGTGCGAAGAAAAGTCGCCCAAGCGAGTGGTGCGCAATCGAGTCGATCGTTCGGCATGGGATCGTCGATTGTCTCCTAACCCACAAGCTTTAGCAATCTATCTAGAATTCGTTCCTGCTCGTTGGGCCATGCCAGAAAGGTTTGAAGAATGTCAATGTAAAGATGATGATATCCGTCTCCATTGTCAAACGTGGGTTCCCGGTGATGGCCATTATCGTTGGCTACGAGGGCTAATCAACCCCTTTTCCATGGAGCATCAAGCCGAATACCTCGCTCGCACCATTCCTCACATTCTAGATTTTTTGCAATTATGATCTATCCTTTAAGTCGGTTATAAAGTTGTAGTTCACCTGAGGCTATTCAGGCGGAAATGTTAATACTTAAGTTTGATTTGATTCTATTTAAAAGTCTGATAGAAGTGAAATTAAATAAAGATGTATTAGGATTACATCCTAAAAATCTTACAAGTACATCATTAGTACTTGAAGATTCTTCTATAGACTAATTTAACCTTGTCATTGCGAAATGCTATTGTTAATTATGGGTTTGTATTCCCTATATATTAATAAATCACATCTAATTCTACATCCTCTTTCCCTTTTCTACAACATAAAAGGGATAATGTATTTTAAAAGGTTTACTAGGTGCTTAACTGATTAAACGCTACATCAACTGAAATAAAGAAGTATTATATGCCTAGAAATATCACAAAAGTTGATTCAACTATTAATAATCACTACTTGGAGGCTTATAAGCATTCAAATCATTAGTATTAAAGAAAATTACGAAACTAAAGCTTAACTAATTGTTGAGCTATAATCCATGGCTCACAAATTCACTTGTCTTGTTAAATGGGGACTAATTGAAAATTAACTAGTGAATTCATTGGTATAATGAACAAGGACTAGTGAACTACACCCACATTTTGTAGTAGTGGGAGGATGCAATGGAAGTTAATATGTTATTTGCAAAGTCCATTCACATGCACGTTGATAGTGGAAGACCAACCAAGGAAACCCATGGTTATTTTTTTAAATGGTTGGAGATGTATTATGATGGTTAGAAGCTTAAAGTGGAAGTATCCACATCTCTTAACAAGAAGACCAAAATACGAAAGGAAGTGAAAAAATATGACATTTTCAATCTTGGACCTATTTTGCAAAATGTTTTTCCCACATAATTATTTCATCATTCATGTTGGTTTTTGAAGTTTCAAAGGGCTTTTGGGAATAACATAAATGATACACATAACTTGATGACATATAACATAATCTGTTAATTGTGTCAAATTAAAATGGGCTTAAATGTTCACCTTTAGGATAGTATATATGAGAATGTGGGTTTTGAAATTGTTTTTGAAACTCTAAAAGACAAATTCCATGGGGATTTTATACCAAATTGGTGCCATTCTACCATGTTAAGTAAGGTATTCCAAGGAAGAACTAAACCAAACCATAATCAGGAACCCCTTCAAGTACAAGTGAATAATGCAAAAGCTCCCTACTATATAAAAAGAAGCAAGCTATTTCATGAGCCTAAAGCCTGAACCTAGAGCTTAAAGTTGGAACTTGGGATGATAAAATGTTTTTTCTTTTATACACACGCAAGTAAACCAAAGAATTTAACTGCAAAATGAATGTTGTACTAATAAACCTAGAAACAAACATGGGGTTAAATGTAAGCATTCATCCTCATTATGGATGAATGATTTTTTCCTTCATCAATGTATGGATGAAAAAAATAAATTAAATTTAGTACATGTTTTTAATAAATAGAACTTCCATCAAAATTACAAATGAATGTTTTATTTTATCATTAAATTTTTATGGATAAATTTTTTTCCATAATTTTAATTAACTGGAACTTCATGAAACACAATCTAATTATATATGATATAACATTTGTTGAAAAATATAATTTAAATTCCATTATAGATGTATTAATTCATGGCTATGGTTTAAAATTTTTTATTTAAAAAATGTCTTAACTATGTTACCAATACTATGTTAACATCCACCCCATGGTCATTGTTGTTTTTTAAATTTAAGTTTTAAAAAAATTATGTTTAATTTATTTTATTTTTTAGGCAAACTGACTTAGTGTCATCAACGACACTGGGTTTTTCCTTCCCCCTCCTTTAAAGGTGCCACAACTTTTCTCAAACCTACATTTAATTATCGTTGGCAACAATGGGGGTTTTTTTTTTCATTCTTCGTCAAAGATGCCATGACTTTTTTCAAATTTAACCAATGTTGTTAACAACACTTAATTTTGAATGTTTTAAATATTTTTTAATTATGTAATGTCATTAGTAGTAATGAATTTTTTTCTATAAATTAAAATACAGATTTAGGCATTTTAATCAAATTTTTCCAAACAATCTACTATCATAGATGACAATGGAGTTTTGTCAATAATTATTTGTTTTCAAGGCACCTCATTTTCCCATGAAATAAATATATAATGTTGTTGACAACAATTGGGCCTGAGGGGGTTGACATTCATTCCATGATAATATTTCTTGAATTGTTTAAAATTGTTCATGAAAATCATTTCTTAAACAAAATTTTAAAAATCATTTTGGTCCCACTATCATATTTTTCCCTACTATTACAATTTCATTATCCATCATTATTAAATGACATTTAAGTTCAAATATTAACATTTGGACAACAAAAATGAGGATGGAAATAAATAATTTTTAATATATTCCAATTATGGATGGATTTCATCCAATGATTTATTTATTTAATCCAAATCATACATACAATTCATCCATGCAAAAATGACATTCATCCATGTGAAATCATTCATCTATGGACATATTCGTCCATGTAGGTGGATTAAAATCACATTAAACTTTAAGTCCCAAGCTTAAAGCTCCAAGCTTAGGCTTCATGTTCATGCACAAGCCATCCTTTATGTAAAGAAAGGAAGATATGAAACTTGTTTGAATTTTGCATGTTATTTGGGACATGATCATAGATGATACATATGTGTATAGGTTATATACTAATTGGATTGTATTCCACTTTTGGACTTGGACAATGTTGTTGTTTAAAGTAGGAATTTGTTGTAGTGATTTCTTACAATCTTGATTTAGTGATGTTTTCAAAACGACGTTTACATTCATGTATGCATTATTTTCAATGGGATCAATTTTTGTGGTACTATTAGCTTAAGGTTCATTTGTAAGCTTTGCAAAACTCAATATACATCGATACTTGTTTATGCAAAATGTAAATAAGCTGTTATCATTAGGCTTGTGTGAATAATGCAATGTTGTAGTACAATCCTATATAACCATGTGAAAACTAATATTATAAATCATGTATAGTCTAATGTGCATTAAACAATTAAAATTTACACTAGTTTCAAAGGGAAAATGACATAATGTTTTTAGAAATAAAGCTTGTGTAAAAGACTTTTAAAAAGTTGCTTTGAGACCTACCAATGTATAATGTTCATTATAACAAAAAAATTACATTGATTATTGTAAACCATGTAAAATATGAAAAACAAGCATTTAAAACTATTGATGTCGAAATTGTGGACACATATTGGTTAAAAAAATCAGTCATATTTAATAAATTAATAATTTCATTAAATATATGCATAATGCATGTCATCACATACACATATTAGTCCATAATAGTAATAATAATAATAATACATGTCAATACATGTGTAAGGTTTGTATTGGTTGTCTTTATAATTTTAAATAATGAAATTGAAAAATTACTCCTAAACTATCAAATGTCTATTAAACAAATGTCATTAGTCAATTATTCAATCTAGAATCCATTATTTTTAAGATGAATTTTATAAGCTTGAGGGGATATTCTTAAAAACATATGGTCTTTCAAATCGGTGTCACATTTGACTACGTTATAAGCAACTTGTTCAACTTGATACACTAATCAAAAGTTCAATATATTTTCATATACTAAATTTAAGTCCTATGTCTAGTTCATACAACCTTGATGTGTCATAATGTTTGAACTAAACTTGCCCCACTAGATCTTTGCACATGTTTTGAAAGCATCAAGAAACCAAACAACTCATCTAGTAATTCAACATTTTAAATATAGAATTTGAAACATGAAGATGCAATCAAACATTAGGTCCCATTCATGGTTGGGGTACACAAAAGGATTTAATAAGTGCATGATTACATAAGACAACTTTGGGTTTTTAGAATAATTATCGCATTACAATCATAATTTGTATGCTTACAATTAAAAGAATGTCATATTGAGCAAATAAAAATATCTAAGAACATCTTGATCAATATTATTAAATGTCATTTTTAGTCTTTTAAAATAACTATGTCGATTGTTTTAATTGTAATATATTTATATGGAATCAAAAGGAATGTAATAAATAATGCATAGTTAACATTTCAAGTATCACTGAGAACCGCCAATTCACTTGGATGTGAGATTCAACAACCTTAGAACCATCTAGGGAATCCTAGGTCCCAATCTTCATACCACCAGTTCTTGTTTTTTGAACACATGGGCGAGTATACAATTTTATTTTTTCCTTATTCAAGAACCGGACCTGGTGGTTCTCTGAAAAAGGTCA
>Ga0116227_10016093_pt1 | contig 10861 bp, 6 predicted proteins | sample S1TSphgellanicum_FD_89693 | JGI IMG/M metagenome (GOLD analysis project Ga0116227, IMG submission 89693) | Host-associated microbial communities from peat moss isolated from Minnesota, USA - S1T2_Fb - Sphagnum magellanicum MG | ecosystem: Host-associated > Plants > Peat moss > Unclassified...
ACTTGGCAGGTTTTCATCAACTTGGATAAAATGCATGTACATCATAACCAGTGTCGAGAGGTTCTTTACTTTTATGAATAACCCCCTTTTCCATAAGTTTGGCAGGGTTTCATCACATCCTGTTCCAATTCTAAAATGTAAAGTTAGAATTGTTTTGATTCTGGTTGCAGTTTTGGTTACACATAAATCGAGAAGTTGATCCTGGGTCCATCTGTTTTTGTTCTGTTCTGGTTCTAGTCCTTGACTACACTGCAGTCAGCAGTTACTGGCTTTAACTACAGGTTAACCCCCATTCTAGTTTTTTCTGTTTTAAATGAACGTTTTCAAAAGTCTTGGTTAACTTTCCAGTTTTGAACATATGTAAATTGAACTGGGAATCTGGTTCTGGGTCCAGTTTTTCAAAAATAATAATTTGGATTCCAGTTTTGGAATCGGTTGCGAAATCAGACCCAGTTTCGATTCGATTTTTAAGAACCAAGGGTGGCACACAACACAACAAAACAATAAAAGACCAATGGCCAGAACCATCACAGGGAAGACAAAAAGGGGAGGCCAAAGAAAGGCCAAAAGGCACTGAGTCCGAAGGCCCCAAAAAGAGGGAGAGCTAGTTTCTCTTGTGGTAGGAAGCTATCTCACCTAGGGTGATTCTTATGTCACCAACATGCAAATTGTGAGATCTTATAGGAGTGAGAGGTCTAAAATAAGCATCGCTTGTCAACGCAATCTTCCTCTTTACAATAGAAACTAAAGCACATTGGAAAGCAATATTAACATGTTGCTTAAAAAATTGAATGCAAAAAGACAATGATAAATGACCTCTCGATCATTTATCGTGGAAAAGACGAGCACACTCCCTGATGAAACAATCCATATCACACTTGGGTGCATTGTGCACCTTCATGGCCATCAGAATTAAATGGTGCCCTTCTTGAAGCAATTTGCAGATCTTAGTAATGGCATTAAGTTTCACAACTACACCTATTAGTCAACTAGTGACACTTGAAGCCATTATCTTTTGCGTTGCGTCAATAACCACCACATTGGCAACAAAAACCTGATCTTTTCGAGTCATGTAAAGATCGACTCGTAATGAAAGTCTTAACGTAAATGCATACCACCGCTTTCTCCATACAACATGCCCACTTTTTCGAATGAAGGCAAACATGACATCTTAGATAACATCATGTGTGGCTATTCGCTGACCCCCAAATGGGCAACAAACTGAATATGTGTTAGATGCATCCAATTCATGTCCACACTCACATGTGAAAAAAGACTAAATGCCAAAGGATGAATCAAACCAAAGTGAAAACACAATGTTAAGGTGAAAGTAGAATGTGCAATGCAAAACAAACGAATAGATGGCCTAACAATCAACTATAACTTTGCCCCTTTACCCGAACAAAAAAAAATGCGAATTTTGGATATTAAGGAAATGGAGTCATCCTCCAAGATAGACTTGAAAGATTTGTCATGGTGGATGTCCATCAATAAACATGTAGATCCAGGGTGCTAGTAACAGCTAGACTTTCAAAAGAAAAGTGCATCTCCCTAACTATAAAAAGCAAGCCATCTCATGTTCCACGTAGACATGATTAAAACAAGTGTGGGCCCCCTTCAACCTGAAAAACATATTCCTCCAAAATGGGCCTATCAAAAATACGAAACTTAGAGCACAAATATGGAGCCACCAAAGCCCAACTCCCTAAAAAAATAAATGGGACACAATCTTCCATAAAAAAAAGGCCTATACCACCAAACGATATTAGTAGTTGAACTTGATGCATCGTTACGGGGCCTTGAAATGACTCCCATAATCCTAAACCCATAATGTCCCCACATACTTACATAATCCTCTTGTTAAAATCTGCCAAAAGAAACAGGAAGGAAAAAAAATATATATTGTCCATGTGAGATAAAAAGGTTAACAAGCTGCACACGAAGATAAAATGTCCAAAAAAACCTGGGCGTCTCCCAAAAGAGGAAGATCATCAATATGCGTCACATCTTAAAATAAAGCATCATCCAAAATGTGTGGCAAAGTCCTAAAAACCCATTAGCACACCTAAAATGCAAAGGCCATTTGTGACCAAAATGCAATTGTCAAAAATCTTTATGCTTGGAGAAATCCTTGAAGGATTCCAAAACTTGCACTTTAACACCTTGACCCTAAACCCAACTTGGGCTAATTGGGTCAAAAGGTGGTCAAAGGTGTAGGAAAGTTCATTCATAGGCCCTACGATGTGGGTATCATCTGCTACAGATGGAAAAACATAGTTGGGGCCCCACGCGATGGTTTCTAGGAGAGTTTGATAATGGGCCAAAACAAATAAAGGACCTCCTAGGGGGTCACCCTACCTTGTGCCTAAAGATGACTCAATAATGGTGACCCCCTCCACATGTTGCCCATGTTGGTATTTTTTTTTTAAATGTTGCATCATAAAACAACATGGTAAAAAGGACAATGCTCGCCAAAAACCCCCCAGCATCACACAATTCCTTAAAAATAATAGCTCGATAAACACTATTAAAAATGTTTTCAAGATCTAACCTACATCTTGACCCAATCAAGGTGCATGTTGAAGAAGGGTTAGATGCCAAAAAGAATGGCCTCACAGCCTCCAAAGGTTGATACTCTAAACAATGGGGGGATAGGTGCTCCTGAAATGGCTCCCAAAGTTGTAGGACAATGGAACAATTAATAAGTCGAAAAAACACCTCGCCTACAACAATAGGACGAAGACTACCAATGTCCTTTGCCATTGCCAGCAATCTACTAACCCCTAGCATTAAGGCCATTGACTTAGGAATAACCCCATGAGCAACAATAACAAAAGCCTAAAATAATTCCGAAAACCCTGAAAATGGGTTCTTTAGTATGAAGCATCTTGAGAAATGTTTATATACCATCCCAAATAGCCCACCTAAAAACAAATTGGGAGCAATGGTTGAGGCTTGGGTAAACAAAGTCCTATCCAAGACAAAAATGTGCTTAGGATGATAATAAAAAATAGGAGGAACAAGGTCTAAAGGAAGTGGGTGTAGCTAGTGCATGGCAGCAACAATGTCCTCCAAAGGAATAGTTAATGTTATGGGTTAGAAAGCTTTTTAGCTACATAACTACATTCACCAACTCTTTTTTTAAAATGCAACATAAAAAAATGCAACATTTTTCTGCAACATTTTTTTATTAGTTTTGGTTTGGTAGCAAAATTTTAAATTTTTAAATAGGTTCCTATAACATGTCATCGTTTAGTATGAGATCCCTTTTTGGGTTCCTCATAACTAATGTGATGTAAAAAGATTTTTTTTTAAATCGCTATTTTTTTCTTTTACAACATTGACATGATGTACATTAAAATAGATTTATTTTTATTTTTTCCCCCTAGTTATAACCAATTTATCATAAATATCAATTGTTGATATTAAATTAATGGTAGGGCCATTGTGTATAACACACCTTGTTGGCTTTGTGCAAAGGGAAGATTCAAAAGATTAAACAATAGTGTAAGATTTGCGCATAGATATTGATTCAAAGTCAACCCAATGTGAAAGTGACACCTGGCATATTCGGTGTGCATATGGTTGATGCGCATGTTCCATGCAAATGCATGCCTTTTAAATAAAAAAATTTACATTAGCGAAGCAAGTTTTTTGTTTCAACCTATGGTAGAGTCATTAAAAAACAAGTTCCTTGTTATTTCAGTTGTACATCCCAGGTCGAGTCCATATGATGGTGGTTTATGTTAAGGATTTTGTGATGTAGTCAAAGTAGTGATCATCTAGAAAATAATTTAGCCAAATTTGGCTACATACTAGGTATGAAAGTAAAAGAAAAAAAAAATCCTTTATATACCTATTGGAACTTATTATAAAGATCTAAATTTCAAAAAAAATCTTTAGAATGTGGTGAATTTGGGCCAATCTTTCCATGAAAAATCCTTTGTAAAGGTCAAAATGACAAAAAAATTCACTAATAAAAGAAACATTGGGCTTCAATACAAAGTTTTTTTTTTAATTTGAAAAGAGCTTAACAAAAATGGAGAATATTTTTAAATATTTAGGAATATTTTATTAACATAAAATCTTCAAAATTATTTAATAATTTGGCAACCATGTGCCAAAGCTACCCCCATATTACATTATATATATGTGTATGGAGCCTTCAAATCCCATGTTCTAGGTTAGGTAGTTATTTATATATTATTTTATTTCTGGGATAATCAAGACATGTTGTCAAATCTGGCTATAAACCAAATTATCTATAATGTAAATCTTTAATCATATTTCTATATATTTGGCTACACACTAAAAACACAATATAGATATTAAGAATCTGAAGATTTTTTTCTCATTTTCAATGATTGAAAACCTCCTTAATCAATTCCATTTCAAATTCTTGATTTTGTTCTAGATAAAAAAAAAACATTGGGATTAATGTTGGATGGGTATTGGATTTTTTAACATACCCATTTGGTATGGGTATTTGATTTTTTTGGAAATTTGTATACCATGGTAATATGGGTATTAAGGCAAAAATATGAAAACACATAACATGTGGTATCAATATGTACAAAATTTACAATTTTCACACAATGGTATGAATATCATGGTATTGAAATGTGTGATATCAAAGGGGTACATAGTATCAATATGAATATGTTGATTTAATGTGTGATGCCACAAAAAAATGCAAATTTTTGCATAAATTGAAAGGAAAAAATCCTTGACAAACCTTTCCAAAAAAAAAACAAAACACCAATCACAACAAAATTGATTTGTAAATGTCCCAAAATCATCACAAATGCATCATTCATCAAAGGCTAAAGCTGCCAAGTTGGAAAAAAATAATATCATTAATATTATTAAAGGCATAAAACTAATAAAATTCATCTACACATGTAGATCCCAAGTTGAAAAAAAAACCCATCACTTGATAAGTCATATACAATAATTAGCAAAAAATATTATGACAACATTGATTTGAAGAGGTTTTATATTCATCACTAATGCATCATTGATCAAAAGTAAAGGCTACCAACATTGAAGAGCCACCCTCAGCTATAATGTAATAACTTCTTGCCATATTGAAGAACAATATAGCTTATAATTTACAACTCACACCTTACACCTTAAAAAAGTTGATATTCATACCATGGCATTGATATTCATAAATAGTTGTATATGAATATAGATCAAGGTACTCAAAATGTTCTTACCAATTGGATTTAATATGAGTCGAAATATCCAATTTTCACATACCATTGCAATATGGTTTCAACTGCAATATGATGAGCAAACCATACCCAACTAGTTGGGTATTTTCATATTCATATTGATACCCAAGTTGATATCCAAGTACAACCTATATACCAATCCAACATTGGTTGGGACCTACCGTTGTCCCACCATGGACATGACATTTTTTTTCATTTGGTTCTTATTCCCCAACTTATCTTTCCCTATAGTTGAATGTTTAAAAAATGGGGCTATGAAACCCCAGGGTTCATCTGACATGATGGCCCTAAAATGAGAAGAACAATAAAGTTGGTGTGTTCATGGGTCAATAGAAGAAGGAACCTTGGTTTTGGCATCTGCTTAAATGGCCATGGTGGAATGCACAAGCAACCTTGATATAACTATTGGAACGTAGGAGCTTTCCTTGTGTTGTTCGCTTGCTCGCACATTTGTAGTTCCAACGTGACATCAATAGAGGATCAAGAGACAAGAGAATGAAATTTGTGGGTTGGAATGGGGCATTGGTCGTGACATAATTTGTACATGAAAACCTTGTAGAAGCTTTTTGTTGGAAGTTTTTTTCTCTTGTGGTGGAAGAAGAAACTTGGTTTTGGCATAGTAGACCACACAAGCGATTGTGGCGATTATGATACAATTCTTGGAACATAGTTGTAGAAATTATGCATTTCCATTTTCGAAACAATAGGAAACTATGATAGAGTTCACATGTTGCTTTTCTCGTAGACACAACTTTGAGGAAAAGCCCATGTCCAAATGCGGTTTAACTTTTCCCATGCTACCTTCTTCTTCATCGTGGTATGTTGAAAAACCTTCCACCAATCCATGAATATTTTTTCAAGGATGACAATAAGAATTTTAAGTTAGATCCCTTAAGACAGTTAAAAACTTATCACAAGAAAAATCTTGTTTCTTTCCACTGTTCAAATTCACTAAGTTTTTAGTGAAATTGGACAAAATTGACTAACATGCAACTTGCATGGTTTTGATAAAAAAAAGGACTAATTGATTGAGACATTTTTTTATGAAATGTTTTTTAATCATTTTGGATAGTCACATTTTACACTATATAATTTTAAATTTTAAAATTAAAACATGGATATATGAGGACCCAAATTAATATGGCATGGAATAATGTGCCACATCATCATATAATTTTTTTCATTTTCATTTTTTTTTCTAGATCATGCAGTCATGGACATGCCATGAAAATTTTCTAAAGTACTTTTATTGGCATCACACAATTTTTTTCATTTTCCTTTTTTTTCCCCTAGATTGTGGAGTCATGGACATGCCATGAATTTTTTTTAATTTTTAATTTTTTTCCCATAGTTTTGTCAACAAATTTTTTTTTCATGCCATTCACCATGATGTACATGTTTGTATATTACATGAGTACAAAATATATACTAATGTCCACATCCATCAAACTTTGAACCCAAGACCTCATGGCAACACACCAAGGTTTTAACCACCAAACCACTTCAAGATTTTATTAATAAAGAAGAAAAAGTTTTAACTTTATTATGTTTGGCATGAAATAATTTTTAAAATTCAAATGCTATAAATGAAAACATGATCTTGAAGCTTATTCAATAATGTATTCAGAACATATTAAAATTTACAAAAAAATTTTAAATGGTTGAAAAAAAACTTAAAATAACATGTCAAAAATGAACCTACAAATCTCTTTTTGTTTACATTGACATACAATCTTTGTAAATTCAACGTGAATTCAAAAATGCATTCATGAAGTCTTTAACAATGTTATTTTCATTACATAAAATATGTTCATTTTTTGAAAAATTACAAGTTTTTATTTCCCTTAATATGATTAAATTGCAATCATTTTGTTAAAATGGTAATCATGGGTGAATGTAAGGTATTTTGGAATCACAATAATAATCTCTAGAAGGTGCTTTGTGTTTAACTGCTTATGGTGAATATTTTAATTTTAAATACATTAAATGATGACTCATTCTAAATTAATGACTTGATTATGAAGAAATTTGCATAATTAAAATTTGAAAATAATGCATTCATTATCAATAGTGGACTTTTGAAATTAAAAATATGGATTGATTAGTTAACTAGAATATAAAAAAATTCAAGAACTCATATTGCATTCCATTCCAAATTGTTTATAGTGACCTAACATGGTTTGAATAATGAAATCATAAAGTTAAATATGAATTTTTTTTTGTAAAACCTTAACCAAATGGTAGTTATGAACTTTTGAAAGGTCATAATTGGACCTTGTTTTCAAAAGTTTTTTTGAAATGATTTTTTTTTTGTTTATCAAATTTTGTGTGTCCAATAGGTACATGATTGAATTTTTAAAGTGGGCTTTTATTCTTATGGACTTCATGGGTTTTGTTTTTAGGATTTCCAAAGTAATTTCACCATACTAGCTAATAGCAACATTTTTCAAAATGGGTTTCGACCTAGTTTTAAGAGGTTTCTTAAATGTCTAAAAATTTAATGCCATAGTACTTAGCAATTTTGATAATTCTTTGTCAAATAATTAATTTAATAAAAACTTTTGGTATTAAATTCTGAAAATTTTGACATATGTATAATATATCTAATAAAATTTATTAATACTTTTAAGATATTTCACTGTGTTAATGGTCAAATGGATATAAAGTAATTGATTTGGTTAAGCAAGTCTGTAATTCAAAACTAGTTGGTATTTTGAATGTGCTTTTGAAAATTTCAGTAGAAAGGGTTCAATTTTTAAATTTTTTTCGGCAAAGTTGAAAATAATTTAATTTATGCCAAAGTCACCCAAGTACTATGGTAGTCAAATATTACACTAATGAAATTTTAGAATTTAAAACCATATCCATCCACTAATAAGAATTGGCCAAAATGTAACCACTTTATTTGTGATTACATGCGACTATTAATTCTTTACAACTACATTTGGACATTTTTGCAACTATTTCTTGTGTTGGTCATATTTGCAAGTACACTACAACTAGTTTGTAATTATTTTAATGTTCATCCTTATATGTGAACAACATTTAGTTTGGTTTTCATCCCAAAAAAACAATTTATGTCCCATTAGTTGCTAATTTGACCAAATTAATTGCAACCCCATGAATATACAAATGTGCATTTTGTGAATTCTAAGGAATATAGTTGAGTGTATTAAGATTTATAAATGTATATTTTGAATGTATATGAAGAACCATATTACTTGTGTATTCAAATATTATTATTGGCATACATGGCCTCGATATTATGGTTACACTAATTAATGTATATTTTGAATGTATTAAAATTTTATGGAAGATATTTACCAAATATATTGTGCCCATATTACAAGTTTATCCACACCATCTTATTATATTTCTTAAAATTACTACAAATAATAATAATAATAATTATTATTTATATTATATCATGTATTTATATTAATTACATGTAATAAAAAAACTAAATTTCAAAATTATCTTTGACTATATTTTAAAATTCTAATATTTTATTATATAATGATCATAATGATGATGATATTAGAATGATAGGGAAAATAATTGCATAATTCTGAAATAATTATTAAAAATATAATATATTATTATGTTATTATAAAATTATTTTCAAATGACTAATTTACTTATTAAGAATTAATTTTCTATTTATTAAAAATTAAAAATAAAATGGCAATAAATCACAATAACTCTAACAAGCGACATAATCATATATAATTATAATAATAAAATAGCTAACCTAGGCTAGCTACTAATTACATGATTATTATTATAAGTAATCAATTATGAAATATTACTATATTATAATAATTACTAGGAAAAGTTAATATATAGTTTTAAGTTTTTATATTTCAAATTTACAATTGATATTTATTAAATGTGAATTACTCAATGATTATAATCAATTTCTGATATATAATTTTTATTTTCAGTTTTATTCTTTTATTCTTTTATAATAATTACTGTAGTAGTTAGAATGGAAATCTAATAAATTATTATGCAAATGTAGAAATTATTTTTGAAGGAAAAATACACTTATTAAAAATATGAAATATTTATTGTAATAGTTCATAAATAGTTATAATGAGTGAAGTAATAATATAAATAATATAAATAAAATAGATAACCTTGGGTACCAACTAGTTACAATAATAATTGAATTAATGTTATTTATGCTATTAGATATTTATATTTATATTTATTATTAACTATAAAAATGAAAATAATTATGGGAATAATTATGATAAAATAGTTAGCCTTGGCTAGGTTTTAATTCTATTATTAAATTAAAAACACTTGTACTCAATTTTTATAATTAATAGTTAATCATTATTAATTATTGTATATTTCAGTTATTATATTAATTAATTAGTTGATTTATTAGTTCATTAATTAGCTAATTGGTTGTCACTTACCTACTTAATTATATACTTTTCAAGATGAGAATGAAAGCCAAACCATATGGGATAAACCTTTTAGTTGTAAGTCATTTGGCCGTAACTCTTTCAAAAAGACATCCATAAGTCAAAAACTTGTTGTTTATAGTATTACATTTTGTTGGTTTTCCTAGAACATGCTCTTGTTTTATTTTTTCCATCAAGTTAGGCAACACCTCTTGAAAAAAATGTTTTTTAAAAAGAAAAACCACTTGAGGACAGAAATGCAAGGTCTAATCTTACTTAACATAAGGTGTGAGTGGTGCCAAAAGCAAAAATAAACCCTAGCAGTTTGTGTACTAGGTAAGTAGATAGATGGGCGAGGGGTAGGTAAATAGATGCAAAATTAAGTAGGTGGAAGGCTTGGGCATATGGAGAGATTTTTTTTATGTGCAATGTTTAAGTAGGTGAGATTTTTTTAAAAAATGACCCAACCTCCATGCCTCCACAAGATCCAATAATTTGGATGAGCTTGAGTTCATCCAAACAGAACTAGTGTAGTCATGGAGGTTGGGTCACTCAAGTCCACACAACAATTAAAAGCCATTTGTAATTGGGCAATTATATACCCAAATCAATTATTGATAGATTCAAAACTTAAAGGTTTTCAAGTTCTTGGGAAAAATTTGGGCTACAACCAAGGCAGCTTGGTTGTGCCCCCAAGAGATGACTTCCACATTTGGAAATTGGTAGTATAGTGCATAAGGGACATGGAAGAGACCCATAATTGACACAAACAGTACCTGGTCTTTCCCTATTTTTCTATTATTGACAAAGACAACAAAAAGAAAAAGATGGCCATGGTGGGTTCTCAAAAGGTTCAATATCTATATAAAACCACGTACAATGATGCCTTGATAGTCAAATTTTCATCTAGTACCTATGCATATGTCCATCAAATTTTGCATCTACCTACCTACCTACCTTTGCAAATTTTCATATATTTCATCGAAATGCTTTCTAGAAACTACATTAGCAAATGATTTTTAACAATCAAAAGGTTTCACATGTTTATTGAAAACAATTATACCATTTTTTTTGTAATATAAAATAAAGCCTTTTCTTGCTAGAGTTTTGGGATTATATGCATTGACATGACAATTGTAACAAAGAATATAATGCATCATTTGAAAATTGTTACAATCAACTTTTCTATTATTGTTAAAACAAAAATAA
>Ga0116227_10016094_pt1 | contig 10860 bp, 12 predicted proteins | sample S1TSphgellanicum_FD_89693 | JGI IMG/M metagenome (GOLD analysis project Ga0116227, IMG submission 89693) | Host-associated microbial communities from peat moss isolated from Minnesota, USA - S1T2_Fb - Sphagnum magellanicum MG | ecosystem: Host-associated > Plants > Peat moss > Unclassified...
CGCCGGATTCGCCGCTACGCAAGCTCGACAACGTGATCCTCACGCCGCACCAGATCGGCCATACGGTCGAGGCCGAGGCCTCGCTCGGGCCTGCAGCCGTCGAAAACGTCGTGGCGCTTCTAAAGGGCGAAATTCCGCCGCGGCTGCGCAACCCGCAGGTGCTACCGCTCTGGCAGCAAAAGTGGGGCGGCCATCCCGTGTAAGTAATTCTGTTTACACGATTGTTAATCGTTGATTGCAGTTTAAGGCCGCTCAAGGGGCCAAACAACCTCACTTCGTGAGGTAGCAGCGGCTTTCCGCGAGCGGCCGAAAGGCTTGCTCGGGCGGCACGGTCGCGATGAGTTTGACGAAGTCCCAGGGCCCTTTCGATTCCGCGGGCGTCTTCACTTGCATGAGGTAGAGATCATGCGCCATGCGTTGATCGGCGCGGATCGAGCCGTTTTGCGCATAGGCATCGCTGACCGGCGTCCGGCGCATCTGCGCCATGACCGTCGGTCCATCGTCCGATTTAGTGTCCTTCACAGCCTGGAGATAGTGGCGGACGGCGGAATAGACGCCGGCTTGGATCTGCGAGGGCATCGCCTTGCGGCGCGCGAAGAAAGCGTCTGACCAGCGGCGCGCTGCCGGAGAGACGTCCTCGAAAAAGCTGGTGAGAACGAGATCGCCTTTCGCGACATCGAGGCCAACGGCGGCGATATCGACATTCTGGAACGACATCGGGACGACCGTGATGCCTTGCTCGGCGAGGCCGAATTCGGCCGCTTGCTTCATCGCGTTTGCGTTGTCGCCGGCGGCGTTCAGCGCCAGGATCTTGGCGCCCGAAGCCTGCGCCTGCAAAAGAGAGGAGCTGAAATCCGCCGTGCCGAGCGCCGTTTTCACGCCGCCGGCGACCACGCCACCGAGTTCTGCGAGGCGGGCACGGGCAATCGCCTCGATCGCATGGCCGAAGGCGTAATCCGCCGTAATGAAGAACCAAGGCCCGCGGTTCTTCTGCCAGATGCCGGAAGCGACCGCGCGCGCCGTCGAATAAGCATCTTGGGTCCACTGGACGCTGGTCGGCGCGCAAGCCGCGTCGGAGAGATCGCTCGCGCCTGCGCCGGAAATGAGGAAGATCTTGCCGTTGCGGCGAACGATTTCTTGAATCGCGAGCGCCGCGCCAGAGCTGCCGCCGTCGGCGATCGCTGACACACCTTCGCTCTCGAACCATTTGCGTGCGATGGACGCCGCGACATCTGCCTTGTTGAGGTGATCGGCCTGGAGAATTTCGATCGGATGCCCGTCGATCACATTTCCGAACTCCTCGGCGGCCATACGCGCGGCCTCGACTGAGCCGGCTCCCATCGCGGTGGCGAAAGGCCCGCTCATATCAGTCAACACGCCGATGCGGATCGGACCAGCCTTGATCTCGGCATGCAGGCTGGAGCTGCCTGCCGCAAAAAGCAACGCTCCGGCGAGAAACCCGCTCAAGCATCGAAGGCGATAATGCTGATGGGGCATGATCCCTACCTTTCAATTCAGCGGTCGGTCGCTTCACTCTTGCGCGACAGCCGAGTCGAGGCTCGAATGGCCCGAGAGGACCAGCGGCGCGCGGATACCGCGCGCGGCGGCGTCGAGCCGCATAAGGCGGAATCTCTCGCGTTGCTCGGGCGACATTTTCAGGCGGTCGTGGCCCCAGAGGCTCGGGCCGTTAAATGTTTGGTGCGGCTGCCAGGTCGCCGGATCGATGACCAGACCATTCCAGCCATATTCGACCAAGAAGCCCGAAGGGCTCGTGGTATAGAACGAGGTCACATGATCATTGGTATGGCGGCCGAGCGTATAGGAGACCAAGTCCGGCTCTTCCAAGGCGAGATCGTAGCCCTGGCCGACATCGTCGAGCTCGCCGAGCTCGACCATGAAATGATGGATGCTCTTTTCGCCGGTGCCCACCATGGCGAAGCTATGATGGCGCCCGTTGAGATGGAAGAAATAAAGCTGGTAGGGGCTCAAGCCGTAATCGCTGACCCGAAAGCCGAGAAGATCGCGATAGAAGGGCAGAAGCTTATCGATCTCGGCGACACGCATGACGACATGGCCCATGCCGAGCGGGCCCGTCTTGAAGCCTGATATGGCGCGGCCGGGCGTAAAGGCGTCGCTCGTCGTCTCCTGGCCGACGAAAACCTCGAGGCTATTGCCGTCGGGATCCTCGAAGGCGATGAAATCCGCGACGCAGCGTGCATCGGCCATGGCGCGCGTGGCCCGGCGAACCGCGACGCCATTATCCTCGAGCCGGGCAGCGAGGCGATCGAGGCCGGCGGCATCTGCCGCTTCCCAGCCCATGTAGGCGAGCCTCTCATGATCCGCCTTGGCGATAACGAGGCGCTGCTTGCGATCGTCCATGCGGAAGCGGCAGCAAGAGGCACCGGACTCGACGGCTTGCATGCCGAGAAGCTTTGTCGCATAGCCGGTCCATTCCTCGAGCCTGGCCGAATTGATGCCGACATAGCCGAGCGCCGTCAGATCCATGCGGGGTTTCCTCACGATGATCGATCATTCGTTGTATTCTATCATGGCCTTCGCCGGCGCTGCACTCAATTGCCATGACGAATCTGTCCGATGCACGGACAAGATGCTTTTTCGATCGGATCGCTTCAGCGACGGCCGCGTCTGACCTTCGCCTCGGCAAGGGTTCGCTCGTCGCAACGTCGCGCAACGGCTTCTGCCGCCTCGCGCATCGAGCTTGCGAATTGGCGACAGGCATCGGCGGTCTTGATCGCGCCTCTGATCCAGATAACGGTGAGGCAGCCGAGCACGCCGTCCTTGCCGCGAATGGCGACGCCGATGCTCGCCGTCTTAGGATTATATTCGGTGCCGTCGCGCAAAGCATAACCGCGCCGTGCGGTCTGGCGCAGCATGGTATCGAGAACCCGCTTATCGAGAAACGGCCGGTCCTCGGGATCGTCCAGCAGGGCAAGGTGACGCAAAATCGCGTCGCGTTCACTTTGCGGACAGGCTGCGAGATAGGCGCGGCCAGCGGCCGTCCGCAACATGGGAATCCGGCGGCCGATCATGCCGCGATCGATGGAAAGCGGACTGCGCGCATGCGTCGATTCCTGGATGATCATCGCGGCGTCTTCATAAATCGACAGATCGATCGGCCAGACGATGCGACGACTGAGATCGATCAGGATCGGTCCGGCGGCCTCGCCGACGAGAACGCCGGCATCATATCCGTCGCCGAGGCTGCTTGCCCGCCGGGTCACACGAAAGCGGCCGTCCGATGCGCTTCGCATCACATAGCCGAGCTGCTCGAGCGTCTCCAATAGCCTGTAGACGGTCGGCCGCGCCATCGCGAGGCGCTGGGCGAGATCGCCCGGCTTGATGCCGCCGGAACGGTTGACCTCCTGGAGCAGCTCCAGCCCTCTCTGCAAGGCACGCACGCCTGCCGATGGGACGAAATCCTCGCATGTTCTTATGGCGCGCATGGCCGGATTTCCGAATGGGCTCGCCGCCACATTTCCATATGTCCGCAGATCGGACAAATCCGCCGCCCGCCTTGCAGGCCCTCGCCCTGCGCGAGATGCTGCCGGCATGAACGACAATCCCGCCGCATTCGCCTTCGACACCGAGGTCGCCATTATCGGCTGCGGTCCGGTCGGCGCGACGCTTGCCAATTTCTTGGGCCTGCGCGGAGTGCGCACCGTCATCCTCGAGCGCGAGGCAGCGGCCTATCATCTGCCGCGCGCGGTGCATTTCGACGGCGAGATCATGCGCGTCTTCCAGGCGATTGGGCTTGCCGGCGCGATGGAAGCGATCACAACGACTTCTCGCGGCATGCTTTTCGTCGATGCGCAGGGACAGCTTCTGCTCGATTGGACGCGCCCCAAGACGATCGGGCCTGACGGCTGGTATCCGAGCTACCGCTTTCATCAGCCGGAACTCGAGGAGGTTCTCCGCAAGGGTTTTGCACGCTTTCCCGAAATTACCTTGCGCGACCGCGCCGAGGTCTTCGCGATCGAGCAGGATGCAGAGGCGGCACTGATCCGCTTCGCGGACCTGCGCACCGGTCGAGCCGAAGGTGGACGCGCGCGCTACGTGGTCGGCTGCGACGGGGCGCGCTCCTTGGTGCGCCGGCTGATCGGCTCGGCCCAGTTCGATCTCGGGTTTCACGAGCGATGGCTCGTCGTCGACGTGATCCTCAAGCGACCGCGCCCGGATCTCGGCGAATATAGCCTCCAGCATTGCGATCCGGCGCGTCCCGCCACTTATGCCTATGGCACCGGCAAAAGGCGGCGCTGGGAAATCTCCCTGCTAGCGGACGAGGATCCAGCCTCGATGACAGAGCCAGCCCATGTTTGGCCGCTGCTCGCGAAGTGGATCACGCCGGACGATGCGGATCTGGAACGGGCCGCCGTCTATATGTTTCATTCCGTTATCGCCGATGGCTGGCGCCGCGGGCGCCTGCTGATCGCCGGCGATGCCGCGCATCAGACGCCGCCCTTTCTCGGGCAAGGCATGTGCGCGGGGCTTCGCGATGCTGCCAATCTCGGCTGGAAGATCGAGCGCGTCCTGCGCGGCTTCGCCGCGGATGGGCTGCTCGACACCTACGAGCGCGAGCGCGCGCCGCATGTGCGCGATTATATCGAGCTTGCGGTGAAGCTCGGCGGCCTGATCAATACCAAAGCGGCGGAGGCCGCGCTTGTCGACAAGATACCGTCCGACGGCGGCCCGGCCCGCATGCAATCGATCCGGCCGCGCCTGGGGCCCGGCCTCGTCGCGGGCGACGCGGCGCTCACCGGCAGCATCGCCCCGCAGGTCCGGCTCGCCACGGGTCAGCGCATCGACGAGCATGTCGGCTATCGCTTCGCCGTGCTGACCAAGCCGGCTTTCGCCGCGCAGATTCCGACCGGCCTGCGGCAGGCGCTCGCGAAGCGCGATTGTGTGCTCATCGTCGATGACGGGCCGGAGGCATCGGATTTTCTCGAAGCGGCCGGGGCGGCCGTCGCCATTCGTCCCGACCGCTACATTCTCGGCGCCGCGAACAGTCTCGATCAATTGTCAGATCTCGTCGCCGCCCTGGGTCAGCAGGACCAGCCGAAACCCCTCTCCGTCGCGAGCTGATCGCCGACGCAAACGAAGGAATTGGAATGAAACTCATTTCGTATCAAGTTGACGACCGGAAAAGCTACGGCGCGGTCAAGGACGATGGTGTCGTCGATCTCCAGCGCCGTTTCGCCGATCTCACGACGCTGCGCATGCTGATCGCCGCGCAAACGATCGGCGCCGTGGCCGACATTTTGAAAACGGCTGCGCCCGACCATCGCCTCTCGGACGTGACGCTCCTGCCCGTCATTCCCGATCCCGACAAAATCATCTGCGTCGGGCTCAACTATCATGATCATGTCGTGGAGACGGGTCGTACCGTCACGGAAAAGCCGGCGCTCTTCGCCCGCTTCGCGGGCAGCCAAGTAGGGCATGGGAGCCCGATCGTGCGTCCGGCCGTCTCGGAGCATCTCGATTACGAAGGCGAGCTCGCCGTGATCATTGGCAGCGGAGGCCGCCATATCCCGGCAGCCCGCGCGCTCGACACGATCGCCGGCTATGCCTGCTATAATGATGCGAGCGTGCGCGACTGGCAGCGCCACACGAGCCAGTGGCTCGCCGGCAAGACCTTCGCGGCGACCGGCGGCTTCGGACCGTGGATGGTGACCGCCGACGAAATTCCCGATCCGACGAAGCTCTCCCTCGAAACCCGGCTCAACGGCCAAGTGGTGCAGAAGACGACCACCGATCTCATGATCAATAATATTCCCGCCTTGATCGCCTATTGTTCGACCTTGTTGCCTTTGGAGCCCGGCGACGTCATCGTCAGCGGCACGCCGGGCGGCGTCGGCGCCAGGCGCGATCCACCACTCTGGATGCGACCGGGCGATGTCGTCGAGGTCGAGATCAGCGGTGTCGGCTGCCTGCGCAATCCCATTGAGAACGAGGTTTGACCCACGGGGATCCGCCGATCACGTCCCTGGCCCGTATGATGCCGCGTTATTCTGCCGCGGCGCCGGTTGCCGCAGCGGCTTCGATCTGGTTGATCGCGTCGACCGTCGCCTCGAAGGTCAGAAGGGTGGACGTGTGGCGTGCCTTGAAGTCGCGGACCGGCTCCAAAGCCGCGAGATCGGCCCATTTGCCGGTCGGCGGCGGTCCGTTTTCCTTCAGCATGGCACGTACCTGATCGCGGAGCTGGCGCAATTCCGGCCCCGTCGAGCCTATTACGTTGCGCGCCATGATCGAGGACGCCGCCTGGCTCAAAGCGCAAGCTTTGACGTCATGGGCGAAATCGACCACCTTGCCCTCGCGCATGACGAGATCGACGATGATGGTCGAGCCGCAGAGCTTCGAATGCGCCTTGGCGGTCGCATCCGGCGCGGCCAGACGGCCCTGCCGAGGGATGTTCGCCGCAAGGTCTAGGATCCGCTCATTATAGATGTTGTTCAGCATGGCATTTTTATCTGCATCGACGTGGAACCGGCGTCACTTGGCCCCGGTGACGCCAGCCTCGGCATACTATATAGGAAATGTGAGGCTTGGCGACGAGATCCCATCAAATTTCCAAGCGTGAACCCCGGGATCCGTCCGTCCGCCACGCGGCCGGTTCATTTCCCACGCGTCAGTAACTCTTTTTTGGAGGCACCACATGGATGCCGTGGTTAAGTCCTTGCTCGACCGCAAGCAGCCTAAGAAACCGTCTACCCCGGCCAGTCGTCCTTCGCGTGAGGAGGCCGAAGCCGCAGTCCGCACTCTGCTCGCCTGGGCCGGCGACGATCCGGACCGCGAAGGCCTTCGCGACACGCCGAAGCGCGTGGTCAAGGCCTATGAAGAGCTTTTCGCAGGCTATCGCGAAGATCCCTCCGAGGTTCTGGCCCGCGTGTTCGAAGACGTGCAAGGCTATGACGACCTCGTTCTCGTGCGCGACATCACCTTCGCCTCGCATTGCGAACACCACATGGTGCCCTTCGTCGGGCGCGCCCATATCGCCTATTATCCGTCCGAGGACGGCGTCGTCGGCCTGTCTAAGCTCGCCCGCCTCGTCGACGTCTTCGCCAAGCGCCTGCAGACGCAGGAGGCGATGACGGCGCAGATCATCGACGTGATCGACCGCGATCTGAAACCGCGCGGCTGCGCGGTGATGATCGAAGCCGAGCATATGTGCATGTCGATGCGCGGCGTGCAGAAGCAGGGTGCCTCGACCATCACGCATCAGTTCTCGGGTTTGTTTCGCGACGATCCGACTGAGCAGGTGCGCTTTCTGACGCTGGTCCGCGGGGCGCGTTAAACTTAGAGCGGATGGCCGGACTAGCCGGCCATCCGTATTGGAAGGGCCATGTCGCTCGCTCCTGAACAGAAGCACGAACTTGAGGAAGGCCAAGCGCTCACGCCGCGCTTCGGCGTCGACGGCCTGATCGTCTGCGTCACGACCGATGTCAAAGATGGCGCCGTCCTCATGCTCGCTTATATGAATGAAGAGGCCTTACGGCTGACGTTCGAAACCGGCGTCGCGCATTATTGGTCACGTTCGCGCCAGAGCCTTTGGCGCAAAGGCGATACGTCCGGGCAGATTCAGACTGTGAAGGAGGTCCTGGTCGATTGCGACCAGGACGCCATTCTCTTGAAGGTCGAGCCCGGCGGCGACGGCGGGGCCTGCCATACCGGCCGACGCTCGTGTTTCTACCGACGTGTTGCCTATGCGGATGGCATGGCGCGCCTCGTTTTCGAGGAAAGCTGACTCCGTTCCTGTCTATTCGCCAGGACGCCCCTGCCCTCTCAAAGCTCGGCTGACGGATCGGCCTCTTCGAACTTCCATCGGGCAGTACGACCGTATCGAGCGGGCGTGAAGCCGCACGCTGTGCTATGCCGGACATCACGGACGATCTGGCGCTCGCCCCCGACGATGGCGGCTCGGCGCCGCTCTGAACGCGGGCCTCGATCTCATGCCGACAATCAAAGTCACTGATGCCTCGTTTCAGCGCGACGTGATCGAGACGGACGAGCCAGTGCTCGTCGATTTCTGGGCGACGTGGTGCGGGCCGTGCCGCGCCATTGCGCCCGCCCTCGAGGAGCTCGCCGACGAGCTCGCGGGCCGCGTGAAAATCGTCAAGCTCGACGTCGATGAAAATCCGGCAATCGCCAAGCAATACGATATCTTTTCCGTTCCCGCTCTGAAGATATTCGCCGGCGGCCACGTCATCGCGGCCGAGATCGGCGAACTGTCGAAGGACGATCTCCGAGCTTGGATCATGAGCGAGATCTGAAGCCGGCCGATTCCGGCCCAATTGCGCCGATCAGCCAAGAATGCCGAAGTCGCGAAAAATGGCGACGAGGGCATTAGGCTGGAACGGCTTGCCGAGAACGCGAACCTTCGCATCGGGCGGTAATCTCTGCAGCACATCGGCCGGGTCGTAGCCCGTAGCGAGCACGACGGGCATATCGGACCGCAAGACGCGGATTTCGGCGAGCAGCGCGTCACCGTTCATATCGGGCAGCCGAATGTCGAGGACCACCGCACGGAGCTCGTGGCCGGATTTTTCGAGGATGCCTAATGCATCGCGCCCGTTTCCGGCTTCCTTCACCACGAGACCGGCTTCGCTCAAAACATCGACCAGCATCATGCGGATCAGCATCTCGTCTTCGACGACCAAGACCTCATATTGAGGCAGCGCCCCCTCACCTTGCGGCATGTAAAATCCGATGGATGTGACTGAGTGACCCGATCCGGCGGTCGCATGTTGAGAGCGCGCATGCCGTCGATTTCCGGGTCTGACGCACGCAAGAGAGCATGCGCCGGCGCTGGCCGACAAGATCAGAAAATACCAATTGTATTGGTAGATACGTCACTTTTTCTGGCTTTTACCGGCCTTTTTGCGCATCGCGGCGCCGGACGCGCGGCCGATTTGACCGGTGACGCCGCGCTCGCGCGCCCAGATCACCGCGGCAGAGCGACGATTGACGCCGATCTTGCCGTAAAGGGAAGAAACATGATTGCGGATCGTATGGCGCGACAAGCCGAGCGCCGCGCTCATCTCTTGATCGCTCTGCCCTTCGCAGATGAGCTCGAGTATCTCGCGCTCGCGCAGCGTGAGCTCGGCAAGCTCCACGGAAGGGAAGTTCGCATGCACCCTGCGGCGCAGGCCCGCGAGCTTCTGGACGACGCCGCGGCTGAACCAAGACGTGTCCTCCATCACCGCCTCGATCGCTTCCATCAGCTCGTCTTCCGAGCGTTTGCGACTGGTGATGTCCTGGATGACCCAGAGAACGCAAGGCTCGTCGCCGATCATGACCGTGACAGCCGAGACGAGACAGTCGATCACCGAGCCGTCCTTGCACTGGATCTTCAGATCGACGCCATGGATGCTTCCGGTGCGCTCGATCGCACCTTCGATTTCGCGCTGCGAGATCTTGTCCGGCCATAAGACGAGCTCGGTCGCCTTGCGCCCGATCGTCTCTTGGTCCGGATACCCGATAATGTCACGGAACGCTTGATTGACTTCGGTGATCTTGAAGCCCTTAAGCGTTGCGATCGTCTGCGGCACCGGCGACAAATTGAAGGATTTGGAGAAACGCTCCTCGCTTTCGATCAAGGCGAGCTCTGTCCGTTTCAACAGATCGAGATCCGCGAAGGTGAAGAGCATGCACGCATCTTCGCCGATGCGGATCGGCTCGCCCGCCATCAGAATGAATTTGCTGCCACCGTCCGGCAGCGGAACCTCGCTCTCCATTTGCGGGATCGTGCGCGCCTCGTGCAGGCGCTGAAAGGCGAGATCGCGCTTCGCCCCGCAAGCGAGAAAATCAATATCCTTGATGCTGCGGCCGAGGATGTCGGCGCGCGCATAGCCGGTCATTTCGAGAAAGCCCGGATTGACCTTGATATAGGTGCAATCCGGAAGCCGGCAAATGAGACCAGGCGCCGGATTCGCGTTGAATGCGCTCTCGAAGCGCTTCTCTGCCTGATATTGCTCCGTAAGATCGGTGATCAGAAGCACGTAGCAGGCGACGCCGCACTCGTCGTCGGACTGAAAGCTCCGCACGGAATGGATACCGAGCGCATCCTCGCTTCCGGCGCCTACCTTTCGCACTTCGATCACGATATCGGAAAAGATCTCGCCACCGACCGCGCGCGCTATCGGGTATTGATCCGGAGTCAGGAGATGATTGTTGCGGTAACGAAGCTCGAATTTCTCAGCGTATGAGTCTATCGTCGTTCCGAGATCGGCGGCATCCTCGACGCCGTGCAGCCGCAGCGCGGACTCGTTCAGCCAAACGATCTTGCCGGCTTCGTTCAGGACGATAACGCCTTCGGTCAAGAAGGCGATGATCTGCTCCAAACGATTCGGATCGCGAAACTTACGTTCAATTCTCTCCAGCATCGCCTTGCATCGCCTTTCATTCGCGAACAGGCAACGCAATGCGCTTTATCACGGTTCCGCTTCGCGGCGCGCGTGCATGGACGAAGACTTCGCGACCATTACCAACGACGGCCCCAGCCGCGGCGAAAACCACCGCCGCGCAAGAGACGCAGAACGAACAAAAGAATGATTGCGCCGATCGTCGCGTTGATGATCAAGTCGACTATACCTGCACCGAGGTGAAGACCGACCCGCGGCAGGAGCCAATCGCCGATAAAGGCGCCGACGATACCGAGCAGAAGGTCGGCAATGAGGCCGAAACCGACACCGTCGACGATTTTGGCGGCGAGCCAGCCGGCGATAATTCCGACGACGATAATGACGAGAATGCTTTGACCTGACAGATACATTTCCGTTCTCCTAGACGCGGGAGCGCGCTTATCAAGGCCCCGGGCCAGGATGGCGGAGTGGCGTCAATTCCCGC
>Ga0116227_10016097_pt1 | contig 10859 bp, 11 predicted proteins | sample S1TSphgellanicum_FD_89693 | JGI IMG/M metagenome (GOLD analysis project Ga0116227, IMG submission 89693) | Host-associated microbial communities from peat moss isolated from Minnesota, USA - S1T2_Fb - Sphagnum magellanicum MG | ecosystem: Host-associated > Plants > Peat moss > Unclassified...
CAGCACCAACTTTTTCCAATGGGCAAATTTCGGGAAAAAAAGAAAATAAAAAACAAAAATTCGAAAATGTTCATTTATTTCCAAGGGATTCAATCCGCCAAAAGTAAAAAAAAAAAAAAAAAAATTCCCCAAAATAAAAAACTTAAAAAAAAAAAAAAAAAAAAAACTCAACCAACATGAAATGAAAGACATGGAAAACATAATTGAAACAAGGAAGGGAAATGTTTGATTAGGATGTCACCTAAAGAAAGTTGTGTTATTATTGGATCCCTATTCAAACTTCCTTCAAACTGCTTGAACCAAAAATAAGACGGATATCAAGAACTGAATGGCGGCCTTGAAAACTAAATGATAACAACAAAATGGGTGTAAACTATTTTTGCAAAGGGAAAACCTTGTAACAATAGCCACAACCGAACTGCAAGGTCTAACCACTGCACCTTGTTTTTGGATAATTCACATTCTCTAAATGGTTCAAGGAAAAGTCAATTCCATTTTGGATTTCAAAGGGCCTTGCTAGGACCAGTGAAGAAGCAATGAATTCACTAGTCTAGTGAACGAGGATTAGTGAACTGCACCCACATTTTGTAGTAGTGTATAGATCAAACTTTTGGCCAATAGATAGTAGTCCACATTATTCCAATGACTAGTCCATATGTTTATACAAATCAAACTTGTAATTTTTAGTCGCACCCTTACATCATACACATAATCATTAATTATAATCACACCTATGAATACTATGACCACACTTCCAAATGTCACTAAACTCCAGTCCATTTTTAGTCAATGTGGCATAGTGGGATGACAAATGTCCATGGAACTTAACATATGTTAGCAAAGTTCATGAAGAAGAATCAAATTACACACTTGACATTAGTAGACAAATTTCAAATTGGGCAGGTTCATCATGTGCATTTCAAAGAACATGCAAAATAACACCCAGACTTTATGATTATAACCCAAGACATGATTAAACACCAAAGAACCCCATTGACAAATTACCTTCATTGAACTTTGTTTGTTTTTTCATCTTGCAACTCACAATAACAAGTTCATAAATGAAAATGTTATGTGAAAATGAACTTACAAACATAACCCATAATAGAATTTCAAACCTTAGATTATTTGTGAACAAATAATTCAATTTGAATAAGTTATGCCAAGTCATTGCACATGGAAAAAAAGAAGCCACAAGAACATGCTAAGTATTCCAAATTCCAAATATAAACATGTATTAGAAACAAACACCAAATAACCACATTGTAAATACCTCATTGAAGTATTTATTTATTTAGTTCACCCAACAGAATCTTGATCATGCATGCTAAGTTATTGTCAACTTTGCAAATTCAACTCAATGCAAGTTAACTAAGACCCCAAGAGCCCCATTAAATAGACCTCAAATGAGCTTATAAATTGTTAATTGATCATGCAGTCCATAACAAACAGACTTGGGATTGAATGTTCATCATGTGTATTTTTAAAAAAAGTCTAAAGCATGCAAGGTAACACCTAGGCTTTATTCATCAATATGATGACCCAATGTACAATAGACACCAAATAACCCCATTGAAAAACCTGCATTGGGTTTGGAAAATCACAATCTTTTTAGAAAAAAATAGTCAAATTTGGAAGATATTGATGGCCCATAACAAAGGGGAAAAAAATTAAATTTGAAAGAAAATTAAGAAGAAAAAAGTACAATAGTTATGGTTCAATATTCAAAACATAGAGTTGGGTGGGTGTTTCTATTTTTTGGAAATCCCCTAAAAGAATCAAAGGAAAAACATATGTGGAGTAATGTGACCTCCATTTAAATAATTAAAATCAGAACATGTATCTACAACATAATAAGTTTTTGAATTGGATATTGGGGATACCATGAGCTCTATATGTTTTTAAAAATCTATGCCCCTATTGGTAGCTAGGATTTCATTGCAAGTTTTCAAGTACACATGCCAAAAAGTGGTGTTAAAACATAGTTAGGGTGAACCTAGACTAATTAAGAAAAGAGGTCTAATTTTTTTTTGGTAGAAAATAAACATCCACAAATCACTAACAATTTTTAATCAAAGTACCAATGATAATCTAAACTAATGGAAGATTTATGCATGTGTAAGATACCAAATTATGCTTTGTGAAGGCAGAATGGTGTGATCATGAATTCAAGAGTTTCAAGTATATATTGAACACATAGTTGGACTATCATTCTGTATTTGCACAGTTTCAGATATATATTGACAAGTTCTAGTTTTGTTGAATTTGAAAATGTTGATGAACAAGTTTTATAATTTGATTCTACACAAATAGATCTTCTCACAAACTAATTAAACACCTAAGCCAAGCAAGACATATTCAAATTTGCGAAAAAGAAGAAGAATCACATGTGTAGAAGATCAATGGCAAAATAAGGAAGAACCACAATCTTTGTGGAGCACAAGCATCAAATTTGGAAGATCTTGATGGCAGAGTAAAGGAGAAAGAATCAAAATATGGGAGAAGAATATTAAGAAGAAGAAGTACCTACAATAAAACTATGGTTCAATACTCAAAATATAGAGTTGATTATCTAACGCGCTCCCAAGCTCCTTGATAGATTCAAATGTGAGTTTGAAGTTAAACCGGCGGAAGAGCAAGGAGTTGAGTGTACGTTCCTTGGCTCGCAGCACTTTGGGGGTAGAGGGGTGTGCTGGAGCTTCGGGATGAGACTAGGAAGAATGACAAGCACTCAATCACTCACACGAACCTGCACAAACCAAACAACACATTGGTTAGTGCATAGCTGGAGCATTTTTGGTGTTAGGATGAGCCACAGGCAAACTCAGACTCACAAGACTCACCACAACTTGCACTTTGGGGAAGCCACCACCTTCCCCCTTATAGTATATTCTATGGTTGGCCACGAGACCAACATCCAAATGGCATTTTGTCCTGGGACTCTCAAGTGGGAGTCATGAAATTCACTTTGGGACTCCCGCAACTTTGGGGGCCCATAACTTTGTCTACAAACCTCCGATTAATATGAAGCTTGAAACAAAGTTATAGCCCTCGTCATGAGTTTTCCAACAATATGTTGCAAACCACCTGTACGCAAGGGAATCAGGGCAATTCCCAACTTTTAGTGGTCAGGAGTCAAATTGCTAATTTGACTCCCGACCCTTCTTTTGACCATAACTTGTGTTTTAGGTGTTTAAATGGGTCATACGAGCCCATTTTAGACATCTACATTCCAAGAAATTTCTAATGATATAAAGGATGCCTCAATCCAATGAGTTTTGGCCCCTGTAATCGCTCTCTGAAGATTCAGGAGTCCATCTGAATTCCAACTCCCAAAGTGGGAGCTCACTTGGGAGTGTGAGGGTTCATTCCCTCACACTCTCTTACACTCCCGGGAGCATGAGATGTGACTCCCACACTTCCCTCTTGGCCCGCAGCCTTGCAAGCCCTTGCTTTGGTTGTGAGCCCAAGGCTAGGGTTGCGATAATTATCATTTGATTATTCATGTGAAGACTTTCAAGTATAAAATGAACAAACAATTCTACTTGAATCAAAACATGTCTTTATAACATAATAAATTCTTGAATTTGATACTAGCTTTTTGCATGCAATCATGCTCTATATGTTCTTGAATCTACACCCCTATTGGTAGTTGGGATTTCATTATAAGCTCTTAAGTACACAAGCTAGAAAATGGTGTTAAAAAACAACCCAAGTGAACTTAGATTGGGAAAAGAGATTTATTTTTTCTTGGGTAGAAAACAAAGATCTAGAAATCATTGACATCTAGAAGATCAATGCCAAAACAAGGAAGAAAAACCACAATTTACATGGAGAAGAAACATCAAATTTGGAAGATTTCAATGGCAAAACATAGGAGAAAGGAAAAGAATATGGGAGAAGAAGATTAAGAAGAAAAAGGTACAACAACTATGGTTCAATACTTGGAATATAAAGTTGGATTGTCATTCTATATGTACATAGAGTTTCAATTTTGTTGAACTTGAAAATGTAGGTGAGGAAGTTATGTAATTTTACTCTATGCAAATATAGATCTTTTCACAAACTAATTAAACACCTTAACCCCACTAAAACAATTCAAATTTGTGAAAAAAAAAAAGAACTGTATGTAGAAGATCAATGGTAGAACAAGGAAGAAGAACCATAATTTTTGTGGAACATAAGCATCAAATTTGGAAAATCTCAATGGCAAAATAAAGGAGAAAAATTCAAAATATGGGAGAAGAAGATTAAGAAGAAGAAGGTACAATAGAACCATGGTTCAATACTCATAACATAGAATTGATTGTCATTTAATTCTTCAAAACATTCAAGTATAAAGTGAATAAACAGTTTTGTTCTTTGAAACTATTGATGAGCAAGTTCTCTAACATGACTAAACCCACAACAAAGCTAAGACCTAAAACCTTAAATGTAGGATCACCATGTGCATATCAAAAAAAAATTGGAGCATGCAAAATAGTACCTATTTCTTGTCCTACCCTAAACCATTCAAACTATGAAACTTGAATCAAATAATGATAGAGTTGAAAGTACCTATGTTTCTAACAGATATTGGGAAGGTTTGATGTCATTGACATGTGGCACCAAATGTTTTTTGACAACTTCCTTACAATTTGGATCCATGCGCATTTCAGAAAACCACACCAAGATCATTACCTTTGTTGCAGGAGATAACATATTCGACCTTTGGTTGCAAATCAATAAAGTCCAAAAAAACTCTCAGAAGAATTCATCAACTCTTGATGCTGAATAACTTTTGCAACATTTCGTGGGTGCACGTTCAACAAACTAGCTGTTTGCTTGCAAGAAGACTAGCTTTTGTCTGAGTTTTTTATGGCAGTTAAAATGGCATGTTTCGCCGCCAACTTTGTTGCACTATTGTACCCTTTCACCTTAAACAAGGACTTAACTAGACTTGAAAGCAACTCTTGTTCAACATTAGCTTGCCTAAAAAAGTTCAAATGCTTAGGGGTAGAAGAATGAACAAGTGGGAATGTTAGCACCTTTTGCATTACCGCTTCCCTATCAAGTTTTGTAGGGAATTGAAATAGTTGACTAGCAATTAGTTCACAAATACACTATGAAACTTTTTGGATATCCCTACTTGATGAAAACTCTAGAGTATCATCTACCAACCCTTGCATATTTTGCAACAATTTATTTGGTGCTTCTCTTTATGGTACATGATAGAGGCGTTGGGTCTCTACAGCCTTCATAGCCGCCGTAACAACCCTTTTGCTTTTTGTAGGACCATCTTTCCCCCTTTCATGATGCCTTTCTTACTTTGGTCTATTACCCATTAGGTCCATTCATCATAAAAGGAGCCAAATCACTAGTTGGTTGTAATGAAAATTGCACTTCTACTACTTTGAAAAATCACCAATAATTATATATAATGGATTATTTGTTCATATTTTGGGGTTTTGCTTGTTTATTCATGAAATTGATATCCTACAAATTTGGAGTCATTTCATTATGTTATTAATGTCCTTTGTCATACACAAAACACTTGTTGACAAGGTTATTTTAAGGACTATAAAATTTGAATGTGTTTTTTGTTATTCAAATGTTCACCAAATGTTCTCAATTTTAATATGGGCTTTAATATACTTCATAAAAAAGGCCATGTGTGTTTATATTTTTAAATGCACATGTATTGAATCCTTTGAATGAATGTTGTTAATTTTGATTATGAATGTCCTTAATGGTTAAAAAGGTTCAAAATTTATAATCATGGTTAAAAATAAAAGTGTACATTTGATTATAATCTAGGTCATCATGCAAAAAATAAATAAAAATTATTATAATATTGGTCATGTTTGGTCAAAATATTGATATTTAGTCCTAAAAATTACATTAAAAATATAATTTTGGTATTTAATAGACTAATCAATGCATGACACATGTAAAATGTAGTCCTTGGTGCTTGTGGCTCCTTTTATTGTGAATGGACCCCATTGACAAAACAATATTAATTTAAACACATGCAAATATGAATTGACAACCTAACAAAAATAAAATCTCTAGTTCAATGGGTTCGCATAAACAAACAAATCCGAAAACATCGAAAATAAATAAGGTTTTGGAACTTCAACTATTTAACCAAATATAATCTCATGACTTCCAACATTGGTCCTTGGACCGCTTAATAACATCCTACTAGTAGGCTTCCTTGATGAACCCTAATCCTAACCTGTGACATCATCTCATGCGATGGCAATGATTATCAAGGTACCAAAATACAATGGATAAAGTCCATATGAAAATGAGCCAATGTGGACCTTTTTAAAACATAAAAATTATTTAAAAATTTAAAAATCCAGTAAAAATTGAATATGATATGGATTTATGAAAATATGGCCCATTTCAAACCACTTATACATCTTGTCGCAACCCTAGCCTTGGGCTTGTGACCAAGGCGAGGGCTTGCAAGGTTGCGAGCTAAAAGGGAAGCTCGGGGGTCACATCTCATGCTTCCAGGAGTGCAAAAGAATGTGAGGGAATGAACCCTCACACTCCCAAGTGAACTCCCATTTTGGGAGTTGGAGTCCCAATGGACTCCTGAATTTTCAGAGGGCGAATGCAAGGGTCAAAACACATTGGATTGAAGAGTTCTTTATATCATTGGAAAGCTATTGAAACTTAGACGTTTAAAATGGGCTCGCATGACCCATTTGGACATCTAAAGCACAAGTTATGGCCAAAAGAAAGGCTAGGAGTCAAATTGGCAATTTGACTCTCGACCACTAAAAGTTAGGAATCGACTCGATTGCCTTGCGTGCAGGTGGCGTGCGACATACCGTTGGAAAGCTCTCGACGAGGGTTACAACTTTCTTTTCTATCTCATCTTAATCGAAGGTCTGCACACAAAGTTATGGGGCCCCAAAGTTGTGGGAGTCCTAACTTTGGGAATTTAAATGGGAGTCCTGAGACAAAATGCCCTTTGGATGTGGGCCTCGTGGAGAGGCACAAAGTATACTATAAGGGGGAAGGTGGTGGCTTCCCCCAAATCCGGGCAGTGGTGAGTCTTGTGAGTCCAAGTTTGCTCGTGGCTTGTCCTAGCACCAAAAGTGCTCCAACTATGCACTAACTAATTTGTTGTTTGGTTTTGTGCAGGTCCGTGTGAATGATTAGTTGCTTGTCATTCTTCCTAGTCCCATCCCGGAACTCCAGCACACCCCTTTACCCCCAAAGTGTCGCGAGCCAGGGAACATGCCCTAACTCTTTGCTTTTCCATTGTTTTCATTTCAGACTCACATTTGAGTCTATCAAGGAGCTTGGGGGCACATCACGTCCATATAACGTTTTTTTGGTGATGATTTTTTGAAAAACATTTTAGATCTATATTGTTTATATGATGATATACTATATACTAAGTCACTATAAGATATTTCAATCCTAAACCATACACAAAAATGATCCAATATGAAGGTACAAATTCTAAACCAGTCCATATTTTTCAACTTTGAAAGTTCATTTTGACAAGTTTATTGTGTAGATATTGGAATTTCTTTTTACAATTTTTTTTCTCCAAGTTGACAATATGAATTTAAAAAAAAATTTATATACATGATTTTATATTATGTAAATTGGATGCCAATGCACATCACTTTACAAAAAAGTACAATATGACGCAAAAAATGAGCCACTATACCTTGCATCTACCCGAAATCATACGATGATAATCATATATCTAATGTAAATGTAGAGGGAACAATTGGTGTGAAGAAAAAACAATATACCTTTCACAAGAGAAAGAGAATGGCCCTATATGATGATGTTCTCATGTCAAAAATCAACAAACTATTGTCTGAAGAATCCATTCGAATTGTTGGAGCTACTATTTGTTGTTCCTTGAATTGTTGTCAATATTTTCCACATGAAAAAATTGCATTGATGAAAGGGGAATTTTGGAAGATGTCTTATGAAGATCGAAACTCTTATGGTTTGGACATCCCATGATGATTGCACTTGAGAATTGATGTCAAAAGATGAAAATTCATCATTATTCAAGGTGTGAAGGTTTGTGAGAAAGCTTGGTACAAAGTTGTGGGTTTGGCGTGATCAACATATATGTTATTCAAGCGAGAAAGTGGGCTTGGCTATAGATTCCTACCACAAGGAAACAAAGGGACAAAAAAACAACACTATGCTACCAAGCAAGTGGTGTTGAATGTCAAAGCTTTCATAATGAGATGTGCCAATGTATGCCCCATCAAATGAAAGGCATTGGGGATGGTCGACAAGATGTGTGACTTGCAATTACGGAGATATGGAAAAGTGTTCATGAACAAAGTGATGAGGTGCACAAGGCAATCTTGAACCCTACTTATGCTAAGACCTCATCTATGTTCGCAAACTTAATCACCTTTAAATTTATGTTAAAGGTGTTGGGAAAACGATCTTGGATTTCCATATATTTTAATTTTGTTGGGTCAATCCGGTTGACAATGTTGTTAATTTTTGTGGATTGTAGATTAGTAAAGAGCTAGGAATTGGAAGGATTTCTTAATCTATGATGAGTTGTTTGAGGAAGAACTATCACCTCAATGTTGATGTGAAGAAATGCGATTCCAACTTTACCAAGTGTACTATTTGTGAATCATTGAAGGATTTGATATCCAAAGTTTGCAAAGAACAGTGCAAGGGCAAAAAAACATGAAATGAAATTATGGAAGCATAACATTCACCAAGAATCCTGTAGATGACTTTATCACACTTGGAGAGTTGAATCAATCCAGTCCAAAGAGGAATACCTTTGTATCATCCATGACAAGATGGACCACTCCAAAACTATTTTTCCTAAACTTGTTGTGAAAAACAAAATGGTTTTTGGTTTGGGTTAGCTCCCCGTCACTTTGACTGGTATGATTGTTCATGGTCATGGAGATGAGGCCTTTTGTTCAGTTCTCCAACAAATTCTAGCCAAATGATCCGAATTTTACGATTAGGTCTTTATTGCAACTATTTCGAACCTTGGAGAAGGACCTTGTTAATGAATCCATGATTTTCTTTGAACATGAACCACAAAATGCATTCTTTCAAAGATTGATGCATGGAGGTTCTTATTGTTTGGCTATATTGAAGGCACCGAAGAATTTCACTGGTGCTAAGTCGTTGCTTAGGAAGTTGCTTCTTCAAATGGACAATTGTGTGAAAGATAACAAGAATCATCACTTGCTTGCATTCTTGTCTTTCCTAATTGCAAGAGAAGTGTTTGAAGAAGTGCAACTAAGGTTTCTAGTTGTTGGCCACACCCATGAAGACATTGATGGTAGTTTTGGATATCTTTCTAAAAAATTGAAGGAATAGGATAAATATGTATTGGCCAACTTAATGAAAGCATTCATGGTTTCATAGGATTGTCCCCTCATTCTTCAACTTACACAAGAAATCATGAATTTCAAAACTTGGGTCAAAGGATGTTTGAAGGATGGGTTAAAAATCTTGGTTGGCCATATCAACATGCATTTGTTTTGTTTTTTTGTTGATTATGTTGGGTGGCATGTTATGCAATACAAGGTGTGCCTTATTGATGCCCTTTAGAGTCCTAAGGATGGACCTCCCATTCAATTGTGGCAAGCGGATGTCTTAGGTCATCCCAAGTTGCCCCCAAAGACTTCCGAATCCTGTTCATGGACCTCCCATTCAATTGTGGCAAGCGGATGTCTTAGGTCATCCCAAGTTGCCCCAAAGATTTCCGAATCCTATTCCTTTTTGCCATATATGGGGGAATGATGCCACCAAGTCCATTGACAAGGAAAAGTTTATCAACAATAAGTTTTCTAAATATGTGGAGTTTTGGAAGATGGGGATGTGCGAGGATGAAACCTATGCCATAAAGCTTGGTCCTTACATGGCTTATTGGGAAAACATTCTTGGGTTATCAAATCCTTTGCCCACTCAAAATTCAACCTTCTTGGAAGGTTTTTGGCCTTTCGACAACTGGAGGTCTAATCACGTGCGAAGTTCCATTCCTCCCATTATTGATGCTAATCTTGAAGACCTTGTTATTGCTCCATATTGTGGTCCTAAAAACATGCGACCCTCCTTGAAGACAATTGTTTACACTCTATTTCGAGACTTGGGCCTTGGTGATTTTGTTCTAATGAAGCCTGCAGAACTAGAATTATATCCTATGTGGATGGGAAGGGTGGAGAATGAGGTTGTGAAGGATGAACACTCTGAAAATTTTAGGCATCTTCATATTCAATGGTGGGTGCTCGTGAAAAAAGGAGCAAGGAATGATAGATAATTGTATCGAGATTGTTGGGTGAGCAAATGGAAATGCCATTTGGCGGATCTAAAACAATGGATTGACATCTCATCCATTCTATTCTCATTTCTTGCTAGAAGTAATGTCACAATCAATAGAATTATAATGATTAGTGCTAATCATGCAACTAAGGCTAAACAAAACCTTGATGTAGTTAATGAGACTATAGGAGTGATTATTATTTTGGTTTTTGTTCATTCATTTTTTAAATGCAATTTGGTTATTGGTTATTTTGAAAGAAGAGTCATTACTAGGAAATGTGTCCTAGTTCACTCTGGGTTTCACTAAATTTTTGAGTGAATTTGGACAATTTTACTTAGTGAAATTATTTAACCCCTTAGTGAACGGTGACCAGTTGCTACGGACAATGACTTGTTTCACTAGTACCTAGTGAAACAAGGTTACTTTCAAGTGAAATACAAATTTACCAAACCATTCATTTGCTAGTTAATTAACTAACCAGTATGGAAATTAATTAAATTTTAATTATTTAATATAAAATATTATTGATAATTTCATGATTTTTAAAACCTATTATTTATTGACACATGTCACTACC